>ERZ1066121.2720-NODE-2720-length-10747-cov-5.588664_pt1 | contig 10747 bp, 4 predicted proteins | sample MGYA00382768_ERZ1066121 | MGnify/ENA primary metagenome ERZ1066121 (study PRJEB33369, sample SAMEA5778351) | biofilm metagenome | biome: Industrial cooling water; feature: Water cooling tower basin; material: Biofilm | place: United Arab Emirates | collected... | reverse complement strand
GATCTGGATCTGCGATTTCGCGACGCCCTGACGTTCGACCTCCCGCATGACGCTCTCGCGCACCTGCTTGAGGATCTGCCGATAGAGCTTCGACTGCTCTTCGGTCAGCGGCACGACCATCTCTTGCTCAATCTTGGGCGGCAGATCGTCGGCGACCTGATTCTTGGTGCGCCGAAGCACGAAAGGCGAGATGGTTTTGCGCATGCGCTTGGCGACGTTTTCGTCGCCGCGCTCGATCGGCCGGGCGTAGCCTTCCTCGAAGCTCTTGAGGCTGCCGAGCAGGCCCGGGGAGACGAAATCGAAGATGCTCCAGATCTCGCTGAGGCGGTTTTCGATGGGCGTACCGGTCAGCGCCAAACGACGCTCGCTCTTCAGCTTCTTCGCGGCGCGAGCCGTGGCGCTGAGCGGGTTCTTGATGTGCTGCGCCTCGTCCAAAATTACATAGCGGAAGCCCACCTGGCTGAGGAATTCCTCGTCGCGGCGCAGCAGCGCGTAGCTGGTCAACACTACGTCGGCACCTTCGAAAGCGTCTTTCATGTCGTGGCGGTCGGGGCCGTGCCACACCAGGGTCTGCAAATGGGGCGCGAACTTCTCGATTTCACGCTGCCAGTTGGGCACCACCGAAGTGGGGGCGACCACCAGGCTGACGCCCTTTTTGATCTTCGACTTGAGCCAAGCGAGGAGCGCGATAGTCTGCAGGGTTTTGCCCAGACCCATGTCGTCGGCCAGGATGCCGCCGCTGCCCAGCTCGTGGATGAAGACCAGCCAGGAGTAGCCCTCCTTCTGGTAGGGCCGTAGGGTGGCCTTGAGGCTACGCGGTTTGGCGACGCTGGGAACCTCGTGGATGTTCTCGAGGCGACCGAAGAGGTCGCGCACGGCCGGCGCGACCTGCGCCGTCGACACCAAGCGCATCAGGTCTTGCAGACGCCCCGCCTGCGAAAGCGGCACGCGGCCTTTGCTGCCGGAGGAAGCATAGATCTCGGCCATGCGCAGCAGGACTTCAGAGACGGCCTGCGGCTCGATGGGCGCAAAGGTGCCATCTTTGAGGCGCACCAAGCGGCGCCCCTGCTCGAGACACATGCGTAGCTCTTCTTCGTCGACCGCAACGCCCTGCGAGTCGAAGGTCATGTCGAGGTTGAGCCATTCGACGCCGCTCGAGACGCGCATGCGCGGCTGAACGGTTTCGTTGCGAATGGTGATGTCGACCAGGTCCGAGGGGATGAAGCGGTCCCAGGTCTCCGGCAGGCTGCCGATGCCTTCGGTCCAAAAACCGATGGCAGTCTCGCCGCGCGCGACGAGCTCTTCGGCGTCTTCGTCGACCTCGAAGCCGAGATCGAGGATCTGCTGCAGCGCGGCGAGTTCGGCGCCCACTTCGCGGCGCACGACACGCGGCCGATCGCGACCAGGGAGCGGCGGCAAAATCGCCAAAGGCGAAGGCATGCCGACGGGCGGCACGGGAAACTCGTGGTCCTCGTAGCTCACGTGCAAACGCAGTCGCGCTTCGACAATGTCGCCGTTGGCGCGGATCTGGAACTGCGGCTGCGCATCGACCAGGTCGGCCACAGGGCTCAAATCCGGCAGTGCAGCGCCCAGAGAGGCCGCGGCACGCGGGATGAATTCGCTGAGCAGACGCGGCAGGGTCTCGATGGGATAAACCAGCGCCGGGGAGCGGTAGAGACGCTGCAGCCAGGCCGGCGTAATGGTGTCGGCCAGCGGCCTGGCGATGCCTTCGGTCGTGTCGACATGCCAGCTCGGCGTGCCCTCGAACCAGGCGCCGTTCGAGAGCAGAAAGCGGCGCGAGGAACCCTCGATCTGAAAGACCAAACGCACGCGTACGGAGTTGCCGTTGGAGAGATCGAGCTCAATCTTTGGACGCAGCGGCTCTTCCAAGAAACGCAGCTCCATCGACGCCGGCTCGAGAAGCACGCGGCGGCCGCGCAACATATGGAGGATCTCGGCAGCGTCTTCACCGCGCAGTTCGGCCATGGCCGGTTGGCCTCGGGTCACATGACGCACCAGCGCGCGGAGCAAAGGACGGTCGGCCGTCGACACCATATTGAAAGAGGCCAGGGCCTCGGAGATCGGCACAGCCGAACGCGATCCGGCCAACACCACGCTAATGGTCACCGACGCCGGGCGAATCGCCATGCGGTATTCGAACTCGAGCGCTTTCGGCAAGGCCTCGGCGGGGATCCAGGCCTCGAGACCGCCGCGAGCCTCGCTGCCGCTGCTACGCATCAACTTCTTGGGCGAGACGACATCGATGACCGGCGTGCCTCCCTCGGCCAGCGCAGAGGCAGCGCGGCGGCGGCGACGCGAACGACGCCTTTTGGCCGGACTGGCAGCGCTGGTGCCGTTCGCCGCGGGCAACGCTGCCGTGGCGCTAGGCACGACGGGCCGCGCCTCGCTAGCCTCGACCGGAGCCTTAGGTCGCGCCGGCCGCTCGCGGTCGCGCAATGCCACCAGAAGCGCCGCGACGTGTTTGCAATGCCCTGTGGGACCTCGCCACGCGGGACAGGTGCAGCGCGAAACGAGGCGACCGTCCTCTTTGAGTTCGACGCCGGAGACGTAGGGTTCGTCCGAAGAGCGAACGACGACGCGCGCGCTCGCTTGCATCGTTTCGGCGTGGAGATCTTCGACGGCTTTACGGCGCGCGTAGAGTCGTCCTCGCAAGAAGGCGTTGCCGCCCACCAGGCGCTGAATCGCGCGGTCGGACATGCGCCCTACACATTCACCGATGGAAGCGGCCGGCTCCAGCGTGATGCTCTCGTTCGAAGTGGATTCTGCAAGTTGGCTTCCGGCCATTCGCTTGTGGCCTCCCTCGCTACGCCGCTCGATCTAAAGATCTCGAGGACGCGGATCTGAGACGACTCTCGTCTTGAAAATCTCGTCTTGAAAAATGCCGATGAAGGATGGGGAAAACTGATTCGAGAAGCAGAGGCTAGACTTGGATCTCTTCACACACCGGGCGCTTCGTAAAAGCATTCCCTATCGAAAATGAAGCCCTACCCGGAACCTCGGACGTTGTTCTCGAGCGCTTTACGGTTTCGAGATCCTATCGCTGCGTCGGCCCCGAGAAGCGGACTCTGGCTCAGCCGACCCGGACCAGGAGAAGACCGGATTCACAAGGGTCGGAAAAAGAGTCGAGCGGAAGCTCGGTGAGGTGAGGAAGGAGAGAATCTCGGCAGAGTAAAGATCGGTTCGAACTCGAAGACAAGACCTCGGCGTCGAAAAAACGCTGGGAACGGCTTTTTTAGGCCTCGGCCTACGCGTCCCTGCGATTTCTTCATCATACAACTTCGAAACAGGTCTGCAACTCGACTGTTCGAATTCCCTATCGTTTCCCTGATTTTTCTTTTCGACCGCGCTTCAGAGCGCCGTGTTGCGGAGGCTCTTGGGCAATAAAGTCGACGGTTTCGTGGAGGTCGTCACCCAGAGTTGATGCGCCGCACGCGTCGCCGCGATATGCAGCAAATGCCTAGACTCGAGATCGTCCGGATAGACCGACGCGGAGACGTCGACCAAGACCACATAGTCGAACTCCAGGCCTTTGACCTGACGCACGTCCGTGACGTCGACCCCAGGGCGGAAGGGGAAGTCCTGATCGGCGATATGCCTGAGGTAGGGCACCTCACCCGTCTGCAAGCCGCGGTAATAGAGCGCCGCCTGCTCGGGATAACGCGCGATCACCGCCACCGAGGCCATCGGCTCCTGCTGCATGAGCTCACGCAAGGCCTCGGAGAGGAAAGCGACCGCTTCGCCGCTGTGGGTGAAGGCAAAACACTCGACGGGTGCACCCTGACGTGTCGCTTCGGCCGCCGAACGCTGGATCTGGTCGCCCAGCACCTCGCTGGCGAAGCTCAAGATCTCGGCGGTCGAGCGGTAGCTCAGGCGCAAAGGTTCGACCTCGACGCTGTTCATGCCCAAATCGCTGAGCACGCCGCGCCAGTCGCTGAAGCCGTTGTCGAGCATCACGCGTTGAGCCACGTCGCCGGCGAGCGTGACGCTCTTCTGCGCGCTTAAGGTACCGAGGACGACCGCGAGCTCGACCGGGCTGAGATCTTGCGCTTCGTCGACGAAGACGTGTTCGTACATCAGGAACTCTTTGCGGCGCTTGAGTCCACCGCGCATCTCCTGACAGAGGCGGAGCAGTAAAGCGTCGTCTTCGCGATCGAGTTTGCCCTCTTCGGGAGCCTCCTCCTGACCGTCAACGCCGCGCTCGGCCTCGGCGCCGTCTTCGGCGTCATCGTCTTGATCGCGGAGGCGGCGCTCCTCGACCCAGTTCAGCAGATAAGGAATGCGCCGGCCGCACCAGGCGTGGATTTCCTGCCACTCCTCGGCGCGGAAGGCGCCGGGGGCAAGCTTCTGCACTTCGGCTTCCAGAGCGGCGCGATCGGTGAAGAGATCGGCCCAGAGGGCGATGGGGTCGCTGAAAAGACGCCGGCCCTCGTCCAGCAACCGTTCGAGTTCGTGACGGACGCTTGCGGGAAGCTCCGCCACGCGGGCCAAAACCCAAGAACGGAGATGCATCAGACGCGGCAGCGGTGCGTGGTTGGGCGCCCGCCAATGCTCGGCAATCCCCGCAAGGAAAGCCTCCGTGGCGCCCTGCGCACGCCAGGATTCGCGGCGCGAGAGGAGGTCGTGCTCGAAATGCGCGACGAGGCGTTTCACTGCGCCTTCCAGCATCGGCAACATCGCGGGGTGTTTTTTGAGACGGACGACCACCGCGGGCGTGTCGTCGTGGTAGTGGTGCCCGAGGGTCGGGAGCTGCGCGATGCGCAAACGCTGCGCCCAGCGCTCGTAGGTGGTCACCCCCACGCCTTGAACGCCGAGGGCCGGAAGGACGCGATCGATGTAGCGGACCAACGCCTCGTTGAAGACGACGATCAACATGCGATCGGCACGAAAGCGCGCCGGGTCCTGGAAGTTGAGGTAGGCCATGCGGTGCAGGCCGATGGTGGTTTTGCCGCTGCCCGCGCCGCCTTGAATCACCACCAGACCGGAGGTCGGGCGGGTGATCAGGTCGAACTGTCGGGGGTCGATGAGCGCGGTAATCTCGGGCAAATGGCGGTCTTCCCGCCCTCCTCCGCCGACCCCGCCCAGCTTCGCGGGTCGGTGATGCGCCTCAGGGCGAAGCGCCAGGCCTTGGCCGCCACGCAGTTTGAGGCTGGTGGGACCGAGCTCCTGCCAGCCGCCTTCGAGCGCGCGCACGAAGGTGCCCTGTGGGCTGCCGATGCGGCGCAAGGCCCCTTCGGCGATCGATAAGCTGCGCCGGACGACGACCTCCCCCAAGACGTCGCGGCCACCGAAGTTCTCCTCGTAATCGTCACCCTCTTCGTAGCGGTAGTAAATCCGGCTTACGGGCGCGTCGCGCCAGTCGACGATGCGGATTCCGGTGCGGCTATCGAGGTAGGTGCCCTTGCCGATGAGTACTTCACGCCGCCCTTTGCCCTCTTCGAGGACCAGGCGACCAAAATAAGGAGAGGCGAGGTCGACGTGGCCTTCGGCGACCTGGGCGCGGCGGGCGGCGACTTGCTGCAGACGCTCCATCTCTTCGACTAGGGGCGGAATGTCTTCGAGACGGGCCTCCATGATCTGGTCACGTAGAGCGATGAGCTCCGCATCGTAGTCGATACCGGAAGGCGAGCGCCGATGTTCCTTGGCTTCGAGCGTGCGCTGGACGCGCTTGAGCACTTTTTCTTCTTCACCGACGATGCGGAACATCTCGGAATTGGAGAGGCCTAGGCGCTCTTCGTCCACGCTCACCTGAGTATTCGGCATAGCTTCCTGAAAACGCAAAAAGAGGGGGTGCTAGCATGCTTTGGCGAGGCGAGCAGGCCAGCTTCCCGGGGCAGCTCGCTCCACCGGGCGGAGTGCCCACCTCTCCGTGACGCGGGGGGCTCAGAGCTCTTTGAGGAAGACCTTGGAGTTGCGCTGCCGGTTGTAAAACGCACGGCGGTCGCGCGGCAACTCGCGCAAACTGACCTCGACGAAGCCGCGTTCGAGGAACCAATGCGCCGTGCGTGTCGTCAGCACAAAGATGCGTTCGAGGCCGGCTGCGCGCGCCCGCGCCTCCATATAGTCGAGGAGATTGCTGCCGCGCTCGCTGGCGCGGTAATGCGGATGGATGGCTAAGCAGGCGAGTTCGGCGATCTTCTCTTGGGGCCAGGGATGAAGGCTGGCGCAGCCGATGATCATGGCGTCGCGCTCGATGACGACGAAGTCGCGGATGTCCATTTCCAGCTTTTCGCGCGAGCGACGCACCAAAATGCCCTCCCGCTCCAGCGGCTCGATCAGCTCGAGGATGCCGCCAACGTCGGCAAGCGAGGCCCGCCGCATTCCCTCGTAGGGCTCGCGGGCGATGAGGGTGCCGGCGCCTTCGCGGGTGAAGAGCTCCTGGAGCAAAGCGCCATCCCTTTCGCGGGGCAAGACGTGCACGCGCACCACTTGGCCCTCGAGGGCATGGATGGCGCTTTTGAGGGCCAGGCGTAAGGAGGGCGAGAGGCGGCTGCTTTGCAGATGCAAACGCGCTTCGTCGATGGTCAGGGAGTTGAAGGTTTTGCCCTCGGCGTCGACCAGGCCCCGCCCTTCGACAAGAACGATGAGTTTGTCGGCTCCGAGGGCGATGGCCGTCTGCGCGGCGACTTCGTTGTAAGGCAAGTTGAAGGCCTCGCCCGTGGGGGAATAACCCACCGGCGTCAGCAGCGCGATGGTGTCGCGCGCCAGGAGCTCTTTGAGCGCCAGCGCGTCCACCCGGCGCACTTCACCGGTATGTTGGAAGTCGACCCCCTCGACGACGCCGACCGGGCGTGCCGTCACGAAGTTGCCCGCTGCGACGCGCAGACGCGCTTCGGCCATGGGCGAATGCGGCATCCCCATCGAGAGCATCGCTTCCATCTCGACGCGGATGGCTCCGGCGGCCTCTTTGACGCAGGCCAAGGAGAGATCGTCGGTGATGCGGATGCCGTAAAGAAACTGCGACTTATGCCCCAGCCGCGCCAGGCGCTGATCGATCTGCGGCCTGGCCCCCACGACCAGCACCAGCCGGATGCCAAGACTATGCAGAAGCGCGATGTCCTGCACCAAGTTGCGCAGCTGCAGCGGCGAGAGCAGGGCCTCTCCGCCGAAGGCAAGGACGAAGGTGCGCTCGCGATGGGCGTGGATATAGGGCGCCGAGCCCCGAAAAAAGGAGACGAAGTCCGTGGCCTGAGCCCCTTTGCTCTCGCTCGGGGCGCTTTTCTTGCTTTGCTTCATGGCCACATCGCGTTCCTACATCAGCCCACACGCTTTTTCTAACAATGTGCGGCGCTTCGGTGTACCATGTGCGAACAGTACGAGGAGCGTGGAAGCAAGCAAGCCATGAATGTCAGCGAAGAACAACCGCTCGCAAGCGAAAGCCCCTTCCCGAGCGAAGGTGGGGCGATTCGTGCTTTTTTGGTGGTCCGCCAAGGGGACCGGACCTGGGTGAAGGACCTCGATCGCGATCAGGCCCTCGATTTTGGGCGTTCTCCCAGCGCGCATATCGTCCTCGACGCGCCCGACGTCGCGCCCGTGCATGGGCAGCTCTTTTGGGATGGCAGGCGCATCTCGCTGCGACCGGTCAACGCCCGTGCCCACACCTTCATCAACGGCAAGCGTTTGGAGGATGCGACGGAGCTGGTTCCCGGCGATGAGCTCACGGTCGGTTCGATTCAGCTCGTGGTCGGCATCGCGGCGCCGGCGGCGAGCAACAGCCGCAGGGCGCTGACGCACCAGGAGTTTCGCGAGCGCCTCTGGGAAGAGACGGCGCGCGCCTGGCGCGGCGGACGGCCGACGGCCCTAGTCATGGTTCACGCCAAGGCCGGTGAAGGTGGGCATATCGCATCGACGGCGCTGCACTCCTTCCGCGCCGGCGATGTGGGCGGCACCTTCGCCTCGGACGAACTCGAGTTTCTCCTGCCCGATACGCCTCGCGAGCGCGCCAGTTTGGTCGTCGGTCGCGTGCTCGCGGCCGCGGGTGTGCCGGCGACCGCGGGCATGGCCGTCGCGCCTGGCGACGGCTCTCATCCCGAGCGTTTGTTGCAGGCGGCCCGTGGTGCCCTCGAAGGTGCGCGGCACAGCGCCGAAGGCAAAGCGACCGATGCTCCGGACGCAGGTGTTCAGGTAGAGCTCGTGGCCGAAGACGCCAGCAGCCGCGCGTTGATGCGGCGGCTACGCGAACTCAAAGGCCCGACCTCGGTGTTGCGCATCGAGGGCGAAATCGGCACGGGCAAAGGTGCCATCGCGCGCTACGTGCACGCACAGGGCGGCGGCAGCGCCGAACACTTTTTGCTTTTGCCCTGCGGCAACTGGAGCGAGGCCGACGAAGCCATTCGGCAGATCGACGCGGCGGCAGCCACCCTCGAAAGCTGGAAGCTGACGAGCCCGGGCCAAGGCACCTTGGTGCTCTACGACGTTTGCGATTTGATCATCGAGGGGCAAAAGCACCTGCTGCGCTGGTTCGAGCAAAAGCCCGAGGCGCTACGCATCATCGCCACTACGCATCGCAAGCTCGAGGGCTTGGTCGAACGCGAATCCTTCGAGCCCGAACTGCTGCGCCGTCTCGAAGGCGAGGTCATCGAGCTCCTGCCCCTGCGGCAGCGCTCCGACGATATCATTCCGCTGGCGCGGCATTTCGTGAAGCAATTCGGTGGCAGCGCTCATCTGCATTTGGGCATGGGCGCCCTCGCCCGCTTGCAGAGCTATCCCTGGCCCGCCAACGTCCTCGAGCTCCGCAACGCCATCGAGCGCGCCGTGCATTTGGCCAATGGCGGCGAGATTTTGGCCGAACATCTGCCCAGCGAAACCTTGCCGACCCTCTCGGGCGAAGGGCGCCTGCGCGAACACGTCGACAGCGTCGAACGCGACGCCATCATCAAGGCCCTCGCCGATACCAACCACAACCAAACGCATGCCGCCAAGCGTCTGGGCATCAGCCGGCGAGCGCTGATCTACAAGCTCGAGAAATACGGCCTCAAACCGCCGGCGGGGACCGTCCGGCGCGGCAGCTCATAGGCAAAAGCCTCCCGACCTGGACGAGGCTTTTGCCGTCTATTTGATGATGCGCAGGTAAGGCGGGAGAACGCGGCCGGCTTTGGTCGTCGTGGAATCCCGCTCGTCCCTTTCCTCGGCCTCGGAAGGGGGCTGGCTCTCGGAGGAGGTCCGGGCGGGTGCCTCCGCGCCCCTGTCGAGCTCCGCGGCGGGAAGAGCGCTTCTCTTGGTGTCTTCCTCCTGAATCGCCGGCAGCGTAACAATGTTGCGAAAGCGAGGGCTGGGCGGCACCGAGGAGAGCGTCGCTTGGGAGGTGGAGTCGCGCCGTTTGGTGGTGCTGGCTTTGGGGTCCTTGAGGCGGGGCAACTTGTTGCCCGAGCTGCCCTGTTTGTCGCTCTCGCGTTCGACTTCGGCGGCGATCTCTTGGGGCATCGACTGTGGCCAAACCATGCCGCGGCCCTCTTCGCCGACCAATGCGAAGACCGCCTCCCAGGGGATCTCGCAGAAGTAGGTGTCGCGCATGAAGGCCAAGGTGCCGGCAACCCCTTGCTCGTCGATACGCAGATCGGGGATGGGCACGGGCATATCGAGACCGAATTGCAAAACCAACTGCGGCTGAGAACCGAGCCAAGGCGGCACCGCCACGCCGGCCACACGCGGATCGAGGTGCACGAAAATGCTCCCGCGGTTCAGCAGAAGGCGCGCCACATCGAGCTTGGGCGGTAAAGGTTCGTTGCCTTGCATCCTTCCTCCTTAGCGCGTCCTTTCTGCCGCGGCTAATGCCATCGCTCCCCTTGTGCCCCGAGCGTTCGGCGTTACTATGAAGCGAAAGGTTGAAGGGGGGCGTAAAGGTTTCGACAGAGATGAAGAAGCGCTGGTCGCGTGTCCGCCGGCCTCGGAACGGCGTAAATACTTCGAGGAAACACAATTGCGAACACCAACGCACTTGCTCTCGCGGCCTAAATAAAGCCAAGGGAGCCGTCGAAGCGAAGAGCCCGTCCTTGCTCTCGTGGAGGCGTCATTTGAAGGGACTGGCGCTAGACTCCGCGACTCGGGTCTAGGGTGAGATTAGGGTCGATGGCGGTCTAACGAGCCCGTTCGTGGGCGCAATAGACTGCGACAATTAGTACGCGAACTACGCACGTAGAAGCCATCGTGGATCATCTTTGGACCCGGGTTCGACTCCCGGCGCCTCCACCCTACCCCGTGTAAAAACGAGAGCCCTCTCGCTAGCGCGCGCCCTGCCCAAGCGGCGTCGCTGCTTCGTCGGCATCGAGAAGCCCGTTGCCGTTGCGATCCGGATGGAGGAAAAGCGCCGGTGCCACTGCCTCGTCGATGGACACGAGCTGCGAACCGGCCAGAGGCGCGTCGCCGAGCAGACGCTCGAGGTCCCAAGCCAAGAGGTAATCGCGGCGGATCACGTTCACGAGGAAGCCGTTGGGGCTGAGGACCCGCAGCTCTCCTCCTTCGGCACGATAGAGCAGGGGCGTGCCTTTGTACTCCGCGACGATGAGCAGTGAAGCACCGAGCAGCTCCGGTGGAGCACCAGGCGGCAGGCTCTCGAAACGGCTTAAGGCGAGGCGGAGGCCACAGGCTTCGCCGGCGCGGAGGTAAAGTGGGCTGCGCAGGTTCGAGGCGGCCAGTTCCACCGGACCTGCCGCGGGGGCCGAAGCGAGCGGGGGATTGGCCGCCTGGCTTGGGCTGCACTGGCCCGTGGCCTCGAAGGTGAGGTCGCCGA
>ERZ1066121.2719-NODE-2719-length-10750-cov-5.377840_pt1 | contig 10750 bp, 10 predicted proteins | sample MGYA00382768_ERZ1066121 | MGnify/ENA primary metagenome ERZ1066121 (study PRJEB33369, sample SAMEA5778351) | biofilm metagenome | biome: Industrial cooling water; feature: Water cooling tower basin; material: Biofilm | place: United Arab Emirates | collected... | reverse complement strand
CATGCTCACCTGCGCGTATCCCGGCCGCAGCTCGCGGACACGCGCGCCGATCGTGCCGGTGTAGGGAATCTTGAAGGCGAGCCAGCGGCTGAACCAGAAGGCCCCTCCCGGCAGACGCGAGGAAATTTGCCACGCCCGCCCCACCCAGTTCGTGCGTTCGGCCTTAGGCATCGTAGACCGAAACGGCGTCACGATCGGGTCGCGCGATGTTCAAGACCTCACTGGTCACCAACTCGATGCCATCGAAACAAAGGCATTCGCCGACTTTGGGGAACTCTTCGCGCACGCGCAGGCTGCCGCCGCCCATGAAGGCGAGTGCACCTGCCACTCGGCGATGTAGCGCCGCATGTTGAGAATACCAATGCCCGGAACGACGGTCACGTACGGCGACGCAGCGATCCCGGCGCAGGTGATATTCGGTGTTGTGGGTGATGAATACGCGATGGATTCTTCGCTCGGCGCCTTCGTAGGCCATGCGCACCTCGGTCAGCATCGTTCCCATGCAAGATTCATAGAACTGGATCTCCGCACCTACAAGGTAGGAAAAGCACCGAGAACGTCCCCGGTTCCAGCAAGCCCGCTGCACAAGGCTCCCTGTCCCCAGCGAGGGGCGTGGCGACTCGACCGGCCGCGGCGCTTCTTCGCCTAGGCTTCGCTCCGATCCTGGCGAGATCCCACATGAGTTCTTCGCCTCGCTGCCCTGGGAGGCCCGGCGGGAGAGGCGAGGAGACGGCGCTTCCGCCCGTGGCATGTGTTTCGCATAGAATCCGCCCACGGAGGCCGTCGTGAAGGTCGAAAGTTACGCGAGCACGCATATTGGTCGGCGCAATAACAACGAGGATGCGTTCTGCGCGGATAGCGGCGCAGGGCTCTACCTGGTGGCCGACGGCATGGGCGGCTACGAAGGTGGCGAGGTGGCCAGCGGAATCGTCGTCGAGACGATGCAGCGCTTCTTCTCGGCCAGCGAAGATCGCGGGACGGCGCGCCTCGACCGCAAAACCTTCTCGGACGACGAGGGCTTCCGCCTCGATGTCGAGGAGACCAGCGAGGTGCAGAGCCGGCAAGAAGCGATGATGACCATGGCGATCCGCCTGGCGAACCGCGAGGTGGCCCGTAGGCGTGTCGGTCCTCTGGCGCAGATGGGCTCCACTCTGGCGGCCCTCCTCGTGCGCGATCAGAAGGCCCTCGTGGCCCATGTCGGCGACAGCCGGATTTATCGCCTGCGCCAGGGCAAGCTCGAAGCCCTCACCATCGACCATTCGGTGCAGGCAGAGCGCATGGCCGCGGCACAAGGAGGGCAGAAGAGCCGCTGGTGGTTTTATCCGCCCAATACGCTGACGCGGGCGGTCGGCGTCCCGGGCCTTTGCCGCCCCGACATCCGCATCGAAGAGCTGCATTCGGGCGACCGCTTCCTCCTCTGCACCGACGGCCTGACCGATGTCCTGCGGGACCGCGATATCCGCTCTCTTTTGCTCGGTTTTTCGGCGCAGGATTGCGTCGACCACCTGGTCCGCGAGGCCTATCGCGCCGGCGCTCAGGACAACATCACGGCGGTCCTCGTCCAAATCCGCTGAGCCTCTTCGGCTCTTCGTGGCTTCGGCTGTACAGCCTGCAAAGAGCTCGTACAATGGCGGCCATGTTCGAAGGCGTCCATCTCGTCGATCACCCTCTCGTCCGGCACAAGCTCACGCTTTTGCGTGACCAGAACACGCCGACTTTCCAGTTCCGCAGCCTGCTCGAGGAGATCTCTCTGCTCCTCGCCTACGAGGCCACGCGCTTCATGGCGACGACCCGGCGCGAGGTGCAGACGCCCGTCGGCACCTGCCTCGGTCATAGCCTAGAAGGAAAAAAGGTGGTGCTGGTGCCCATCCTGCGTGCGGGCTGGACGATGGCCGAAGCCATGTTGCGTATCTTGCCCTCGGCGCGTGTCGGACATGTCGGGCTCTTTCGCGACCCGAAGACCCTCGAGGCCGTCGAATATTACTTTCGCATGCCCGCCGAGATGGAAGATCGCGATGTGATCGTCGTCGACCCGATGTTGGCCACGGGCCATTCCGCCGTCGCCGCGATCGATCGCGTGCGCAAACTCAAGCCGCGTTCGCTGCGCTTCGTATGTTTGCTCGCCGCGGAAGACGGCGTCCGCGAACTCCGCAAGCGTCACCCCGACGTCCGCGTATACACCGCCGCGATCGACCCCAGGCTCAATGAGAAGGGCTACATCTTGCCTGGCTTGGGGGACGCGGGCGATCGCCTCTACGGCACCAAATCCTGAAAGGACATCCGATGGCCGTGCTCGACGATTCGCTGATCGTCTGTCGCTTCGCGTTCAACCCGCCCGATATCGAGGGCAAACTGAGCTTGCTGCTTCGCTCGATCGAGGAGAGCGCCTCCCTTTCACTGCACGCCTTTGAGCATGACGAGAGGCGAGGCTTTAGCTTTCTGGAGCTCCAAGGCGCACAACGCGAATGCGACGCGCTCCGTGCCCGCGTAATGGCGGGCTACACTGCGACGCGCCCGAGCAAAACAGGTCGCAGCGACGAAAGCGAGGAGCGCTTCGTCCACTTGAAGGCGAGCGCCGAAGCTCCGCTCTATGCCGGAGAAGATCGACAAAGCTGGGTTCTGACCCTCCTGGGCACGCCGCTCTCGCCGGCCGCGCTCCGTGAGGGATTGACGCTTTTGGCGCGCAAAGGCGTGAAGCTGGTTCGCAGCCGGAGTCTCGCATCCAATCCTTTGCGCGCGCTCGAATGGACGCTGCTCCTCGAGGCGGAGGCGCTGCCTGGTTTGCGCGAGGATATCCTGCGCCTCCGAGACCAACACCCGGCGCTCGATCTCGGCCTGGAACGCAGCTCCCCGGCGCGGCGCTTTCGCCGTTTGCTGGTGATGGACGTGGACTCGACCCTGATCGAGATGGAGGTCATCGACGAGCTCGCGCGCATGCACGGGGTCCAAGAAGCCGTCTCGACGATCACGCGGCGCGCGATGGAAGGCGAGCTCGATTTCGAGCAGAGCCTACGCAAGCGTGTGGCGATGTTGGAGGGTTTGTCGGTCGAATCGATGCTTTCGCTGGTCGAGAAATTGCCGGTCAACCCGGGCGCGGCGTCTCTCTTTCGCGCCTTGCGTGCCATGGGTTGCAAGAGCGCCATCGTCTCCGGGGGTTTCCTCTTCGCGGTCGAGGCCTTGCGCGAGAAGCTCGGCATCGACGTGGCCTACGCCAACGATCTCGAAATCGTCTCGGGCAAGTTGAGCGGTGCCCTGCGCGGCGACATCGTCGGCCCCCATACGAAGGCCGAGGTGCTCGAGCGACTGGCGCGCGAGTCGAACGCCGACCTCACACAAACCATCGCGGTGGGGGACGGGGCCAACGACGTGGAGATGATTCAGAGGGCAGGCTTAGGGGTCGCTTACGACGCGAAAGCGTTTTTGCGCAAACATGCCGATGCGACGCTGCAGCGCGGCGGACTGGAGCGCGTGCTCCACTACTGCGGCATCGACGAAGACGAAATCGAGGCGCTGAGCCGGCTCTGACGACGCTCAGTGACTCTCATGCGCATCGACGGGGATCTGCGCCTCCACGTGGATCATCTCGCTCTCGTCCTTCCACACGGAGAGATCGCAATCGCCACCTGCGCGGATTTGCAGTAGGCCAAGACCCGCGCCATCGCTGAGCGTCGCGCTTCGTCCTTGTCGCCGGCGGTCACGAATGCGGCGCTGAAAGGCCAAGATGGCGCTCTCGTGAGTTTGAGCCTCGCGCAGACGATCCTGAATGCAGCGGAGCGCAGCTTCGGCGTCTTTGGCCAGATTGGAAAAGCGAATGCCGATAAAGGCCGGCGCCTCTTCGCTGACCCAGAGCGTCATCTGCGGCGCGAGCAAGCCTTCCCAGTCGGCATGGTCGAGGAGATTGTCGGCGAGTTCACCTGCCGCGGAGACCGCGAGGCTGATGCTGTAGGGTGTCGGCAGCGTGCAACTCAGCGTGTGCATCACGGCGGTTTCCACCGAGCGACGAAGGTCCTCAGAACGTATCATCTTCGCCACGTGCCAAAGGCAGCGCACGCGCTTAGGGACCTGGGAAGAAATGGCGTTTAGGCTCGATATCTTCATAAGACCCTAAGAAGCGATGTGGAGCTTCATTTCGGCCCCACCCGCGTCAGATGCCTCTTCGACCGCTGCTTCGAGAGCGAGGAGCAGCTGCGACTGATATGGAGGCTGGTTGCGATAGTAGATGTCGATCAGCGACGACCTCCCCTGGAGATCATACAGCCAGTCCACGAGAAAACCTATCATCCTTGAGCCTAAACGTGTGACGCTTTCGAGATGGCATTCGATCTCCGAAGCGCCCGCGTCCGGTGCAGTGAGGATGCCGTCGAGAAAATGCAGCAAGGGTTCCGTCGGCTTGCCCGTATGCTCGCCGGTCCAGGTGATCCGTAGGCGGCCTTGCGGCGACTTCTCGGCCTCGACGACGAGGTCCCCTACTTCGAAGCGTTTCTTTTTCATGCCCTTTGTCCCAATTCGAACACTCTCGATTTTAGGATACTTCGATGCCAAGCACGGTCACGTCGTCCTCTTGCTCGCAGACACCGCGAAAGCGATCGAGCTCATGGATCAGGCGATCGAGGGCGCCCTTGAGAGAACGTTCGGAGAACGCGTTCAAAAATGCCTCGTCGAGCCCATGGTGACCAAACATTCGCTTCTGTGCGTCGAGCTGCTCCTCGATGCCATCGGTGTAGAGGAAGAGCCGTTCGCCCCGCCTCATGCTGCGCTGGAAAGTACGGTAGCGCGCATGGCGTGCGATACCAAGGATCATTCCTTTGGTCGATTCCAGGCGCTCGAGACCGCGACGCGAGGCGACGGTGATCGGTGCGCCGCCTCCCTGCGAATAGTCGATGCGCACTTCGCCCTCGCGTTCGCTGCGCAAATCGATGCATACGCCGCAGCAGGAGACGTGCCTGCGGTATTTGCCGCAGATGGTGGTGTTCAGCGATTCGAGGATTTCGCCTGGTGAGAGTTCTGTGGTTTTGAGCTGCGCGTATTCGCCTAGAATCGTCGCGGCCCGCAACGCACCTTGTACGCCGTGGTCGGTGGCGTCGATGAGGAGGAGGCGCCAATGCCCTTCCCCGAGCTGGGTCAGGTCGTAGATGTCGCCGCCGACCTCGTCGCGGGGCATGAAGCGGCTCTCGACGCGGATGAAGCCTTCGATGATCCGGTTTGGCAACATGCTCTGCTGCACTTCACGGGCGGCGCGCAGGTCGCCGACGAGCGAGGCGTGCGTGAGATAGAGCGCCTGCTCTTTGCGACGCTCGCGCTGCAGGTTACGCACGCGCAAGAGCAGCTCCGCGACGTGGAAAGGTTTGAAGAGGTAGTCGTCGGCGCCGCGCTGCAGGCCTTCCAGCTTGCGCTGCATATCGGTGCGCGCTGTCAGCAGGATGATGGGGATGCGGCCAACGCGACCTTTGTCTTCCTTGAGCACGCGGCAGAACTCTTCGCCGTCCATACGCGGCATCATCACATCGCTGACGATGACGTCGGGGATGTAGCGGCGGGCCATGTCGAGGCCTTCGAGGCCGTCGCGCGCGGTGATCACCTCGTAATAGGGCTTGAGCAGATTGGAAACGTAGTCGCGCATATCGGCCGTGTCGTCGACCACGAGGACCGTGCTGCGTGCCTCCAAGCTGGCCACGACGCGTTCGACGCGTTCCCGCGCGTCCTGGCTGAAGTCCTCTTCGGCTTCATAGGTGCGGCGCGCCGAGGCGCGGAGGCGGTGGGAGTCGGCATCGTCGCGTTGCTCTTCGCGCACGACTTCCTGCACGTCGATGAGGTTCAGGTTGGGCGCGATGGAATACCCTTCGGCGTCTTCGAGGACGTCCTCGTTGCGTAGGGAATCGGCCGGTAGATGGGCGTTCCCTTTCCGCAGGTGGACGGTGAAGGTCGAGCCTTTGCCCTCCTCGCTCTTGACCTCGACGTTGCCGCCATGGGCTTCGACGTATTCTTTGACCAAGGCTAGGCCGATCCCCGTCCCGGCGTAACGTCGTGTGCTCGAGGGGTCGACCTGCGCGAAGCGCTCGAAGATCACATTGTGTTTGTCGGCGGGGATGCCGATGCCGGTGTCGGAAACGAAAACAGCGACCCGGTCGGCTTCTTCGGTCAGTCCGATGTCGATCTGCCCGCCTCGGGGAGTGAACTTGAAGGCGTTCGAGAGCAGGTTGGCGACGATCTTCTCGATCTTTTCGGTGTCGAGGTAGAGCCAAATAGGCGTCACCGGAATCTCGGTGCGCACGGCGATGCCGCGCTCCGTCGCCGCGAGCTGGAAACCGGCCAAGAGATCGTTGAGCACGGAGACGACGTTCTCGCGCCGGAAGATGAAGGACATGCGACCCGCTTCCAGCTTTGAGAAGTCGAGCAGGTCGTTGATGAGCCGAAGCAGGCGAAGCTGATTGCGGTGCACCATCGCCAGCCGTTCGCGGTTGGCGTCATCCTGCGACTGGGCCATGACCTGCTCAAGGGGGCCGAGCGCAAGCGTCAGAGGGGTTCGCAGTTCGTGCGAAACGTTGGCGAAGAAGCGGCTCTTCATCTCGTCGAGCTCTTGCAGCTTCTTGCGACTCTCGAACTCCTTACGAATGAGGCGATAGCGGCTCTCGGCCGAGAAGATGGCGATAAGAGAGCTGAGGCAGAGGAAGTAGAGGTTGTTCGAAAAGGGCGCCAGACGTATCGATTCCTGACGCATCAAGGCGGGAATCAGCCACATCAGCACGACCAGGCCGCATGCGAGCATGGTCTCGCGCATGCGCCAGTAAACGGTGATGCTGAATCCGAGGATGCAGAGGTTCAGACCCGCATAGTAGGGAGAGGAATAGCCTTCGAGCCTCTGGATCATGAACTCGACGCCCAAAGCGGCGAGCAAAGGCGGGATGAGGCCGATGGGATAAACGTAGCGGAGCGCGTTTCGGGTGTAGCTGAAGACCAAAACGAGCGCGCTCAGAAGCGAAGCGGCACAGCGGATGGCGAGGAACTCGGCGAGATGTTCGGGATTGGTGAGTACGTCGAGGACGACCCCCGCCGGCATCAAGACGATGACCAACCAGGCGGCCAGCCGTCCTGCTTCGAGGTTGCGCTGCGCCCGATAATCGTCGAAATGCCCTTCGGCGAGCGGGGCACCAAGGGTGGGGGTCATCTGCGGACGAGCAGAAATAGATTCAGCCCCAGGGGCTCCGCGCCCACCTCCACCCGAGCTGCCTTGGGCTCGAGACCCGAGACGAGGGAAACCAAATCCTCTTTGGAACGATGCAGGAGAAACCACTCGAGGACAAACTCCATGATGCCTTGGGAAGGGTTGCCTTTCGCCACGTTTCCGATCGCCATCAACCCTTTGGGCAGAAGCGCATCGTAGAGCACCTGGGAAAGGCTGGAGAAGTTTTTGTCGTTGAGGTAATCGAAGAGGCCGGCGCTGTAGATGAAGTCGAAGCGGCCCAGGCGCTCAGGAAGGCGTTTGGCGACCAAGATGCGCGAAATCGACTCTCGGACGAAGCGCATCTTGATGCCCGTCTTCTCGATCCAGTGAGAGAGGGTCTTTTCGCAGAAGCGGATGGCGCGCTCGTCTTGGTCGATGAGCGTCACCTCCAAGCGCTTGCCGAGCTCCGGGTATTCCTTGAGGAGGGTGACGATCTCGCGCGCCGGACCGCAGCCGACGCTGGCCAAGCTAACGGTACCTTTGCCGTTGCGCTCCCCCAAAATCGTGCGGATCCATTCGCCGAGGTAGGTCAAGCGATTGCTGTTGGCCATCGCGGCGTCCGATTCGGTCAGGTAGACGTTGAGGATCTTCGCAAAGAGCGAATCGCCTTCCGCGTGGTCGCGGTAGAGCATGTTCATGACCTCGTAGTCGCCGGCATAGCCTAGAGGCTTTTCGTAGGAACGACGCGCCATCGGCGACTCGAGGTAGAGGTCCAGAAGGTGCTTCTGGCAGAAGGCGCGGAAGGTGGGGTGCTCTTCGACGGGGACGAGCTCGAGACATTGCGTGATGCGGTTCGAGAACTCGTAGAGGCGCTGCAGCACCTGAGGTTTGATCTGCTGCAAGTAGTCTTCGAGAGTCTGCCGGCGCGTGTAGTCGTCTTCGACTTTGAGCAAGGCTTCTTCCTGGTCGAGGAAGGCTTTGCATTCCCGCATGTAAGCCGCGAGACCGAGGACGGCTTCTTTGGCATAGGTCGGGAAGTCGTCGCGTTCGCTGTCGGTGAAGGCTTGCTGCCAGCGCTCGAGGAAACCCTGAGAGGTCGACTTGCGGTAGAGGACGGGGAGATCGATATGACGATCACCCGTGCTCAGACCGAGGCGGATGCCGCTGTTTTGGGCTTCGACGTGCAGGACGACCGCGCGGCCGTCGTAGATGCAGGAGTCTTCGTAGAAGACCTTGATCGAACGCAGCACATCGCCGACGCGGAAGAGACTGTCTTGCCCATCCATCGACACCGCGGGGAGAATCACGCCCAAGCCGAAGATGGAGATGTTTGCGACTTGAGCCTGGTCGACGCTCAAGCGTCCGTGCTCGACCGTGGCATAAACCTTCCCAGGAGCGAAGTCGTCGAGTTGAATGCGGCGGGAGCGGAGGACCTTCGGGCTCGGCGCGATCTCGGAAGCGACCAGTTCAGGCTTGCTCATGGGAAACGAGGTTACGACGGTTCCCTGTCAAATTTCAAATGTACTTTTTGCTCTCCGAGGTTTCTTTCTGCGGCGAAATGCTACCAGCCGACTGAACGACATCGGCCTTAGCAAGGAGCGAATAGACCATTGAAAAGGCTGAGCTCTTTGCGATTTAAGAAGCCGTATCACGGGGAGCAATGCCAGGCCCACTCGGACTCAGAGCGTGTACGATGCCGATAGACTCAGTAGCCAGGTGTCGTAGGTGTAGTCGCCCGGACCGCCGTTGAGCGAGGGCAAGGACTGACGGTGCCGACCCAGCGCATAGGCGGCCGCGAGGTCGATCTCGAAGGAGGCGAGCCGGAATCCCGCACCCAGAGTCGGCTCATGGACCAGCCCCGGCGGCAAGGTAAAGGGAGAGACCGTTTCGGCAGGTGTCGCGGACATCACCAAGGCGTAACCGGCACGCAGACCAAAGAATCGATTGAAGAAGTACTCGAGACCTAAATGAAAGCTCGCGCTGTTCTTCCATTGAAGCTCGACGGTGTTCGTGGTGTCCTGCCCCAACACGGCTTGAGTCTCGGCACTGCTGACGAGACGTTTCGACGACTCCTTGTAGAACTGCACGCGCGAGTCGAGCGCGAGGGTCAGGCGCTCGTCGAGGAAGGTGAAGGCGGTGCCGAGGCGGAGTGAGTGCGGCATCGACCAGTTCCCCTCGCTATCAAACTTACCGACACCCGGCAGAAGCGTATCGCCATGCATATCGATTTTGGTTTTGGAGCGGTAGGTCAGGGCAAGGCTGAGCCAACTCAGTGGCCGGTAAAGAATGCCGAGGTGTGCACCCGGATAGCTGACTCCTCGGAGGCTCTGTTCGGCGTTCCCGCCCAAGGTCGCATTGAAGGTTTTGCTGTCGAGAAAGCCGAAAGGCAGACGCAAGCCAACGCCGAGCGAGAGATTGTCGAGGATGCGGATCGAGAGGGGCAAGGCCGCTTCGAGGACCGCGAGGCGGAACTGCTGATCGAGACCGCCGAGCGCGGGAAGGGCCTCGTAGGTCGAGCCTACGCCCGAGTGGAAGTAAACTCCGGCACCCAGCACGACCCGTTCGTGCAAACGCAGGGCGCCTCCCACGAAGCCAAAAGGGAGAAGCGGTGCGCTGCTGTTTTGCTCCGTTCCCGGGGTTAGCCAGGGCGCGCCGAAGGTGGAGAAGGTGGGCGTAAACGCGGCCGTCACCGAGAAGTGTTCGATACGGTCCAGGTTTGCTGGGTTGTGATACACGGCGGCGGCGTTGGCGATGAACGCGGTCCCGGTCCCGCCCATGCCGACCGAGCGGGCATCGTATAGGGTCGCCGGCTCCGTCTCTGCCCACGCCGGCGCGGCGTATCCGCTCGCGCAGAAGGCAACCGCACCAAGGATAGGAGCGAAGCCCCTTCGCATCATCTGCATACCACTCATGCCCGCCTCCGCCGCGACCATATCAAGAGCCGGCTTGGAGGGGGTAGAGCTTTCTCGAGTGACGAACACGAGCCTTTGGAAGGCCCCGGTGTCGAGAAAGGTCTTAACGAGAGGGCGAGACCCGCCTGCCGATAATGCAGAACTCGGCTTCCTCCTCCGCAGGCACTTCCACGCCACGGCATGCGGAGAGAACATGATGCAGCTGCGTCGACGAGGTGCGGCGTCCTGCGATGGAGGGTACGCGGGTGGTGAGCCAGACCAAGGCCTCCTCGACGTTGTTGAACACCAGATTTGGGAAGTCCTGCTTGGCGGCCAGGTTGATGCCTGTTTCGACGCTGCGGATCACCGAGGCACGAAACCCGCTCCCCTCGTAGATCACCGCCGAACACTTGCAGCTGCCGCTGAGCTTTTGCATCAGCATTTCGAGTGCGCGTCGTTCGTCGTCCGAAGGCAGGCTCGCCGCGCTCTCGATGTATTGGATGAGACCGAAACCCTGCTGGAAGGTCGTCACCATGCGTTGGGCCATCGCCTCGATGAGTTCGATGGCGCTTTCGCCTAAACGGACTCGCCAAACCACGACGAGGAGGTTTCGCCAGAGCGCGATACAGACGTCGTCGGTATCGCTCATCACGGTCACGATGTTTGTCATCGGTCGCTGATGGGCTCGAAACTATAG
>ERZ1066121.2718-NODE-2718-length-10762-cov-5.732605_pt1 | contig 10762 bp, 8 predicted proteins | sample MGYA00382768_ERZ1066121 | MGnify/ENA primary metagenome ERZ1066121 (study PRJEB33369, sample SAMEA5778351) | biofilm metagenome | biome: Industrial cooling water; feature: Water cooling tower basin; material: Biofilm | place: United Arab Emirates | collected... | reverse complement strand
TCTAATCCCGTTTGCTCCCCTGGCTTTCGCGCCTCAGCGTCAGAAGGGATCCAGCACGCCGCCTTCGCCACCGGAGTTCCTTATGATATCAACGCATTTCACCGCTCCACCATAAGTTCCGCGTGCCCCTATCCCCCTCGAGACCTCCAGTATCCGGGGCCGTTCTCCCGTTGAGCGGGAGGATTTCACCCCGGACTCAGCGGCCCGCCTACGCGCCCTTTAAGCCCAGTGATTCCGAATAACGTTCGGACGGTTCGTCTTACCGCGGCTGCTGGCACGAACTTAGCCCGTCCTTCCTCCGGGGGTCGATCAAGTTGCCTTTTCTCCCCCCCGACAGAGCTTTACAACCCGAAGGCCTTCATCGCTCACGCGGCGTCGCTCGGTCAAGCTTGCGCTCATTGCCGAAGATTCTCGACTGCAGCCTCCCGTAGGAGTCTGGCCAGTGTCTCAGTGCCAGTGGCGCGGGTCGTGCTCTCACACCCGCTAGGCATCTTCGCCTTGGTGGGCCGTTACCCCACCAACTAGCTAATACCACATGGGCCCCTCCGGGGGCACCGGAGCTTTGGTCTTTCGACGTCATCGGGAATTACCCTGTCTCTCGACAGGCTATGCCCGACCCCCGGGTAGGTCACCCATGCCTTACTGCCCCTTACGCCACTTCCCCCCTTGCGGGGATTCGTGCGACTTGCATGCCTAATCCATGCCGCCAACGTTCATTCTGAGCCAGGATCAAACCCTTCAAAAGTTTTTCGCGAACTCCCGTAACGGAGTCACTTTCAGGTTTGAGGTCGCTCCGTCCAGACGAAACTCGACATTTCACCGACCCCGCGGGACGAACCCCGCCGGGCCGACTCGGGCCGGGTCCGCCGCACGCAGCGACGACCCGCCCTCAACCAACCTCGTAAAGAGGCTCTCGACGACCCACTTGTCAAAGACCGCCTTTCGCCCCCGGGTCCGTCCGGCCCACTCGCGTGAGCGTCGTCCCCGGTCGCGGCGTCCCCGCCGAAGCGACGACACCCGAATCATACGGCCTCCCCGCCGGCTGTCAACGGGTTCGAGAAAAGAGCAAGAAGGAATGGCGCAAACGTCGAGTGTTGAATGGTTTAGGCGTCGGTACTGTTTGCCTGCTTACTGAATGTGAAGATCCTGCACCCACGCGGCTTCGTTTTGGATGTCCTCGTCCGTTAGCCCGCCCTGGCGGTGAATCTCGGCTCGCGCTTCCCGGCCGGAGGTTTTGTCGATGGCTGTCACCTCGATGCGGCCGTTCGCCGTGACGCCGCAGGTCACTTCCACGGGGGAACCCTTCGGCAGGCCGTCGGGAAGTCCCTCGATCCAGCACTCGCCGACGGGGATGCACGCTTCCGCTTGCTGGGCCTCGCCTTGCAGGATGCGGACCCGGACGCGGGTCTGGCCCTCCGCGGCGGTGTAGTAGACCCGGCCGACGGACGCGGGGAGTTGGGTGTTCTTGACGATCAACTTGTTGTTGATCCGCTCGTCCCCCTTGCGGACCTCGACGCCGAGGCTGTGGGCGTTGACGTTGATCTCGACGACGTCGTTGAACACCCCGGAGAGGACGTCCGCGAGGACGCTGTCGCCGCCGCGGGACTCGGCCTCGCGGGCCTGGCGGGCGAGCATGATGCCCGCGTGGACGGCCGCGCCGCGGGCGACGACCTCGCTGACGGCGAGGGACCGGTCGGGCTCCCGCCCCGTGAGTTCGGCCAGCATCCGGCCCGTCATCGGCATGTGCGTCGACCCGCCGACCATCAGCACCTTGTCGACGAACTCCCAGGTCAGCCCGGCCTGGTTCAGCACCTGTTGGGTCGTCAAGCGGGTGCGGAGGAGCAGATCCTTCGTCAGCCCCTCGAACTCGGTGCGGGTGATCGGGACCGTGATCTTCTGGCCGTTGTGCGTGCAGGTGACGCGGGCGGTCGGCAGGATGCTGAGGGCCCGCTTCGCCCGCTCGGCGGCGGCGTAGAGCATCGCCAGGGATTGGGGGTCGTCCCGCGGGTCGCCGTAGAACCGGGCCTTGTACTGCTCCGCGACGTGGTTGACGATCCGGTCGTCCCAGTCCTTGCCGCCGAGCCGGACGTCGCCCTCGATGCCGAGGACCTGGAACCGCTTCTTGCCGAGCTTGACGAGGGTCACGTCGAAGGTGCCGCCGCCGAGGTCGTAGACGAGGACGGTTCGCAGCAGGTCCGCCGGGAGGGTCGCTCCGGGGGAGGACTGAAAGGTGTACGCCAGCGCCGCCGCGGACGGCTCGTCGAGGATGTCGAGCACGTCCAGGCCGGCGATGCGGCCGGCGTCCATCGTCGCCTTGCGGCGGGTGTCGTCGAAGTACGCGGGGACGGTGATGACGGCCTTGTCGATCGCGCCGACGTGCTGCTCCGCGTCGGCGACGAGCTTCCGCAGGATGATCGCGGACACGGTTTCCGGCCGGAACGGGCGACCGGCTACCTCGGTCCCGATGTCCGGGTAACCCATGCGGCGCTTGACGAGTTGGGCCACGTTGGCGGGCTGTTCCAGCGCCATGTCGAGGGCTTCCTGCCCGACCACCGCCCCGCCGAGACCGTCGAAATAGACGGCGGACGGGGTCAGGATTTCCCCCGTGCGGTTGGGGATCATGACGGGTCGGCCGCGGTCGTCGAGGGAGGCGACGGCAGAGAACGTGGTGCCGAGGTCGATGCCGACGGTGGCCATGCTGGAGTTCGGCAAGTGAGCAGATCCCGCTGAAGAGGTGCGCGGGGCGACTTGCGGCTATTCTATCACACGTCCGGCGCGCCGGGCGGGGACGAGCGAGTGGCGATGAGAGATGGGGTGATCGGAAGCCGAGACCGGCGCTGACCCCGGTCCGTTTTCCCCGCGGATCTCGACCCGCGCTTCGCGGACGGGTCGAGACGACTCGGGAGACTGCTGCACTCGCGCGCGGGTCACACGGCGGCCGCCGCGGCCTTCTTCACGCGGTAGCCCTTGCACACGTACACGCCGGCCGGCGGGACGTTCAGCGGGACGAGGGCGAACTTCACGTCCGAGAAGTACCGCTTGTACAGCCGCATGAACACGTAGGGCATGATCGTCAGTTGCCGGAACATGCCCGTCTCGCCGAGGCATTTCGCGCAGCTGGCCAGGATCGCGTCCCGCAGGCCGTCCGGGAAGCTCGGCAGCGGCAGGCCGGAAATGATCTCGTCCACCTTGGTGATGCCGCGATCCGCGAGGAGTTCGTCCAGCTGGCTGGCGTCCCCCTCGACGATGTCCGCTTGCGGGAATCGGGCTCGCAGGCGCACGCAGAAGTCCGGGTCGATCTCGACGATGATGAGCTTCGTGTGCGGCTGGATCCGCTTGAGGATTTCCTTCGTCACCGGCCCGGTCCCGGCCCCGAGTTCGACGACGCACTCGACCTTGTCCCACTCGATGCCCTTGAGCATCCGGCGGGCCAGGAACCGGCTGCTCGGGGCGACGGTGGCGATCGAGGTGCCCTTTTTGAGGAACTTCTGGCACATCAGGAGCCAGTCGGGCGAGCCCGGTTTCGCGTGCCCGGCGTGGGGCACGACGCGGTCGCCGGGGGGGGGCTGCCGGGGCGGGCGGCTCGGCGGCCGTGCGGGTAACGGGCGAGGAATCGGGGCTGAAGCTCATTTCGTCACTCGGGTGGGTTTGGCGAGGAGTAACTGAGTCCACTTCGGCGTCGCGGTCGGCTTCGGGGACGTGAGGAAGTGTACGACCAACCGATTGATGAGCCACGCCTTCTCGATCTGGGGCGCGTGCCCGCACTTCGGAATCGACAGGAAGTGGCCGATCTTCAGGTTCTTCGCGGCTTCCGCAGCCGTCTTCGGGTCGCACACCCGGTCCTGCTCCCCGGTGACGAGCAGCGTCGGGGCGGCGACCTGCTTCAACTGTTCCCGGACGGTATAGTCGAGCGTCCCGCGGATCGTCCGCAGCAGGCCGGTCTTCCACTTCCGGCTGCTGAGCTGCGTCTGGTAGTACCGGACGATGTCGCGGTCGACGAACCGCGGCTTGTGGAACACGCTCCGCACCACGGAGTGCATGTTCCCCCGCATCACGCCTTCCATCACGGGAAGTTGTTCCTCGTCCCCCATCCCGGACGGGCAGAGCAGCACGACGCGGTTGACCAGTTCCGGGTACCGCACGGCGAACTCGACCGCCACCTTCCCGCCCAGGCTGCTCGCCACGAGGTGGTACGGCGGCGTCTGGACGAACCGCGTCAGGTACGCGTGCAGTTCCTGCACCAGGTAATCGACGGTGATCGGCTCCTTGTTCGCGATCCGGGTCTGGATCGCCTCGCCCTCGTAGACGAGGATGTTCGGGGCGTGGACCTCGAAGAATCGGCCCCAGAACCGGCGGTTGCGGAACCAGGACTCGGCCTGCTCCGCGAGGCCGTTGATGAGGACGACCTGCTGCCGGCGGCCGTAAGACTTGGGGCGAATCCGTTCGAGCAGCGTGTTCCACGGGGCCATCGGAGAGCTCGCTCGGCGGCACCCGGCGACGGAGACGGTCGCCGGAAAGCGGATGTCTCTAGCCTATCGAGGAAGGTCGCCGGCGTGAGCCGAAATCGCGCCGGCTTCACGGAATTTTCTCGACCCCGCCGGCCGACCGAATCATCCTTCCCGTTTTCCCATGCCGCACAAGACCGGACAGGTTCCCCCCGCGGCCTCGCCGGGCTTCGGCGGCGAATCCGACCTTGCACCTGTTCCGGCCCCGGCATAAGCCAACCCCGCACCCTTTCGGCGATCTCGCCGGTTCCCGTCGGAGATGTTGAACCATGTCGAAGACAGTCCGCGTGGCAGTCACCGGGGCGGCCGGGCAGGTCGCGTATTCCATGCTCGCCCGCCTCGCGTCCGGCGAGGTCTTTGGGCCGGACACCAAAGTCATCCTGCAACTGCTGGAAATCACCCCCGCCCTCACGTCGCTCGAAGGCGTCGTGATGGAACTCGAAGACTGCGGGTTCCCGACGCTCAAAGAGGTGATCTTCACGGACGACGCGAACAAGGCGTTCGCCGGGGTCAACTACGCGCTGCTCGTCGGGGCCGCCCCGCGGAAGCAGGGCATGGAACGCAAAGACCTGCTCGGGATGAACGGCAAGATCTTCGTCGGGCAGGGGGCGGCCCTCGCGAAGAACGCCGCGTCGGACGTCCGGATTCTGATCGTCGGCAACCCGTGCAACACGAACTGCCTGGTCGCCTACCGCAACGGCAAGGACATCCCCGCCGACCGCTGGAGTGCCATGACCCGGCTCGACCACAACCGCGCGGTCGCGGCCCTGGCGAAGAAGGCGGGGGTGCCGAACGAAGACGTGACGAAAATGACGATCTGGGGCAACCACTCCAGCACGCAGTACCCGGACTTCACGAACGCGAAGGTCGGCGGCAAGCCGGCGACGGATGTCATTACCGACCGCAAGTGGCTCGAAGAGACCTTTGTGCCGCAGTGCCAGACGCGGGGGGCGGCGGTCATCAAGATGCGCGGCCTGTCCAGCGCCGTGTCCGCCGCGAACGGGGCCCTCGACCACGTCAAGACGCTGATCCGCGGCACCGCCGCCAACGACTGGACGAGCGCCGCCACCGTGTCGAAGGGGGAGTACGGCGTGCCCGCCGGCCTCGTCTTCGGCTACCCCTGCACGTCCGACGGCAGCGGCACCTGGAAGGTCGTCGAGGGGCTCGAACTCGACGCCTTCGGCAAGGCCAAGTTCCAGGCGACGCTGACGGAACTGCTCGAAGAACAGGACGCGGTGAAGGAATTGTTGCCGGCGTGAGTCGAGATTCAACCGGCGAGCGGCGGGGGGGCAGCCCCCCGTGGAATGGCGTAAACGGTTGATTCCACGGCGGGCTGACGCCCCGCCGCTCGCCCGCGGCTCATCACCACCGCAGCGGCTTCTGCCACGCCTCTTTCAACTCGGACAGCTTCGCCCAGACCAGCCACTCGCCGTTCGCCCCCGCAATTCGGAGCCGGGGTTCCGCCACGGTGACGCCGACCTTCGCGAACGGCAACCCCGCGAACGCGTCCTTCAGCGCGGCCGCGTTCTCGGGCGTCGCTTCGACCAGGAACCGGGTCGTCGATTCGCTGAACAGCTTCACTTCGTCTGAGAGGCCGTCGCCGGGGAGGTGAGTCACGTCCGCCCCAACGCCGCCGGCGAAGGCCATCTCCGCGACCGCGACGGCGAAGCCGCCTTCCGAGAGGTCGTGACACGCCCGCACGAGTCCGCCGACAATCGCCCGGTGGACCGCCGCGAAAATCTTCGGTGCGAGGGCGAGGTCGACCCGCGGTGGCTCCCCGCCCGTGCGGCCGGACACGAGGTGCAGGTGGGACCCGCCGAGTTCGTCGCGGGTGACGCCGACGAGGTACAGGTCGTGGCCGGGTTCCTTCAGGTCCATCGTCACGCACGTCCGCACGTCCGGGACGTGGCCGAGGGCGGACACGAGCAGCGTGTGCGGGATCGTGATGCGCTTCGTCGGCGAGCGGTACTCGTTGTTGAGCGAGTCCTTCCCCGAGATGAACGGCGTGCCGAAGGCGACGGCCACGTCCCGGCACGCTTCCGCGGTGCGGACGATCGCCCCGAGGTTCTCCGCGTCGTTGACGTTGCCCCAGCAGAAGTTGTCGAGGATCGCGACCCGGCTCGGGTCGGCCCCCACCGCGACGACGTTCCGCACCGCCTCGTCGACCGCGGCCGCGGCCATCGCATACGGGTCGAGGTCGGCGTACCGCGGGTTCAGCCCGTTCCCGATGGCGATGCCGGTCCACGACCCCAGCACCGGGGCGACGACCGCGGCGTCCGACGGGCCGTCGGACGCGACGCCGGTGAAGGGCTTGACGACGCTGCCGCCCTGGACTTCGTGGTCGTACTGGCGGACGATCCATTCCTTGGAGCACACCGAGTACGAGGCGAGAATCTGGAGTAGGGCTGTGGCTAAAGACAACCCCTCCCCCGGCCCCTCCCCGAAGCGGAGAGGGGAGGAAGACAAGAAGGTTTTCTCCCCCTCTCCGCTTCGGGGAGGGGGTTGGGGGGAGGGGTTATCCGACCACACGGCGTTCAGCACAATGTTCGGCCGGCCGTCGTGCAGGAAGTGCATGTCCAGGTCCGCGACCGGGTGCCCGCGGTACGACAGCTTCAACCGGCCCGAGTTCTGAAACTCCCCGAGAACCGCGGCTTCCACGTCTTCGGACTCGCACAACTCCAGCAACGCGGGCCAGTTCGCGGGCGGGACGGACAACACCATCCGTTCCTGCGATTCCGAAATCCAGATTTCGGTGTAGCTCAGCCCGTCGTACTTCAGCGGGGCCGCGTCGAGTTTCACGTCCGCCCCGAGGTCGGCGGCCATCTCACCCACAGCGGACGAGAAGCCACCAGCCCCGCAGTCGGTAATCGCGGTGAAGAGCCGCCGGTCGCGGGCTTGCAGGATCACGTCGAGGACTTTCTTCTCGGCGATGGCGTTGCCGATCTGCACCGCCCCGCCGCTGACCTTTTCGGACTGGTCGGTCAGTTCTTCCGAAGAAAACGTCGCGCCGTGGATGCCGTCTCGCCCGGTGCGGCCGCCGACCGCGACGATCAGGTCGCCGGCGTTGACCTTCTTCGACTCCATCCCAACGGGGATCAGCCCGACGGTGCCGCAGAACACGAGCGGGTTCGCGAGGTAGCGGTCGTCGAAGATGACGCTGCCGTTGACGGTCGGGATGCCCATGCGGTTGCCGTAGTCGCGGACGCCGGCGACGACGCCGTGGATCACGCGGCGGGGGTGCAGCACGCCGGGGGGCAGGTCTTCCGGGGCGAAGTCCGGGCGGGCGAAGCAGAACACGTCCGTGTTGCAGACCGGCTTGCCGCCGAGCCCGGTGCCGAGCACGTCGCGGATGACGCCGCCGAGCCCGGTGTTCGCCCCGCCGTAGGGCTCGATGGCGCTCGGGCGGTTGTGGGTTTCCACCTTGAAGCAGACGTGGAACTCGTCGTTGAACTTCACGACGCCCGCGTTGTCCGAGAAGACGCTGACGCACCAGTCGTCGGCCCCAAGTTTCGCCCGAATCTCCTGCGTGGCGGCGAACACCGTCTCTTTGAGGAGGTTCTTGTACCGCTTCGTTCGGCGAACGCCGTCGACGGTTTCGGTGTAGTCGATCGTCCCCTTCAGCGTCTTGTGCGAGCAGTGCTCGGACCACGTTTGGGCCAGCGATTCGAGTTCGACGTCCGTCGGGTCGCGGCCGACTTCGCGGAAGTGGCCCTGGATCGTCTTCATCTCTTCGAGGGAGAGCGCGAGCACGCCCTGCTTACTGACCCGCATCAATCCGGCGTCGTCGAGGTCGCGGATCGGAACCCTGACCAGCTGGAACTCGTAGGGCTTCCCGACGGCGAGGTGCGACGCCGTCAGCGGGCCGACGACGACCTGCTCGATCGCGTCGTTCGCCAGCACCTTGCGGAACAGCAACTCGCGGTCGGCGGCGGGGGTTTCGGCGCTGCCGAAGTAACGGCGGAACGTGCGGACCTGCTCGACGGGCACGCCCAGGTCGCGGGCCGCCTTGAGGACGCTTTCCGAGACGGGGTCCATTACGCCGGGCTTGAGGACGACGGTGTACACGACGTCGCTCGCCGGGGAGCCGACCGGCCGGAGGGTGTCGGTTTCGACCAGCGGATCGACGAGCAGGTCCGCCGCCAGCCGGGCGGCCTGCGGCCCGGACAGCTCGCCTTCGAGGAGGAACCCGCGGGCCGAGGCGTTGACCGCGTCCGCCCCGCGGGCCGAGTGCGTCAGCAGGTCGAACTCGGCCGCCACGCGGTCACGTTCCCCGTCCCGACCCAGGGGGCGGATCTCGACTTCCCACAACATGAAGTGCTCCACGAATCAGCCAATCATTGCCTGAGATGTTGGCATACTCGGAAGGGGTCACTTCAACAGAGCAAATCGGCGGATGAAGACAATTCGGTGCTCGTCGTGGATGGGGTAGTCCACGAAAAGCGGTCGAACGATGCCGCAGCGACGGGTCAACTGGAGGGCTTCATAGCGTTCCCGTGACTCGCCGAACTCGTGCGGAGTGCGAGCGAGCTCTTCCATGATCCATCGGGCCGCGCGGAGAAAGGCGGGGCGACGACCCGACGCGCGGGCTTGCTCGGCCAGTTTGAGAAACTGCTCTGCGACTTCTGCGGAATGGTCTACTCGATACGGCGGGTCCGCGCTCACGGTTCGGACCCTTCGAGTTCGGCAATGACGTCGAGGATCGGCCGCCCGCCGGTGTTGCGCATCAGGGCTTCCATTTCCGCCTCGGTCGGCGGATCGTCGGGAATCTCGTTGCCGATCGGCTGCAACTTCACGAGGTATCGGATGTAGTCCTTGTACCCCGCCGCTTCGAGTTCCTTGCGGCGGACCTCTTCTTCCAACTCCTGAATCCGTCGTTCGGCGTCTTCGGCGCTCATGGCACACCTCGTGTCGGAGTAGGGCAATTATCGCACACCCCCGACCCGCTGTCACGCTACCCCAGCGTGTCCCGTACCCGCTTGCCGTCTGCGAGCCACTTGACCAGTTTGTCGCGGTCGCCCTGGACCAACGCCGCCCGGAACTCGGCCATCCGCCCGGTGAACGCATCGAGTGCGGCCAGGGTCGCGTCGCGGTTCGCCTCGAAGATGGCGGCCCAGAGGTCGGGGTCGCCGGCCGCGATGCGAGTCGTGTCGCGGAACCCGCCGGCCGTCAAATTCAGCCAGCCGGGAGGCGTGACTCCGGCGAGCCCGGACGCGGCCGCGTGCGGGAGGTGGCTGGTGAACGCGAGGGCGGAATCGTGCTCGAAGGGGTCCATCCGCACGACCCGCGCCCCGAGGCTGAGCCAGAACAGGTCGACGACCGACACCGCTTCCGGGTCGGTGTCCGCCGTCGGCGTGACGACCACGACGCGGTCCTGAAACAGGTCCGCCTTCGCGAACGCGGCCCCTTTTTTCTCCGACCCCGCGAGCGGGTGGCTGCCGACGAAGTGCGCGCCGCCGGCCGGCATCTGCCCCGCCAGTTCGCGGACGACGCTCCCCGTCGTGCTCCCGTCGTCGTTCACGACGGCGCGGGGCGGAGCCAGGCGCACGGCCGTCAACACGTCGGCCGCGACGCGGTCCACCGGCGTGCAAACCACCACGACATCCGCGGCCGCCACGCCTTCCGCGATCGTCGTCGTGAAGGAGTCAATGACCCCGCCGGCCGCCGCGCGGGACAGCGTCCGCTCGTCACGCCCCACGCCGACGACCCGCTTCGCCAGGCCCCGCGACTTGGCCGCGAGCCCCACCGACCCGCCGATGAGCCCGACGCCGACGATCGTCAACTGGTCGATCTGCACGGGATGCCCCGCTCGGAAAGGTGTCGCGTGCCGGAACCGCGTCAGTGGTGATGATGCCCGTGCCCGTGCCCGTGGTCGTGGCCGTGCCCCTCGGCCGCGCCGGCGAGGGTCAGTTCCCCCTTGTGGACGCCCTTCAGCCCGCGGAGTTCGGCGGCGAGTTCGCGGAGCTTGCTCCCCTTCCCGCGGAGGACGATCACCTCCATGCAGTGGTCCGCGTCCAGGTGGACGTGCATCGACGCGACCACCCGCTCCCCGTGGCTGTGCTGGAGCTCGATGAGCTTCTCGACGAGGTGCGGCTTGTGGTGGTCGTAGACCAGGGTGAGGGCCGCCATCACCTCGGCGGCGTCCGCTTCCCACGCTTCCCGGGTCAGGCTGGCCCGGAGCAGGTGCCGGATGGCGTCGCTGCGGGTGGGGAACTTCCCCTCCTGCACGTACCCGTCGAAGGCGTCGAGCAGGTCGGCTT
>ERZ1066121.2717-NODE-2717-length-10773-cov-5.824221_pt1 | contig 10773 bp, 9 predicted proteins | sample MGYA00382768_ERZ1066121 | MGnify/ENA primary metagenome ERZ1066121 (study PRJEB33369, sample SAMEA5778351) | biofilm metagenome | biome: Industrial cooling water; feature: Water cooling tower basin; material: Biofilm | place: United Arab Emirates | collected... | reverse complement strand
GTCATGTAGAGGCAATCGAACCAGGCCCAGCGCCCTTCACCGAGGATGTGAAAGATCGTCGTCCCGGCGGTGACCACCACGCAGAGCACGGCAAAGGCCATGTAAAGCCGCCGCTGGCGGTGTCTGCCGTCGCGAAAAGGCACTGCGCTCTTTGCTATCGACTTCCGCGGACTTGTCAACCGAGGGGCGAGGCAGGTGGGCACTTGACGCCACCGGGGGAGAATCCCAAAACGGGCCGCCATGCCTTCCTACAAAGGCGCACATCCTTTGCCTGCCCCCCTTTCCGCTGCGGATCGCTCTTTGGCCGCGGCCTCCTCGCTCCCCCCGCAAAGCTCCGACGCGCAGCGAAACCGCCGTGGTTTGCTGTGGATCACGGGCGCCAAGGCCTTTTTCATTGCTTCGAGCTACGGCACGCAGCTCGTCCTGCCTCGTTTGCTGGGCACGGTCGCGGACTTCGGTCTCTTCGCGACGGCCATGAATGTCGTCTCGATCCTCAACAACGTGCTCATCGCTTCGACCTTGCAGTCGGTAAGCAAGTTCGTCAGCGGCGCCGAAGACCATGCCTCGGCCATTTTGAGGCAAAGCTTGCGTTGGCAGGCGCTGCTCAGCCTCGCCATCGGCGGTGCACTTTGGGCGCTCGCGCCTTGGCTCTCGAGCCGTGTGCTCCTCGACCCGAAGCTCAGCACCATGTTGCGCATCGCGAGCGTGGTCGTCGGTAGCTACGCCATTTACGCGAGCGCCATCGGTTACCTCAATGGCCGGAGGCGATTTCGTGCCCAAGCCCAGTTCGACATCGGGTTTTCGACGCTGCGCACCTTGGGAATCCTCGGCGCAGCCGCGCTGGGCTTCGGCGCGACTGGCGCCTTTACGGGGCTCGCTGCCTCGGCCTTCCTCATCATGTTGAGTTCCGTCCTCTATGTCGGCCTCGGCAGGCCCGGAGAGGCGCCGCAGCTTCGTTCTTGGCTGGCTTTCGCGGCACCTCTCGCCTTTTATCAAATCTGCCTCAACGGTGTACTGCAGCTCGACTTGGCGGTGGCCAAGCGGGTCGTCGCCGAGATCGCGCTCGAACGTGGCAGCGCCCCCGAAGCCGCCGCGCGACTCGCTTCGCAATACGCCGGGTACTACCGCGCGGCGCAGACCTTCGCCTTCATCCCCTACCAGCTGATCAACTCGGTGACCTTCATCGTCTTCCCGGCCGTGGCCCGCGTCGCGGCGCTCGGCGATGTAAAGCAGGCGAGAGATACCGTGCGCGCCGCGATGCGCGGCTCCCTCCTCGCGCTTTTGGCCATCGCCGCGCCGGTCGCAGGCGCTTCGAGCGGCGTGATGCGTCTGGCCTACCCCGAAGTCTATGTCGCCTCTGCACCCGCGCTCTCGGTGTTGATCTTTGGCATCGTGGCCTTCAGCCTCTTCGCCATCGCTTCGACCTTGCTCAATGGCCTGGGTCGACCTCTGCTCTCCGCCACGGTCGCCGCGATCGCCTCGGCCTTGGTGGTCTTCGCCGACACGGCGGCGCTGCGCTGGGGTCCGCTCTCCGAAGAGCGCTCGCTTGCATCCCTGGCCCTGGCCACCAGCCTCGGAATGCTCTTCGCGCTGGTCCTCGCGGGAGGCGTGCTTTACCGCACCACATCGGCATTCTTGCCCTGGCGCACCCTTTTGCGCGCGAGCGTCGCCACCTTGCTCGCCTACTTTAGCGCCCACCTTCTGCCGCACGGGCGACCGCTGCAGGCCTTGCTCGCCTTGGCCCTCGCCGAGGGCGTCTTTCTAGGTAGCCTCTGGCTCCTAGGTGAAGCCGAAGTCCACGAACGTCGCGTCTTAAGCTCTTTCTGGCAGAAGCTCCGCGCCAGGAGTCCAAGGCCCCCTGGTTGAGAAAGCGCACAAGCGGCATTATGTGTGTTAGGAGGTAAACGAATGGAAAAAGTTTTGATCATCGGTTCGGGGCCCGCGGGTTTGACGGCTGCGATTTACGCCGCGCGTGCCAATCTTTCGCCCATCTGCATCGAGGGCCTGGTCGCTGGCGGCATCCCGGGCGGACAGCTGATGATCACGACCGAAGTCGAGAACTACCCCGGCTTTCCCGAGGGCATCAAAGGCCCCGAGCTGATGAAACATTTCCGCGACCAAGCCGAGCGCTTCGGGACGCGTTTCGTCACCGCCGACGTCGACCGCGTCGATTTCTCGGGCTCGCCCTTCAAGGTCTGGGCCGACGACCAGGAATACCAGGCGCGCACGATCATCATCTCGACGGGCGCCAAAGCGCGCTGGCTCGAGCTCGATAGCGAACAAAAGCTGCAGAACCGCGGCGTCAGTGCCTGCGCCACCTGCGACGGTTATTTCTTCCGCGACCAGGACGTCTGCGTCGTCGGCGGCGGCGATACGGCGATGGAAGAAGCCGTCTACCTCGCGGGCCTGTGCAAGAGCGTCACGGTCATCCACCGTCGCGACACGCTGCGTGCCTCGAAGATCATGCAGGAAAGGGCGATGAAACATCCCAAGATCAAGTTCCTTTGGAATGCCGTCGTCACCGAAGTGCTCGACGTCTCCAAAGGCACGGTCACGGGCGTGCGGATCCAGAACACGGTCTCGGGAGAAGAGTTCGTCCACCCTTGTCAGGGGCTCTTCATCGCCATCGGGCATGTGCCCAATACCCAAGTGTTCAGCGATTGGCTGACCTTCGACGATCTCGGTTATATCGTGACGAAGCCGGGCACCGTCGAGACCAACATCCCCGGTGTATTCGCGGCGGGTGACGTCCAAGACCACGTCTGGCGGCAAGCCATCACCGCCGCGGGTACGGGCTGTATGGCGGCGATGTCGGCCGAACGCTGGATGGCGGCGCAGGACCTTTAGATCAGAGCTGGGGGACGCGCTCGGCAGCGACGTTCCCCTCGAGTTTATCCGGGCAGAGTCTAGGTGGCGAATCGAGAAAAATCGTTTTCGCCCCGGAACGTCTGGAAGGCGGCACTCGCAGGGTGGGGATGGCTAGTCCTCACCTCGTCGCCGCTGCAGGCGCAGCAGGGTACCTCGTATTTCCAAAGCAACGAAGCGAGCATGATGGGCGGCGCGGTCAGCGCGCTCAGTCACGAAGCGGGCGCCGTTTGGTACAACCCCGCGGGCCTAGGCGCCAATAGCCGCGGGCGATTGCAACTCAGCAACTTTGCCGGCGTGGTACGTATCCGCAGCATCGATGCCGGTCTCGTTACCCTCGGGAGTGATCAGCGCCAGGAAGAAGACCTCAACGCCACGGAAGCAACCTTCGTGGCTCCTGCGTTCACCTCCGCGATTCGCCTTCGGCCCGGGTTGAGCGCGGGCTTTGGCTTCTTCGTCACGGCCTTTGACAGCATGTTGCTCCGCAGCGGTTCGAACCAGACCGGCACCGACAACGATCGCCTCCTGACCCGTCTCGAGGCGGATTTCAGCGTCACGCGCTACCACACCGGCCCCGCGATCGGCTGGCAGGTCCATCCTCGTTTGCGCATTGGCCTATCGCTCCTCGGCATCTACGAAACCGAGACCAATCGCGGGCTCGTCGGCCTAGATGTCGAGAGCGAGGCCCGCGCGCTGCGCGCCAATCTCTTTCTCCAGGCCATCGACAATCCCACACGCGTCGGTTTGGAATCCGTGCTCGGTCTGCAGTGGGAAGCCCTCGACCGTCTCCACCTCGCTCTCGTGTTTCGTAGTCCCCGCCTTTTGGTCCACGAATCGATCGATCAAACCAACTTTCTTTCCATTAATGGAAGTGTCCCTGGCCAAGTCGAGGCGACCAACATCTTTCAGTTCGATCTCAGCCCCCGGCGGCCGATGTCCTTCGGTTTTTATTCCCCGCTGCGGCTGACCGGCGGCATGGCGCTGGCGCTCGGCAAAACGTGGTGGACCTTCGAGGGCGATTTCAGTCCAGGTTTTGACAAGAGCAGCGGCAACATCGACTACCAACCGACTTGGAATCTGCGCAGCGGCATCAAGTTCCCAGTCGACGAACGATTGAGCCTCGGTGTCGGTCTGTTCACCGACCGTAACCCCTTGGGTGTCCAACGCGACTTTCCTCGCATCCGGACCGACTACTACGGTCTTTCTTTGGGCGGACGCTACGACACGGTCGTCCGCCTCGCCGAAGGCCAAGGCCCCTCCAACCTCGTATTCTCGTTTACGGCGGGGCTGCGCTACGCACTGGGGGTCGGGAAGTTCACGCAGTTCACGTTCGATCTTCGGCCAGATGCCCCTAACCTCTTCCGCACGGACACGAGCTCCGATGTCTATTTTCACGATATTTCCGCGTACTTGGGCAGCGAGCTCCTCTTCTAGCGCTCTCCGTTAGACACCCGTGCCCGGTCGGGGCGAGGCCTTGGGCTCTAACGCCGAGGTTCCAAGGAGGTGCCGCGGATGCTAATGTCGAGGCGAGGTGCAGGAGTCGCATGGCGTGCGGGCCGAAACGTTTTGCAAGCGCGGCGCCGATCGCGCGGCGTGCCCATGCGTTTTGCTGTTTGTGGGTGCTCCAGGCCTGCGGATACGTGGGCTACGAGCGCGTTCGCGTCGAGACCAACGACACACAAGGTCCAAACCTCCCTTTAGAGGTAGGCGAGGGCGACGGTCATTGGGGTCCACTGCAGATCTCGACGGGAGAACAGACGCCCAACGCCTATTTCGCGCTCCAAGAGGACATCACCCCAGGGAGCAGTAAACTGCGCGTGCTCGCGAACGACATGCCTCTGCCGCGGGCAGGGGATTTGCTCCTCGTTTGGCATACACGCATTTCACTCGAAGCGGCTCAGAACGCAGCCTCGCCTTTCTCTCTCGCCACGACGGGCCTAGGTCAATGGGAGTTTCGCCGACTGAGCGAGGTGTCGGGCGAGTTCTTCGAATCTTCGACGCCTAGCGTCTACGGCTATCCCGCGGCGGAAAGCCAGGTAATCGTCGTACCCGAGTACAGCAGCGTCGACGTCGGCGCGGCCGCTTCGCTTCTCGCTCGAGCCTGGGATGGGACGATCGGCGGCGCGCTCGTTCTCCTCGCCAATGAGGGCATGCGCATCGAAGGCCTAGTCTCGGCGCACGAGGCAGGTTGCCGAGGGGGCGAATACGTCATTGCTCCGATCCAGCCAGGTTGCACTCGAGTCGACGAGCCGCTGCCCGGAGGGGCTCAGAAAGGCGAGAGCCTGGTCGTCGGCAGTTATGGGGAAAGCGTCACCGGCCGAGGCGCGATCCTCAACGGCGCCGGCGGCGGCATCTGCTCCGAATCGGCGGGCGGCGGCGGCGCGCATCAGGGAGCTGGGGGACAGGGAGGCGTCTCGACGGATGGTCAGCGACCCGTCGGGGGTCGGGGCGGCATCCCCTTCGTTTATCCAGAGCAAAACGCCTTCGACCGACTTACGATCGGAGGCGGTGGGGGAGCGGGACAGGGCGACGGCTCTTTCGTTGTCGGTGCGTCCTCAAACCCCTCAGGCCTGGGGAGCGGCGGTCCTGCCGGTGGCATTGTCTGGCTGAGAAGTCCCTACGTCGACCTCCCTGGCCGCATCGAAGCCGATGCCAGTAGCGCCCTTCGTTCTTCGGCGTTGACGACCAACGGCGCTGGTGGAGGGGGTGCAGGCGGCCTCGTGTGGCTCGAAGCCGAAACGCTCGTTCGCTGCAATGTCATCGACGCCGTCGGGGGGAGAGGCGGCAATGCCGGTGCTGCCAATGCCCCGGGCGGAGGCGGAGGCGGCGGGCGGGTGGTCGTGCGAACCGCCAGCAGCACGCCTTGCGACGTCCGCATCGCCGGTGGGGCTGCAGGCGAAACCAACCTCGAAGAGGCCCGAGGAGCAGAACCCGGCGAAGACGGACGCTATCTCCGTCTGGGGCGATGACGCCCTCTGCAGTCCAAGTCCTGCTGCCCGTTTTTTGTTATCCGGGCAGCTCCACCCGGGTGGAGATCGGCCCTGATGGAACATCGCAATGGAGCAGATCTTCGGCGAAGCGGAGGGGCGGAGGGTCGGCGAGTCCGAGCGAAAGCGCCAGCACGCGCAGGACTTCGCGAGCTTGCACTCCCTGCTCACGAAGGGACGCGAGACTCAGAGCGTGATCTCGTTTCGAGAGCCTCTCGCCATGCGCATTCACGACGAGGGGAAGATGATAGAAGCGGGGAGGCTTCCATCCGAGCGCATGGTAAAGCGCGATCTGCTTGGGCGTGGACGAGAGCAGGTCGTCGCCTCGGAGCACTTCGCTCATCCCCATCATCGCATCGTCGACGACGACGGCGAGTTGATAGGCCCATTGCCCGTCGGCACGTCGTACGACGAAGTCTTCGCACCACTCTCTCTTCGCTTCGACCTCACCCTGATAACCGTCCTCAAAGGCTTCGGCGAAGCGCATCCGAAAACGAAACGAGGGCATCCGCTCCGGATGCCTCGGTCCAGAACGGCAGGTGCCCGGGTAGATCGGCCAGGCCAACTCCTCACCCTGCGGCGCTCCGGCGATCGAGCGCAGCTCCTTGCGCGTACAAGTACAGGGGTACACCTCGGCCTGCGATTGCAGACGCTCGAAGGACGCGGCGTAGAGGTCGAGACGCTCCGACTGACGATAGGGACCCAAAGGGCCACCGATATCTGGACCTTCGTCCCATTCGAGACCCAGCCACCTCAAGTCCTCCACGATCCCCTCTTCCGCTCCAGGAAGCACTCGGGGCGCGTCGAGATCCTCGATACGCAGCACCCAAGCGCCACCCCGCTTCCGCGCGCGTAGCCAACCTGCCAAGGCCGTACGCGCATGCCCGAGATGCAATGCACCGCTGGGTGAGGGGGCAAATCGTGTGCGATAGACCTGCTTCACGGGGCGCTCGGTCACCCGCGCAATCTGTAGGTTTTCGCGCGCGATCTCAAGGTCGAGGCGATTTGGGGGCGCCCCACCTTCCTCAACCTCCTCACGCAGGGGCGCCGCGCGAGGGAAACGATTTCCACTGGCGTCTGCGGCACCGGCGCGTAAGCACAGAGGCCATGCGCCTCAACCTCGACGAGCTTTGCGGCTGCTTCCCGACCGGACGCTACTACCCCGGGATCGCAGAACGCATGCGGATGTTGCCCCAAGAGACCATCGAGGGCCTCGCCGAGGAATTCGACGCCCATGCGGCGTGGGTCGACTTGCCCTTTGCCGTCATCGATTTCGAGACCACCGGCCTGCATGCCGAAAAAGACCGCGTCCTCGAGATGGGCATCGTCCTCTTCTCTCAAGGCGAGCTCGAGGCACATCATAACTTCCTCATCCACCCGGGGATGCCTGTGCCCGAAGAGGCCCGAGCGGTGCACGGCATCGGCGACGACGAGCTCAAAGACGCGCCGCGCTTCGAGGCCTTGGTCCCAACCCTCTGGGAGCTTCTGCGCGGACGCATCGCCGTGGCCTACAACGCCCAGTTCGACCGCGGCTTTCTCTACGCGGAGCTGAAGCGGGCGGGCCTCGGCTCCGAACGCGATCTGCCACCGGCCTTCCGCCCCGACGTACACTGGATTGACCCCTTGGTATGGGTGCGCGAGCTGCAGAAGTTCGAGCGCAGCAAGAAGCTCAGCGACGTATGCGCGCGCCTCGGAATTCCTCTCGATCGTGCACACCGTGCCGCCAGCGACGCCGAAGCTACCGGCAAAGTGCTTCTTGCTCTCGCCCCGCAGATGCCCAAGAGCTACGCCGAAGTGATGCGCCTGCAGCTACGGTATTCGCAGCAGCAAGAAGCCGAGCTGGCGCGCTGGCGCGCTCGCCGGAACAAGTCCTGAACCCATGATCTCCGCTCGATGAGCCCAGCGAAACGCTTTTCCATCCTTTCGTTCTATGCGATGGCCTGCGCAGGAAGCTGGTCGATCGCCGGGGTATTTTGGGCCCTGGGAGGAAACTGGTCGCAGCCTTCGGCGCGCGCCGTCGGGGTGCTCTACCTGCTTCCGGTCGCCCTCGCCGCACTGATTGTCCAGGGGCCGCTGCTCAAGGAAAGCTTCATCGTCCCTTTCGCGTTGAGCTTTCGACCCACACGCTGGTTCGTGGCCGCTTTTTTCCTGCCGGTTGCCGCGACGCTGCTGGCCTTATGGATCGCCGACGCCTTTCCGGGCGTCGAAGTCGCCTGGCGCAATGCCGACTTCGTCGAGTTCAATCGCGGCCGGGTAGTCCAAGGCGAATTCGAAGCCTTCCGGCGTTCGGTCGAGGGGCAGCGAACCCACCCCCTCTTGGGCTTCATCCTGCGCGGCCTACTGGCCGGCGGCAGCATCAACGCCCTCTTGATGCTCGCCGAGGAGCTGGGCTGGCGTGGATTTCTCGAGACCAAGCTGGGAGGCCCGGGTAGGTCGGGTTTTTGGCGCCGGAGTGCGATCGTCGGATCGCTATGGGGAATCTGGTACGCGCCCCTCGCCTTTTGCGGCTATCTCTTTCCGGCGGCTTCGCTTCGCGGCAGCTTCTGCATGGTGGGTTGGGCCTTGGCCTTTTCGCCCTGGTTGCACTACCTGCGAAGCCGCGCCGAGTCGCTCTTCGCCGTGTGCATCGCCCGGGGCACCTATTTGGCCCTCCTGAGCGTGCCCACCTTGATGGTACGCGGCCGGGATGAGCATACGACGTCACTGGTCGGACTGGCCGGCATTTTGGCCTGGCTGGTGCTCAGCCTTCCTCTGCCTTGGCTAGTTCACAGGATCCGCGACCGCGCCTAGCAGGCCCGTTGCTCAACCGCAGGCCAGATCCGCCTGGCCGTGCAGGGCCTGCTCGCTCTTCTCATGTTCCTGAACACGCCGGCGACGGGGGCAGTGCTGGTTCATGCGCTGGTCGGCGAGGTCCCACAACCAAGAGGCGAGACCATGGCCAAATACCGCAAAGATGCCCAAGAACCACAGGCTGCGGGCCTGCAGGAGCTCGAACTTCCATCCCTCGATCGAAAAGGCCCCTCGCCAAGCGGCGAGAGCGGCGAAGCCGGCAAGCGTCAGCAAAACGCCCAAAACGACTGTGCTAGGCCACACAAAACTGGATTTCGCGCTGCGTAGCTGCGCGTTTGACGTCATCGAGATTGCCATCGCCGCCTCCCCCACGCCGCCATCTAGCACGAAGCCAGCTCGACGGCGAAGCCTCCGAAACTTTCCTAGGACTAAGCAGCTCGAGTGCCAAGCATGAGTCGCATCGGGCCGTCCAGCTTCCGCTTGGTCGATGGCCGATTTTATTGAGTTTATGGGTTTTCTCATGCGGAAGTGATCTCGTTTCGGCCCGGGGAACGACACTCCTGTGACCAGTTTCTGGCCAGTCGACTATGAACCTGCGATCACGGGGAGGAGGAAGGCCAAGGTGCGCGACGCCCGCAGAGCTCGGCCCTCCACCTCCTGCGTCCGACCCGCGAAGGATAGGTTTTCGATATCAGGACGAGGCCAAGCGCTTGCGCGGCGTTTCCACACACGCGTGCAGCTAAAGCGACCTACATCAGGCGCAACTTCCCTGCCTCGTCCTGCAAACATCCACGCCCCCTTACCTGACCCGACTCCCACTCTACCAGCGACTTCCCGCAAGAGAGAAGGGCTGTGGCGGAGAATTGTGGGGGGATAGGGAGCTCAGGACGATCGGCAAGCGGCCAGGAGCTCCGGATGGAGCTTCACGGACGGACGCAAGAGGCTAGCGGCGCGCGTGACGGCCTGCGTGCGGACGAGCGCTCTGCGTCTCGTGCAAGGCCTTGAGGCGATACTCGTCGTGCGTGCGCACGCTGGAGGATTTGCGGGCCTGGGCGCTGGGGGAGGCGCTGCCGCGAAGGTACCAGGGGACATCCGTCGAGGACTGCTGCGTGCGGGCCGTGGCCTGTGCCGCCTGCTTCGCCCAGAGGGAGTGGGCGTTGCTCAAGGGGCGGAGGCGTTGCTCGCCCGAAGCGCTCTCGGCTTTGCTCGGCGCCCGGCGCGTTTCTTTCTCCTCTTTACGACGGAGCTTCGCACCCTCTTGGGTCTCGTGCTCGATCTGGTGCCACATGGCCACTTGCGACTTGTCCATGCTGTTGACGAAGCGGTCATGCCCCTGGGTCGCCTCGCCGGTCACCGTGGTCAAGGTGCTGCCGCCGTAGGGAGCCGCGACGCTGCGCATTTGGGCTTGGGCCTGGGCTGAGGAGGACAGCCCAAAGACGAAGAACGCTGAGAAAAGGCTTAAACCTGCAGAAAGCAGGAGGGTAGCAATCGCGCCGTGCCTTTCCTTCAGTTGCTTCATCAACGCTCCTTCTGGTGCCTGGACCACCCAGGTCATCTCCACTCATCGCAAGCGATATGCCAGCCTCTAGGAACAGAGCGATCGTAGCCATTACGTGCATGATTTTTCTAGGTTTTATTTTGGAAACAATTCATTTGTGAGGCTCTCCTCTAGGGAAATGGGGTCAGAGGTGGGCAGCTGACCCCCTTATCTCGCACGATCCTCCCTCTCGATGCTGGTCTCCTGTCCCCACATCGAGGACTTTGATCCCTAAAGGAGGTGAAAAGTCTCCAAAATCGGCAAAGCTCTCGTTCCGCTTCGAAACGAAAAAAGGGCCCCCGGCGATGCCGAGAGCCCTTTGTCCTTCTGCCGGAAGCGTCTAGAGCAGGATGATCTGCACTTCGACCCGGTCGTTGACGTTCGAGGTGCGCCGCTTGTTGGCCAGCTTCTCGACGCCGCGTCCGCTCGCCGCCACGCGATCCGAGGTCACGCCCAGGGCGATGAACTTGTTCGCGACGGTCTGCGCACGGGACTGCGAAATGGAGGTGCGCTGAGGGGTCGGCACCTTGTAGCTGGTGTAGCCGTTGATGATGACGTGGAATCGGGGATGTTTGGCCAGGAGCTGACCGAGGG
>ERZ1066121.2716-NODE-2716-length-10778-cov-5.939383_pt1 | contig 10778 bp, 6 predicted proteins | sample MGYA00382768_ERZ1066121 | MGnify/ENA primary metagenome ERZ1066121 (study PRJEB33369, sample SAMEA5778351) | biofilm metagenome | biome: Industrial cooling water; feature: Water cooling tower basin; material: Biofilm | place: United Arab Emirates | collected... | reverse complement strand
TTTCTCACCTGAATCCCCAGGGATGCAATCCGATGCATAAGCTCGCGGTTGGGGAGACCCAGTTCGCGGGCCATTTCGTAGACCCGAATCTTGTTCATGCTACCTCCGAGAGCTGCCATGTCCCCTCGATCGAAAGGCGAATCTCTGCCGCCAACGTCTCGTCGATGACGGTGATCATTCCGACTTCACTCCGCGAGCAGAGTTGCCCTAGGCGAGCGAGCCGGCCGAAAGAAAGGGTAGGCACTCCGAAAACCGCCGCTATTTTTCTTCCAAACTCTTGAACGCGCAATGCGGCATCTTCTGCGAGGATGACCAACTGGGCCGCGCCTTCCTGAACGCACTCTTTGCCCGGCTCGAATCCGATGACCGCTTTCGCGCTGGCACAAGCCCTTCCCAGCATCGTTTCGACGCGACGCTCCATCCCTTTGCGGAGTGAAGCGCTCAAGGCTTGGGCGTCGAGGCTCTGTCCTTCGACGCTGGGTCGCGCTCCGAGACGCAACGCGCGCTCGATGCGCCCCCGCGTACAGGCGCGCTGCACGCAAGGGAAGCGCGGGTGGAGAGAGGCGCCACGTCCGGGCAGCGCCCCTTTCCAGTCCACCACGATGCGTTCGCCGCTGGGATCGGCGACCAGGCGCAGCATATGGGCGCGCAGATCGCTCTCGCCGCAACCCACGCACGTACGCAACGCGGCATGGGGCTTCGCCCTAGCCTCGTCTGCGCTCGCGGATTCTTTTGCGTCCCCTACGTCCAACTCCCTGCCTCCTCAACCCACCTCAAGCGAGGTGCCCCCGTCGACCGCAGTCGTATTTTCGGGCCGTGTTTCCTCGCCGGCTTGGCGAACGATCTTCTGACGTGCTCGCTCGATCGTCGGCCATTCCTGCTCGACGAAGCGCAAAACCGCCTCGCGTAACTCACGGGCGCGGGCGTTCTCGAGCCCGGTATCGAGGGCCAAACGGTCGACGTCGTGCTGACGACGGATGGAGTCGACGGTCGTGTACCCGCCCGCCTCGAGCGCCCCCAGGACACGCCGGCTCATGCCCTGAACCAGTGCGAGCTTGTCCTTCTCGGAGAGCGGCTCCGCTTGCACTTCGACGTCCTTCAGACGCTGCAGGCGACGCACTTCCATGGCCTGCGAGGCCGCCTGACGCAGCCAGCCGAGGTCGTCGGCACGTAGACCATCGACGGTCCGCAGCTCTTGGTCGCTGGCTTCGACGATCTCGTCGAGGCCGCGGAAGCCCACTTTGTAAAGCCCGCGGACCTGCACCTCGGAGATGCCCTCGATGCTGGCGAGCGCGCTCATCGCCTCCTCTTCCAGCTGGCGGAAACGCGATTCGCTGATGATCTCGAGCTTCCAGCCGGTCAGGCGAGAAGCGAGGCGTACGTTCTGACCGCGACGGCCGATGGCGAGCGAGAGCTTGGCGTCGGGAACGACGAGCTCCATGCCGCCGCTGCCCTCGTCGATGATGACGCGCACCACCTCCGCCGGAGCGATGGCATTGCAGACGAAACGCGCGGGATCGCGCTCCCAAGGCACGATGTCGATCTTCTCGCCGCGCAGCTCTTGCACGACGGCCTGCACGCGCGAGCCTTTCATGCCGACGCAGGCGCCGACCGGGTCGACATCCGAATCGCGGCTGCTGACCGCGATCTTCGAGCGCGCACCCGGTTCGCGCGAGGCGGCGACGATGCGGACGATGCCTTCGTAGATCTCGGGCACTTCCATCTCGAAGAGCTTGACCAGCAAGCCCACATCGGTTCGAGAAAGGATGAGCTGCTGCCCGCGCGCTTCGCGATCGACGTCTTTGAGGAAGGCGACAACGCGGTCACCCGGACGGTAGCTCTCGCGGGGCGCTTGCTCTTTGGAGGGCAACACGGCTTCAATGCCGCGACCGAGGTCGACGATGATGTTCGAACCGCGCTCGAAGCGGCGCACGATGCCGGTGACGATCTCGCCTTTGCGGTCCTTAAACTCTTCGTAGATGCGCTCGCGCTCGGCGTCGCGGACGCGCTGCAGGATGACCTGCTTGGCCGTCTGCGCGGCGATGCGGCCGAAACCGCGACGGTGTTGCTGCATGCGCAGCAGATCGCCGAACTCTCGGTCCTGCTGACGGGCGCGTTCGGCGTCCTCGGGCATGTAAAAAATTTGGAAGCCCAGCTCTTCACCGAGTTCGGCCTCGAGGCCGTAACGGCGCGCGTCGTCGGCCGAGATCTCGCGTTCCGGGTTCTCCGGTTCGGTGACCACGGTCATGTATTGGAAGAGGTCGACCGAGCCGCTCTCTTCGTTGTAACGGGCTTCGAGTTCACGGGTCAGCCCGAAGGTTCGCTTTGCCGCCGTCAAGATGGCTTGCTCGGTCGCCTCGACGAGCACCTGCGAATCGATGCCTTTCTCTTGGCTGACCTGTTCGATGATGTGACGCAATGTCAGTGAACTTTCTTGCATGTTCCACCCTCGGCTGTCGAAAAGCTTCAAACCGGGCGCGCTCGATAGACGAGATGCGCTTTGCTCACGGAATCTAAGGGAATCGTCCAGACTTGACCGTCTTGCCGGAGCCGCACGTCGACACCTTCCGTGCCGAGCACCTCTCCCTGAAAACTGCGGCGCCCTTCGAGAGGAACGCGGGTGCGGACCTTGACCTCATGACCCGAAAAACGACGGTAATCGTCGGGCCGTAGAAGAGGGCGTTCGACGCCCGGAGAGCCTACCTCCAGGCGGTAGGCCCCGGGCAAAAGCTCCTCGTGCATATCGAGGGCCGCCGAGATATCGCGACTGAGGAGTGCGCAATCGTCCAGAGATACCCCGCTCGAATAGACCTCGAGGGAGTCGAAAGGCCGCTCGATGAGAATGCGCAGAACCGCGCCGCCTTTTTCACGCAGGTAACGCAGATCGACGAGTTCGACGCCGTGCGCTCGACAAAGCGGAGCCACGAGCTTCTCGAGCGCGCTCTGTAGCGTTTGTTGTCCCTGCGTCACCGACCTTACCCCCAACGAACCTAGCCTCTAGCGGCGTTTCACTCCGCCGTCCGATCCGCTCTACCCCTGAACCGGCTCGATGTTTGGATTGCGCCCAAAAGCGCCCTCGACCGGAGCCGATAAGCCATCCATCGAAACCAAGAACCATCGAAACCAAGAAAAGGAGCCCGCGCGGATGCAGACTCCAAAACTCGAAAAAAAAGGCGAGCCCCCTACGAGGCTCACCTTTGGCGAAGCCTGATTTGCGGCAGAGATAGCACGAGGTCATCGAGCTGGCAACCGCCAGTCCTCAGACCTCGTGCTGAACGCCGGCTCAGAAGAAGGGCGGCCAACGACGCCGCGCGCGGCTGACGAAGATGGACACCAGCAGGAAGACGAAGAGCAAGGTCATGCTGCGCGAGCCCTTGCTCAGCGGGCTCGAGGCGCAGAGATAGCTGGAACCGCGTACTTCCAATCCCAGCTCCTCAAGCGAGGCGTCGCTTGCGACGCTGCCGTCGCCGTTGCCGCCATCGCCAAAGCCGCCGTCGCCGTTGCCACCATCACCGTTGCCGCCGTCGCCGTTACCGCCGTCGCCGTTGCCGCCGTCGTTGGTGCCGCCGTCCACGAGGGAGCGACAAGAGGGGTTGTTGGTGTCCACCGACCACTGCGTCTGCGAGCGGGTGGGATCGCAAAGCAGGCAGGAGTTGAGCGGGTTGACGTCGCCCGCGTTCCAGCAGGCATTGTCGATGGCGCAGGTGCCGGGCACCGGCGCGTTCAGGCAAGTGCCGTAGGGCTCGGTGCAGGAGTCGACCGTGCAGCTCAAGCCATCGGCGCAGCTCTTGGGAGAGCCCTGACAGATGCGCTCGGGAGTGCAGACATCGTTGATGGTGCAGCCGAGGAAGTCGTTGCAGGGTTCGCCGGGATCGACGAAGAGACAGCGCAGTTCTTCGAAGCGACGCTCCACGGTGAGCTCATCCGGACCCCACACGTAGATGATGTGGAGGTTTTCCGTGGCTCCGGGCTGGATCGTGCCCAGACGGTGGACGATGCCCAAATGGGTGTTGTCTTCAAAGGCGCCGTTGGGGTTGCGGGGGTTGTTCCAGACCGCCTGCGGGTTGTTGTTGTCGTTCGGCAAGATACCGGCGTGCACACGACTCCGGCGGTCGAAGGCGCCGATGCCGAGCACGGCGCGCGGCAAGCCGTTTTGCCCTCCCCCGGCGCTCGTGATCAAGGTGCTGAGATCGATCGAGGGATCGGGCGAGGTTTGGCGCAAAATGCTGTTGGTCGTAAAGGTACTGTTGCCGATATCGCAGGAGCCGTGGTCGGGGTCACCGCTGCGGAAGTAGTACACTTCGTTGAGCGGCGCCGAGCCGAGGTTCGTCACCGCGACGCGCATGACAGCGTAACGGTTTGGCACCTCGAGCTGCATGCGCTGATCGACACGGATCGTCGCCGGCAGACTGGCTGGACCGGAAAACTGGCCGCTCCAGCGGATCTCCCGACCCACCGTCGCCACGGGGCTGACGGTGGCGAAGTTGGAGGAACCGAACTGGTTGAGGGCCGTGAAGGTGCCCGCAGGGGCAGTGGCGCGCACCGAGAAACCCTCGACCGTCAGCGCGGGACGATAGACGTCACAGCTGAAGGGCTCGCTGGTCGACTCGCGGTAACGCATGCTGATCTGGTCGGTGGGATCGGCCGGGTTGGTACCCAGCATGGTGCCGTTGGCGCCGATGGCGATGTAGTCGATGAACTCACCGTCGAGCACCTGGGCACGCGCGCCCGTGACCTGGAGAAGCGCCGCGGCCACGCCGAAAAAGGCGAGGAGGCGTGAGGCACGAGCGGGCGAGGAGGCTCTTCCGCAACGAGGAGAGATGGAGTTCGGTTTCATAGCTAAGCCTTGGTCCTTGAAGTCGTTCACGGCCTACTTCTCCTTAGGTTCGGACTTACCGGGACGCTTCTTGTTCTTGCGGGTCTTGCCGGCAGGCTCTTCCGAGCCCGCCCCTTCGCTCGACTCGGTGGGCGCCGCGGGCTTGACGGCTTCGTTGGTGCTCGCAGGGACCGGAGCCGGAGCAGCGCCGGGATCCTGCTTCGCGATGACGAACTCGACGCGTCGATTGAGGCGACGGTTCTTCTCACTATCGTTGGGCACCAGGGGACGCGTCAAGCCGTAGCCCTTGGAGGTCAGACGCTTGGAATCGACGCCGTTTTGCGTCAGCCATTTGACCACCGACCTCGCACGGCGGCGCGAGAGGTCCATGTTGTACTCATGCGTACCCTCGTCGGAGGTATGACCCTCGATCGAGAGGAGCTGCACGTCGGGGTGGTCGCGGAGGACATCGGCAACCTTCTGCAAAGTCGGGAAGCTCTGCGGCAGGATGACGTCGCTGTCGAACTTGAACTGGATCGGGTCGGGCATGACGACCTGACCGCCCTCGATACGGACTTCGGGCTTCTCGTCCGGGCAGCCGTCCTCGTCCTCGAAACCGTTGAAGGTCTCGGGGTCGTTCGGGCACTTGTCCTTGACGTCGGGGATGCCGTCTTTGTCGTTGTCGAGATCCGGGCAGCCGTCCTCGTCCTCGAAGCCGTCGAAGTCTTCGGGGTCGTTCGGGCATTTATCCTTCGAGTTCGGGATGCCATCGCCGTCGGAATCGGGGTCGGCCGGGGCGGCCTTCGGCTGCGCAGGGGGCGCAGGTTTGGGCCGCGGCGGCGCATAGCCCACCGAGAGCAAGGCGCGGACGTCGGGGGTGCCGACCGCCTGGGTCAAGCCCAGCGAACCGGCGGCTCCGAGGACGATGCCCTTCTCGAAGGTATACCGCGCACCGAGCAAACCCTCGAGGGGAGTGCGCAGGCTCGAGAAGGCCTGGTCCGAGCGCAAACCGGTCGAACCGAATACCTCCAACATCAAGGTCAGAGGCTCGATCACCGCATAATGCAGACCAGCACCGAAGGTGAGTTCGGTGCCGAGACGGGTATCGCCAAAGTCGCGCTTCGGCCGGTAGGCCACGCCGACGTTGGCGACCGGGGTCAGCTTCGCCTTGTAGGCGGCGAGGATGCGCGAACGCACGCCGATGCCGTCGTCGCTGGCGAAAGCATCGCGACCCTGATTGCCGGTGGGGATGAGCAAGGCCGCGGCGAGACCGAGTTGGAAGCCCTTGTCGTCTTTGCCGAGCAGACGCGCTGAACCACCGACTTCCGGCTGGCCGAGACCTGCCACCGAGGGCTCGCCGAAGGCGGCCGGTCCGGCGGTCGGGGAGTCGCCGTCCTGAAAGAGCGCGACGGGGATGCCCACCCAGAGCGTGAAGCGGTCCGAGAGACCGAGGGCGGCGTAAGCGTGCGCGTAGACCGAGTCGTCGACGATGTTGCCGACATCCGGACCGTCCTTCTCGCCGAGGACTACCGGCGCGTGCAGGTAATCGAGGGTCAGCTGGAAGGAGGGCCGCAGATGGCCGAGGGTGCGCGGCAGCTGGAGCGCGAAGCCGTCTTCGACCGTGGGTGCGGGCCGAAACGCGTTGGCCGCAAAACCCTCCCCCTGAGCGAAGGCGCTGGAGGCGAACGCGAGAGAGAGCGCCAACGCCCCGAGGGCGAACGCAGCGCGAAGGGGCGCGCGGCGCATGACGACGGGCTCTAGACCGTGATGTAGAACGATAGAACGCATTCGACCTCTGAAAGCACGCAGACTGCCGGCGTAGATAGAACGTCGGGCGACGGACTCGCCACGACAAATAACCCAAGACGGCGCTGCATTAGATCGATTTCGTCGGCTACGCAATGGGGCAGCGGCTGACGGAGACAAGAGGCCGCGCGGGCAAAGCGCTCAACTATGGAGATTTAGGCTTCTTTTTGCGGAAGCCTGCAGAAACGATTCGGCGATCGCCCGCGCCCTTTTTACGCCTCTTTCTACCTAACGAGAGGGACGCTTCCGCTCACGAAACCAGGCGCGATACTCATCCATTCGCGCTCGCTGATCGGCCGGCGCGCGACGCTTGCAGCTGCGCATCTCCTCGGAGCCTTCGGGCGCTCCCCAACGTACTTCGATGCAGTCGTTGGGATTGTAGGCCACCTCGAAAGCGCGCCGGCGCTCCCAGAGATCTTGCAAGGAAAAACTCTGCTCTTTCCCGTCGCTGCGCCTGTATTTGAAGCTTTTTTGCGCCAGCACGCGCGGCAACTCCTTGCTCAGTTCCTGAGCGCTCGCTTGGGGGTCCTTGCCTGCCAAAGCGAAGCGCTTGGGGTCGCGGCGCACTTCGTCGGCCAAGCCCATCACCGTGTCGAGACCGATGAGCAGGCGCATATCGCGGGAGGGGGTGGCGAAATCTTCCCAGGCGCCGCTGGTCTCGAAGACGGCATAACCTTTGGGCATGGCGATGGGCGGACCGCGATGTTTGCTCGTGTAGTTTTCGCCATTGTCGACCGAGATGAGGCGCCAACGAACCATCTCCGCCAGGGCTTCGATCCTCGCTTGCAAAACGGCCTGCGGGGACATCGGGCGAGGATTGATGAGGGCCTCCATTCGATCGTAGAAGTCGTCGACCGTGCCCGCGTATTGCTGCTCGGAATAGGGAGGATAGGGGCTCTCTTTCCGCAACTGAGCGTTCTTCAAGACGCGAAAACCTCCGCCCTCCCCTTGCTGTACGAGAGGTCGCCAGGCCTTGAAACCCGCACCGGCTTCGCGCGTTTCGGGGCGGAACAAAAACGAGCCGCGCCAGAATCGTTTGCGTCCGATGGTTCCATCCGGCTGCGCTTCCGCGGCCATCAGGATGCCGGATTGGTTGCCCTTCTGCGGTATCCAGCGCGTGAGGATGAGGAGGTGGCCATAGGGGTCGGCGTAGACCGTCCCGGGCCTCAGGGCCTGACGCTCGAGGGGCAGAGGATAAAGGTCGCTCTCTTCGTCTTTGGGCAAGGTGCGTGCGCTCGCCGAATGCGCCGCTTGTTTGACGCTGCGGAAGAAGGCGCGCACCACCTTGCCTTCGTCGGGATGGCGAAGGACGTCTTCGTTGCTCTGCACCGCGCCGCAGGTCGGCGCCTTGCCACCGCGGCCTCGCGTGCAGCTGCGATAGCCAAAGGGAAGCCGCATTTTCCAGGCGAAATAGGCGCGAAGGAAATAAGGCAAATCGGCGCAGTCGGGCTGCAGCTGCAAGCCCTCTTCTTCTTTGAGACCGAAGTAGTTGTGCAGGAGGTTCCGCGCCGGATCGCGCAGGATGGAATGCAGGTTGCGCCACGTGGCGTCTTCGGCCTCGGGTTCGCGGAAAAGCTGTTCGACGAAGAGCGCGTAGAGGTCCTCGTGTTTGGGACGCCAGGCGGGCAGACGCGGCAAATCGCCGATGCGGCCACGTGCCTCGGCGCCGCGTACATCGAGTGTGCGGCAGGCGACCACCTTGCCCTCGCTCTCGAGCTCGGCACGCCAAGCGCCAACGCGTTCCGGATTTGGCAGGCTCGCCCAGTAGCCGAAAGGCGGACCACCGATACGTTTGGCGTTCACGGACGCGCGTTTGCCGCTCGGATCGACGAAGCTCACCTTGGGCGCGCGCCATTCTTTGCTGCCGTAGAAGACGACGCCCAGCGCCTGCTTCTGCCGCGGATACGCCGGTGCAACGAAGACCTGATGTTCCCCGGCGCTGCAGTTTGCAGCACCCGGTGGGCTTTCGGAGAGTTCGCCAGGCAGCGACGGCGCGCTCGCTTTCTGCTTCGGACCGCCTCGAGTGGAGGAGGGGATCTCGTCTTTCTTGGTTTCGGCGCGTGTCTCGAGGGAGTGAAAAAGCGCGAGATGCGTCAGGCGTTCGAGAAAGGAACGGCGCGAACTCCCCTCGCCGAGGCTCAAGGTGCTGACGCCCACGCGCCCAAAGCGCACAAGGGTCTCCTGCGTCGCGTCGCTGGACGAAGTGGCGCCTTCGCTTTTGCAAGGCCTCGCGTATTCGGCGAGCGAGTGAAGCGCCATCGGCACGCCGCGCGCATCGCGTCCGAGATAGAGCATGATGTGCCCCGGAAAGTGGAGCAGCACGATGCCCGCGCGTTGCGCTTCATCGAGGCGTCGCAAACGCGCCTGCGCATCCTCCTCGGCAGGGACTTCGATCACCTCGACGCCGGCCTGAGCCTGCTGCGCGCTGTTGCGCGGCAGCCATAGGCCGAAGGATTCGAAAACTTCCATCAGGAACTGCGAACAATCTTTACCGCCGCCCATGCCGCCCCAGCCGTAAGGCGTATCGAGATAGGCAAAGGCCTCTTCGAGAAAGTCGGCGCGGCTCAAATCTCGCTCGATGGGCTGCACCTGCGTGCCGCTCAGACGCTGGCTGAGATGCAGTCCGCGGCTCGAGGCGTAGAGCACCCGATCGGGCTCCGCCTTGGGCGACCAGAGCAGGGTAGCGCGCGGCACCAAAACGGAGGGCGCGCGCTGATCGGCGGAGAGACGGAGCTCCCCTTGCGCATGCCGTCCGCTGCCGGCCATCCAGAGCTTGAGCTGCCCTTCACTCAGAGGCGGAGAGAGCGCTGCGTTGGATGCGACGAAACCCAAGGTTTGCTGGCTGCGAACGAGCCACATTCCCCCTGGCCAGCGCGCGAGGATCTGCACCGGCTCCTGCGGGCGCAAGGTGCTGCAGCGGTTGCGGTCGAAAGCGCGGTCGAGGTCGCTGCGGTAGAAGCTCTCCGCCCGCGGCGCGCAGAAGAGGGGGAGATGATCGAGGCTGATGCGCAGCTCGGGCTTGGCCAGGCGGTAGCTCTCGTCGAAGTGGAGGCGCTCGATGCTTTGCCGAGAGATGCGTGAACCGTCCGCCTCGAAGACCTCACCTCCCTCGAAGGCCTGACGCAGAGCATCGAGGCGCTCCTCGATCTCGGGCCGTAGACGCTCCCAATCGATGGGTGCGCTGAAATCGATCCGCCCCTGTGCCGCTCGCTCCGGGAACTTCGCAGCTCGGGCCGCGTTATAGGCCGCGATCTCTTCCCGACGGAGAAGGGGCTGCTGCGGATCTTCGCCTTGGGCGCGGCTCCTGGCGAGCCAGTAGGCGAGCTGCAGGTGTTCGGCTTCGACCCCGGGCAGTCGTGTGCCGGCGGAGGCGCGAGCAGGGCATAGGCCCTCCGCCTCGGAAGCTTGGCTAGCGCTGCGGGGCGGTTGCGGCCTGCCGCCACAGCCGCTGATGCCAGCGAGGAGCGAGGCCAAAACATAAGCGGCGCATTTGGGACTCGTGGAAAAGCCAGAAATGCGGGGTTGGGTGCAAGCCATGCGATCCATCTCTCGTTTTCAACATAACACGAGAGTGGCCATCCCACGGCGCCCTACACGTCGACCTCGCCGCTCGCTTCGGCCAGAGGCCCTCAGCGAAGCGCAAATCCTTCAGAGCGAAGGCGCGAATGCCCTGCCCTTGGCGGGACGCGGGGCGAGAGTCTCCCCGTAGCGGCCGATCAAAGCTTCGGCTTGGGCGAGGGCTGAAGGCGTATCCACATCGATCCAGCACGCATCGCCGGTGTCGGTGGCCACCATATTGCCGGCTTCGGCCAAGACCGCGACGCCTTGGGAAAGCGAACACCCTCGTTCGCCGTCGACGCTGCGCAGCGCCTCGATGAGAGCAGGCGTCACGAGAAAAACCCCCGTGTCGATGGCGTTGTAGCGATCGATCTCTTTGCCAATATGACGAATGCGCCCCTCCTGGACCCAGACCTTGGTCGCGTCCGGCAGGTCGAAGCAGCGATCGATGCCGTAGTCGACGCCGAGAGCCGCTTGAGAGGCGGTGAGTTGCGTACGGCCTACCGCGTCGAGCAGCGAAGGCGACCAAAGGTGATCGCTCATCAGCAAATAGGTAGGCTCGCGCACGAAAGAAGCCGCCTTGAGCAAGGAGGTGCCG
>ERZ1066121.2713-NODE-2713-length-10780-cov-10.522051_pt1 | contig 10780 bp, 1 predicted proteins | sample MGYA00382768_ERZ1066121 | MGnify/ENA primary metagenome ERZ1066121 (study PRJEB33369, sample SAMEA5778351) | biofilm metagenome | biome: Industrial cooling water; feature: Water cooling tower basin; material: Biofilm | place: United Arab Emirates | collected... | reverse complement strand
CATCGTCACGAACTCGCCGCTGTGCGCGGGGCAGACCCTGACGCTTTCGGCTACGGGCGTGAGCACCGGCGCGAGCTATTTCTGGTCGGGACCGGGGCAGTTTTTTTCGACTGACCCCGTGGTGACGATTGAGGACGCTGCGCCCTTCAACTCCGGCCAATACACGCTCGTGGTGGTGGATGGGAACTGCCAATCGGCGCCGGCCACGGCCAACGTCACGGTCAACCCCACCTACACGCCGACCGACGATTTTCAGAGCCGCTGCGGGCCGGGGCCGGTGACGTTTCAGACGTCCGGGCCGGCGCAGTTTGGGGGCTACACGTTTCGGTGGTACCGCCAGGCTACGGGCGGCACCCCCATCGCGGGGGCGTCGGGCAGCTCCTTCACCACGGGCAACCTGCCGATCGGCGACACCACGTTGTACGTCTCGGTGGTGCTCTCCACCGCGATGGGCGGCTGCGAGGGGCCGCGCGCTTCGGCTACGGCCCTCGTGAATGCGCCGCCGGTGGCGCAACTGATTCCGAGGGGCAGCACCACGCTCTGCAACGGTGATACCGTGTGGCTGGGGGCGTTTCCGAAGAGCACGGTGTTTCCAAGCCGCGCGCTCACTACTTCACGACCACGAAAAGCCACCGCGCGCGGGCCGGAAGGCGGCAGCGGCTCGTTCTACGGCTACACCTACTTCCGCAACGGCCAGCAGATTTCGGCCACGCGCACCAGCGACGATAGCCTGATGGTGACGTCGGCGGGCACCTACACGGTGGAAGTGTTCGACTTCTCGACCGGTTGCTCCGACCTCAGCGACCCCGTGGTGATTACGACCGTCACATCGTCGGCGGCCTTCAACTACGGCCTGAGCACGTATTGCCGCAACGCCGCGCCCAACCCCGTGCCCACCATCACGGGGACGCCGGGCGGCACGTTCAGGGTCTCGCCCGCCACGGGGCTGGTGGTGAACGCCACGACCGGCCAACTCACGCTGCCCACGGCTACGCCGGGCAGCTACACCATCACCTACATCACCCCGGCGCCGTGCGTGGTGTCGGCGACGGCCACGATTCAGATTCTGCAAGGCCCGGCGGCGGGGTTCAGCTACCCGGCGGCCGGGCCTCGGTGCGCCGGCGGACCAGGGACGCTGTCGCCCACGGCCAACGCGGGCGCCTCGCTCGGCACGTTCTCGGCCACGCCGATGGGGTTGATTCTGAACGCGCAAACGGGCGTCATCACGCTGTCGCGCTCGGCAGCGGGCACCTACACCATCACCAACACCGTGTCGGGCGGGCGGCAATGTCCCGATGCCACGGCCACCACCACCGTCGTCATCAGCGCGCCGCCCACGGCGGGCATCGACGCGAGCGGGCCGCTGACGTTCTGCGCGGGCGGCTCGGTGACGCTCTCGGCGACAGGCGGCGGGCCGAATGCCACGTATCTGTGGAGCAATCAGGCCACTACGCCGAGCATCACCGTGGCTGTCAGCGGCCAGTATTCGGTAGTCGTCACCGACGCGGCGGGGTGTTCGGCGGCGGCGGGGCCGGTGGTCGTGGATGTGGTGCCGCAGGCGTCAGCGCAGTTTTCCTACCCCAATCAGTCCTACTGCCAAACGTTCTTCGGCTCCGTCTCGCCGACCACCATCGGCAACCGGGGCGGCACGTTCAGCGCGAACCCTACGGGCCTGACGCTTGACCCGCAAACCGGGGCCATCACGCCGAGCACTTCGACGCCGAACACCTACGTGGTGACGTACACCGTGGGCGGGCAATGCCCCGACACCAAGACGCAGACCGTGACCATCGCGCCGCGTCCCAACAGCTCGTTCAGCTACGCGGGCACGGGGCCGTTCTGCGCGGGCGGCAGCGCCACGCTGGCGCCCACCTTCGCGCAGGGGGCCACGGCGGGCACGTTCCGGGCCTCCCCGACCGGCCTCACCATCGACCCCGCCACGGGCGTGGTGACGCTGGCCACCTCGGCGGCGGGCACCTACTTCGTGACGAACGAAATCGCGCCGAACAACGGCTGCTCGGCCGAATCGACGAGTGTACAGCTCGACATCACGCCCACGCCGCAGGCCACCATCACGGCGGACGGACCGACGACGTTTTGCCAGGGCGATTCGGTGGTGCTCTCGGCGCCGGGCCTCGGTACGCAGGGACGCACGTTTTTGTGGCTGCCGGGCGGGCAAACGACGCAATCCATCGTCGTGAAAACGGGCGGCTCGTACACCTTGAAAGTCACGAACCGGCAAGGGTGCGCGGCCACCTCCGCGCCGACCGTCGTGACGGTGAATCCGCGCGCGTCGGCGGCGTTTTCCTATGATAACCAAGCGTATTGCGCGGGCGGCACGGCCACGCCGACGCCGACCATCACGGGCACCCCGGGCGGCACGTTCACGATTTCGCCTTCCGGCCTGAGCATCAACGCCACCACCGGACGGCTGAATCTGGCGACCGCGCAGGAAGGGTTTTATACCGTCACGTACACGGTAGGCGGCGTGTGCGGCGACGCGCAAATCTGGCAGCGCGGCATCAACGGGCCGCCGCGCGCCGACTTCTTCTACTCGCCCGACATTACGCCGTGCGCCGGCTCGCAGGCCACCGTGGACGCCCAGCCGAACGACGGCGATTTAGGCACCTTCTCAGCCACGCCGACCGGGCTGGGACTGAACCCGCAGACGGGGCAGATCTCGCTCGCCACCTCGCAGCCGGGTACCTACACCATCACCAACACCGTGAGCGCGGGGCCGGGCTGCCCGCCGGGCACGGCCACCGTCACGTACACGGTGCTGCCCTCGCCCGCGCCGACCATCTCGGCCAACGGCCCGACGCAGTTTTGCGCGGGCGGCTCGGTGCGGCTGACGGCCTCCAACGGCGGGCCGAACGCCACGTATCTGTGGAGCAATCAGGCCACTACGCGCACCCTCACCGTCAGTAGCAGCGGCCAGTTCACCGTCACCGTCACGAGCGGCGACGGCTGCACGGGCACTTCCGCGCCGACCACCGTCACGGTGGACCTGCAGCCGACCGTGACGCTCAGCTACGGCGGCACCACGTTTTGCCAATCGGGGCAGAACCCGACCACCACCGTCACCGGCCCGCCGACGGGCACGTTCTCGGCGCTGCCCACGGGCCTGACGCTGAACGCCACCACCGGCACCATCAATCTGAGCACGTCGGCGCCGGGCACCTACACCGTGGTGTACGCGCTGGGTGGCAACTGCCCGGCATCGGATTCGGTTGACATCACCATCAATGCCGCCCCGACGGCGGGCTTCTCCTACCCCACCGGCCCGCAGCTCTGCGTGGGTTCGGGGGCGACGCTGACGCCCACGGCGGCGCCCGGCGCCACGCTCGGCACGTTCTCGGCCACGCCCACGGGGCTGGCACTCGTGCCGCGCACGGGCGCCATCGCGGTGGATGCGTCTGCGCCCGGCACCTACACCGTGACCAACAGCGTGGGCGCCAGCAACGGCTGCGGCGCCACGAGCGCCACCACGACCGTCGTCATCCGCGCCACTCCCACGCCGACCATCAACGCCGGTGGCCCCACGCGCTTTTGCGCGGGCGGCTCGGTGACGCTCACGGCGGGCGGCGGCGGGCCGAACGCTACGTACCTGTGGAGCACGGGCGCCCAGACGCCGAGCATCTCGGTGAGCACCAGCGGGCAGTTTTCGGTGACGATTACGAACCCCAACGGCTGCTCGGCCACGTCGGCCGCCACCACCGTCGCCGTGGACCCGCAGCCCACTGCGAGCATCAGCTACGGCGGCCAAACATTTTGTCAGAGCGGCGCCAACCCCACGCCCACCATCAGCGGCTCCACGGGCGGCACGTTCAGCGCCGCGCCCACGGGGCTGGTGCTCGACGCCCAAACCGGCACCATCGACCTGAGCGCCTCGGCGCCCGGCACCTACACCGTGACGTACGTCATCGGCGGCCGGTGCCCGGCCTCGACCACGGCCACGGTGACGATTGACGCCGCCCCGACGGCCGGCTTCGGCTACCCCTCGCGCGCCACACTGTGCGCCGGGGGCGCGGGCAGTCTGGCGCCCATCCTCGACCAGGGCGCTACGGCGGGCACGTTCAGCGCCACCCCGGCGGGCCTGAGCCTGAACGCCCAAACGGGCGTCATCAATCTGAGCAGCTCGCAGGCGGGCACCTACACCGTGACGAACGCGATTGCGGCCTCGCCTGCGGGGTGCGCGGCCGTATCGGCGACGGCGACCGTGACCATCCGCGCCACGCCGAGCACGACGATTTCCGCCAACGGCCCCACCACCTTCTGCCAGGGCGATTCGGTGCGGCTGACCGTGGCGAGCGGCGGACCGAATGCGACGTACCTGTGGAGTACGCAGGCCACGACGCAGAGCATCGTCGTGCGGGTCGGCGGGCAGTATTCGGTGACGGTGACGAGCGGCTTCGGCTGTTCGGCCACGTCGCAGGCCACCACCGTCACGGTCACGCCGCAGGCGGCGGCGGCGTTCGCGTATGCATCGTCCACTTACTGCCAGAGCGGCGCCGACCCTACGCCGAGCATCAGCGGCGCGACGGGCGGCACGTTCAGCGCCGCGCCCGGCGGGTTGGTCATCAACGCGCAAACCGGCGTTCTTGACCTGAGCGCTTCGGCTATCGGTGCCTACACCATCACGTACGCCGTGGGTGGCCAGTGCCCGGCGTCGGCCACGCAGCGCCTGACCATCACGAACGCGCCGTCGGCGAGCTTCTCGTACGTCACGGGCAACGCGGCGCCGTGCGCCGGTACGCCGGGGACGCTGGCGCCGGTGTTCGGCACGGGCGCATCGGCGGGCACGTTCTCGGCCACGCCGAGCGGGTTGAGTCTCAACGCGCAAACGGGCGTGGTTTCGCTGGCGAACTCCCAGCCCGGCACCTACACCATCACCAACGCCATTGCGGCGGCGGGCGGGTGCGCGGCCACCAGCAGCCAATTCGGGCTGACCATCGTGCCGTCGCCCGCGCCGACCATTGCAGCAGGTGGCCCCACCACGTTCTGCGCGGGCGGTTCGGTGACGCTCACCGCCTCGACGGGCGGGCCGAACGCCACCTACGTGTGGAGCAGCGGCCAGCTCACCCAAAGCATCACGGTAAGCACGAGCGGGCAGTATTCGGTGACGGTGACGAACCTCGGCGGCTGCTCGGGCACCTCCGCCCCGACGACCGTCACGGTGAATCCGCAGCCCACGGCGGGCTTCGCGTACGCCGGGCCGGCCTTCTGCCAAACCGGCCAAGACCCCACCCCGACCATCAGCGGCAACTTGGGCGGCACGTTCAGCGCCACGCCCGCCGGGCTGGTGCTCGACGCCCAAACCGGCGCGATTGATTTGAGCGCGGCCGGCACCGGCACCTACACCGTAACCTACGCCATTGGAGGCGCCTGTCCGGCCTCGGCCACGCAGACGGTGAGCATCAATGCCGCGCCGTCGGCCGCATTCAGCTACCCGGCTACCGCGCCGAGCTGCGCCGGGTCGCAAGGCTCGCTGGCGCCCACGTTCGGCGCGGGCGCCTCGGGCGGCACGTTTGCGGCGACGCCGAGCGGGCTGGCACTCAACGCGCAAACCGGCGTGATTTCGCTGGCGAACTCGCAGCCCGGCACCTACACCGTCACCAACTCCATCGGCGCCGCCAACGGCTGTGCGGCGGCCTCGGCCACGGCGTCCGTCACGATTCGCGCCACGCCGAACGCCGTCATAACGGCGGGCGGGCCGACGACGTTCTGCGCGGGCGGCTCGGTGACGCTCACCGCGAGCGGTGGCGGGCCGAACGCCACGTACCTGTGGAGCACGGGCGCCACCACGCCGAGCATCACGGTGAGCACCAGCGGCCAGTATTCGGTGACGGTGACGAGCGGCGGGTGTGCTTCGACCTGGCAGGCCACGGCCGTGACGGTCAATCCACAACCCTCGGCCGCGTTCGCCTACTCAGGCGGTACGTTCTGCCTGACCGGTGCCGACCCCGCGCCCACCGTCAGCGGCGCGCAGGGCGGCACGTTCTCAGCCGCGCCCACCGGGCTGGTTATCAACGCGCAAACGGGCGTCATCGACCTGAGCGCCTCGGCGGCGGGCACCTACACCGTGACGTATGCCATTGGCGGCGCCTGCCCGGCCTCGGCCACGCAATCGGTGACGATTACTACGGCGCCGCTGGCCGACTTCTTCTACAACTTCGGCAAAGGCAGCGCCTGCGCCGGGTCGGGCGGCACGGTGCTGCCCGATTTCGGGCAGGGTGCCTCGGGCGGCACGTTCTCGGCCACGCCGAGCGGGTTGGCGTTGAACGCCGCGACGGGGGCCATCGACCTCAACGCCTCGCAACCGGGCACCTACACCATCACCAACACCATCGCGGCGAGCGGCGGATGCGCGGCTTCGTCGGCCACGTTCGACCTTACGGTTGTGCCCACGCCGACGGCCACCATCGCGTCGAGCGGCCCGCTGAGCTTCTGCGCGGGCGGCTCCGTGACGCTCACGGCCTCAGGCGGCGGGCCAAACGCCTTCTATGAATGGAACACCGGCGACCAGACCGCGAGCATTACGGTGAACGCGAGCGGTACCTACTCGGTGACGGTGTTCGACGGCAGCTGCTCGGACGTCTCGCAAGACATCGTCGTGACCGTTACGCCGCAGCCGTCGGCCGCGTTTGCCTACTCGGCCGGTACCTACTGCCAGAGCGGCGCCGACCCCGCGCCCACCGTGAGCGGCGCGCAGGGCGGCACGTTCAGCGCCGTGCCCACGGGTCTGGTCGTCAACGCCCAAACCGGCGCGGTTGATCTAAGCGCCTCGGCGGCGGGCACCTACACTGTAACCTATGCCATCGGAGGCGCCTGTCCGGCCTCAGCTACGCAGACGGTGACGATTTCCACGGCGCCGTCAGCGGCTTTCGCCTACGCCACCACCGCGCCGAGTTGCGCGGGGTCGCAAGGCACGGTGGTCCCCTCGTTCGGCGCGGGCGCTTCGGGCGGCACGTTCGCGGCCTCGCCGAGCGGGTTGGCGATTAACGCGCAAACGGGCGTGATTTCGCTGGCGAACTCCCAGCCCGGCACCTACACCGTCACGAACACCATCGCGGCGGGCGGCGGGTGCGCCGCTTCGTCGGCCACAACCACCGTCGTCATCAATGCCGCGCCGACGGCCGTCATCACGGCCGTCGGACCGACGACGTTCTGCGCGGGCGGCTCGGTGACGCTCACCGCGAGCGGTGGCGGGCCGAACGCTACGTATTTGTGGAGCACGGGCGCCACCACGCCCAGCATCACTGTGGATGCGGCGGGAGCGTACTCCGTCACCGTTTCGAGCGGCGGTTGCTCTTCGACCTCGCAGGCCACGACCATCACGGTCACGCCGCAACCCTCGGCCGCATTCGCCTACTCGGGCGGCACGTTCTGCGCCAGCGGGCAGAACCCCACGCCCACCATCAGCGGCGCGCAGGGCGGTACGTTCAGCGCCTCGCCGAGCGGGTTGGTCATCAACGCTCAAACCGGTCAGGTTGATCTGAGTGCATCGGGCGTCGGCACGTACACCGTGACGTATGCCGTGGGCGGCGCTTGTCCGGCCTCGGCCACGCAAACCGTGACCATCACCACCGCGCCGCTGGCCACGTTCAGCTACGGCGGCTCGGGCGGCGGCACCGGCAACTGCGCCGGGTCGCAGGGCACGGTGGCACCGTCGTTCGGTGCAGGTGCCTCGGGCGGCGCGTTCTCGGCCACGCCCCCTGGGTTGAGCCTCGACCCGCAAACCGGCGTGATTTCGCTGGCGAATTCGCAGCCCGGCACCTACACCGTCACCAACACTATTGCGGCAGCGAGCGGCTGCGCGGCTTCGTCGGCCACAACCACCGTCGTCATCAACGCTGCACCCACAGCGACCATCACGGCCGGCGGCCCGACCACCTTCTGCGCGGGTGGCTCGGTGACGCTCACCGCCTCAGGCGGCACCACGTACCTGTGGAGCACCGGCGCCACCACGGCGAGCATCACCGTCGATGCCTCCGGCTCCTATTCCGTGACCGTCACCAGCGCGGCGGGCTGCTCGGCGGTGTCGGCCACGGTGGTCGTCACGGTCACGCCACAACCCTCGGCCGCATTCGCCTACTCGGGCGGCACGTTCTGCGCCAGCGGGCAGAACCCCACGCCCACCATCAGCGGCGCGCAGGGCGGTACGTTCAGCGCCTCGCCGAGCGGGTTGGTCATCAACGCTCAAACCGGTCAGGTTGATCTGAGTGCATCGGGCGTCGGCACGTACACCGTGACGTATGCCGTGGGCGGCGCTTGTCCGGCCTCGGCCACGCAAACCGTGACCATCACCACCGCGCCGCTGGCCACGTTCAGCTACGGCGGCTCGGGCGGCGGCACCGGCAACTGCGCCGGGTCGCAGGGCACGGTGGCACCGTCGTTCGGTGCAGGTGCCTCGGGCGGCGCGTTCTCGGCCACGCCCCCTGGGTTGAGCCTCGACCCGCAAACCGGCGTGATTTCGCTGGCGAATTCGCAGCCCGGCACCTACACCGTCACCAACACTATTGCGGCAGCGAGCGGCTGCGCGGCTTCGTCGGCCACAACCACCGTCGTCATCAACGCTGCACCCACAGCGACCATCACGGCCGGCGGCCCGACCACCTTCTGCGCGGGTGGCTCGGTGACGCTCACCGCCTCAGGCGGCACCACGTACCTGTGGAGCACGGGCGCCACCACGGCGAGCATCACCGTCGATGCCTCCGGTGCTTATTCCGTGACCGTCACCAGCGCGGCGGGCTGCTCGGCCACCTCGCAAGCCACCACCGTCACGGTCAATCCGCAAGCCTCAGCCACGTTCGCGTACGGCGCGGCCGGGTTCTGTGTGGGCGGCACCACGGCCACCCCGACCATCGGCGGAACGATGGGCGGATCGTTCTCGGCCGCTCCGGCGGGCCTGGTTATCGATGCCGGCACCGGCGTGGTCAATCTGGCCACGAGCCAGCCCGGCACGTACGTCGTCACCTACGCGGTGGGCGGCCCGTGCCCGGCTTCGGCCACGCAGACGCTCACGCTCTCGCCCGCGCCGGTCGGCACGTTTGCGTACGGCACGGCCGTGGCGTGCGCCGGCACACCCGGCAGCCTGGCGGCCACGCTCGGCACGGGCGCCACGGCGGGCACGTTCTCGGCCACGCCCGCCGGCCTGACCATCGACCCCGCCACGGGCGCCGTGAGTCTCGCCACCAGCCTGCCGGGCACCTACGTCGTCAGCAACTTCGTGACGAGCGCGGGCGGCTGCCAGAGCACCACCACCGCCACGCTCACGCTGCTGGCGCTGCCTACGGTGGCCATTACCAATCTCGGGCAGACGTACTGCACCCTCGACGGGGTGGTGACGCTGACGGGCACCGTCAACGGTCAAACCGCGCCCGGCACCTTCACCGTGAACGGCCAGCCGGCGACCACCTTCGACCCCGGCGCCCTCGGGGCGGGGATGCACACGGTGGCGTTTACGGGGTCGGTGGGCGGCGCCTGCGATGCCACCATCTCGGTGGTGGTGACGGTGGTGGCGCCCCCGACGCAGCCCACCATCTCGGTGCTGCCGCTCGGCGGCGGGGCGGTGCAGCTCATCAGCAGCCAGCCCACGGGCAACCAGTGGTATCTCAACGGGGTGCTGATTCCGGGTGCCACCGGCGAGACCTACGACGTGACGTCGCCGAGCCAGAACGGCGATTACACGGTTGTCTGCACCATCGCGGGGTGCCCGTCGCCGCCGTCGGCGCCGCAAAACGTGACCATCGTGGGCCTGCCCGACGCGCTCACCGTGCTGCTTCGCGTGGCGCTCTACCCCGTGCCGACGCTCGACGGCCGCGTGACGCTCGAGGCCATCACGACGGCCCCGGCCACCGTAGCCATCCTCGACGCCGTGGGCCGCTGCGTGTGGCGCACCGTGCTGCCGGCCGGCACCAGCGCCACCGAGCCGACCCGCCACGCGCTCGACGTACACACGCTGCCGGTGGGCGCCTACGCCCTGCGCCTCACCACCGAAAAAGGCAGCGTGGTGCGGCGGTTGGTGCGGGAGTAGCGGTTGATGTAGTTGCGAGAAAAAGGGCGCTCCCCAGGAGGGGGCGCCCTTTTTTACTATTCAATAAATGCACGAAGAAGCACGTAACGCCAAGCTCCAGCTTGGCCCACGGTGGCCGAGCCGCACGGTGCTCGCGCAGGCCAAGCCGGAGCTTGCGTTACGTACCGGGCTCGCAAGGGAGGGCTGCCAAGAATTTACAGCAAATCGGTCAATTCGTCGCGGGTCAAGCCGACATCACGCAGCATCTTCGCCAGCAATCCCGGCCCGGTTGTATCGCCCGAATGCACAGCGACGACGGTCGTGCGGCCGTCGGGGTGGCGCACGAAATGATGACTACCACGGACTCGGACAACCACAAACCCGAGGCGCTGCACTACCCGCAGAAAATCGCCCGCAGTCAGATTGCCAAATCGGCTCACGCCGCCACACGGATTCTTTGCACACCCACAAATTCCAATTTCGGCGCGTTGTCGGCAGCAGCCACCTCGCGGCACAACTCAATCGCTTCCTGAACGCGCTCCATCAGCGTGTCCAGCGAGCGGGCTTGCGTGTGACAGCCGGGCAAAGCAGGCACCGACGCCACATAATATCCTTCTTCGTCGCGCTCAATCACGACGTCGAATTCCTGGGTACGGCGGTTGCCTTCCATTGCTGTTTTACTGATTTTAGACGTTACGTCGTGGGCGGCACATTAGAGTTGCTATTGGTTGATTTTCAGGAGTTTTTCTGTTTTTAAGTTGGCAA
>ERZ1066121.2712-NODE-2712-length-10783-cov-4.979120_pt1 | contig 10783 bp, 6 predicted proteins | sample MGYA00382768_ERZ1066121 | MGnify/ENA primary metagenome ERZ1066121 (study PRJEB33369, sample SAMEA5778351) | biofilm metagenome | biome: Industrial cooling water; feature: Water cooling tower basin; material: Biofilm | place: United Arab Emirates | collected... | reverse complement strand
GTCTTACGTGCCCCCTGCCGTAGCCGATTGGGTTTCGCCCGAGCTGGCGATCGGGGGCGGTTTGGCGGCGTGGGGTGTGGGGGCTGTGTCGGGTCTTTTTGCCCTGGGGCACTGGAAACGCTACCGCAAGCGCACCTGCCCCCAGTGCCAGGTCGAGATGGAGCGGCTGGATGAACAGGCCGACGATCGCTATCTCAGCGCCGGACAGCGCACCGAAGAATCGCTCAAGTCTGTGGACTACGACGTTTGGCTCTGCGGCAGCTGTGGTCACCACGAGGTTTTTGGCTACGGCAACTGGAGTTCGGGCTATCAAAAGTGCCCCGGCTGCCGCCACAAAACTATGAAGGTCACCACCCGCACCCTGCACGCCGCTACCTACCACAGCACAGGCACGGCGGAGGTCAGCGAGGCTTGCCAGTTCTGCGATCGCACCCACCGCTACACCCGCACCATTCCCAGAAAAACGCCCCCCAGCTCTAGTAGCAGCAGCGGCGGTGGCGGTGGCGGTCGCTCCTCGGGCGGCGGGGCCTCGGGCAGCTGGTAATCCCCAATCTGTGCAGGCGCTACAGACTGTGGATCCCCGCCGGAACGGGTACCTCTGCCGGCTGGCTGGGGGTGGTCTGACTTCGCTTCATCAGCAGGTAGGCGGCGGGCACAAAGTAAATCGCCATCAGCGTTGCGCCCGAAATGCCGCCAGCAATCGCGATCGACAGCGGCCGCCAAAACGGGTCGCCCTCGGCCAGCAGCGGCACAAAGCCAATGATGGTCGTGGCTGTCGTGGTGAGTACGTGACGGGTGGCTTTGACCACGACCTGCTGTACCGCTCTGGGGTCGCCCTGGCTGGCCGCTGGGTCTTCGTTGAGGGCCGAGAGCACCACAATTGAGTCGTTAAGGGCAACACCGATCAGCCCCATGGTGCCGACGATCGCCATAAAGCCGAGCACCGACCCAAACACCTTCAGCGACAGCAGCGCCATACCGATAGACCCCACGGCCACCACCGCCATAATGCCCGCCTGGCGAAACGACCCCAGCGACAGCACCAGGGACGCCACCATGCCCAGCAGCAGAATGGGCAGAAACAGCACCAGATTGCCCATCGCAGTATCTTGCTGCTCGGCCTCGCCGCCAAACTCGTAGCGGTAGCCGGGGGGCAGCTCAAAGCTGGCCGCCTCAAGCTGCTGCTGTAGGGTGGTCAGTACGGTGCTGGGCAGGGTGCCGGCGGTAATAAACGCCTGCACGGTGTTAACTCGCTGCTCGTTGCGACGGGCAATGCTGGCCCGCTGCGGCACCAGCTGAAAATCGCCCAGGGCAGAGGTGGAGGGCGAACTGGGGGGCTGGGCCGAACTCAGATCGAGGCTGGCCAAAGCATCGAGGCTGGCGCGATCGCTTTGGGCCAGCCGCACCCGCACGGGCAGGTTCTCGGTCGATTCCAGAATGGCCCCGCCGGTGACGCCCTCGGAGTAGGCGTCGAGCTGCTGGGCGATCGCGGTGTTGGTCAGCCCGGCCTGGCGCACCTGCTCCTGGTCGAGGCTGAGACCCAGCTTGGGGCGGCCCTCGGTCAGGCTGTCGCGCACCTGCACCACGTTGGGGATTGTGGTCAACAGGGCGCGCACCTCCATGCCCAGGCGGCGCAGCTCGTCCAGATTAGGGCCGTAGATGCGCATTTCCACCGGGGCGTCGAAGGGCGGCCCCTGCTGAAATTTCTGCACAATCACGCGGGCGGTGGGGAACAGGTCACTTAGCTCGGCCTGCAGGGTGCGCACCAGCGGTTCTACACCCTCTTTCGACTTGAGCTGCACCATCGCCTGGGCGTAGTAGGGCTGGTTCTGGCGCGCCCCCTGCAGGTTGTAGTAAAAACGCGGGGCGCTCTCGCCGACAAACCAGTAGACCTCCTGTACATTGTCGTGGGCGAGAATGGCCTCGCGGGCCTGGAGCACGCGATCGCGAGTCTGCTCAATCGAAGTCTGGGGGGCAAACTCAAGCTCAACCTGAAACTGGTCGCGGTCGATCAGGGGAAAGAACTGATTTTCTAAGGTGCCAGCGGCGATGAAGCCCACCAGGGGAATAGCGAGCACCAGGGCGATCGCCAGCAGCGGGCGGGCGGTCATGCGGGCGATCGACCAGCGGTAGGGGCCGGACGGCAGCGACAGCCCCTCATACCACCAGGCCCCCGGCTGGTTGAGCCACCTGAGCACTCGTCCCCTCAGCCCCCGCCGTTCTCGCGGCTGGGGGCGGCCCAGCACTCGCGCCGCCAGGGCGGCAATCAGCGTCAGCGAAATCGCCAGGGATGAAATCAGCGCCAAAATTACCCCCAGGGCAATGGTGCCGACAAATTCTCCAGCGGCACCGGGCAGCAGGTAGATGGGCAAAAAGGTGAGTACCGTGGTTGCGGTAGAGGCCAACAGCGGCACTTTCAGGTAGTTCACCGTTTTGGTGGCCGCGTGCAGCGGGTCGGCCCCCGCCTGAATGTCGGCCTGAATTTCGTCTACCACGACGATCGCATTGTCGATCAGCAGCCCCAGGGCAATAATCAGCCCCGTCACCGACATCTGGTGAATGGGCACCCCCAGCACTGTCATCCAAATAAACACGGCAAACACGGTAAAGGGCAGGGCCGAACCCACCACCAGCGCCGATCGCCAGCCCATCGCCACCAGGGTAACGCCCACCACCAGCAGCGCTCCCAGCACCAGGTTGACCATCAGCGTGCTGATCCGCGCTTCCACATAGCCGCTTTGGTCAAAAATTACGTCGAGGGTAATGCCGTCGGAGAGGCGATCGCGAAAGTCTGCGATCGCCGCCTGGGCGCTGGCTCCCCACTGGTCAATGCGCTGCCCCGACTGCATCATGACGCCGACCACTACAGCGGGTTTGCCGCCGATTAGGGCCTGGTCGCTGAGCGGGTAGCGCACCCCCCGGCTGACGCTAGCAATGTCGCTCAGCCGAGTGAACTGTCCGCCGCTGGCGCGAATCGGGATCTGGCGAATCTGCTCAGTCGTCTCCAGGCTGCTCTCCAATTCGATCGCCAGGGTCTGCTCTGGGGTGCGCAGCTGCCCGGCGCTGCCCTTGGCATCGCTGAGCGCAATCTGGTTGGCTAGCTCCTGAGCCGACAGCCCCACCCCCACCAGCTCCGGCGCGCTAATTTCCACCAAAATTTCTTCGTCGGGGTTGCCAAAGAAATCGACCTCCTCAGTGCCGTCGATGCCGCGCAGGGTTACGCCCAGCTCTTCGGCGTAGCGGCGCAGCAGGGCATAGTTGGGTTCTCCGGGCAGGTTCCACGTCACCGACGCGACCAGGGTGTAGGCCTTAACCAGCACCTCCGACAGCTCCGGGGCCGCCGCCCCCGATGGAAACCGCGCCGCCGCCGCATCCATTTCATCCCGCACCCGCGACCACACCGGGGCAGTATTTTTGACAGCATCTACCAGCTCGACAGAAACCGACGAAAACCCCACCCGCGAGTCCGATTCGAGGATTTTGATTGCATCAATTTCCGCTAATTCCTCCTCTAGCACCGTGGTGACCAGCGCCTCCACGCGCTCAGCACTGGCACCGGGAAAGGCGGTGGTGATCACCGCCACCCGCGACACCAGCTGTGGATCTTCCTGCCGGGGCAGCGACTGGTAGGCCGCCAGCCCCCCCGCCAGAATCAGGATGATGGTGAGGACTAGCAGTCGCAGGTTAGTGAAGAAGGGGCGAACCATAGGGGTAGGTGGGTAGGAGGTAGGGAGGGGCGCACTGCTGTGCGCCCGTACGGGAATGGGAGGTAGGGAGGGGCGCACTGCTGTGCGCCCGTACGGGAATGGGGGATTTTGGATTTTGGATTGGGAATTTTGGATTGGGAATTGCCGTCGCAAATCCAACATCTAAAATCCAAAATCATTCAATCGGTCGCACCTGCTGGCCTGGCACCAGGCGATGAACACCGCTGGCGACGATGCGATCGCCCCCTTGCAGCGCCCCCTGCACTAAAACGCGGTTGCTTTCTTGGTGCAAAATTTCGACCGCCTTGGGCTGCACCTGGTAGGCTTCGCCGTCTAGTTCAGATGCGGGCTCGGCGGGTACGACTGCATAGGCACTCCACAGGCCGCGCAGATCCTGGGTCAGGGCCTCGGTCGGTAGCCACAGGCCGCTAGTGGGCAGCGTTTCGCTCAGCTCTACCCGAGCAGTTTGGCCTGGGTTGAGGCGACCGATCGCCCCCGGCTCCAGCTGAAAGACGACGATCTGGGTGCGGGTATCGGGGTCGATTTCTGGCAGCAGAGCTTTAACTGTGGCGCTGTAGCGCTCTGCCCCCAGGGTTACCGTTACTGTGTCGCCGCTTTGCAGGCGACTGGCGGCCTGGGTGGGAATGCCGATTCGGGCTTCGGGGGCCACGCTTTCTACCAGCCGCATCACTGTCTGCCCAGCACCGACGACAGCGCCTTCATCTACCGATTGGGCAGAGACAATGCCATCGAAAGGAGCCTTGAGGGTGCTTTTGTTCAGGTCGACATCCACACTGGCAATGTTGGCTTCGAGCTGCTGCACCACGGCCCGCTGGGCCGCCACCTGCTCTGGGCGGGTGCCATTGAGCAGCTCGTTGAGGCTACTCTGGGCGCTATCGCGGCGCGCCGCCAGGGCCTCGGCCCCAAAGGAAAACTCGTCGAGCTGCTCTTTAGAAATCGCCCCCCGCTCGTAGAGAAATTCGCGCCGCTCTTGCTGCTGACGCTGCAGGGCGAGCTGGTTTTCCACGTCGCGCACCTGGGCCTGGGCGGCGGCGATCGCTTCCTGTCGAGCCCCGCGCTCTAGCTCTAGCAGCTGCGCCTGGGCCTGGGCCAGCTGGGCTTCGAGCTGACGGCGCTGGGTGAGCAGGCTTTGCGTATCGAGCTGGGCCAGAGCCTGACCTACAGAAACGCGATCGCCCTCGGCTACCAGCACCTGCACCAGTTCGCCGCCGCGAGTAAACCCCAAATCGCTGCTGCGCAGGGCGGCAATTTCTCCCGTGTAGGCGCGGGCCACCTCGTAGCCATCCACCGCTTCAACCGTGAGAGTTTCGACCGCCAGAATATTTACAGCGCTGGCTTCGGCGGCCTCAGTATCCTGTGCTCCCAGCCGCGACTGGAGTATTGGCATACCCACCGCTAGGAGCAGTCCGGCGGCTCCCAGTCCAATTAGCCACCGACGGTTGAGGTATCGGTTGCGGTAGTTTGGTCCGCTGGCCTGAACGGCTGAATCGATCGTTTCTTCTGGTAAGGAGTAGTCAGACATTGAGGTTGATTGGGGTAGTTTTTTGGGCGATTCGAGTCAAAGGAGTAGCGCGAACAATGCACGAGCGGATCAGTAAGCAGGGGTAAAACGCTCTGATTTGGGGGAGTGGTGGACGGTGCCCACCCTACGGGAATGGTTTCTGGTAACGGTAGACACTGCCCACCGATAGAAAAACGTTGCTGGGTGATCCTAAGTCTGAGGGACCTTCTGATTTTGAGCCGCCAAAACCGCTGTTTTTTCAATGCGTTTAGCGCGAGTTTCAGGGGTTTTTGCCAGCTTGATCCAGCGCAGTACATTGCGCCGATTGGATTTAGCAAAGTTCTCAAAATTCTCTCGGGCGGGTGGATGTTTTTCCAGCGCTTCGATTAAGTCATCGGGCATAATCAGCGCGTCAACATCATCCATGAAATTCCAGAGGCCGCTGCGTTTTGATGCCGCGATCGCCTCCAAACCCGCCGGGTGCATCCGCCCTGCCTCGGTCAATTTGGCCACCCGATCTTTGTAGCTTTTGGCCCAGTGCTGTGCCTGCCGTGGGGAGATCATCTGCATCGTTCTGTCGTCATCGAGCTGGCGACGAATACCGTCAACCCAGCCAAAACAGAGCACCTCATCAAGAATGTCTTGAACAGAGACATATTTCTCACCCATGTGTTTTTTGTAGGTGACAAGCCAAATACTTTCCTGCTGCGAATGGTTAGCCTCTAGCCAGTCTCGCAGTTGCTGAACCGACGTCACCTCCACCTGCTCAAAATTTTCAGTTTTAATCATGAGTTTCGGCTTCCTTCGCCGTAGGTATTGTCGCTAGACGATACTTACCCAAATCAACACATTGCTTTAGTCATCCTCAAAGGGGCGACCAAATTCCAGCAGAGAAGCACAGTTTTTGGCGTACTCAACCATGCAATCGACAATGTCGCCATCTAGCCAGGCACCCCGACCGAGACGAATCTGGGTAATAAAGCTTTTAAGCTTCAAATATTCGGCGTAGTCGTGGTCGCTGTGGGCTTCGTAACCCCGAGGCATACTCTTCAGTTTGTCCTCATCGCTGAGCGATAGCCCGGCTGCCTCTAGATCTTTCAGCACATGGGCAAATGTCTCAGGCTCATCAATGATGCGATCGCGAATAGTACCCAACTCCGCCGCTTTTAACTGATAAAATCCGCAGGCGATTAGCCCCCCTGAACTCTCTAGCTGCAGGTAAAGTAACCCCTGTTTTTCTGCCTTGGTGCCCGAGGGAGTGAGCACACCGCTTACGTGGGTGCTGTAGGGCGACTTGTCTTTAGAAAAACGTACGTCGCGGTTTTGGCGAAACATTGTCTTGGGGCCGCCCGCTAGCGGTACATGAGTCTCGGCCAAACGTTCTGTAGCCAGTTCTAGCGCCAGGGCAAAGGGCTTTCTGACGTAGGTCTCAAAGTCATCGCGGTGGGCGTCGTACCAGGCTTTTTCGTTATTAGCGGCCAGCCCCTCTAACAGCTCAAAAGATGTCGGGGTGAAGTTAGGCTCCGGCATAGGTTTATCTCAACGGGTCTAGGTCATCTGTCCAGGCGGCAAGCTCAGCGCCCTTATCAAAATCTGTATCGCAGCCGGACTTATTAATAAGTAGCATGATATTAATAAGAAAACAAATATAGAATATTCATTGAGGCATGCCAATTTTGATATCGATGAATTTAAAGACTCTGAGCGCATTTATCGTGCTGGCTGAGGAGCTGCACTTCGGGCGGGCGGCCCACCAGTGCGGTATCTCGCAGCCAGCCATGAGTCGCCTGCTGAGCGAGCTGGAGGCCGATCTGGGGGTAAAGCTGCTCAACCGCACCTCCCGCGAGGTTTCGCTAACGAATGCCGGGCGGGGGTTCCTCGACTCGGCTCAAAAAGCGGTAGCCTATGCCGATATGGCGGTGCGGGCGGCACGGGCGGGAGCGGTTGACGGCATCGATTCGCTCACGGTGGGGATGGTGATTGGTACAGAGCAGCCTCCGGTGGGCGCACTGATTGCTAAATTTAAGCGGGCTCACCCCGAAACGCGGGTGGCGCTGCGGCGCATTGACGAGCGAGACATCGGGGCCGCGCTGGCGGATGGAGACATCGACGCGGCGATCGCCTGGACCGTTGCTATCCCCACGGGGCTGCACCGTCGCCCTCTGGGTACGGTGCCCATGGCGGTAATGGTGCAGACCGGGCACCCCCTGGAGCAGAAAGAGCCGGTTAGCTGGGCCGATCTGGAGGGCTACCCGATCATTCTGCCCGATCGCGATCGCCAGCCCATTATCTACGACCACTACCAGCGTTACACTGCTGAGGCGGGCTTTGAACCCGCGATCGCTGTCGATGTCTCAACCATGGCCGATGCCCTGGCGATGGTTGCGGGTGGCGTCGGCGTCGGCAATGCGCCAGTGGTGCCGGGGCTGAGCTATCCGGGGGTGTCGATTTTGCGGCAGGAGCCGTTGTTTGAGTTTAGCTATGAGCTGACTTGGGCCCATGCGGTGCCCGCAGTCGAAAGCTTGCTCAACCTCTGTTAGGCACTGTCACATATCCGGGATAAATCAGCCCCTGGGTGACTCTGTAGACACCGGGGCAGTTAGGAAAACCGGGCCAATATTTTTGAAGCGGCTGGCTTCCAGTGCAACGTAGTATGCTGCGCCCCTACACAACGGGTGCAACCGAGTAGGGTTTGGTTGCACCCTAAATTTCAGTCTTGGCAGAGCACTAGCCATTCTGACGTTGTACCCCCGCAGACAGACCTGACTTCTTTCTAGCGGTTCAAGCAAAAGTCAGCCTGATTCAGCGTTGCGGGGTAGAGATCGGCAAACCATGCCGTAGAGACCGCGTTTTCGCTGTCGCTGACCAGGTATTGATTGACCAAGGTGCGCCACTGCGGGTCATTGTCGGGCAAAACTAGCCCGTAGAACTCGCAGGTCAAGGGCAGTTCAGGAAACAGAGCAAACTCCTCCAGGGGTTTCCCCTCAAGCTGTAGGGCCGCGTAGGTCAAAATACCATCGCCGACAAAGGCATCGATCGCGCCCTGCTGAACCGCCTGAATGGCCATGCTGCGTCCTTCTGGCCCTGAGAAGGTCACCGGTTCTGCACTGGGGTAGGTGGTCTGCACAAACTGTTCGGTCGTGGTGTTGCTGAGCACCCCCAGCCGTAACCCCTCCAGGGACAGGTTGGGATTAATTAGTTCGGCCTGACCGACCAGCGTCAGAAATCGGGCGCTGCCAACGAATATGACATTGGAGAAGGTAATGCCCGCCACATCCGAGCGGATGGTGTTGGGGCCACATTCCAGATGAACGGCGTCGTCCCTGACCAGGTCATAGCGATTGTCCAGGGTGGATGTGAGCTCTACCACCTCGATGGGCCTATCCAGATTCAGGTGGTCTGTCAGATAGCTGCCCAGGGAGAGGGCCAGATCGCCGCAGTAGCCATCCCAGGCGTCATCCTGGTTGATGAAGCCGAAAGGGGCCGCGTCCTTGCGCAGGCCTACCTTGAGTACCCCGGTGCGGGAAATTTCGGCCAGAATGCTTTCTGCTCGGGGCGCAGGCAGTGGGGCGATCGCAGTCGGGACGACGGGGATGGGTGTTGCCCCACCGTAGGCCGCTTCTAACTGGCTGGCGGACAGCTCAGAGATGATATCCACTGCCATAGGCTGCCCTTCGCTGATGAATTCGCCATAGCGGGCGGTTAGGTAGGGCAAAAATTCCTGCTGATCGCGCAGGTAGGCATTCCAGAACGCTACGCTGAGGATTTTGTAGTATCGAGACCCCACATCCCGGTGCTCTCCCGCCAGCAGCTTAAAGATGCCCTCGGCCCCCTCCCGCCCCGGCTTGGAGGTGAAGTGGGTGCCCCCTTCAAACATGGCCAGATGCTTGGGCTCACTCTGCAGCCAGACGAAGGGATGAATCTGCTCCGTGACCACCGTCGAGACAATGTCATTGCCCCCCGACACCATCAGTAGCGGCACATCGATTTGGCCAAAGCCTTCAGGGCCGTAGAGCCCACCACCCAGGGGATGGGCCGCAACGACGGCTTTGATGCGGGGATCTTTCAAATCGTAGTTTTGGGGCGGCAAAAACCGGGCGCGACATTCTAAGTACAGGGCAAAGTTGAAAATGACGTTCTCCTGGTCGCAGTTTTTGACCAGGCGACCATAGTTGATTTCGGCCCCACCCAAGGCCAGGGCGGTGGAGCCCCCCAGGGAGTCGCCCACGATGCCGATCCGGGTTGTGTCTGCGATCGCAGCCCATTCCCCTGATTCTGCCGTCAGTTCCTCCAGGCGATCAATAAGGTACGAAATTTCCTGGGGGCGATTGATGAATTCCATGGGGCTCAGCAGGGTATTCAGCCGCCCCTTTAGGTAGGTTTGGCGGTAGGCCAAATCGCTGCCCACATGGTCTGGAATAATGGCGATGAAGCCGTAGGAGGCCAAATGCTCGGCCAGAAACGTGAAACTTTCTTTGACATCCCCAAACCCGTGGGAAATGATCACGATGGGGGCAGGTGCGCTCAGCCCATTGGGAATGTAAATGTCTGAGTCGAAATCATAGTTGACGGTCAGGCCCGCCGCCGTTTGCCGGGTGGCGGGATTGGTAACGGTGATCGTGGCTTTTTGAAAGGAATAGGGGCCTGGCTGGCTCAGATCGGGTAATCCGGCGACATCCAGATCGGCCTCGGTCAGGGCCTCAGCCGTCGCCTGGGACTGAATGGCCGCATTGGCTGCTCGGTTGTAGCTGAAGTACAGGGACAGTTCCCGCCGCAGGGCCAATAAATCCATCAGGTCAATGTGGATCGATTGGGTGGGGAAGGCCCGCAGCGCATCGATTATGGTCCACCCGTCAGGGCCGGCGCTGGCGGCGGCGTTAATCACCGCGGCTCGCAGAGCAATCTGCCCGTTTTCGCCGGAGGGTGTTTTCACCACCTTGCCGAGGTTAAACAGCACGTCTCGACCCAGGGGGGAATAGGCTACGTTGTCGACGGTGACCACATCTAGCGGCAGCTTGAAGTTTAGCCCGGTGCGCAGTTGTGCCAGCCGCGGATCGCTCAGGAAGCGAGCATACAGCTTCAAACCGGGCGTAATTTCCCCGGATTCGGCAAAGGTTTCTAGGGCATCGACCGAGACCGTCAACACCAGCGGCCCGGTGGTGTTGATGCGAATTTCCTCGGCGCTGTAGCTAGGTCGGGGTAAGCCAGCTTCGAATACCACACCGCCGATCGCGAGGGCAGCCGTAGCCAAACTGGTTTGCAAAAAGCGACGGAATCGAGAGGGACGGGGCATGGGTGAACAGGTTGCAGGTAGGAATGGACTTTGTAAAAAGCCTAGGCTCGGCGAGGATATTCCGACGGCGATCCGTAGCATCTACTTAATTTAATCGCTATTGAACATAATTTTTTATCAGTATGCCTCAGCAATCTAAAAGCTTAGTTAGCCTACCTTAAGAAAGTGAAAAACTGGTGGCAATCATGGTTCCCATCAGTTTTTAAGAAATTTACCCACTAGCATGGCCACCAGGACGGTGAGATAAATTTGCCCTATCAG
>ERZ1066121.2710-NODE-2710-length-10792-cov-6.181429_pt1 | contig 10792 bp, 14 predicted proteins | sample MGYA00382768_ERZ1066121 | MGnify/ENA primary metagenome ERZ1066121 (study PRJEB33369, sample SAMEA5778351) | biofilm metagenome | biome: Industrial cooling water; feature: Water cooling tower basin; material: Biofilm | place: United Arab Emirates | collected... | reverse complement strand
CACTTGCACCGTCGAGGCGAGCACCGCGGCCACCGCCAAGCTGGCGTAAGCCGTCGTTCCCAAGGTGCTCAAGACCGCCAGCGGCCGGGCGCGGCGCGCACGCTGCAAGGTCGCGATGTTTTCGCTGCCCTCGAGGTTTCGAGCGCTCTCCGGCATCACCAGCGCATCGAGACTGGGCGAAGACTGCAATTCTTTGCCGGCGAGGGCTCGCACATCGCGTTCCATCTCGCGAATCGAGGCGAAGCGTTGCTCCACGTCGCGTGCCATCGCGCGCTGCACCAAGGCCTCGACATCTTCGGGGATGGAGCGGTCGATGCGCCGCGGCCGCGGCGGTTCCTCATTGAGGAGCTGGCTGAGGGTGGCGGTGGGATCGCTGCCGGTATAAGGCGAACGCCCCGTCACCATGCGGTAGAGCACCGCGCCGACCGAATAAATGTCGGCGCGCTCATCGACGCGTCCCGAGCCGCGCGCCTGTTCGGGCGCCATGAAGGAAGGCGTCCCGAGCACCGCGCCGGTGCGCGTCAGATCCGGCTCGCCGACCAACTTGGCGACGCCGAAGTCGAGGATTTTGACCGTGTAACCCCCCTCGAGGGCGGGGGTGAGGAAAAGATTCGAAGGCTTCAGATCGCGATGAATGATGCCTTCCCCGTGCGCCGCGGCGAGGCCCAGGCAAACCCGATGGATCAGCTTGAGCGCTTGTGGCACCGGCAAGCGCCCTTGGCGCTCGAGGGCCTTCTGCAAATCCTCGCCTTCGAGCAGCTCGGTGACGATGCAGGGGCGACCGTCGTGGGTGCGCAGGATGTCCATGACGCTGACCACATGCGGCGAGCGGATGCGGCCGATGACCCGCGCCTCGCGCTCGAAGCGGGCGACGACATCGGCGTTTTGCGCGTAATGCGGCTGGATCACCTTGACCGCGAAGCGACGCTCTAGCCGCACGTGTTCGGCTTTATAGACGCAGCCCATGCCGCCTCGACCGAGGAGTTCGGTGATGCGGTAGGTGCCGCCCAAGATGGTGCCGAGCAGCGGATCCTCGACGCTGGCCTCGGCGATGAGCGGCGTCGCATCCAGCGGACAGACACGGAAGGAGTCCGGATAGAGCGTGCCGCAGGAAGGGCAGCGAAGCGAATCGCCGCGGTCGGGAGAAGCCATCAAGGCGGACATGCCCACGTAGTCGAACTCGGTCGGCCCAATGGTTTCCGCATGCTGTTTTCCTCCAGCGCGCATCGCGAAACCCATCATATCAGAAATCGTATTTTCGTACGTCGAGAAGCAGCGGGCCTAAGGTGTGTCGGTATCCCACATCACGTCTTCGACCCGAGAATGCTTAGGAAAACGCCTTCTCGCGGCGATAAGTTTTGGCGCCTTCCAGCGATTCGGGCATCATCGAAGACAGCATGGATTTTGAACTTTCCGAAACGCATCGCGCAGTGCGAGACGTCGCCAGAGACTTCGCCGAGAAAGAGGTCTCGAGTCGCGCACGCGCTTGGGACGAAGAGGAACGTTTCCCCAGCGAAATCGTGCCGCTGCTGGCCGAGCTGGGTTTTTGGGGCATCCGCATCCCCGAAGCCTACGGCGGCGCCGGTCTCGACACCCTGGCGTACGCGCTCATCGTCGAGGAGATCGCCAAGATCGATGGCTCGCTGGCGCTGACCGTGGCCTCCCACAACGGCTTGGCGACCTCTCACCTGGCGCATTTCGGTTCCGAAGCCTTGAAGCAGCGTTATCTACCCCGGCTGGCCAGCGGCGAAATGCTCGGCGCCTGGGCCTTGACCGAGCCGGGTTCGGGTTCCGACGCTTCGGCCTTACGTACCCGCGCCCTCTGGCAGGAGGGTGAGTGGCGCATCGATGGCAGCAAGATCTTCGTCACCCAGGGTTCGGTGGGTGGCCTCTGCGTGGTGCTCGCCTCGAGCGATCCGGAGGCCGGGTCGCGCGGCGTGACCGCCTTTGCCGTCGAAACCTCGACCCCGGGTTACCGCGCCTCACGGCATCTGGAAAAGCTGGGTTGTCGTTCCAGCGATACCGTCGAGCTCAGCCTCGAAAACCTCAGGGTAGGGGACGACCATCGCATCGGCGAGCGAGGAGCGGGTTTCATCAACGCCCTTCAGGTCCTCGACGCAGGCCGCGTCAGCATCGCGGCCATGGCTCTGGGCCTGGGCGAAGGGGCCTTGAGCGAAGCCATCCGCTACGCCAAAGAGCGCAGCCAGTTCGGTAAAGCGATCGCCGAATTCCAGGCCATCCAGTGGAAAATCGCCAACGCCCGTAGCGAACTCGATGCGGCTCGCCTCCTGACCTGGAAAGCCGCCTGCATCCTCGATCAAGGCAAACGCGCCAGCCGCGAGGCTTCGATGGCCAAGCTCTGGGCTTCGGAAGCGGCGAGCCGGGCCTGCAACCAAGCGCTGCAGATCCTCGGCGGATACGGCTACACCCGCGAATACCCAATCGAGCGCAAACTGCGCGACGCCAAGCTCTGCGAAATCGGCGAAGGCACGAGCGAAATCCAGCGCTTGGTGATCGCCCGCAGCCTGCTCGCGGCCTCCTGAGGCTTCCGCCAGCTAGCTGGAAGAGCGGCGGCCGTAACGCAGCACTTCCACGCGTACGCGGACCACGCCTTTTTCGATCATATCGAGGCTCTCGGCCGCGCCGCGGGAGAGGTCGAGGATGCGTCGCTTGCGCTGCGGTCCACGGTCGTTGATGCGGACCATCACCGACTGGCCATTGTCGAGGCGTACGACGCGGACGATCGTGCCCAAGGGCAGGGTACGGCTCGCGGCGGTATGGGCTTCGGGATCGTAGCTCTCGCCGCTCGCGGTGCAGTTACCCGCCAGCGAGTCGTGGTAGTAGCTCACCCGGCCGCGCTGCACGCGTTTGGGCCGCAAGCTTTTGCTGCGACGGCCTTCCTGGAGCTCTTCCTCGAGCTCCTCTTGGTCGCTCGCCTCTCTGGAGGGAGGGCATTCACGGTAGCTGGGGGCGTGGAGCGCGGTCAGTGCACGCTTTCCCTGCCGTCGTTTGCCGCGGCGCTTGGCCTGGGCATCACTGCCGATCCCGCCGAGGACGAGGCTGAAGGCCGCGAGGAAAAGGCACCATCGTGCCAAGGGTTGAGACATGCCGACACTCCTTCGAGCACGCATCGGCCCCAGGTTAAGGAGAGAAAGAGAGACGCTTTCTCGACCCGAAGCGATGTGCGCAAAAAAAGTACTTCATAAGTAAGTCGATTCCAAGCTCTAAGATCCTTCGCCACGCGGCGCAAGGAGAGCGGCCCATGCCCGCCTCGCCCTGCCGCGCGAGGCGCACAGCGAAGGCTTGACGATGAGCCGCGAAAGGGGTAGTGCTCGCCGCTAACTCCTGAGCTCCAGAAGGGGGCTCGCAACTCCACCGATAGGAACGATTATGCTGACGGTTCGTTTGGCCCGCGCGGGAAACAAGAAGAGGCCCTTTTACCATATCGTCGTCACCGACTCGGAGAACCCCCGTGACGGGCGTTTCCTCGAGCGTTTGGGTGCCTACGATCCCAAGCTCCCGGCGAGTGCCATCAGCCTGAACGAAGCCCGCCTGCAGCACTGGGAGAGCGTCGGTGCCAAGGCCTCCGAGCGCGTCACCAAGATGCTGCGCGAGCGGCAGCGTGCCGGCGGAGCCGTGGCCCCGAAGGTCGACTGATGGAAGGCGGAGGGGAAGAAGAGCTCATCCTCTACGTCGCCAAAGCGCTGGTCGATGAGCCCGAGGCGGTCAAACTGCACGCCCGTGAAGACGAGGGTCTGATCGTCTACGAGCTTCAGGTCGCCGCCAACGATGTCGGAAAAGTCATCGGTCGTGACGGCCGCACCGCGCGCGCCCTGCGCACGCTCGTGACCGCCGCTTCTGCCAAGCGCCGTCAGCGCGCCATGTTGCAGATCGTCGAATGAGACGCTCCGGGTAGCCTTCCATGCGGAAGTCCGAGGCCGAAACGACATCCTGGGTCCCGATCGGTGCCTGCCTGGGGCCTTTCGGTCTCGAAGGCTGGATACGCGTCCATCCCTTCAACCCGGAGTCCACGCTCTTCGCCGAACTCGAAAAGGTCTGGTTGCGCAACGCAGCAGGCGAGCGTCTCCTCGAGATCGAGGACGCCAAGACCCACGCCAGCGTCTGGCTTCTGCGCCTCCGCGGCGTCGGCGATCGCGACGAGGCTCTCGCGCTCAAAGGCTACGAACTCGTCGTGCCGCGCGAGTGGCTGCCGCCGCCCAGTGAAGACGAGTTCTATCACCACGATCTCATCGGCCTGAAGGTCCGCGAGGGGGATCGCGAGTGGGGACGCATACGCCGCGTCCTTTGTTATCCTTCGGCCGATTGTTTGGAGGTCGAAGAGCCCTCCGGCGCCATTCGCGAAGTCCCCTTGGTCGAAGATTTCGTGCAGGCGATCGATCTCAAGGCGGGAGAGGTCCACGTCTCCGCTTTCGATTCTCTGCCGCAGCAAGCCGTCAAGAAGAAACGCGCCCCGCGCGCGCCCGAAAAGGCGGACGGGGCCGCGCCGGGAGGAAGCTCCGCAAAAGCCGGCCCGAGCAAGCGCTGAGGCGACGCGGTCTGCGAGCGCATATGCATTTACGTATCCTGACGATCTTCCCCCAAGCCTTCCCTGGCTTTTTGCAAGTCGGCCTCTTGGGCAAGGCCCTGCAGGCGGGCCGCCTCGTCGTCGACCTGGTCGACCTGCGTGCCTTCGCTGAAGACGAACGCGGCAGCGTCGACGACGCTCCCTACGGGGGCGGAAGCGGCATGGTGATGTTGGCCGCGCCCATCGTCGCCGCGCTCGAGGCGGAAGAAAGCGTGCTGGGCAAGGCGGCGCACCGGGTGCTCCTCAGCCCCCGGGGCAAACCTTTTTCGCAGGCAGACGCGCGCCGCCTGGCGCAGCTCCCGGCTTTGACCCTGGTCTGCGGACGCTACGAAGGCATCGACGAGAGGGTGAGTCACTTCGTCGACGAAGAGATCTCCCTGGGCGATTTCGTTCTCTTCGGTGGGGAGGTCGCGGCCTTGGCGATCGTCGAGTCGGTGGCACGGATGATCCCTGGGGTCCTCGGCAATCACGATTCCTTGCGCGAGGAATCGCATACCGGCGCCTGGCTCGAATATCCGCAATACACGCGCCCTAGGAGTTACCGCGGCTTGGACGTTCCCGCGGTTTTGTGCTCGGGCAACCACGAAGCGATCGCCGAATGGCGCCGGCAGGCGGCGCTGGAGATCACGCGGCGACGGCGGCCCGACCTCCTCGACAGCGCGACTGCTCGCGAGAATCACGAAGAGTAGGGGAACGATGCCTGCCCTCTATTCCGCGCTCGTCCACTATCCGATCAAAGATCGCAGCGGCAACGTGGTGACGACCTCGGTCACCAACCTCGACGTCCACGATCTCTCGCGCCTCTCCCGCACTTACGATCTCGCGGGCTACTTCGTCGTCACGCCCATCGAGGCGCAACGCGAGCTGGTGGGCCGCATCCTCTCCCATTGGTCGCCAGGCGGTGCGGGTGCGGCGCGGGTCCCCAAACGGGCCGAGGCCCTCTCCATTTGCCAGACCATAACATCGCTGCAGGAGGCGAGCGATGTCATCGCCGCGCGTCACGGCAAGCGGCCCCGCTGGGTGGCGACTTCGGCGCAGCTGCCGCCGCGGGGACCGGCGCTCTCCTATGAAGCACTGCGTCGCGATCTCCTCCCGGTCTCGGAGAGCGACGCCGTCCCTCTGCTCTTGATCTTCGGCACCGGGCACGGGCTGACGGACGATTTGCTGGAGCAATGCGACGATGTGCTCGAACCCCTGCGCGGCGGCGCGAGTTACAACCATCTTTCGGTGCGGACGGCCGCCGCAATTATCCTCGACCGACTGCTAGGGGAGCGCGCGCTTCGTTGACCACCCCGAGTCCGCATGCTAGCTCTTCGCTCCCTTAGGGAGAAAGAACCCATGAGTACGCCCCTTCCCGTTCTACAACAGTTCGAACGCAACCAGATGAGGCAGCTGCCTCCCTTCCGCGTCGGTGATACGGTTCGCGTTCACTATCGCATCCGCGAAGGAGACAAAGAGCGCGTGCAGATTTTCCAGGGCGTCGTCATCCGCAAGGCCAAGGGTCGCCTCGGATCGACTTTCTGCGTGCGTAAGGTCTCTTACGGAGTAGGCGTTGAGCGCTCCTTCCCCATGCATTCGCCCCGCATCGAGACCATCGAGGTCGTGACCGGAGGCCATGTGCGCCGCGCCAAGCTCTACTACTTGCGCGCTCTGCAGGGCAAGAAAGCACGTCTGCGCGAAGTACAGCGCACGCCGGCCGGCGAGGCCTAGAGCCTTTCCCCCACAGGGTCGTATTTCGTCTCGGCTCTGGTACGGCACTTGCGTAGCCCAAGCTCATCTTTATGAGCTTGGGCTTTTTGTTTCTCGTCCGATACCTTTGCGCTGCCTGGGCGCTCCAAGCGAGCGCCCACCTCAGAGTATTCTGGGCGCTGCTTCTGAGTGTAAGGTTCATAGCAGGTTGTGCTTACGAGCCGCACCCCGATTGGCTTCCCCTTGCCCGAAAAGGTCAAGCCAACTCGCTGCCCTTCGTAGCCCTTTACTGCGGAGACGGTCAAGGCCCCAATGGTCGTCAGCCACTTGGCTTTGGGATCTTCGTCAGCGGGCGCGAAGTATTGACCGCAGCCCATGTGCTCTATCGCGTCGTGCAAGTCCCTACGAGTACGGGTCGGCCCGACTTCCATCTCGATGAGGTGTGCCCAAGTGGGATTTCACTCGAGGTGGGGTATCGTTTTCACTATTTCGAAGACGACAATGCCACAACTCCTGCCTTGGTCTCTGAAGCATTCTACCAAGGCGCATCGACTCCGTTGCCATCGTCGCTCGTCCCGCTCGTCGGATGGGATTATGAGGTTTACGTCCATCCGGAATGGCGCGAGAGTTTCGAAACGTCCAGACTGCAGGTCCTTGCAAGACAGTCCCCGGAAGACATCTCGGGCTTCGAATTCACCCCGAACTCGTTTTCACGAGCGCACGATGTCGCAAGACTGATTCTCGATCCCGAAGTCGACTTGCGTACTCTGAAAGAGGAGCCGATACGGCCTCTGGTCTTGCCGCGTGAAACGCAGCCGCTAGCGAACAACGAAGGCGTTTACGGTTTTGCCAGGCATCGCGCGCTCAAGGGCGAAAAGAGCGTCCAGGTACTGGCGCTCGCTCGCTTCCGTAATGAGGTGGACCCGGAGCGGCGTGAACGTGCCTTCAACGAATACGATACTCCGAAGCCCGAGCAAGGGGTGGCGATGCCAACGTGGGCTAGCGATGCGCCTTTCAATATCTTCGGGGACCCGGCGGGAGGTCTGAGTGGCGCGCCGATGTTTGCGGCGAACGTGGATTGCGGCCAAGTCGGCTCTTCGTCGCCCCGGTGGCTTCCACCTCCAACGTCGAGTCTGCAAGCGCAGGTCGCCTGGTTTCAAGGACATGCCCCGGCAGTGCGCGGAATATTGACACACACACCCTCCAATTTTGAACGTGGACAAGGTGCGTTTTTCGTCCGGCTCGACACCGTTTCGGAGTTCCTTCGTCTCTCTGAGGAAGACCTGATTTCTACTCTTCACTAGCCTTGAGGCTGAAGTCCTTCGAGTTCTGCGGAAGCGGCTGACGACCCTCTTTCTTCCAGCGGAGGTAGTCGGCAAGAATCTTCGCGTGGTCGAAGCAGATCGGCTCGGGTAGGGAGTCGAGGGAGAAAAACGCGGCGTTCAGCGCGTCATCGCCAGCGCGCAGGTTTTCCTGAGGGCTTCGAGCCAGGTAGACCGTCGTGACGCTGTGCTGACGCGGATCGCGTTCTGGATCGCTGTATACGCCGAGGAGCGCGAAGAGCTCGACTTCGAGTCCGGTCTCTTCGTAGATCTCACGGCAGGCGGCATCTTCGGTCTTTTCGCCATACTCGACGAAACCGCCAGGAAGCGCCCAGCCCTTGGGTTCGTAGCGGCGCTCGACAAGCACCACGCGGCCCTCGCTGCTTTCGACGATGACGTCGACGGTGAGATGAGGTCGATTCGAATGCTGGGATGCCGAACCTCGCATGCACTCTCCTTCGCTTTGGTCCAGACTTTCGTCTTGCGGCCCGGGAGCGCTTCGCGCCAGGGGACTTCGGCTATTCGTCCACGATTTCGAGGGGGGATTCCACGAATCTGCCTTCGGAGGGCTCGTAGCGCCACAAGCGTCGCTCCTCCAGACCTTCGGGCCCGACGCTCAGCACCAGAAAGGCGCAGGGCCACATGAGCTCCCCTCCCTGAACGAAGGTCGCCGCGTCTTCGGCCGAGAAATGGGCAGAGGAGTCGCAATGGGAATGGAAGATGACCTTGATCGGCTGCCCTTGAGCTTCCCCTTCGTCGAAGAGGCGCTGTGCCCGCAGCTCGTTGATCTTGAAGTAGGTCCGCGAGGTGCGTGGGAAACGTTCTGGATCCAGGGCGTGGTACTTATCCGCCTCGTTGACCTCCGGGATGAAGCGCTCGAGCCGTCGGGGCTCCTCCCGCGGGCCGCAGAGGAAGCCACAGGCTTCGCTCGGATAGCTTTCTAGAGCCCGGGCCTCGGTCGCCTGGAGTGCGGCGCGGTGCAGCCTTAAATCGCCGAGAACCCAGGGGTGGCTCGAGCTCCACGCACGAAAGTTCTCGCTCATTCAGCCGCCCGCCAGCGCCGGAACGATGGTGAGGGTATCGCCTTCCTTCAGCGGCGTGGCGAGGTTGTCGAGGAAGCGGATGTCCTCCTCGTTGGCGTAGAGGTTGACGTAGCGCCGCACCCCCTGTTCGTCACAGAGCCGCTCTTTGACCCCCGGATGTTGGCTTTCCAGGGCATCGATGACCTCGGCGACGCTGCCACCTTGAACGCTGACTTCGTCTTTGCCGCCGGTCAGGCTGCGCATGGGTGTCGGAATACGAACTGTAATGGGCATGAAACCTCCCGAATCGAGTCAACGAGCCCACCCCGAGGTCCACGAAGGCTGCGGGGGCTCCTCCTGAAGGAGCATATTTGCATCGGAGAGGTCAAGAATCAAGTCCGGCGGGGCGCTAGATCACATAGGTGTACTTGCGCAACACGCCTCGGCGCAGGCCCAAGGCTTCGCCCCTCTGACAAAGGTCGTCGAGGGTGAGCGAGTCGAGGCAGGCTTCGATGCGCTCGGAGAGCTCGCGGAAGACCGTTTCGAGCACTTCCTGCTCGGGCGGTGCGGCGCTCGTGCTTTCTTCGGCCGTGGACGAGGAGATTTCGACGTTGCCTTCGAGGGCACGGACGATGTCGCCCAGGCGGATCTCGTTTGCGGGCCGGGTCAGATGGTAGCCGCCTTTGGGGCCACGGCGCGAGGTGACGAGCCCGGCTTTCTTCAAGTCTTGGAAGATTTGCTCGAGAAAACGCGGGGGGATGTCTTGCCGGGCAGCAATGTCGCGGATTTGGCTGGTTTGCCCTCGGTCGTGGAAGGCGATGTCGAACACCGCCCGAATGCCATAACGCGTTTTGTTCGAGAGCTTCAAACGAGCGACCTCATACCTTGAGGCGTTCCAGAACACGCCGAAATCGAGGAAGGAATTCTCAGAGCAAGTATTTCATGGCCAGGAAGCCGCCGGCGAGCAAGGCGGTGAAGAGCAAGGTCATCGCCTCGAAGCGGCGTTCGATGAAGCGGCGCACCGGCGCGCCAAAGGCGTAGATCAATCCGCCGACCAGGAAAAAACGCGCGCCGCGCCCGACGACGCTGGCGCTCATCAAGGTGCCGAGGGGGATGTCGAAGACGCCGCCGGCAACCGTGAAAATCTTGTAGGGGATGGGCGTGAACGCGGCCGTGAAGAGCGCCATCCACGCGTTGTCACGGTAAAGGCTCTCAACGATGCCGAATTTTTCGCAGGTGAAGCCCGGAAAATGCTCGAGAAGCAGCGCTCCACCGGAGTACTCGGGGCAGGCCGAAGCCACGCCGAGGGCCGCCCAGAATGCCCGCCCCAGCCACCAGCCCGCGACGCCGCCGAGCACGGAACCCAGCGTGCAGAGCGCCGCGTAGTGGAAGGCTCTCTCACGTCGGCCGAGCGCCAAGGCCAGGAGCAATACATCCGGCGGAATGGGGAAAAAGCTCGCCTCCGCAAAGGCCAAGAGGAAGAGAGCGGGTGCGCCGTAAGGAGTGGAAGCCCAATGCAGGGTCCAGTCGTAAAGGCGCCGAACCCACTGCATCGGCAGGCGATACCAAGGAATAAGGGGAGCCATCGTCTTCTCCATGGGAGGACAGGCCCTAACAAAGCGAAGTCAGCGCGTCAATCGCTCGGCAGCGGGCGGGGCGCAAAAAGCGCTTGAGGAAATGTGCGTATCGCCGACAATGGGCGTCTTGGCATGCGCATGAAGGGTTGCAGGGCAGGCTGGGGAGCGCTTTTCCTCGGCATCGTTGTGAGTTGGCTCGCGTTCGCCTTTGCTCGCGCGCACGCCGACCCCCTGGCGGAAGGGGATGCGCTCGAGATGTGCATCGCGGAAGCGACGCAGCGCCTGCAAGGCCAGCAAGGCAAGCAGATCGTCGCGATGCGCACCGACTTTCTCCGCGAGCAAGACGCGCATTCGGTGCTCTATACCTTTCGCAAGTCGGAGTGCGTCGGCTTCCTCGGAGTCGGCCATCAGCATGTGCAGGACCTCGATGTGCACGTCTATACGGAGAGCGGGCTGGTGCTGGCGCAAGACCTCGGCTTTGATCCCTATGCCTACGTTCGGCATTGCGGGCGCGCCGGCCAGCGCATCGCGGTGACGGTGCGCGTGTATCGCGGCGAGGGAGAGTATCGCCTGCTGCGCATCCACCAAGCGCCGGAG
>ERZ1066121.2709-NODE-2709-length-10793-cov-6.393276_pt1 | contig 10793 bp, 7 predicted proteins | sample MGYA00382768_ERZ1066121 | MGnify/ENA primary metagenome ERZ1066121 (study PRJEB33369, sample SAMEA5778351) | biofilm metagenome | biome: Industrial cooling water; feature: Water cooling tower basin; material: Biofilm | place: United Arab Emirates | collected... | reverse complement strand
GCAAAAGCCCTCCAGGGTGGCGAAGAGGCGCAAGCTCTGCTCGAGATCCAGGGCTGCGCTGGGCTCGTCGAGCAGCAAGAGAGGCGCCTCGGTGGCCAAGGCGCGCGCCAGAAGCACCCGACGTTGCTCGCCGTAGGACAAGCGGGTGAAGGCGCGTTCGGCCAAAGGAGAGAGATCCAGCAAACGCAGGGCTGCCTCGACCCCTTGGCGACTCGCCTCTCCGCGAGCCGAGGAGGCGTGAGCGAAACGTCCTTGCGCGACCACACTCCGCACCGAGAGGGGCGCGTCGAGCAAAGAACGCTGCGGCAAGTAAGCGAGGAGACGCGCGCGCTCGCTTGCCTCCAGACGCGCCAGCTCGCGACCTTCGACGCGCACCGAACCTTGATGCGGCTGCAGGGCCAGGATCGCGCGCAACAAGGTGCTTTTGCCGGCTCCGTTGGGCCCCAGCACGGCCATACACTCCCCTGCGCCGAGCTCGAAAGAGAGCGGATGCAGGCAGCTTCGCCCTCCCCGCTGCACCTCGAGATTGCGCACCTCGAGGCGTCTGCTCGCGGCCTCGCCTTCGCTCATGCGACGCTCCATTCGCGGCGTTGGCGCAAAAGCAAAACGAGGAAGAGGGGCGCGCCCAAAAGCCCGGTCAACACGCCCAAAGGCAGCTCCGCTTGCAGAGGGATCAGCCGCACCAAGAGATCGCAGAGGATGAGGAAGACACCTCCCGCGAGCGCGGCGCAGGGCAGCAAATCCCGATGCCGGACCCCGAGCCAAGGCCGGAGCAGATGCGGCACCACCAAACCGACGAAGAGGAGGTTGCCCGCCAGCGCCACCGCGGCGGCGCAGAGCATCGCCACCCAGAGGACGGTCCAGCGCTGCGTCGCGCGCACGTCCACCCCTAAGCTCTCGGCCTCCTCCTCCCCGCTCAAAAGCAGGTCGAGAGGAGCGGCGAGGCGCTGCGAGGCGAGCAAGGCTGCCACCAGGAGCGGGGCGACGACGCGGAGGAGAGGAAAACCCACCCCCTGCAGACCGCCGAGGGAAAAGCCGACCATCGCGCGACCCAAAGCATGCCATTGCTGACCGAAGGCGATGAGCACGCCGCCCACGCTCGAAAAGAGCGCCGAGAGCAAAAAGCCGACGAGCAAGAGCGCGAAGCGATCGCGAGAGAAAAACATGAAGAGCCAAAAGAAGAACAAGGCAAAGAGCGCGCCGGCCAGGCATCCCAGCGGCAGCACCATCTCGGCCGCGATCGCCGCGGAGCTGCCGAGATGGAAAAGCAAGAGCAAGGCGATCTGACCCCCCAAGCTCGCGCCCGCCGTCGTGCCGATGACCGAGGGACTGGCGAGGGGATTGCGCAGCAAACCTTGGATGAGCACGCCGGCGACGGCCAGGGCACTTCCGGCGGCAAAGGCGGCGAGCAGCCGCGCCCAACGCAGGTGCAGGAGCGCATCCTGGGTCTCGCGACTGAGACCGAGGGGAAGATTCAGGCGCAGGCTCAGCGCCGAGGCCAGCAGGAGCAAGAGCGCAAGGCCCAGCCCGAAGCCGCAGGGCGCGACCTTGCCTTTCCGCTCGAGAGCGGTCATCGCCTCCCCTCCGTGCTCCTGTCTGCTGCGCGCATCTTGCTTGCCTTCTCCCCGCGCCGCGGCCTGTCCCCCCGCGTGATCGCCCTCGGACTCGCGATCGGCACCCCGGCCGGTGCGGCCGCCCAATACGGCGCTCGCGCCAACGTCCAGCGCCCCTTGGCCGCCACGAATCGGGAAGACCCTAGCGCGGCCGGCAGCGAAATCGACCTCTCAGCGCGCAATCGCATCGATGAGGGGCTGCAAGACGTCATGCACGAGGTGCCGGGCGCTCGCATCTTGCGCGCCGGTGCGCCGGGGAGCTTCGCGGGGCTCAGCTTGCGAGGTGCCGAAAGCGCCCATACCGAAGTGGTGCTGGGCGACCTGCCGATCAGCGGTAGCGATACCGGCAGCTTCGACTTCGGCCTGCTCCCCATCGAGCTTTTCGAGCGCGTCGAGGTCTTCCGTGGCGGCGCGCCGCTGGCCTGGAGTTCGGGCGCCATCGGCGGCGTGGTGCGCCTCGTGCCGCATGCGGCGCTGCCTTCGCATTTTGTCCTGGAGGGCGGCGGCGGTTCTTTTGGTAGCGGGCAGGGACGCGCCTTCGCCGCTCTGCGCAGTCCGCGCCTGCAGTGGTGGACTAGCGCCGGCGCGCGGGGCAGCAAAAACGATTATCCCTACTTCGACGAAGGCGGCACCCTCTTCGACCCCAGCGACGACCGCACTCGGAAACGGAGCAACGCCGAATACGTCGACATCCACGCGGCGGGCCAGCTGCGGCGTAAAATCGGCGCCGGCTGGCTCGAAGCCCTGGCGCTCGGTTTGGAGCGCCAGGGCGGCGTCCCGGGCCCGGCCGCGGCGCCCGCCCTGCAGGCCCAGCAGAACTACCTCCGCACGCTGACCAGCTTGGCCTACACCCACCAACGCGGCGAGGACGAGCACCCCGAGCGGCGACTGCAGATCGCCCTGGGCGGCGGCTACGACCGCAATCGCTTCGACGACCGCTTCGCCGAAATCGGCTTGGGCCCGCAGCTGACCAGCGATCGCTTCGCCGCCCTCTACGCCCGCGGCAGCGCCCGCTTCCGCTTGCGTTCCAACCTCGATTTGCACTTTGTCGGCAATCTGCGCTGGGATGGCTATACCCCTCGCGATGCCCTCTCACCGCTGCAGGTCGACGCCTCGAAGCGCTTCAGCGAGGCATTGGCCACCGAGCTCCTCTGGCATGAACGCAAAGCGGGCCTGCGCTGGGAACTGCGGCCCTCCCTGCGCGTCGAAGGCAGCCATGCTCGTCTCGCCGCGGCGCAGGATGAAGGCAGCCGCACGAGCCGCAGCGTCGATGTCCTCGCGCCCACCTACCGCCTCGCGGGCGCCCTCGGCATCGCGCCCGGCCTGACCCTCTCCTCTTCGCTCGCCAATGGCCGCCGCGTGCCCTCGATGCTCGAGCTCTTCGGCAACCGCAGCACCCTCCTCGCCAACCCCGCGCTCGACCCCGAGCGCTCGACCTCCGTCGACGTCGGGCTCAGCACGCGCATGCATCATCGCGGCTTCTCCTTGGGCGCCGAGCTCCGCGTCTTCTCCTTATGGATGCAGGACCTCATCCGCTATCGCCGCACGGCTCAATACACGGCCATCGCCGAAAACATCGCTCGGGCGCGGAGCCACGGCCTCGAGCTCGGCATCCACGGAGATTACCACAAGCGCCTGCGGAGCGTCGCCTCCTTGAACTGGCTGCGCACGCGCGATGCACAAGGTCGCCGTCTGCCCCTGCGCCCCGAATGGCAGGGCTTTTTCCGTCAGGAGCTGCGCTTGCCGCTGCAGCGATTCGGGCTCGATGCGCTCACGCTCTACGGCGAAGTCAGCTACTTGGGAAGCAACTACGTCGATCCCGCCAACTTGGTCGCCCTGAACGCGCGTCTTTGGCTCAATGCGGGCTTGCGTCTCGATGTCGCCGAGGGGCGCTGGGCACTTTTGTTCAGCGCTCGAGACCTGCTCGACGAGCGTGGTGACGATTTGCTCGGCTTCCCTCTGCCGGGGCGTCGCGTCTTTGCCCTGCTGCGCTACCGCGGCGGGCTACCCTAGCTCCGGCTGGCGGAGGCGCGGGGCTCGGGGTAGTCCGCAGACGCTGTGTCTCTCCTCCCCCGACACCGGCCTCTCGAGCCGGAACATCGCCTTCGCGCGGCCCTGCTGCTCAGCCTGCTGACGGCACCGGCCTGCTCGGGCGGAAGCGAGGAAGCCTCCCTTTCCTGCCCTGCGGGCGATCCGAATTGGGCCGCTTCCCCCCTGCCGCCCTGTCCCGGAGCGCGCCCGGCGCTGGAGCCTCTGTGCAAGCCGCCGACTTACGCCCTCCTGCGCTCCGACTACACCAGCTCCTCGCTCACCCTCCTCGACGCCGAGGGTCGCGCGCTGGCCGAAGGCTGGGTCGATTCGGGCAGCCGCGCCCCCGGGCTGGTGACCGCGCTCTCGAACGACGTCGAATTGCCCACCCGCCAAGCCGACGGCGAGAGCCTGACCTACCTCGATCGCTTCCGCAGCGACGTGGTTTCGCGTTTCTGTCTGCGAGACGGTTCTTTGCTCGGCCAAGTGCGCACCCACCGCAGCGGCGAGGGCCGCGTCGGCTATTCCTCCAACCCCCAAGACGTCGTCTTCCTCTCCCCGGCCGAGGCCTGGGTATCGCGCTTCGAGCCCAACCTCGACCCGCAGGCCGCCGAGATCGACCGCGGCAACGATCTTTTGCGTTTGGCCGCCGACGAGATGAGCCTGCCCGGAGAGCGCATCGACCTTTCCGCCTTCGATGCTCAGGGCGAGGCCCTCGGCCAGGGAGAGCGCCCGAAGATCTACGCGCGCCCCTCACGGATGCTGCGTTTCGGCCGCTGGATCGCCGTCGCCCTGGCCAGGCTCAGCATCGACTTCCGCGCCGCCGCCGAAGGGAGGATCGCCTTGGTCGATCCCCAGCGAGGCGAAGTCCGCGCCATCGAGCTCTCCGGCTTGAAGAACTGCGGCCGGCTGACGCCTTCGCCCGAGCACGCCGAGGTGGCTTTCGTCGCCTGCATCGGCTTTGCCTTGCCTTGGGGAGACGAAGCGCAGATCCGCGCCACCTCGGGCATCGTCCGTCTCCGCTTCGATCCCGCGAGCGATCAGGTGTGGGTCGATCGAATCTGGCGCAGCGCAGAGGGCGTCGATCGCCCCCTGGCCCTGCAGCAGCTGGTGGCGCTCGATTCCTCGCGGGTGGTCGCCACCGCTTGGGGCAAGCTCCAAGGCGGGCCAGGCGATGTGCTCTACCGCGTCGACCTCGAGAGCGGTGAAGCCCTCCCGCTCTACGAGTCGAGCGAAGCCTTCGCCTTGGGTCTGCCCGCCTTCGACCCGGAACAGCGACGTTTGCTGCTCCCCGATGCGGCCAAAGGCATCCTGCGTTTCGAGCTCGAGAGCGAAGGCCTCCCGCAGGCCCCTTCGCTCCTCGAACTCGCCAATCCTAGCGGCCTGGCCGCGCGACAGATCTACACGCTGAAGTCGCCTCTCTGAGAGGTCGGCAACGGTGCCGCTAAACCTCCCAGTTTAGTTGGCGAGGCATTTGCCCGTGGGCGTATTGCAGTAGAGGTCGGGGTTATTGCGGCAGGGCGGCAGACCACTTGCCGAACCACAACAGGTTTGGTTGGCGTAGCCGCAGACGCTGGTATCGGCATCCTCATGCATCCGGCATTTGCCTTCGGCAAAGTTGCAATAGAGGTTCGAGTTGCTGCACGCGGGGCTATTGGGGCAGCAATCTTGATTCTTCCCGCCGCAGGTGGTGGTCTGATTGGCCAAACATTTGTTCTGGAAAAGGTCACACTGCAGATTGGGCGCGTCCGGACATTTCTGGGTGACGATAGGCGCGTTGCAGCAAGGCTGGTTCTCCGCCCCGCAAGTGTCGGTGTTGTAGTTCTGATTCATCCCCGCATCGCCGAAGAGCCAACCGTTGATGGTGCTGCCATTGTTGTTCTCCTGGACCTGCGTGTTTCCGGGGGTCGTCGTGGTGCTCGTTGTCCCCGCGTCGCCGGCACCTGGATTGGGGTCACCTTCCCCCGCACAATGTGCAGAGAGTATCAAAAACGAGCACATAAAAAGATAAAGGCCCAGCTTTTTCATGCGATTTCCCCCCTGGTGCCCGAGATGCCACGCTCTCGCGCTCGCTCCTTCGTTCACGAAATTCAGAGGTGTGCAGCAAACGTGCCGTGACTTCGGCGGGATCAGCCGCCTTCTTCTCTCGCTCCCAGAGGAAGGAGTTCGGAGAGCGCTCCTTGACCTAAGATACGCCCCCCTTCGACGAGAAGGATGCTCTCGCCCAAGGCGTGTGCCTCCATGCGGTGATGCGTGATGAGAATCGCCGGGATCGAGCGCTCTTCCACATAACGCCGCAGCTCCGCGCCGAGCTCGCTGCGTAACTTACGGTCCATCGCCGAAAAGGATTCATCCAGCAGAAGCAGGGAAGGTTCGCGAGCAAAGGCGCGCGCCAGAGCCACCCGCTGCGCCTCGCCACCGGAAAAAGTCGCCGGGCGCCTGGGAGCGAGATGCGCGACTTGCATCCGCTGCAACATGGCCATCGCCCGTTCGCGCCGCTCGACCCGCGAGAGCGTCCTGGGCAAACCGTACTCCACGTTGGCGAGCGCGCTCATATGCGGAAAGAGCGCGAGCGACTGAAAGACCAAGGAAACTTTGCGCGCGTTCGCAGGCAGCCATATCGAGCGCTGCGCGTCGAACCAAACCTCCTCACCGAAGGCGATGCGCCCTGCGTCGGGACGAAGGAGGCCGGCGATGGCCGCGACGATGGTGCTCTTGCCGGCGCCCGAAGGCCCGAAGAGCACGTGCACCCCTTGGCGGAGCTCGAAGGCGACCTCGAGGCTGAAATGGGCATTGCCGGGCGGTCGCACGCAAAGCTCGACCTGGAGTTTGGCTTCAGCGGACACGGTGACTTCGCGCCAATTTTTGGGTGCCGTAGAGGAGCGCGACGGCCACCGCACTGAGCATCACGATCATCCCCGAGGCGCTCTCTTCGCGGTTGGCCTGAATGGCATCGTAGATGGCGAGCGAGGCGGTCTGCGTCTCCCCCGGGATGTTGCCCGCCACCATCAAGGTGACGCCGAAATCGCCGAGAGCGCGCGCGTAGCCCAACATGATCCCCGCCGCGATGCCGGAGGTCGCGAGCGGCAAGCGGACGGTGAAAAAGGTGCGAAAGGCGCCGGCGCCCAAGGTGCGGGCCGCCTGCAGGAGCAGGGGATCGACGTTTTCGAGCGCCGCCCGCGCCGACATCACCACCATGGGCAAGGCGCCTAATAAGGCCGCTACCACCGCGCCCGCTTCAGAGAAAACGATCGAGCTGCCGGTGAGCGCCTCGTAGCTGCGCCCGACGAAGCTCGTGCGCCCGAGTGCCACCAGCACGTAGTAGCCGAGTACCGTCGGCGGGAAGACCATGGGTGCGGTCACCGCGACGTCGAGTAGGTCGCGCCCCCAAAAAGGTCGCCAGGACAAAAGCGCGGCCAAGGCGACGCCGAGAAGCGCGGCCAAGACGCAGCCCAAAGTCGCCACGCGAAAGGAGAGCAGAAGAGGGGTCCAATCCACGTCGAAAGGCCAGTCTGCCGCCGGCCCGGGCCTTTAGGCAAGTCTTCTTCGGCCTCTACTTTCGCAGAGGCGGCGGGAGAAAACCGTAGGTCTCCATCAAGCGCCTGCCCTCTTGCGACGCGAGGAAGTCGACGAATTTGCGACCGCCGGCAGCGTTTTTGCCCTCCTTGCAGACCACCAGCGCCTGATCGATGGGCGCGTGCAAGGCCTCGTCGATCGGCACCCAACGTTCCCGTGCGCGGCGCGCGACCAAGGAAAGGGCGAGCACCGCCGCATCGGCGTTGCCGCTTTCGGCAAATTGCAGCGCCTGACGTACGTTCTCGCCGTAGACCAACTTGCTCTGGATCTTTTCGGCGATGCCCTCCTTGCGAAAGGCTTCGAGGGCGGCGCGGCCATAAGGCGCATGTTCGGGGTTGGCGATCGCGATCCTGCGAACCGCCGGCGAGGCAAGATCCCGAAGCGAGAGCGCCGCCTTGCCCTTCGACGTCCAGACGACGATGCGACCGCGGGCGTAGAGATGTTGGCTCCTCCCCTCGCAGCGCCCCCGGCGTACGACCTCGTCGACGAAGGAGAGATTGGCCGCGGCGAAGACATCGAAAGGCGCACCTTCGGCGATTTGTTTGGCGAGCAATCCCGTCGAACCCAAGCTGACGCTGAGCGTCTCGTCGCTGCGCTGCTCGAAGAGAGGTTTGATCTCCTCGAGTACGAGGGCCAAGTCCGCCGCCGCCGCGAGGCGTACTGGAGAGTGCCGCACCTTGGAGGCAGGGCTGCGCTCCGCGGGCTTCTTCGCATTCGGCGTGCAGGCCGTCGCGAGGGCGACGAAGGAAAGGAGGAGCGAGACGCGCGACATCGACCTCCACTATGCGCGTTCTTTCACAGGGAATGCCGATTTTTTTGTAAACTCTGCCTGCCCGATTTTCTTCGGCCGGCAAAAAGGAATCCCATGCCTCTAAAGTGGCTGACGCCCTTTCTTCTGTGTGGCTTGCTCGCTCTGCCGGCTGCGGCACAGCCTCCCTTCAAGGAGTCGAGCCTCCCCCCCGAGCTCCGGCCTTGGGTTCCCTGGGTGCTGCAGGGGCATGAATCCGCCTTTTGCAGCCGGGTATGGGGCGAGGCCGAGGCGACGCGCTGCGCATGGCCGACCTCGACCTCGATCGCACTTTCGAGCGAGGGCGCGAGCTTCGAGCAATGGTGGAGCGTCGAAAAAGCGGGCTGGGTGGAGCTGCCCGGCGACGCGGCACAGCGGCCTTTCGGCGTGCGCGTCGATGGAGCCGCTGCTCCGACGATCCTTCGCCAGGACAAGTTCGTGATTTGGCTCGAAGCGGGGACCCACCGCATCGAAGGCCAGTGGCAGTGGTCCTCGCGTCCCGAAACCCTGGCCTTGCCGGCAGAGACCGGACTGATCGCGCTAAAAGACACCCAGGGCGCGGTCAAAACCTTGATGCTCGACGCGCAGAGCCGGCTCTGGACCAACCCGCAGCGCTCGGCCTCCGGCGAAAAAGGCGCGATCGAAATCGAAGTTCATCGCCGCCTGCGCGACGGCGTTCCGCTCCTGCTGGAGACCCGCCTTCGCCTCAAGGTCGGCGGGCAGACGCCCGAACTCCATCTGCCTTGGCCGGCGCTGCCTTCTTTCGTCCTCTTCGGGATCGAAAGCCCGCTGCCCGTCGAAATCGATGCCGAGCGCGGCATGCGCGTCCAACTGCGGCCGGGGACTTGGGAGATCGTACTGCATCAGCGCTCGGAAGGCCCCGTGGATTCCTTGAAGCTGCCTGCGCTCGACGCTCCCTGGCCCTCCTCGGAGCTCTGGGTGGTCGAGGCCGACCCGGCTTGGCGCAGCATCGAAGTGCAGGGGCCTGCATCGATCGATCCGCGCCAAAGCACCCTCGACGAAGCTTGGGCCGACCTGCCGGCCTACCGCATCGGACGCGGCGAGTCCTTGCGCTTGATCGAACGCGCGCGTCCCTCGACGCAGCCTACCGTCGATGACGCGCAGCTCCGCCGCGAGCTCTGGCTCGATTTCGACGGCAGCGGCTACACGCTGCAAGAGACCTTGAAAGGCCGCCTGCGCATGCCCTCGCGCATCGAAGCGCTGCCGGGGCTGCGGCTGGGTCGCGCACACCTCGACGATCAGGATCAGGTCGTCAGTCGCCTGAGCAAAGGCGGCGCCCTCGGGGTCGCGTTGCGTGCCGGCAACCTCGAACTCCAGAGCGAGTCGAGGTGGACGGGATCGCCTTCTTCGCTGCCAGCGCTGGGATGGGCCCAAAACGTCGACTCGCTGCATACGCGACTGCACCTGCCGCCGGGCTGGATGCTCTTGGGCGCGATGGGTGCGGACGAGGTCCAGGGAAGCTGGATGAGCCGCTGGGATCTGCTCGACCTCTTGCTGGTGTTTTTGGTCGCGCTCGCCGTGGCCCGCATGTGGGGGCGAGGCTGGGGCGTGTTGGCGCTCCTCGCGTTGGTGCTGATTTTGCCCGAGGAGGGCGATGCGCCGCGTTGGATTTGGCCTTTCGTCTTGCTCGCCGACCTCTCGCAGCGCGTCCGTCACCCGCAATTTGCATGGTGGGTAGGGCGAGCGCTGCGCTGGTTCGTCGTCGTCGATCTCCTCGTTGTCTCTCTGCCCTTCGCCGCTCACCAGGCCCGCGTGGCGCTCCATCCCGGACTGAGCAACGAGGCGCTGGAAGGCGCGCAGACGCAAGACTTCGAGGGCTCGATGGCGGGCAACGCATACGGAGGGAGAAAAGAAATGCTCCTGCCGTCGAGCCGCCCCGCCCCGCAAGCTCAAGAGAGCAAGTCCTACGACAACGCGCAGCGCGCTCAAGAGCCGGCTTTCCTGGCCTCGACCGGTCCCGGGCTGCCGCAATGGCAAGGCAAGGTCATCGAACTGAGCTGGAATGGGCCGGTCGAGGCTTCGCAGCAGCTGCGGCTTTGGTTGATCCCGCCCTGGGCCAGCCGCCTGCTTACCTTGCTGCGTCTGGCGCTTCTCTTCGCTTTGATCGCTCGTTTCCTGCAGGCCTTGGGCAGCGATTTGCGCCGCCTGCCTCTCGCCCCAGCGGCGGCCTTCCTCGCGCTCCTCATGCCGCAGATCACCTACGCCGAACCCGCGCCGGCGAGCGAGGAGACGAGCGTGTCCAAACCCGCTGCGGATACGACGCCGGGCAAAGAGGATCCGCGGCCGGTCTGGCTCGACGCGTTACGCGAACGTTTGCTCGAAGCGCCGAGCTGCTTGCCGCAATGCGCCACGCCCAGCGAGCTCGAACTTGAGGTCGAAGGCGAGCGCCTGGTGCTGAACCTGGTCGTCGACGTCGCCTATCGCAGCACGCTACCGCTGCCCTCTGCGGGGCTCGCCTCTTGGCCGGACAAGGTCGAGGTCGAAGGTCAAGCCGCGCGTAAGCTCGCGCGTGAAGGCGCCCAACGCTTGGCAATTGGTCTCGAAAAAGGCCGCCACCGCATCCGCCTCTCGGGTAGCCTTGGCGCGCTGCAGGAGGCGGAGATCACCCTGCCCTACCCGCTGGCCAGCCTACGTTCCTCGCTGAAAGGCTGGACGCTTTTGCCGACGCTGCGCAGCTCCGAGCAATCCACCTTGCGCCTCCGCCGCGTTCAGGTCCAGGAGGGCGAGAAGGTCGAATATGCGCTGCCCCTCAAGTCCTTTCTGCGCAT
>ERZ1066121.2704-NODE-2704-length-10818-cov-6.110378_pt1 | contig 10818 bp, 9 predicted proteins | sample MGYA00382768_ERZ1066121 | MGnify/ENA primary metagenome ERZ1066121 (study PRJEB33369, sample SAMEA5778351) | biofilm metagenome | biome: Industrial cooling water; feature: Water cooling tower basin; material: Biofilm | place: United Arab Emirates | collected... | reverse complement strand
GGGTTCAGGTTGCCCAGGTTGAAGTGGGCGTCCGGGTGGTTCGGGGCGTGTTCGAGCGCGGACGCATAGCACCCGGCCGCCTCCGCGACGCGGTCCGTGCGGACCATCACGACGCCGAGGTTGCACCACGCGGCGGTGTACGTCGGGTCGGCGGCCAGCACCTCGCGGTACATGCGCTCGGCGGACCCGAGGTCGCCCGCCTGGTGCTGCGCCACGGCGGCGGCGAACGCCCGGTTGACTTCGGCCGGGGTCACGGCAACCCCTCCGGGGAAGGAAACGGATGCGGGGAATTCTATGTCACGATCCGGGGGCCGGACCCGCGCCGTCGAACGAGTCGAGACTGATTCCTCGATCCTGCTCGATCAATCCCGTGGGTTGCTCGTGCGGAGTGGCATCGGATAAACTAGAATGTGTCACACAACCGAGGGATCGCGCATGGCGACCGCAACCGTCCGAGACGAGGCTCGGCGGCTCGTCGACCAACTCCCGGACGACGCGACCTGGGACGACCTGTTGTACCAGGTCTACGTTCGGCAATCGGTCGAAGCCGGACTGGAAGACGCTCGCTCCGGGAAAGTGGTTCCGGTCGACGAAGTCCGTCGTCGCCTGGGGCTTCCGACGTGAGTGTCACCTGGACCCAGACGGCAACCGCACAGTTGATCGCCGCCCCGGAGCTCCCCATGCCCGCCGCGTTTCCCACTCTTGTCGTCGCTGTCGCGGCGTTCGCCCTGGCCGGGTGCGGCGAACCCCGGCCGGTCTCGGCCCCGACCGCCGCGTCGCCCGGACCCGTCGAACTGACCGAAACGACGGCCAATGACCTCGACGCCGCCCTCGCCGCCCACAAGGGCAAGGTCGTCCTGGTCGACTGCTGGTACCTCGCGTGCGGGCCGTGCGTGAAGAAGTTCCCGCACCTCGTCGACCTGCACAAGAAGCACGCCGGCAGCGGCCTCGTGTGCGTCTCGGTCAACGTCTTCCCGGAGGAACTCACCCGGAAGGAGAAGGTGCTCGACTTCCTGACGAAGCAGGGCGCGAGCTTCCCGAACTACATCCTCAAGGACGACGCCAACGCCGACCAGTGGCAGAAGGACCGCGGCGTCGAGTTCACCCCGTGGCTGATGCTGTTCGACAAGGCCGGGAAGCCGGTCGCCGTCCCGGAGAAGGCCACCCCCACGGAGGTCGAAGAACTGGTGAAGGCGGCCCTCGCGGCGAAGTGACCGCATCACGTGCGGCCTTTTCTTGTAGGTCGGGTCGAGGCTTTGCGAGGCCCGACGGGGAGCGCAACGTCGGGCCTCGAAGCCTTGACCCGACCTACAAGACTGCGGGTCTACTCCGCCGCGAATTCCTCGTACACGACGAGCGTCCCCGGCCAGTCCGCGAAGACCCGTTCGAGGATGGCCTTCACCTTCTTCCACGACAGCCCCCCGAACCCCGCACCGATCCGCGGGACGGCGAGCGACCCGATGCCGTCTGCCTCCAGCAGTGCCCGCGTGACCGTGAGGGCTTGCTCGACCGCGAGGTACGTCGCCCGGCCGTGCCAGCCCCTCTCCTGCGTGCCCAGGTTGAAGACGGTCGGCTTGCCCGGTTCCTTCCAGGCGAACACGCTGCCGAGCACGAACTCCGGCGGGGCCGCCTTGCACCGCCGGCGGTACTCCGCGAACATCTCGGGGTACCGCTGCTTGAACCCGGTCGCGATCCCGGCGGACATCGACCCCTCGCAGTTGCACCCGTGGGCGAACGCCTCCGCTCCGAAGCGGTTCGCGAACAGGTCGCCGGTCACGTATTCGATGGCCACGGTCGGCCTCCGGGTGGATGATGACCTCCACTGTGGCGGCGTCGGTGTCCCTTCACAATGTCGGTAGGCCGCATGGAACCGTTGCCGTGGTACCGGGTGCTCGCCCCGGTCGGGTTCGTGGCCGGGCTCGCGGTGCTGTGTGCCGTCCGCGGCTCTCCGCTGCTGCGGGCGATGCTGCTGGGAATCGCGGTCCTCGTCGGGTACGGGGTGGTACAGGATCAGGTCTCGGCCCGGCTGTGCCCCGAGTATTTCACGGTCTTCCACAACCCGATCCCCGGCCTGACCGACCCGACCCAGCTGGGGATCGCCTGGGGGTTCCTCGGCTCGTGGTGGGGCGGGGCGATCCTGGGGCTGTCCGCCGGAATCGCGGCCACCGCCGGGTCGAAGCCGCCGCTGCCGGTGACCGCCCTCGTCCGGCCGATGCTGGTCCTCGTCGCGGGCATCGGGTTCGTGGCGGCGGTGTGCGGGTTGAGCGCGGCCCGCCACGCCGAGTTCTTCGCGATCCGCCTGGACCCGCTGTTCGAGTCGCACGTGCCGCCGGACCGGGCGCGGTCGCTGTTCGCGGTCGCCTGCTACCACTTCGCGGCGTACGCCTCGGCCGTCGTCGGCAGCATCGGGCTGTGCGCGTGGGTGGTCTGGAAGCGGACCGCTCTCTCACGCCCGGCGTGAGCCCGATCCACCGCGTTCGCGAAAATCCTGTATCCTCCTGGTATGTCACTTCCCCCGTTTACCGTCGCCGTTCCGGAGGCCGGGCACACGCTGGCGAAGGTGCTGCGGTCCCGCCTGCACGAGTCCCAGCCGTCGTGGACCGACGTGCGGTCGCTCATCACCGGCCGCCGCGTCAAGGTCGGGGATTCGCTCTGCACCGACCCGGCCCGGCGGTTGAAGGAAGGCGAACTCGTCGAACTGCTGGAGAAATCCGTCCACCGGCCGAAGGCGGCCACGACGGACGGGCTCGTCATCCGCCACCTGGACGATCACGTCGTGGTGGTGGAGAAGCCGGCGGGGGTGAACACCGTCCGGCACCCCTCCGAACTGGAGTGGCCGGACAAGCACCGCGAACTCGACCCGACGCTGCAAGACCTGGCGCTGTGGGCTACGGCCGCGCGGCTGAACCGGCCGGCGAAGTCGCTGCCGCCGCTGCGGATCGTCCACCGGCTCGACAAGGAAACGAGCGGGCTGCTCGCGTTCGCCCGGACCCCGCTGGCGGAACGGGTCCTGGGGATGCAGTTCCGCAAGCACACGGTCGTCCGCCGGTACCTGACCGTCATCCCCGGCTACCTCGCGCCGCGGACGATCACGTCCCAACTCGTCCGCGACCGGGGCGATGGCCGACGGGGGAGCACGAACGTGCCGGACCTCGGCAAGAAGGCGGTCACGCACGTCGCGGTCGAAGAGAAGCTGAAGGGGTACACGCTGCTGTCGGTGCGGCTCGAAACCGGGCGGACGCACCAGATCCGCATCCACCTGAGCGAAGCCGGCCACCCCGTGTGCGGGGACAAGGTGTACGTCCGCCGCCGCGACGGCACCGAGTTCGCCGACGAGAGCGGTGCCCCGCGGCTGGCGCTGCACGCGACGGAACTCGGGTTCGAGCACCCCGTGGACGGCCGGGCGATGCACTGGGACATGCCGCTGCCGGCGGACTTGGCGAAGTTCGTGGGGAAGTTACGCAGCGGGTGACCGTGCAGCCGCAAATCATCAGGAATCGGGGCGAGATTTTTCGCGTTCGACTTCCAGTTCTCGAATCCTACGCTCCGCATCTTTGAGTCGTGCGTTGAGAGTCGAATACGTCAGCAACAAGAACTGCAAAGCTACAGCTACCGCAAGCATTCCTCCATCGCCAAAATAGGCCCCTAATGCCAGCATGACAATGATCGAGAAGGTCAGTAGAAGATCCATTCTGATACCCTCTCGCGTCGTTGATCTCACACAATCGCCTTCAACTCCTTCAGCAACTTCTCGATCTCCGCGTTCGTGCCGACGCTGATTCGCAGGCCGTCGCCGTAGCCGGCATAGTTCATGTAGCGGACCAGAATCTTTCGGCGTTTCAGTTCCTCGTAGATCGGCTGCACCGGGCGGTCGGTGCGGCGGCACCACACGAAGTTCGCGTCCGACGGCGTGACGTGGAAGCCGAGCGCGCTGAGGGCCGCCGACATGTGGCCGCGAGTTGCGAGGATTTGCGACCGCAGGGCCGAGTAATACGGCTGGTCCTCGATCGCAGCGGTGGCGGCCGTCAGGCTGAGCACGTCGCAGTTGTAGGAATCCTTCACCTTGTTCAGTTCGCGGATCGTCGCGGGTTCCGCGACGGCGAAGCCGAACCGCACGCCGGCGAGCGCGTAGTACTTGCTGAAACTGCGGGTGACAATCACATTGCGGAATTCGGAACTCGGAATGCGGAATGACGCCCCGGCTTTCGATTCCGCGTGCCGAGTTCCGCGTTCCGCATTTCCCGAGAGCCCGTTCCACTCGCAGAAGTCGCCATACGCCTCGTCGAGCACCAACGGCCCGCCGAGTTCCGCCGCGAACCGCTCGACTTCGCCCAGCCGCAGGGCGGTGCCGCTCGGGGAGTTCGGGTTCGGGAGGAACGTCAGGTGCGCCCCCTTCACCGGCCACGGGTTCGGGAGCTTCCAGTCTTCGGTGAACGGCACCGTCTCGAACCGCGCCCCCTGAATCTGGGCGAGCGACCGGTACAGCACGTAGCTCGGCGTCGGCGACGCGATGAGGCCGCCTTCGGGAACGTAGGCCCGCGTCAGGATCGTGAGGATGTCGTCCGAACCGTTGCCGATGAGAATCGCGTCGGGGTCGACGCCCAGAACTTTCCCGGCGGCCTTGCGGAAGGCGTCCCCTGTCGGCGAGGGGTACTTGCGCAACTTGTCCCCGGTGAGCGCGGCCTTCACCGCCTCGAACACGCGCGGCGACGGCGGGTACGGGTTCTCGTTCGTGTTGAGCTTGACGATGTCCGCGTCGTTGAGCTGCTCGCCGGGCGTGTACCCGGCCATTTGCTGGATGGTGCTGCGGATCATCGTCGTTTCTGACCGTGACGGGGTGACGGGGCTTGAAGGTGACGGGGTGACAAGGTGACGGGGTGACAAGGTGAGAAGATCGGGTTTTGTCACCCCTTCACCTTGTCACCCCGTCACCTTGTCATCTTCCGAGACTTGTTATTTCTTCATCGCCGCGCCGGCGGGGACCTTGTCCGGCTTCGGCTTCGGGCGCTTCTCGGGGCCGCTGTCGTTGGCCCGTTGCTCGACGCTCAGGGCGTGGGCGGGGAGCCCTTCCTTGTTCGCCAGCAGGACCACGTCCGGGGCGATGTCCTTCAGCCCGTTGCGGGTGAACCGGAGGACGCTGGTCCGCTTGCGGAAGTCGTTCGCGCTCAGCCCGCTGGTGAACCGCGAGGTGCCGCCCGTGGGCAACACGTGCGACGGGCCGGCGGCGTAGTCGCCGAGCGCGACCGGGGTGAACGTGCCGAGGAAGATCGCGCCGGCGTTCTCGATCTCCTCCGCGACGGCGTACTCGTCCCGCGTTTGAATGTGCAGGTGCTCCGGGGCCAGCCGGTTGACGCAGTCGATGGCCGCCTGCTTGTCCGGGGCCAGCACGAACGCCCCGTACCGCTCCAGGGAGTCCCGCGCAAGGTCGCCCCGGCTCAGCTTCGCCAGCCGCTTTTCGAGGGCTTCCTTCACCTCGTTCAAGAGCGGTTCGTACCACGTCACCAGGACCGGCACGCCCGGCGAGTGCTCGGCCTGCGCGATCAGGTCGAGGGCGATGTACTGCGGCTGGGCCGAGTCGTCCGCGACGACCACGATCTCGCTCGGGCCGGCGATGCAATCGATCGCGACGGTGCCGTAGACGTACTTCTTGGCGAGGGCGACGAACTGGTTGCCGGGGCCGACGATCATGTCGACGGCCGGGACGCCCTCCACCCCGTAGGCGAGGGCCGCGATGGCCTGGGCTCCGCCGAGCCGGTAGACCTCCGTGATGCCGAGCTCGTGGCAGGTCGCCAGCATGTCCTTGTTGTACGCCCCGGTGTCCTTGGGCGGCATCACGACGGCGATGTCCTTCACCCCGGCGGCCTGGGCCGGGCGGACGGTCATCAGCAGGGTCGAGGGGTACGCGGCGGCCCCGCCGGGGCAGTAGACCCCGACCCGCCGGAGGGGGCGGTAGCGGAGGTGAAGTTCATACGAACCCGAGACGCGGAGTTCGGCGTCGCGGTGCATCAGCCCGGACTGGAACGAGTCGATGTTGTAACAGATGCGGCGGATCGCGTCGAGGAAGTCGGGGTCGGCGGCGTCGTGGGCGTCCGCGAGTTCGCCCGGCTTGACCTTGATGGCGTCGGCCTTGAGTTTCACCTTGTCGAACGCTTCGGTATATTTCAGAACGGCCGCCAGCCCGTCGTCGCGCACGTCGGTGCAGATCTTCTGAACGGCCCTGGCTGGCGCAAGGTGTTCCCCGAAAACGGCTTGCGTCAACTTCTTCGACGACGGCGACACGACCTCGGCGTCGATCTTGAACTGATCCCGGAGCTTGGCGAGTTGCTGGTTCGCGTTCGGGGCGGACAGGTCGATTCGCCGCAACTTCAGAGCGGGCATCGGGTTGACTCAGTGTTGGGGCTCGTGCGATCGCGTCGGGGCGGAACGATCGGACGGGAACAAACGGGCCGGAAACCCGACCGAGACGAAAAACTCTCACACACTGTTATACGGAACCGCGACCGATCCGCAAGGATGGAGGCGGGACGAACCCGCGCGGGGAACGGAGCGATTCAGGAAAAGCCGCGCCGACGAGCCGCCGGACGGCGGAGGACCGCGGCCGGTTACGCCGTTAACGCTTCCCGTAGGGCGGCAATAAGTTAGCCAGAGTCGCAAACGTTTGTGCCGAGTTGAACGCGATTGCCCACTTTCGGCGCACCGCCCGCCCGCGTCTGCGACAAGTGAACGCTTGACCGTTGTGTCGTAGCGGCGGACCGCTGAAACTTCACGATCCCTTCAACGGCGTTTCCCCCACGAATTCCCACGCTCGGAGCACCCCGCGCCGCTCTTTCTGGCTTCTCGGGCTCGACGGTACGCCGGTTGCGTCGGCGGTGACAGCTTTCTTGCCACAACTGTCGCCCCCACCCCGCGAACCGGGCCGGTTCCCTCCTTGGACGGTAACTCACCCTTGAAGCCCAGCCGGTTCGGTCGGACAGTCTGGCTGACGCTCCTTCTGGCGTCTGCGTTCGCCCCGATCGCGGCCGCTCAGCCGCCGGCCCCGCCGCCCGCCGCCCCGCCGGACTATTTTTCCGGGTCGGGAACGACGAAGGACGGCAAGCCGAAGTGGCCGGACCCGACCGGTCAGCACACCGGGGCCGCCGTCACCCCCGCCGCCGACGGTAAGGGCGACCCGAACCCGGCGGCGATGTCCAACCAGGACCTGTACGACCGCATCGCCCACAACGCGGTGTCGATCAACCTCGTCTGGGTGCTGGTCTGCGGCTTCCTCGTGATGTTCATGCAGGCGGGGTTCGCGCTCGTGGAAACGGGGCTGTGCCGGTCCCGGAACGCGGCGCACGTGATGGCGATGAACTTCATGATCTACCCGCTGGCGTGCCTCGGGTTCTGGGCCTACGGGTTCGCGATCGGGTGGGGGAACTGGACGAACGGCCCGGTCCCGGCCGGGTGGTACTCGACCCTCGGGCCGGGCACCGCGGGGCTCGACTCCGGGTTCGGCCTCGGGCCGGTGTTCGACGACCAGAACAAGGCCACCGGGAAGTACACCTACGGCCTGTTCGGGACGAAGGGCTTCTTCCTGGCCGGCGTCGACGACGTGTCCGTCTTCGCGCTGTTCTTCTTCATGATGGTGTTCATGGACACCACCGCCACGATCCCGACCGGGGCGATGGCCGAGCGGTGGGCGTGGCACAACTTCGTGCTGTTCGGCCTCTGGGTGGCGTTCCCGTACTGCCTCGTCGCGAACTGGGTGTGGGGCGGCGGGTGGCTGGCGCAGGCGGGGTTGAACTGGGGGTTCGGCCACGGGGCCGTGGACTTCGCGGGGTCCGGCGTCGTCCACCTGATGGGCGGCGCGATCAGCCTCGCCGGGGTGCTGGCGATCGGCCCGCGGATCGGGAAGTACCACGACGGCAAGCCCGCCGCGGTGCCGGGGCACAACCTGCCGATGGTCGTGCTCGGCACGTTCATCCTCGCCTTCGGGTGGTTCGGGTTCAACGCCGGCTCGTCCCTCGCCGGCACCGACCTGCGGATCTCGGTCGTCGTGGTGAACACGATGCTCGGCAGCGCGGGCGGGGCGGCCGGGGCGCAGCTCGCCCTCTGGTACAAGAAGATGAAGCCCGACCCGTCGATGCTCTGCAACGGGATGCTGGCGGGGCTGGTGGCGATCACCGCCGGGTGCGCGTTCGTGGACAGCTGGGCGGCCGTGCTGATCGGGCTCGCGGCCGGCCTGATCGTCGTCAACAGCGTGCTCTTCCTCGAAGACCGCGGGCTCGACGACCCCGTCGGGGCGATGTCCGTCCACGGCGTGAACGGCATCTGGGGGCTGGTCGCGCTCGGGCTGTTCGCCAACGGCAAGTACGGGGCGGGCTGGAACGGCGTCGAGCGGCCGGCGTTCGTGGCCCGGTACGGGTCCGACGGCGTCCGCGGGCTGCTCTACGGCGACGCCTCGCAGCTCGTCGCCCAGGTGCTCGATGCGGTCGTCATCGCGGTGGCCGGGTTCGTGCTCGCCGCCGTCTGGTTCGAGTTCAGCAACCGCATCACCCCGCTCCGGGTGACCGCGGACGAGGAAACCCGCGGGCTCGACATCACCGAGCTCGGCACCCAGGCGTACACCGACCGGACCTCGACCCCCAACACCTGACCCGACCTCGCCCGGAAGACGGCACCATGACCGCGACGGATCCCAAACTCGACGAGTTCCTGGCGGGCGTCCGCCGGTGCGGGCTGTTCGACCCCGCCGCCGTCGACCGCTACCTGCAAGAGAACGGCACCCCGGCGACGCACCAGCTCCTCGCCAACCGGATGATCCGCGACGGCCTGCTGACGAACTTCCAGGCGAGGATGCTCCTGGACGGCAAGTCCCGCGGGTTCGTGGCCAACGGCAAGTACAAGATCCTCGAACTGGTCGCCGTCGGCGGGATGGGCGCGGTCTACCTCTGCGAGCACAACCTGATGCGGCGGCTGGTCGCGATCAAGGTGCTGCCCAAGGAAATGCACTCCCAGGCCGGCAGCGCCGAGCGGTTCCTGCGCGAAGCCCGCGCCGCCGCCGCCCTCGACCACCCGAACCTGGTGCGGGCGTTCGACCTCGACCGGCTGGGGCAGGCGAACCAGTACTGCCTCGTGATGGAGTACGTGGACGGCGTGAACCTCCAGGTGCTCGTCGAGAAGTCCGGCCCGCTGCCCGTGTCCCGCGCCGTCGACTACACCCTGCAGGCGGCCGCCGGGCTGCACTACGCCCACCAGGCGGGGCTGATCCACCGGGACGTGAAGCCGGCCAACCTGCTCGTCAGCCGGCAGGGGGTCGTGAAGTTGCTCGACCTCGGCCTCGCCCGGTTCTTCGCGGACTCGGCCGACAACCTGACCACCGTCCACTCCGGGGACGCGATCCTCGGCACGGCCGACTACATGCCGCCCGAACAAGCCCTGCAGGGCACCGTCGACACCCGCGGGGACCTGTACTCCCTCGGGGCGACGCTGTACTACCTGCTCGCCGGGCACCCGCCGTACACGGACGGGACCGTCCGCCAAAAGCTGGTCTGGCTCCAGACCCGCGACCCGGAGCCGCTCGAACGGGTCCGGCCGACCGTGCCGGCGGCGCTGTCGGCGGTCGTGGCGAAGTTGATGGCCCGCAACCCGAACGACCGCTACCCGGACCTGCGGGCCGCCGCGGAAGCGCTGCGGCCGTTCGTGTCCGGGCCGACCCCGCCGCCGGACGCCGCCGAGATCCCGGGCCACTGCCCGCTGGTGGAAAAGCTGCTCGCCGCTGCCGCGAAGGCCGGGTCCGGTCAGGTGCCGGTCGGGTGGGGTTCGCTGTCGTCCGGGGAGTTCACGGTCCCGGCCGCGCCGCCGGGTTCGGGGGCGTCGTCCCCGAACAACGGGCCGACGTCCGGCGTGAACGCGGGCACGATCGACCTGACGGACCTGCCGACGTTCCGCGGCCGGCGGATCGACGCCGGCGGCACCACGGCGACGCCGAACCGCACCCTGTCGGACACGAGGCCGACGCCCGCCCTCCCCGCGACCCCGGTGAAGGGGTCCAGCCGGTGGGCGATCGTCGGCGGCGTGGTCCTCGGCCTCGCCTTCGTGATCGGCGCGTTCGCCGCCAACCAGGCGAACCGCCCCCCGGAGATGCCCGCCGGCGCGAGCAAGGCGAAGTAGCCGGCGGCCGACGAGTCTTCCCAGCGTCCGTCCGCCCTCGGAGGCGTGAGGGCGTTGTTTTGTGGCACCGGCCTCTGGCCGGTGCAAGCCCTCACCGGCCAGAGGCCGGTGCCACAAGACGGATGATCCACGGACAAAGCCCGCCGGTCTCCCTGGGCGGCTCCTTACTTCTTCGTCACGACCTTCAGCTTCACCTTGTCCGCCACGAACGTCTTTTCCCCGGCCTTGGCGAACCGGATGCGGACCTTCCGCAGCGCGCCGAGGCCGCCCACGTCGACGATTTGCCCGATGCCGTACTCGTCGTGCTGGACGACCTGCCCGACGGAGTACGTGCCGTCGCCGGGGCCGACGCCGGGCTTCACCGGCTCGGGCTTGCGGGCGGCGTACCCGGCGTTCAACGCCGCCGCGGACGACTTCGCCCGCCACTCGTCCATCGCCGTCCGGCCGACGTTCTTGAACGCGGATACGTCGACGTGCCGGGCCTCCGGCGGCAGCTCCTCCAGGAACATGCTCGGCACCGCGTACAGCGCCTGCCCGCGGAACTCCCGCAGCCGGGCGTGCGTCAGGTACAGTTCCCGCATCGCCCGCGTCATGCCGACGAAGCAGAGCCGGCGTTCCTCCTCCACGTCCTCGTCCTTCGCCAGCGACCGCTCGTGCGGCAGCAGC
>ERZ1066121.2702-NODE-2702-length-10823-cov-7.090267_pt1 | contig 10823 bp, 7 predicted proteins | sample MGYA00382768_ERZ1066121 | MGnify/ENA primary metagenome ERZ1066121 (study PRJEB33369, sample SAMEA5778351) | biofilm metagenome | biome: Industrial cooling water; feature: Water cooling tower basin; material: Biofilm | place: United Arab Emirates | collected... | reverse complement strand
CCCGACCTGCGCGACGATGCACTGGCCGGTGCCGTGCTCACGCGGCTGGCCGGACACGATGAGGGGCTGACGCTCGACGCTGCGGCGATGCGCGTCGCTCTGGCGATGGAGCCTGATCGGCCGGAGCTGCTGGACGTGCTGCGCTCGGGCCGGATCAGCCTCTTCGCTGCCTTGCTTGCACGGCAGGCCGGCATCGACCAGCCCGCTGCCTTTCTCCTCATCTCAGACCCGAGCGGGAGCGCGTTCGCCGTTCTGCTGCGCGCGCTCGACCTGCCGCTCGAGACCGCCGCGCCCCTGCTGCTGCAGATGGCCGCGGCCAATGGCCTGTCGGACCAGGCCGTCGAGGCGATGATCGACGCCTTCATCGATCTGGGCGCGGACGCCGCACGCGACGTGCTTCAGCCCTGGCGACTGGACAGGGCCTTTCGTCATGCGATTGCCGACATCGGGCGCGAACGGCGGCGGCGGTGAGCGGGCTCGCGCAGGGCAGGGTCGATCGGCAGGGGCGGCTGGTCGAGGCCGAGCCGCCGCTTGCGCGGCTGCAGGAAAGCGCGGGGGCCCGACTGGGCCAGCCGGTCGCCGTTCCTCAGATTGCGATGCTCGCGCGCTTGTCGCAACGGCTGGGTCTGCTGGTGTCGCGCTGCGTGGTCGCTGCCGACGGGGCGGACAATCTGGACTTGTGGGTCGAAGCGAAGCCCGATCACGAGGGGGTAAAACTATCGGTCGGCGGCTGGGTCCGGCGGCCGAACCAAACTGCTTCTTCCGAATTCCTCGACGACGTCGCGCGCACGCGCGGCGATTGGCACTGGGAAACTGATGTTGCGATGCGAGTGAGCGCGATTGGGCACGCGCAAGGCGAAGCGCTTGTCGGCCAGTCGCTTGCTCGCGTGTTTCGCTTTATCGACGATGGTGTTGACCTGCCCGTTCTTGACGCGCTTGCCGCGCGCCGATCGTTCGACGCGCAACCCGCCGTGCTTCGGCAGACCGGCGAGGCGCTTCGGCTGAGCGGCCAGCCGCTGGTGGACGGGGGCGGCCGCTTCGCAGGCTATCGCGGGCAGGCCTTCGGAGCGGACGAGCCGGCATCGGCCAAGGACGATGTGATCACCGCATTCCCCGACCGGCTCGAGCGCGCGATGCGCGGGCCGCTCGACCGCATCATCGACCAGGCCGCGCTGATCGGCGGGAAAGGCGAGGGGCCTCTGCGGCACGACTATGCCGACTATGCGGGCGATATCGGCACAGCCGCGCGGCACCTGGTGACTGTGGTCGACGGGTTGGCGGAATTGAAAGAAGTCGAGCGCGACGATGTCCGGCCGCGCTCCGACCGTATCGACTTGGCTGGCTTGGGCGCGCGCGCGGCCGCCTTGCTGCGCGTTCGTGCGGCCGAGCAACAGGTCCGGATCGACGTGGCGAGCCTCCGGCCCGCGCTGGCGATCGGCGACGAGGGGCGGGTCATGCAAATCCTCGTCAACCTGCTCGGAAACGCGCTTCGCCATGCGCCCGCGGGCACGGACGTGACCCTGTCGACCGCCGTCGCGGGCGACCGTGCCCGGCTGACGATCAGCGACATGGGCGCGGGGATCGCCCGCGAGGATCATGAGCGCGTCTTCGAGAAGTTCATCCGGCTGACCTCAAGCGGGGGCAGCGGAAGCGGTTTGGGGCTTTACATCGCCCGGCGTCTCGCCCGCGCCATGGGAGGCGACGTGACGGTGAGTAGCACGCCCGATCAGGGCGCACAGTTCACGCTCTTGGTACCGGCGGCCTGACCCTCAGTCGAGCTTGCGGATCGTCTCGTCGATCCGGGCGACGACGAGCCCAAGCCTACGCACCACCATCCGGTTGGTCGCAACCCGGCCCGCGGCGTCGAGCGTCAGCTGCTGCTCGATCGTCCCGTCCTTCGCATCATAGCCGATCCGCAGCACCGGTCCGCGCGTCTCGATCATGACCGGACCGACCGCATCGGTCAGCGTGCCGCGATAGCGGCCCGGCCCGACCGCGCGCATGCGCCACTGGCGGCTTTGCGGCTTCCGCTCGCCGCGCCAGATGGTCTGGTCGAGCAACAGGGATCCGTCGCCTTCCACGCGCCCGCGCCCCTCGACTCGCAGCGGTTCGGCGCCCGACAGGATGATCTTGACCGTCCCGCGCCCTTCGGTCCGCCCGCTGAAGAAGGCGATCGGGTCGAAGGCGGGCGCGCCCGCGGGCACGCGCTCGGGCGCGGCTTCGCAGCCGGCCGGCAATGCGGCCGCCAGCCCGAGCGCGAACGCCTTAGCGCTGCGCGATCGGAACATAGGCGCGCTGGGTGGGCCCCGTATACAGCTGGCGCGGACGGCCGATCTTCTGGTCGGGATCGGTGATCATCTCGTTCCATTGTGCGATCCAGCCCACGGTGCGCGCGAGCGCGAACAAGGCGGTGAACATGGATGTGGGGAAACCGATCGCGGACAGGATCACGCCCGAATAGAAGTCGACATTCGGGAACAGCTTCTTTTCCGCAAAGTAATCGTCCTTGAGAGCGATCTCCTCCAGCCGCAGTGCCGTCTCGAACACCGGATCGGAGACGTTCAGCGCCTCGAACACTTCGCGCACCGTCTTCTGCATCACTGTCGCGCGCGGATCATAGTTCTTGTACACGCGGTGGCCGAAGCCCATCAGGCGGAACGGATCGTTCTTGTCCTTGGCGCGCGCGATATATTCCGGGATGCGCTCGGGCGTGCCGATCTCGCGCAGCATGTTGAGCGCGGCCTCGTTCGCGCCGCCATGCGCCGGGCCCCACAGGCAGGCGATCCCCGCCGCGATGCACGCGAACGGATTGGCCCCCGATGAGCCCGCCAGCCGGACGGTCGATGTCGACGCGTTCTGTTCATGGTCGGCATGGAGGATGAAAATTCGGTCCATGGCGCGCTCGACCGCAGGCTTCACCTCATAGGGCTCGGCGGGCACGCCGAAGGTCATGCGGAGGAAATTGCCCGCGTAGGAAAGCGAGTTGTCGGGGTAGAGGAAGGGCTGGCCGACGCTGTACTTGTACGCCATCGCCGCGATGGTCGGCATCTTGGCGATCAGCCTGTGGCTGGCGATCATCCGCTGCTGCGGATCGGTGATGTCGGTCGAATCGTGGTAAAAGGCCGAGAGCGCGCCGACTACGCCCGTCATGATCGCCATGGGGTGCGCATCGCGCCGGAAACCGCGGAAGAACGTCGCGAGCTGCTCGTGCAGCATGGTGTGACGGCTGATCGTACGCGTGAACTTGTCGAGCTCCGCCTGCGCGGGCAGCTCGCCATTCAGGAGCAGATAGCAGACTTCCATGAACGAGCTGTGCTCGGCCAGCTCGCCGATCGTGTAACCGCGGTGCAGCAGCACACCCTCGTCACCGTCGATATAGGTGATCTTGGACTCGCAGCTCGCCGTCGAGGTGAAGCCGGGATCGTAGGTGAAGGCACCGGTCTGCGCATAAAATTTGCGGATGTCGACGACGTCGGGCCCGACGGTTCCTTTCAGCACCGAATAGTTTGTCTCGCCCCCGCCGAGCGCCAGCTTGGCCACGTCACTCATCTTTCCTCGCTCCCTATCGTGTCGGCAAGCCGCGCCAGCGACTCCTCGCGACCGAGATATACCAGCACGTCGAAAATGCCCGGCGACGTCGTGCGCCCGGTCAACGCCGCGCGCAAGGGCTGCGCGACCTTGCCGAGCCCGAGCCCTGCCGCTTCCGCCACCTGCTTGACCGCCGCTTCGAGCGGATCGTGCAACCAGTCGGTGTCGCGAATGGCGGCAACGACTTGCGCGAGCAATGCCCGGGCACCGTCGTTCAGTAGCGCGGCCGCTTTGTCCTCGAGCGCGAGCGGTCGCGGCCTGAACAGGAACAGCGCGCCATCGGCGATCTCGTCCAGCGTCTTGGCGCGCGGCTTGAGCTCACCCATCGCCCGGGCAAGGAGCGCGCGATCCGCCCCGGACAGCGCCTTATCGAGCAGCCGCTCAACGCGAGGCGCGACCAGGTCGGTCAGTCGTGCATCGTCAGCCTCGCGAAGATAATGACCGTTGAGGTTCTCGAGCTTCTTGAGGTCGAAACGCGACGGCGAACGGCCGACATGCGCCAGATCGAACCAGGCGATCGCCTGTTCTCGCGTGATGATCTCGTCGTCGCCCTGCCCCCAGCCGAGCCGGAGCAGATAGTTGTTCACGGCTTCTGGCAACATGCCGAGCTCGTCGCGATAGGCGTCGACGCCGAGTGCCCCGTGTCGCTTCGACAGCTTGGCCCCGTCGGACCCGTGGATCAGCGGAATGTGCGCATAGGCGGGCTCCGGCCAGGTCATGGCCTTGATGATGCCGAGCTGGCGGAAGGCGTTGTTGAGGTGATCATCGCCGCGGATCACGTGGGTCACGCCCATGTCGTGATCGTCCACCACGACGGCGAGCATGTAGGTCGGGCTGCCGTCCGACCGCAGCAGGATCATGTCGTCGAGCTCGCCGTTCTGAACGACGACCCGGCCCTGGACGAGGTCGTCGATCACCGTCTCACCCTCGCGCGGTGCCTTGAGCCGCACCGCGAAGGGCAGGCCTTCCTGCTCGGGCCCGTACGCGCGGTCACGCCAGCGACCGTCGTAGCGAAGCGGCTGGCGGTTCGCGCGCTGCTCCTCACGCAAGGCGGCCAACTCGTCGGGCGTCGCATAGCAGCGATAGGCGTGGCCGTTCGCGAGCAGCGCTGCGGCCACCTCGACATGGCGGGCGGCGCGCTGGGACTGGTAGACGACCTCACCGTCCGGATCGAGGCCGAGCCACGCCAGTCCGTCCAGGATCGCGTCGATCGCACCCTGGGTGGAGCGCGCCTTGTCCGTATCCTCTATGCGCAGCAGGAACTTGCCCCCGTGATGGCGCGCGAACAGCAGGTTGAACAACGCCGTCCGGGCTCCGCCGATGTGGAGAAAGCCGGTGGGTGAGGGCGCGAAACGGGTGACAACGCTGGCTGCGCTCACGCGCTCGTGCTCCATGCTGCAATGCAACGAGCGCGCGCCCTAGCACGCCGCCATGAGGGGGCGGAAGGGGGTGCGGCGTCGCAGTTCGTAAGCGACTGCGCCCCTCGACCTCATCCGATCAGACCAGCCGTGAGTGCCGTGCCGATCGCGAACATGAGCAGGGCGGCGGCGTAGCGAACGGTCCGGATCGTGGTCTTCTCGAGGCGGCGGGTCGCGACGTATGAGCCGGCGAACGCGGCAAGCGCGCCCGTCACGATCAGCAGCGTGTCCCGTCCCGCGGCATCGGGGGCGCCGGCCGCGAAGGTCGCGGCGTAGGTGGTGAGGCGCGACAGGTCGACCAGGATCGCGATCATCGCCCCCGTCGCCACAAGTCGCTCGGCCGAGAGACCCGAGTGCAGGAGGAAGATCGTCCGGATCGCGCCCTGTTGACCGGTCAGGCCCCCAAGGAAGCCGGCCAGCAATCCTCCGGCGGACAGGAATCGCGGCGGCGCTTTCAGGCGGTCGAGCCATCCCTGCAGTTCGAGCCAGCCGAAGAGCAGGACAAGCAAGCCGACCGTGAGCCCCGCGCCCGTCGGCCCGAACCGGTAGCCGAACGCCGCCCATTCGAACACGCGCGGCGTCTCACCCAGCCAGGCGAGCAGGCCCGCGCCGGCGATCGCAGCGGGTATGGCAGGCAATCCGAAGCGCAGGACGATGCCCCAATCCGCGCGACGTCGCAGCAGCGTGCCCTTGAAAAGGTTATTGAGAAGATGGACGATGCCTGCCGCCGCAACTGCCGCGGGCGCGGGCAGGAACAAGGCAAAGGCGGGGAGCATGACCGTCCCAAGGCCAAAGCCCGAATAAATGGTGAGCGCGGCCGCCAAGGCCGCCACGATCGCGATGATCAGCACATCCATGGGGCCACTACGGCACACCCCGCCCGATTCGCAATCGACTGAGCCCGGCTCGGTGCCGCTTGCGCAGGCAGGGCGGCGCGCGCACCATCACCTGATGGCGACGGTGCTGGGGTGGCGCGACTGGCGGCAGACGAGCTTGTGGCTCGGATCGCCCGTCGACGCCGTGGAGCGCTGGCTCGAGCGCGAGCGCGAGCATCTGCCGCTGTGGCTCCCGGTCGCGCTCGGCAGCGGCATCGCGGGTTGGTTCCTGCTGCCCGATCCGCGCAGCTGGATTGCGTTCATCGTCGCCGGACTGGGCCTGGCACTTGTCGGGTTCGCAGCGGGCGCGCACCGCCGGAGCGGAACGGCGCTAATAACCGGAGGCCTCGCCATGGCGCTGGGCTGTGCGCTGGTCTGGTGGAAGGCGGAGCGGGTGCGTGCTCCCGTTCTCGGGCGGCCGATCGTGGCGGTGTTCACGGCGGATGTGGAGCGGGTCCAGCAGCTGGCGGCCAAGGATGCGGTGCGCGCCGTCCTGCGACCGATCGCCGCGCCGGACCTGCCGCCGCGCGTGCGCGTGAACATCGCCCTTGCCGACGCCCCGCCTCGTCTTGCGCGTGGTGACCGGATCCGGCTCCAGGCGCGCCTCATGCCGCCGCCGGGCGCGTCGCTGCCCGGCGGTTATGATTTCGCGATCACGGCCTGGTTCCAGCAACTTGGTGCGACGGGACGCGCGCATCCGCCCGTTGAGCGCCTCTCGGCCACGCCCGACGGAGGCTCGATCCGCGAACGCTTGAGCATGCATATCCGCGCATCGCTGCCCGCCAGACCCGCCGGCATCGCGCTCGCGCTCGCAACAGGCGACCAGGGCAGCGTGGGCGAAGCGGATGCGGAGGCGATGCGCCGCTCGGGCCTTGCGCACCTGCTCTCGGTCAGCGGCCTGCACATCACAGCGGCCGTCGGTGCCGCCATGCTGTTGTCCCGGCGTGCGCTCGCGCTCAGCCCGAAGCTCGCGCTGCGCCTGCCCCTGATGCAGATCGCCGCCGGCGTCGGTGCGCTGACCGGCGTCGCCTACACTTTCCTGAGCGGGGCCGAGGTGCCCACGGTGCGCGCATGCGCGGCGGCGCTGCTCGTGCTGCTCGGCCTTGCGCTCGGACGCGAGGCGATGACGCTCAGGTTGGTGGCCGCGGGCGCGCTCATCGTGCTGCTCGCCTGGCCCGAGGCTCTGATCGGTCCGAGCTTCCAGCTGAGCTTCGCGGCCGTTACGGCGATCGTGGCGCTGCACGAACATCCATGGATGCGGCGCTTCACCGCCGCACGCGACGAAGGTTTGCTCGCGCGGCTGGGCCGCAACCTCATGGTGCTTTTATTGAGCGGCATTGCCGTCGAGGTCGTGCTCGCGCCGATCGCTCTCTACCACTTCCACCGCGAAGGCCTTTACGGCGCGCTCGCCAACATCGTGGCGATCCCGTTCACGACCTTCGTTGTCATGCCGCTTGAATTGCTCGCGCTCCTGTTCGACCCTGTGGGCGCCGGGGCGCCATTCTGGTGGCTGACCGGCCGGTCGATTGAGCTCCTGCTCGAACTCGCGCACTTTGCGGGCCACGCGCCGGGAGCCGTGGCGCTGCTGCCGACCATCCCGCGCGGGGCATTCGCGTTATTGGTGATCGGAGGTCTTTGGCTCCTCCTTTGGAGCACGCGCCTGCGCTGGGCGGGATCGCTGCCCTTCGCCGCGGGTGCTGTTTGGGCGTTCGTCACGCCCGCGCCCGACCTGCTCGTGACCGGCGACGGCCGCCATCTCGCGCTGCGCGGTGTTGACGGGCGCATGGCCCTGCTGCGTCCGCGCACGGGCGACTTCGTCCGCGACATGCTCGCCGAGGCTGCCGGCATCGATGCCGAACTGCCCGAGCTGGACGCGTTGCCGAACGCGCAGTGTAGCGAAGACGCGTGCCGCGCCGTCGTGACACGTGGCGGACATAGCTGGACCCTTCTCGCCACCCGCAGCAGCTATCTTGCGCCCATCGACGCGATAAACGGCGCGTGCGCCGGTGCCGACGTGGTGGTGAGCGATCGCCGTCTGCCGCGCAGCTGTGTCCCCCGCTGGCTCAAGCTCGATCGCGATGCACTCGCCCGCACAGGTGGCGTGGCGATCCGCTTCGATATGCCCCCGAACGTTCGTGTCACCCGGCGCCTTGATGATGCACACCCCTGGGTGGTGGACCCCCTTCACAACAGCGGGACCGCCGGGCATGATCGACCTTAAGGCAAGGGGATGGCGTAATGATTAGACAGTTCGTGCTTGGGACGCTCGCCGCCACGGCGTTCGGTACGGCGGCGCAGGCGGACGTGAAGACGGCCGCGCAGAACGGCGTCGATCTCGGCCGCTGCATCGTAAGAGCGGATCGCGCCGCCGCGATCAGCCTGCTCAAGTCTCTGCCGCTGACCGGGGGCGAGATCGACTGGTCGCCTTTCAGCCTGGGCGGCGCGCAGTCCTGCCGCACGCTCGTGGTGGGACCGGTCACGGTTACGGCCTTGCGGGGAGGGCTGGCGCAGGAGCTGTTCAAGCGCGACTTCGTCGAGTTCGGCGTCCAGCCGCAGCGCGCGCTCTACGATCTCGCCACCTTCCGGCTCCCGGTCGAGAAGGACCTGATGGGCGTCGAGGACCCCGCCAAGACGCTGTTCCTCACGGCGGATTGCGTGGCGCGTTCGAACCCGAACGGCACGGAACGGCTGATCAAGAGCTCGCCGGGGTCGGCCCAGGAGCAGAAGATCTTCGACAGCCTTGCGCCCTGGCTCTCGGCATGCGCGGGCCAGAGCCGGATGCGGTACGGTCGCACCGAGCTGCGCTCCGCCATCATCCAGGCCGCCTATCACGTTTCCGCGCGCTACTGGAACGGGCAGATGACTTATGCCGGCCCTTCCTTCCGCCCCGAAGGCGTGCGCTGATCGGGCGTTTTCAGGCGCCTTCTTCCTTGCGCCTTAGGGTGGCACGGGGCTAGAGGCGCCCGCGATGCCTAAGCTTACCGTCGACGGGATCGAGGTCGAAGTGCCCCAGGGCGCGACCGTGCTCCAGGCCTGCGAGGCCGCGGGCAAGGAGATCCCGCGCTTCTGCTACCATGAGCGGCTCGCGATCGCGGGCAATTGCCGGATGTGCCTGGTCGAGGTGAAGCCGGGCCCACCCAAGCCGCAGGCGAGCTGCGCGCTTCCTGCCGCCGACAATCAGGAGGTCCGCACCGACAGCCTGATGGTCAAGACGGCGCGCGAGGGGGTTATGGAGTTCCTCCTCATCAACCACCCGCTCGATTGCCCGATCTGCGATCAGGGCGGCGAGTGCGACCTGCAGGACCAGGCCATGGCCTATGGCCGCGGCTTCTCGCGCTTCGACGAGAACAAGCGCGCGGTCACCGATAAATATATGGGCCCGATCATCAAGACCTCGATGAACCGGTGCATCCAGTGCACGCGCTGCGTGCGTTTCGCCGAACAGGTCGCCGGCGTCGAGGAGATCGGCGCGATCGGCCGCGGCGAGAACATGCAGATCACGACTTATCTCGAAAAGACGCTTACCTCCGAGCTGTCCGGGAATGTCGCAGATCTGTGCCCGGTCGGCGCTCTCCTCCAGAAGCCGCAAAGCTTCGAGACGCGCCCTTGGGAGCTCAAGAAGACGCCCTCGATTGACGTGCACGACGCGGTCGGGTCCAATATTCGCCTGGATGCGCGCGGACGGCAGGTGTTGCGCGTGCTGCCGCGCATCAACGAGGACGTGAACGAGGAGTGGCTGTCCGACAAGTCACGCCATGCGATCGACGGGATGGTACGTCGGCGTCTCGACCGTGTCTTCATCCGGCGCGACGGGCGGCTGCAGCCGTCGAGCTGGGACGAGGCGTTCAGCGCGATCGCCGCGCGCGCCGGCCCGGGCATGGCCGCGATCGCGGGCGATCTGGTCGACTGCGAAACCATGTACGCGGCCAAGGCGCTGCTGCGTTCCTTCGGCTCGGATCTGCTTGAAGGTCGGCAGACGGGCATGGACTATGACGTGTCCAGCCTGGCCGCGGTCAACTTCAACACCACAATCGCCGGGATCGAGGATGCGGACGCGATCCTGCTGATCGGCACCAATCCGCGCTTCGAAGCGCCGCTTGTCAACACCCGCATCCGCAAGGCCGTGCGCCGCGGTGCGACCGTGTTCGCGATCGGGCCCGAGGTCGATCTAACCTACAAGGTCGAGTGGCTGGGGAATGAACTGGGCCTGCTTGCCAAGCTGCCGCAGGCCGTCGCCGATGCGTTCGGCGCGGCCGCCCGGCCGGCGGTGATCGTCGGGGCGGGGGCACTCAAGGCAGGAGCGCTCGGCGCGGCGCTTGCGCTGGTCGGGCCGCTTGGACTGATGCGCCCTTCGGCGAGCTCAGGGCAGGCCGGCTGGAATGGCTTCAACGTGCTCCACCTCGCCGCGAGCCGCATGGGCTCGCTGCTGCTCGGCTACGCCCAGCCCGGCGGCATCGCGGATATCGCCGCGGCAGCGCCTGGTCTCGTCTTCTTCCTTGGTGCCGACGAGGCGGACTTCGGCCGCTTCGCAAACAGCTTCAAGGTCTATGTCGGCCATCACGGCGACAAGGGCGCGCACCATGCTGACCTGATCCTGCCCGCCGCTTCCTATGTCGAGAAAGACGGCACCTTCGTGAACCTCGAGGGTCGCGTGCAGATGGCGCAGAAGGCCGCGACTCCGCCGGGCGAGGCGCGCGAGGACTGGAAGATCTCCCGCGCGCTCTCGGACGTGCTCGGCAAGCCGCTGCCGTTCGACAGCTTCGAGGGCCTGCGCGCTGCGATGATCTCGGAACATCCAGAGCTCGGCCTCGAGAGCGCGATCATCCCCATGGCCTGGTCGCCGCCTGCGCTACCGGCCGAGGCGTCCGGCCCGGTCGCCTATCCGATCGCCGACTTTTACCTGACCAACGCCATCTGCCGCGCGAGCCCGACCATGCAACGC
>ERZ1066121.2697-NODE-2697-length-10837-cov-17.931738_pt1 | contig 10837 bp, 10 predicted proteins | sample MGYA00382768_ERZ1066121 | MGnify/ENA primary metagenome ERZ1066121 (study PRJEB33369, sample SAMEA5778351) | biofilm metagenome | biome: Industrial cooling water; feature: Water cooling tower basin; material: Biofilm | place: United Arab Emirates | collected... | reverse complement strand
CGATCCTGATTGCCCCGCTGATGACCTGTTCCGCCCGGCTGCCGGTCTATGCGGTGATCATCGCGGCGGTGATCCCTGCCACGCGCGTGGCACCGGGCATAGGGCTCCAGGGACTGGTGCTGTTCGCGCTCTACCTGGCCGGCATCCTCGGCGCGATGGCCGCGGCGCTGGTGCTGCGGCGGTCGGTCACCAGGGGCGCGGCGAGCGGCTTCATCATGGAACTGCCGCGCTACCAGCTGCCGCTGGTGAAGGACCTGCTGATCGGTCTGTGGCAGCGGGCCTGGGTGTTCCTGCGGCGGGCCGGCACGATCATCTTCGCAGTCACCATTGCGCTGTGGCTGCTGCTGACCTTCCCCAGGGCGGAGGAGGGCGAAAGCCAGCTCGACGTCTCTTTCGCAGGCCGAATCGCCACCGCCATGCACCCCGCGTTCGAACCGATCGGGTTCAACCGCGAGATGACGCTGGCGCTGGTGCCGGCGATGGCCGCGCGCGAGGTGGCCGTCTCCAGTCTCGCCACCACCTATGCGGTCGATGCAGGCGACGAGGAGGCGACCATGGCGGCTCTGGAAGCGGAAGTGGCGCAGCGCTGGAGCCTCCCGACCGCGCTCGCCTTTCTCGCCTGGTTCGTGTTCGCGCCGCAGTGCATTTCCACCATCGCCGTCGCCCGGCGCGAGACAAACGGGTGGAAATGGCCGGGCGTGATGTTGGCCTACCTGTTCGCGCTCGCCTATATCTTCGCGGGAATCACGTTCTGGGGCGCAAGGGCGCTCGGATTATAGAAAGGGGCGCGGCGGTGGCCGGATCACTCAACAAAGTCATGCTGATCGGAAACCTGGGTGCGGACCCGGAAATCCGCACCTTCCAGAACGGCGGCAAGGTGTGCAACCTGCGCATCGCCACCAGCGAGACGTGGAAGGACAAGAACTCGGGCGAACGCCAGGAACGCACCGAATGGCATTCGGTCGCGATCTTCAACGACGGGCTCGCCGGAGTGGCCGAGCGCTTTCTGCGCAAGGGCAGCAAGGTCTACATCGAAGGGCAGCTCCAGACCCGCAAGTGGCAGGACCAGCAGGGCAACGACCGCTATTCGACCGAAGTCGTCCTGCGCGGACCGAATTCGGTCATGACCATGCTTGACGGTGCCCAGGGTGGTGGCGGCGGCGGTGGCGGCCAGCGCAGCGGCGGTGGCGGTTATGGCGGCGGCGGCGCAGCCGGCGGCAACCAGGGCGGCGGCTCAGGCGGGGGCTGGAACCAGGGCGGCGGTGGCGGCTCGAACTACGACGATCTCGACGACGACATTCCGTTCTGAGCCGCGCGGCGGGGCGCGCTACTTCTTCAGCGCCGCCAGGGCGTCGGCAAGCGGCCCGCGCGGAGCGTCGTCGCTGACGATCCCGGCTTCGCGGCGCGCCGCGTCGGCCTGCGGCCCTTCGGCGTAAGGATCGATCGCCAGCGCCAGCGTCTGCGCCACCGCCTCGCCCAGATCGAAGGTGTCGCCCTGATACTCGATCTCGTCGAGGTCGTCGCCGCCCAGTTCAATCTCGATCTCTGGGTCCGGCTCGGCCGGGACTGTTCCGGCGGGCACGAAGCGCAGCGCCAGGTCCTCGCGCAGGGAGTGGGCGAAATCCTCGCCCGAAATCGCGCAGGGCTGGACCAGATCGGCCTCCAGAGTGCCCTCCGCGCTCACTGCGCGTCCCTGTTCGACAAGGTCCACCCGCGCCACCAGCCGCGCAATCGCGGTCACGCCGAAGCGGCGGGCGAGCGCGGCCCGCTCGGCTTCGCTCGCCACCACTTCCACCGTTCCCGCCGGCAGCGGCTTGCGCCGGATCGGCCGCGCCAGTTCGGGCGTGCTCACAGCGAAATCTCCGCGCGCAGGATGGCCTCGGCGGGGGTCCGGGCGAGGCTCCCGGAAAACCCGACCAGCCGCTCGGCAGCGGCCCTGCCATCGCCTGTGACCGCGGCATTGCGAACGACGACCTGCGCGATTTGGACCGGATCGCCTGCCGCCTCGCGCAGCGCCCCGAGCCTACCGCCGAGAACCGAAACCAGCTTGCCCACTTCCTTGCCCAGCGTCGGATCGCCCATACCGGTCTCGCGCAGCTGGCCGTCCATGTCGGCCACAAACATCTCGGTCAGCCAGGCGCTGCCGGGGCGCAGCGCCTCCTCCTGCTCCATCCTGAGCAGGACCATGGACAGCACCAGGGTGATCATGTCGAACCGGCCCTGCACGGTGTCGGCCATGCCGCAGCGCGCGTACCAGTCAGGGTCGCGCGAGAGGGCGACCACGCGGTGCCACAGCGGACGCAGGGCTTCGGCGGGATCGGGCTCGCGCCGGAAGATCGACTTGAGGAAGTTCATCGTTCCCATGTAGTAACATGATCGTTCAGCGGCAATTCAAGACGCGCCGAGCATCGCCGGCGGCCAAGCCGCGTGTAGGCGTTGCCAGCCGCGCCATGCGGCCCTAAGGCTGGCGCGAAGGACCGGGCCGGGCCATGCCGGGCATGGCTGCGGCGGACAAGGGATGATCGTTTGATGCAAGCAGGCAAGGCTTTGGGCGCTGTCGCCATGGTCGCTGTGGCCCTCGCCCTGGGCGGGTGCAGCGCCATCCGCGAGAACCGCGGCTATATCCAGGATGCGGCCCTGGTCGGATCGGTGCAGCCAGGGGTGGACAATCGCCAGTCGGTGATCGCCACGCTGGGCCGGCCGACGTTCTCCAGCCAGTTCGGCGACCAGACCTGGTACTACGTCTCCAGCGTCACCGGGCGCGCGCCGTTCGGCCGCTCGCGTATCCGCGACCACGCCGTGCTGGCGGTCCGGTTCGATGCGGCCGGCAATGTCGTATCCGCCGAAAACACGGGCGTGGACAAGGTTGTCTACCTCGCTCCCGACGGCGACGAGACGCCGACTCTCGGGCGCGAGCGGAGCTTCTTCGAGGATCTGTTCGGCAATATCGGTCAGGTCGGCGCGCCGGGTGCCGGTGCCCCGGGCGGGCCCGGCGGCTGACCGGTTCGCTTGACCGGCGGCGGGCAGGGCCCATATCGCGCGGCATGAGCGAACATCCCACCAGCCACGGCCTCGTCCCCTGGCACGGCACAACGATCGTCGGGGTCAGGAAGAACGGCAAGACCGTGATCGCCGGCGACGGGCAGGTCTCCATGGGCAACACGGTGATGAAGCCGAACGCGCGCAAGGTGCGGCGGATCGGCAAGGAGGGGAGCGTGGTTGCCGGCTTTGCCGGAGCGACCGCCGACGCCTTCACCCTGTTCGAGCGGCTGGAGAAGAAGCTGGAGCAGTATTCCGGCCAGCTGACCCGCGCGGCGGTGGAACTGGCCAAGGACTGGCGCACGGACAAGTACCTGCGCAACCTCGAAGCGCTGATGATCGTCGCCGATGCCGAGGCGCTGCTGGTGCTGACCGGCAACGGCGACGTGCTGGAGCCGGAAGGCGGGATTACCGCGATCGGTTCGGGCGGCAATTACGCGCTCGCCGCCGCCCGCGCGCTTGCCGACTACGAGGACGATGCGGAGACCATCGCCCGCAAGGCCATGCGCGTCGCGGCGGAGATCTGCGTGTTCACCAATGATCAAGTGACCCTTGAGGTCGTTTAGCTCAGAAAAGCCCCTCCCCTTGAGGGGAGGGGTTGGGGTGGGGGCTGTCACAGCGGCACTCTCACCCGACAAGCCCCACCCCCTGCCCCTCCCCTGAAGGGGAGGGGGGAGAACAGAATGACTCAGTCCCTCACCCCCAAGGCCATCGTCGCCGCGCTCGACGAGCACATCATCGGCCAGCGCGATGCCAAGCGTGCCGTCGCCGTGGCGCTGCGCAACCGCTGGCGCCGGCAGCAGCTCGGCCCGGAATTGCGCGACGAGGTCACGCCCAAGAACATCCTGATGATCGGCCCCACCGGCTGCGGCAAGACCGAGATCAGCCGCCGGCTGGCACGGCTGGCCGAGGCCCCGTTCATCAAGGTCGAGGCGACCAAGTTCACCGAGGTCGGCTATGTCGGCCGCGACGTTGAACAGATCGCCCGCGACCTGGTCGAGGAAGCGATCCGGCTGGAGAAGGACCGCCGCCGCGAAGCCGTGCGCGAAGCGGCGAGCAAGGCGGCGATGGACCGGCTGCTGCGCGCGCTTGTCGGCGAGAACGCGAGCGAGGCGACCCGCGAGGCCTTCCGCCAGCGGATCGTCGAGAACGCGATGAACGACGTCGAGGTCGAGATCGAGGTCGAGGACGCGCCATCCATGCCGTTCGAGGTGCCCGGAATGCCGGGCGGGGCGAGCATGATCAATCTCGGCGATATGCTGGGCAAGGCGATGGGCCGCCAGCACCTCAAGCGGCGCAAGCTGCGGGTTCCCGACGCGTGGGACAAGCTGGTTGACGAGGAAGCGGAGAAGCGGCTCGACCAGGACGATGTCGCCCGCGTCGCCTTGCAGAACGCGGAAACCAACGGCATCGTCTTTCTCGACGAGATCGACAAGATCGCCGTCAGCGACGTGCGCGGCGGCTCTGTCAGCCGCGAGGGCGTGCAGCGCGACCTGCTGCCGCTGATCGAGGGCACCACGGTCGCGACCAAGTACGGGCCGATGAAGACCGACCACGTGCTGTTCATCGCCAGCGGCGCGTTCCACGTGGCCAAGCCCAGCGACATGTTGCCCGAGCTGCAGGGGCGGCTGCCGATTAGGGTCGAGCTGCGCGCGCTGACCGAGGCGGACTTCGTCCGCATCCTCGGCGAGACCCGCGCCAACCTGGTCGAACAGTACCGCGCGCTGCTGGGCACCGAGGGCGTCATGCTGGACATCACGCAGGACGGCGTGGCCGAGATTGCCCGCATCGCCGCGCAGGTGAACGAGAGCGTCGAGAACATCGGCGCACGGCGTCTGCAGACGGTGATGGAGCGGCTGCTGGAGGAGATCAGCTTCGAGGCGGAGGAGCACGGCGGCGAGACCGTGACCATCGACGCCGCCTATGTCCGCGAGCGGCTGGCCGATCTTGCCGGGGACAGCGATCTCAGCAAGTATATCCTCTGACCAGGAGGAGACCTGCCATGCCGAGCGGACGGTGCCATTGCGGCGCGATCGTCTACAGCTTCCAGGGCGGGGTGCGCCATTCGTCGGTGTGCCACTGCGAGGACTGTCGCCGATGCGCCGGCGCGGCGGGGGTGGCGTGGATCGGAGTCGCGGCGGATGATTTCGCGATCGATCGCGGCAAGCCCAAACGCTACCGCTCCTCGGCCGATGCCGAACGCTATTTCTGCGGTGCCTGCGGGACCGGGCTCTACTACGTCAATGCCAACATACTCCCCGGCCTGGTCGACATTCAGACCGCGACGCTGGACGATCCTGCCGCGTTCCCGCCGCAGCTTCATGTCCAGCTGGCCGATGCACTGCCGTGGGAGGCGGGTTTGCACAACCTGCCGGGGTTCGACCGGTATCCGGGTTAGAGCAGAGTTGAGGCGCTCCCCTCTCCCTTCGGGGAGGGGCAGGGGAGGAGTAGCGGGGCAATCAGGCCGCAGCGCCTACTCCGCCGCTTGCGCGAGCGTGTCGCGTTCGGCCAGCTGCCGTGCCCACATCTCGGCGTAGAGCCCGTCCTGGCGCAGCAGTTCGGCGTGGGTGCCGCGCTCTGCCAGCCGGCCATGATCCAGCACGAGGATTGCGTCCGAATCGGCGATGGTGGACAGCCGGTGCGCGATCGACAGAGTGGTGCGGTGCTCGCTGACCCGGCGCAGGGTGGCGAGGATGTCCTGCTCGGTGCGGGTGTCGAGCGCGCTGGTCGCTTCGTCCAGCAGCAGGATCGGCGGGTTCTTGACCAGTGTGCGGGCAATCGCGACGCGCTGCTTCTCTCCGCCCGACAGCTTGAGCCCGCGTTCGCCCACTTCGGTGCCGAAGCCTTGCGGCAGCCGTTCGATGAAGGGAAGGATGGCGGCGTCGCGGGCGGCGCGGATCACGTCCTCCTCGCCGGCACCGTCACGTCCGTAGGCGATGTTGTAGCCGATGGTGTCGTTGAACAGCACCGTATCCTGCGGCACGATCCCGATCGCGGCGCGCAGCGACGCCTGGGAGACAGTCGCGATATCCTGCCCGTCGATCAGGATCGTGCCTTGCCAGGGATCGTAGAAGCGGAACAGCAGCCGCGCGATCGTGCTCTTGCCCGCACCCGAGGGCCCGACGATGGCGGTGCGCGAACCGGCCGGCACCTCGAAGCTGAGCCCGTGGAGGATCGTGCGATCCGGCTCGTAGCCGAACACCACTTTATCGAACGCGATGACCGGCCGGCGGATCACCAGGGGCGGTGCGCCGGGCGCATCGCGCACTTCGATCTCGGTGTCGATCAGCCGGAACATGGCCCCCATGTCGACCAGCCCCTGGCGAATGGTGCGATAGACCCAGCCGAGCAGGTCGAGCGGGCGGAACAGCTGCATCAGATAAGTGTTAACGAACACCAGATCGCCGACGGTCAGCTCGCCCCTGCTCCAGCCCCACACCGTCCAGGCCATGGCACCTGCCATCAGGAGGTTGGTGATGGCCGCCTGCGCGATGTTCAGCGCGCCGAGCGAGTTCTCGCTGCGGATTGCCGCCCGGGCGTAGGCGCGCGCGGCGTTGGCATAGCGGGCTTCCTCGCGGGCCTCGGCACCGAAGTACTTCACAGTCTCGTAATTGAGCAGCGAATCGACCGCCCGGTCGAGCGCGCGCCCGTCGAGGTCGTTCATCTCGCGCCGCAACTGCGTGCGCCACTCGGTGATCCAGCGGGTGATCGCGATATAGGCGACCACCGTCACCCCCGTCGCGGCGACCAGTTCCCAGCCGAAGTTGAGCCAGAAGATCACCCCCACCGCGATCAGTTCGAGCACCGTGGGAGCGATGTTGAACAGCAGGAAGTAGAGCATCTGGTCGATGCTCTTGGTGCCGCGCTCGATCGTCTTGGTCACTTCGCCGGTTCGCCGGGCGAGATGGAAGCGCAGGCTGAGGCGGTGCAGCCGCGCGAACACGTCTTCGGCCAGCCGCCGGGTGGCGTCCTGCCCGACCCGCTCGAAGGTGATGTTGCGCAGGTTGTCGAACAGGACGCTGGCGAAGCGGCCCGCAGCATAGGCCAGCACCAGCGCCATCGCCACCAGCATGGCCTCGTTCGCCGGCGTCGCCATTGCATCGACCGCCCGCTTGTAGGCGAAGGGCAGCGCGAGGATGGTTCCCTTGGCCAGCAGCACGAACAGGAACGCACCGACAATCCGCCAGCGCAGCGCCGGATTATCCCTGGGCCACAGGTAAGGCAGGAACCGCCTGAGCGTTGCCCAGCCGTCGTGTTCGGCGGATTGGTCGGCGGGCTGGTCAGGCGGCATCGCGCCCCATGTGGGGCGGCCGGGCGGCAAGGGCAATCCCGGTCAGAGCCGGGAAGGGCCGGTGCCGGTGTTGATGCGGGGTGCGCGCCAGTTCGCGGCCGGCGCGTCGAACAGGATCCGCCGGCTGGCGAAGTCGATCGCCACACGGTCGAACACCCGCAGATCGCGCATTCCCAGGATCATCGCCGGCCGGTCTGCCAGCCCGAGCTGTTCGAACGCCGGACCATCTGCAAACATGATCGGCAGGTTCTCGATCTGGATTTCGTCGAGCCTGAGGGTTCGCGCGAAGTCGATCGCGCCGACGATCTCCGCCCCGTTCACGTCCTTGTTGCTGACGATCTCGCGCTCCCGGGCGCGAAGCCGTCTCTGCAGCGCAAGGTTGCCGATGCTGGTCTGGGCACCGGTATCCAGGATCACCGCTGTCCGCACGTTGTCGATCGTGGCCTCGGTGATGATCAGCCGGCCGAGCTTGCGGCGCGCCTTGACCACGATCTCGTAGCCCTTGTTGCCGCCCAGCGCGGCCGCATCGTCGACCGCGATCGTGTCCGCGCGGAAGTCGATCAGCACCCGCAGATCCTGCAGCGTGTCGAGGCCGAGAATGCCGTCGGCACCGACGTTGTGCGCCTCCAGCAGCGGCACTTCCAGTCCGTCGAACACCCGCGCGGCGAACTCGAGCCCGTCGAGCCCGACCAGACCCACTTCCACGCGGCTGGCCATGCCGACCACCACGGCCCTTCCGCGCGGCTCCAGCGGCACCTGGCGCTGCACCCGGTCGGTGACGACGGTCGCCTCCGCGCCGGTATCGACCATGAACTGGAACGGGCCGCGGCCCTCGATCATCACTGGCACGGTGAAGCGCAGGTAGCGGTCGCTGTCACCCGCGATCACCTCGGCCGAATCGGTCGCTTGCAAGGGGGCGCTCGCCGGCACCGCGCGGACGACCGGGGGTTCGGCTCCCGCAGCGGCCGGTGTGGCCGTGGCCGCGAGAACAAGGGCGGCAAGCAGGATCCTGATCATCGGCGCGTCTCCCGCGCAACCGCTCTGCGCCGGCGCGCGCATGGACTTTACCACAGCGGGTGTGGTTCGCCAAACGGGCGTCAGTTGAGGTTCCCGGCCGGAGTCGCGCCGTTTACCGGCACTGTGTCGCGCTGGCGGATCATCGCCCAGGTCTCCGCCAGATAGCCGCGGGCGAACACCCACAGTGCCGCGAAGTAGGTTGCCGCACCCAGCGGCACGAGCACGGCCAGCCGGGCGAAGGGAACGAGCCCCGCGGTCGACCCGCGCGCCGCCCATACCGCGACCGCCATGGCCGCCCCAGCCAGCGCCACCGGGGCCAGCTCGCGCAGCAGCCGGTGCCAGGCCAGGCCGACCTTCGGCAGCACGAACCACAAAGTTGCCAGCAGCAGCAGCGGCGTGGCAAGCCACCAGGCAGTGATGAACCCGCCGACGCCTTGTCGCACCGTCATCAGGAACAGCGCGGGAAAGAGCAATGCCCCGATCGTGTTGGTGGCGAGGTGGACCTGTGGCAGCCCCATCGCGTTGGTCGCCGGCGCGCAGGCGATCTGGACCGCAAACAGCGGCATCGCCAGCGCCAGGCCCGCGACGATCGGTGCCATCTCTGCCCACTTCGCACCGAACAGCACCACCACGGCAGGCTCCGCCACCAGGGCAAGCCCGAGGTAGAGCGGGAGGGTCGCAAGGAACACGGTCCGCACCGTGCGAAGGAAGTAGGGGGCCAGCGCCCTGCCCTGCTTGTGCAACTCGGCATAAGCAGCATAGGCGACCTCGTTCACCGGGGGGAGGAACTTGCCGGTGATGATCAGCGTCAGGAACAGGGCATTGGTGTAGAGGCCCAGCTGGTGCGTATCGAAGCTGCGCCCGGCGATGGCGATATCGCTCTGGCTCTGCACGATCCACATCAGCTGGCACAGCGTCAGTGTTCCGCCAAAGGTGATGAGATCGCCTGCGCCGCGGAAATCGAACACCGGACGGATGGGGATGCGCGCAGCAAGGGTCAGCCCGATCGCGCGGGTCGCGAACATGGCCACCGGCGCGTAGACCAGCGCCCATACCCCGAAGCCCAGCCAAGCGAGCGCGAAGGCAACTCCGCCCCCGATCCCCGCGCTGGCCAGATTGACCAGACCCTGATTGCGGAAGTCGAGTCGCCGCGCCAGCAGCTCCTGCGGCACTGCAGCGAAGGGGATGGTGAGGAAGATGATCGCCTGGATTCGCAGCATATCGGCGACCGCCGGTTCGCCGAAGTAGTCTGCCACCAGCGGCGCGCTGACAACCTGGAGCGCGGCTAGCGATCCGTTCAGCAGCAGCAGCAGCCCGAAGACCTGTCCGATTCGCCGGTCATCGACGTGACTGGCCTGCACAAGCGAGGTGGCGAAGCCCTGGCCGTTGAGGAAGGCGAGCGCCGTCAGCACCACCTGGCACATGGCATAGAGGCCATAGTCCGAGGGCTCCAGAAGGCGGACCACCGCGATCGTGGAGGTCCAGGATATGACCTGGGCGAGCACCTGTGACCCCCAGCGCCAGGCCATGGCGTTGCGGACGCGGCGGGAAAACCGCATATTATCGGGGGGATGCATCGTTCCCGTCACGGTGACACTGCTAGCGGGGAATCGTGAAGATTGTCCGACCCGGGCGGCGTTTGACGGGCGAAACGGGCGCGCCGCGTGTCTCACCTACCGGCCAGGGGGAGGGGCGATTCGCCCTTGGACCGGAAGCAGCCGCCCTGCCGGGCATCGCAACATGCTGAAAAACCGACGGTATGTCGGGAGACGAAATAAAATTGCAAAAAGGCGTTGACCCGACTCAACGCCCCACATATATGCCCCCTCACCGACGCGGCGCTGACGGTTTCCACCGCCTCCGACGCTTCGGTCGCCAACATAGACGGATAGCCGGTCCCCCGGTGTAAAATCGGGGTTCCATCGCTGTCCGCCTTTTAATATCCTGGCGGCTCTTTGACATCGTTGGTTTTTGATGAAGGGACATGTGGGCGACGGCGCCCGGTCCGGGGACCTCAAGGCTCCGGTAACCGGTTAACTCAAGCCGATCGCCACATCCGATCGCGGGCTCCACGCCTGCCCGGATGGCAAGCATGTTCATTCGTATCCATTACGTTTGACAGTGCAGGTATCGGCTCCTTGAAGCTCATGCCAGTCTGGTCGGCGGGGTTATCCCCGTGCCTGTTTGGTGTGTGACACAAACTTGAGAGTTTGATCCTGGCTCAGAACGAACGCTGGCGGCATGCCTAACACATGCAAGTCGAACGAGACCTTCGGGTCTAGTGGCGCACGGGTGCGTAACGCGTGGGAACCTGCCCTTAGGTTCGGAATAACTCAGAGAAATTTGAGCTAATACCGGATAATGTCTTCGGACCAAAGATTTATCGCCTTTGGATGGGCCCGCGTAGGATTAGCTTGTTGGTGGGGTAATGGCCTACCAAGGCGACGATCCTTAGCTGGTCTGAGAGGATGATCAGCCACACTGGGACTG
>ERZ1066121.2694-NODE-2694-length-10840-cov-5.364951_pt1 | contig 10840 bp, 10 predicted proteins | sample MGYA00382768_ERZ1066121 | MGnify/ENA primary metagenome ERZ1066121 (study PRJEB33369, sample SAMEA5778351) | biofilm metagenome | biome: Industrial cooling water; feature: Water cooling tower basin; material: Biofilm | place: United Arab Emirates | collected... | reverse complement strand
GGCCGGGGCCGAAGATCCCGGTCGTCTGGCTCGCCGCCGCGGCCGCGGTGTTTCTCGGCGGGCTGATCGCGGTGGCCGCGATCGTCCTGACCCGCGGCGGCGCGGACAAGACCCCCGCGACCCCGACCAGCACGCCACCGACCGACCCCAAGCCGCCGCCCCCGCCGCCGGGGGTGTCGTACCCGAACCTCCCGGCCCCGAACCTGGTCGTCGCCCCGGAGTCGAAGGCCGTCCTGACGGTCTTCCCGAAGCCGTTCTTCGCGAAGGTCGGCACGAAACTGTCCCGCGACAGCAAGACCCTTGCCGCGGTCGACACGCTCGCGGACCAGACCAGTTTCGACCCCCGGCTGTGCGAGCGGGTCACGATCTCGCTGCCGCCGAAGCCCGTGCCCCCGGCCGGGTTACAGCCCCGTCCGGACAACGCGGACTTTTTCAAGCAGCCGTTCGTGGCCATCGGAGAAGGCCCGTTCCTCACCGAAGCCTGGGTCCGCGACCTGGAGAAGAACAAGTCGCTCCAGAAGCTCACCTACCCGATCCCCGGGGTCCAACCCTTCTTCGTCCCGAACGGCCCGTCGCGGTTCCCCAACGGCCCGCCGTCCTCGCGGTACGCCGTCGGGGTGCTCGGGACGTATGCCTTCGGCCTCGAGCCGAGCGTCGTCTTCTTCCGGGACTTCACCGCGATCACGGATCAGTTGAAGAAGCAAGGCTTTCCCCGCGGCCTCAGCGCGGGTCTGACCAACGCCCTGCAGAACCCGTCGGAAAAAAACCTGCCCCTGGCGAAGTTCGTCGCCGACGGGGACTGGGCGGTCGCCGGTCTGGACAAGGAGAAACTCTCCGACTTCGGCATCACCGTCCTGACGCTGACAGTCCGGATGAACCCCAACGACTTCGAGGTCGTGCTGACGCTCACCGGCGACCGGGCGAAGTTCCCGGCGTTCCTGACCACCTATGGCACGGCCCTCGGGCACCTGAACGAATCCCTCAAGCCGCTCGTCGACGCGCTGTCGAAGGGGGAACAAAGCTACTCCCGAGCCGGCGGCGAGGACGTGCTCAAGGTCGCGGCCAAGTGGACGTGGCCCGCACTCATCAAGGCGGTCGACGAGGTGGCGGTCGAGGCGATCCGGAACGAAGTGGAGAGTTCCCGGCCGAAGCCGCCGAATCCGTTCGTGCCCGGCGGCGGGGCCGCCGCGGAACCCCGGCCCGGCGCACTGGAAGGCGAGCAACCGAAGCGTCGCCCCGGCGGCTTCGGCGAGGCGCTGGAGAAACTGTTTCGCCCGAAGCCGGAACGTCCCGGCAAGCTGGCCGAGAAGCCCGTCACGGGCACTCCGTGACCGGGAGCCGTGCGTCAATACATCTCGTCGTAGGCGTGGCGGTTCCAGTCGATCACACGCAGTGACTCCAGCAAGTTCCGCTCGAGCGGCGGGCCGAAGTCGTCCTGGAACCAGATCACCACGAGTTCCGAAAAGTCCGACCCCTTGTCGCGGGCGGGGTCGGAGCATCGAAAGGTTCCCACGCAGGCGAGCGAGGGAAGGCTGACCGGCGGCCCGAGCCGCGGGTTGACCCACTCTCCCCCCGTCATCGGCCGCTCGTCCGGGCGGATCAGGTACGGTTCCTGGCCGGTCCGCCACCGCTCCCGTTCCTCTTCCACAAGCCGGGTGATGATGCGCTCGTTCATCTCCCGGTTGGGATAACCCTCCAGCAGGCCCGCGTAGACAGAGAATTGCCTCAGTTCCCGGAGAGAGATGCGTCTACCTGACGCCAGTTGCAGATCGTCCAGCCGCGTTTCCGGCTCCGCCACGCTCCGCTGCCACTCCGGGTCGAGCGTCCCCCGCAGTTCGCGTAACCGGTTGAGCAACCGCAGATACTCGCCCCGCGGGTCGCCGCGTTCGTCGAGCCAGTCGGCGTACACGAGCCGCGTCAGGGCGTCGTCCGGTTTGCGGCGGATCGCGTGGAGAAAGTGGTCCTCGTCGGTCATGTCGGCCTCCGGTTCCGGGTCCAAGCGGATCGGGAATCGAAAAAAGCGGCCGAGGTTCCCCCCGGCCGCCCGCTCGTTTCACTTCGGCTCGCCCTACTTCAACTCGACCGACCAGTAGGCGTTGTCGAGGAACGACTGCCACGACTGGTACTTCTTCTGCGTCAACTTCATGTTGAGGATCGGGCTGCGCTTCGGCTTCTCCGGCTTGCGGATGAGCGTCAGGTTCGCCTGCCGCGGCGTCCGCCCGCCCTTGCGGACGTTGCAGTCGACGCACGCGCACACGATGTTCTCCCACGTCGTCGCGCCGCCCTGGCTCCGCGGGATCACGTGGTCCAGCGACAGTTCCTACGTGATGAACTTCTTCCCGCAGTACTGGCACTGGTTGTGGTCGCGGGCGAAGATGTTCCGCCGGTTGAACTTCACCGTCTGCCGGGGCACCTTGTCGTACCCGACGAGCCGGATGACGCGCGGGGCCTGGATCTCGGCCGTCGGCGTGCGGATCCAGTCGTCGTCCTCGTGCTTGTCCAGCCGCGACCGCAGGGCGCTCAGTTCGGACCAGCTGCCGAAGTCGTACGTCGCGAACATCCCCTCTTCGAGGCTGACGACCTCGGCGAGGTCCTTGCAGAGCAGGCAAAACGCCCGGCGGACGCTGATCACGTGAACGGCCATGAACACGCGGTTCAGGACGAGCACGCTGGAGTCGAGCGCCGAGTGCTGACCGACAGTCATGACGGTGCGTCCTCACGGGGGGTGCGGGGCGGCCCGACGTCCGGAAAGCCCGGCCGTCCGACCGCAACAGAACGACGCGCGAGAGGGCGGAGAGGTTCAATTCCATTCCACATATGTATCTTACACGGCGTGAAATTGTGGGTGCAAGCCCCCGGAGGTGCATCGGAGGGGGTCTTCACGGAAATGTCACGCCGGCGGATCGCGGGACGGTGCGATGCGCCGGCGGAAAGCGCGCGTCGATCAGGGTGGTGTCAATCGTCCGCGACGATGTCCCCGGCCCGGGCGGTACACAGGGCTGCGAACGTGGCCGCCGTCAGGCTGTCTCGGAGGAACCGCACGGACCCGTCGGCCATGCACGCGTTCACGCCGCCGGTGTGGAAGCTGAAGGGTTCCGAGTCGTTGTTGCAGTTCATGACGCAGTCGGGGTTGGCGGCCGGGGTCGAGTTCCCGTTCGTTGCCCCGGTGTCGGCGTTGGAGCCGTCGACGCTCATGACGCCTCCGTCCGGGCTGGCCCAGCCGAGTTGGTCGGTCAGAGCGGCTGCGGGTCCCTGGTCGGTCGGGGCGGGGTTGCCCGTCACCTTCCGCCAGTTGTTCGGCCGGCCGGCATCCTCGACGAACATGATCGAGTTCGACAGCCCGTCGGTGTTCGCGACCATCGGCGTGGGCACGGTCTGCTGCATGACCCCGCCGAGGACGAAATCGCTGTCGCCGGTGATGTTTCCGGGGACCGTGGTGATGGCCGCGGGCATCCCCGCGACGAGGTTGTTCGTGCGGTAGAAGCGGAACCGGACCTGCCGGACGGCCGCGTAGTCGCCGATCCCGTAATTCGCGGCCGGGATGCTCACGGGGTAGCCCGGTTGGCCGCCCGGGCTGGAGTCCTGGGCGAACGCATTCGATGCGGCGCGGGCGGCCGGTGAGCTCGGACACGCGAAGAGCTTGAACGTCGTTTTCGCCACGTCGAGGTTCGACACCCCCCCGCTGTTCGCGGTCGCATCGCTCCACCGCTTGGCGGGTTCGTACTGGCGCGCGACGTTGTCCTGTTCGATGTACGGAAGCACGAGGTGGGTCCAGCACCGGAACTTGTCGTCGACGTTCGCCGGCGTCGTCGGGGCGGGGGCCCCGGCCGGGTTGAACCCCCGGCTCGACGGGAACTTGCTGTCGTTCGCCGTCGCGTAGTTGTGCATCGCGAGGCCGAACTGCTTCAGGTTGTTCTGGCACGTCGCGCGGGCGGCCGCCTCCCGGACTTTCTGGACGGCGGGCAGCAGGAGCCCGATCAGGATCGCGATGATCGCGATCACGACCAGCAACTCGATCAGTGTAAACGCTCGGCGCTTCAGGCGTCGCATTCGCGGCGGCCTCCGGGAAAGTTCGAACCGACGGTGAGGGCGGCACTCGGCTCGCGGAACGTTCAAGACACACCGTGATTCTTCCGGCGGGGCAAACTTCGAGTAGACCGGATGACGAACATTCACAAACCCTTCTCCGCCCCTTCACCTGCCGTGCGGTTCTTGCCGGAATCCTTCGCGGGGGCGATAATTCGCGGATCGACCTGGATTCCCGGACCCACATGAACACCGCCTGCCCGAGCTGCGCGACCGTGTACGCCGTCACCCCCGCGGACGTCGGCCGGCGGATCGCGTGCGCGAAGTGCGGGACCAACCTGCGGGTCGCGGCCGGCGGTCTGGAGGTGGAGCCCAAGCCGAACCCGGCCCCACCGACTCAGCCGGCGGACAACCCGCTCCTGCTCGCCGCACGGACGTGGGCGAAGGACATCGACCCGCCGACGTTCCTGTTCTCGTTCGGCGTTCTGCTCGTGATCTACTTCGTCGCGATGCCGGCGATCGCGGCTGCGAAGATCGACCGCCGGCTGGCCCAGTCGCAGGAGGCCGCGTTCGAGCACGCCGTGAAGATGCGGGCACTGCAAGAGCGGAAAGAGAGCGAGAAGGCAATCAAGGACGCGGAAGAAAAATGGGCCAAGACCCGCGTCGAGTACGAGGACGCCGTCGAGTACGCAAAGTTCGACCGGGCGAAGGGCGCGTACCTCGAGCGGTACGGGCTGCTGCTCGGGAACCTGCTGGCGGCCGGCGGCGCGGTCTGGCTGCTCCGGACGGACCAGCCGCTGCCGAGGCGGATCGTCGCGGGGGTGGTCGTGACGGTGCAGGTGCTGCTGGCGTTCCAAACGGCGACCCCGGTCGGTTGTGGGTCCGCCGCCCGCGCTTATAATCGCTCTGTCCCGGCCCCCTCCGAACTGGAACCCCGAACATGACGGACGACGCCCTCCGCCCGGTGTACAAGCGAGTCCTGTTGAAGCTCAGCGGCGAATCCTTCGGGACCAACGGCAAGAGCGGGATCAGCCTCGACGAGACGCTGGTGATCGCCCGGCAGCTCAAGAAGCTGTCCGCCCGCGGCGTCCAACTGGCGGTGGTGGTGGGCGGCGGCAACCTGCTCCGCGGCGCGCACTTCTCCGCGGGGCTGAACACGATCAAGCCGGCGACCGCCGACTACATGGGGATGCTCGCGACCGTCATGAACGGGCTGGCGCTGCAGGACGCGCTCGAAAGCCTGGACATCCCGACCCGGCTGCTGTCGGCGATCCCGATGGACATGGTCGCGGAGCCGTACATCCGCCGGCGGGCCGTCCGGCACCTCGAAAAAGGCCGCGTCGTAATCCTGGCGGGCGGCACCGGCAACCCGTTCGTGACGACCGACACCGCCGCCGCCCTCCGCGGCCGCGAACTCGGCGTCGACGTCATCATGAAGGCGACGAAGGTCGACGGCGTGTACGACGCCGACCCCGAGAAGAACCCCTACGCGGTGAAGTACGACCGGCTCACGTACAAGAAGGTGATCGACGACCGGCTCAAGGTGATGGACCTGAGCGCGTTCGACATGTGCCAGCAGGCGAAGCTCGCGATCCTGGTGTTCAACTACAAGCGCGAGGGCTCGCTGGAGCAGGCCGTCGCCGGCAAGCCGATCGGCACGCTGGTGACGGAGTAGACTGCCGGAATCGCGTGAGGAACCGCGATGCATCAGGGGAACGACCGCACCGCGAAGTGGCTGATCGACCACCACGGCGACTCCATCCTTCGTATGGCGGGCATCACCGGGTTCACTCGCTGGCAACCCCTTCCGGCCGAGACAATCGCCCCGCGGCGGCTGCCCGATGGACTGATCGAAGCCTGGTTTCCCGGCGAGCAGCAACCTCACATGGTGCTGATCGAGATCGAGACCTATCCTGGAAAGGACGTGGATCGGCAGGTGTTTGAAGACTTGGAGGCGGTCCACCTGACCCGCAGGGTGATCCCCGAAGTCGTGTGCCTCGTGCTGAAGCCGAAGGGGAACCAGACGGTGACCGGAACGGCGACGCGACGCAGCCCGTCAGGGTCCACGACCCTGACGGCCACCTGGCCGGTCGTGAATCTCTGGGAAACGGACGCGGAGCAGTTGCTCGCAGAAAACGACCCCGGACTCATCCCGTGGGTTCCGCTGGCGAAGTCGGCCCGGACGACGGACGAGCTACTTGTGGAATGTCGTGACCGACTGTTTGCGATACCGGATCAACGTAACCGGAAGGACTTGACCGCCGTGACAGTGATTCTGTCCGGCCTCGCGCACGACCCGAACCGAGTGCTGAGCCTGTTCGGAGGACCCGACAACATGATCGAATCACCCGTGCTCGACATCCTGATGGACATCGTCCGCCAGAGGGAACACCTGAAGGCCCAAATCTCCACGCTCCGCAGCGCGATTTGCGCCGCCCTGGAAGCCCGATTTGGTGCGGTCCCGCCGGAGTTGCAGGCCGACGTTTCGGCGATCAGCGACCCCGGTCAACTCGAATCCCTGCTCCGAATCGCCGCGACTTGTGCGGACGTGGCATCGTTTCAGTCCGCGATTCGATCCGATTCGTGATACTCCGTTTCCTCAACCCGGCTCCCGAGTGACGCCATGACATCCCCGCAGATTCTGAAAGACTCCGAAGACCGCATGGAAAAGGCCCTCGGCGTGTTCCGGGACGACCTCAAGGGCCTCCGCACCGGCCGGGCGTCGCCGGCCATGCTGGACTCGGTCCGCGTGGATTACTACGGCTCGCCGACGCCGATCAAGCAGGTCGCGAACATCTCGACGCCCGACCCGGCGTCGATCCAGATCAAGCCGTTCGACGCGGCCGTGCTGAAGGAAATCGAGAAGGCGATCCGCGCGTCGGACCTCGGCCTCGCCCCGAACAACGACGGCAAGATGATCCGCCTGTCGATCCCGCCGATGTCCGGCGACCAGCGGAAGAAGCTCGTCGCGCAGATCAAGAAGCAGGCCGAGGCCGCCAAGGTGTCGTGCCGGAACATCCGCCGGGACGGGAACAAGCACTTCGACGACGCGGAAAAGGCCGGCGAAATGACCGAAGACGACCGCGACAAGGGGAAGGAAAAGGTCCAGGCGCTGTTGAAGAGCTACGAGTCGAAGATCGATGAAGTCGCGGACAAGAAGACGAAGGAAGTGGAGGCCTAAACCGTTTGGCCGCGAGGCGAAGCCGCGCGGGGACCCTCACCCCGCCGGCCGCCCCAGAACGAACCGGACCGCCCCGGCCAGTTCCGGGTGGTCGAACGCGAACCCCGTCTCCGTCAGCCGCTTCGGGGCGATGCGGGTGCTCGCCAGCATCGCCTCGTCCGCGAGGTCGGCAAACATCACCCGGAGTACTGACGCGGGCAGGGTCAGCACAAACGGCCGGTGCAGCACCTTCGCCAGCGTCCGGCCGAACTCGCGGTTCGTGACGGGGTTCGGCGACACCATGTTCACCGGCCCCCGCACCTCGGGCCGCATCAGGGCGTGGTGGATCACCCCGACCGCGTCGCCGATCGTGATCCAACTCACCCACTGGTTCCCGTTGCCGAGCACCGCCCCTCCGCCCGCCTGGAACGCGGGGAGTTGCTTCGCCAGCGCGCCGCCCTTCGGCGACATCACCAGTCCGGTCCGCAGATTCACCACCCGCACGCCGGCGGCGCGGGCCGGGTCGCACGCCCCCTCCCAGCCCTTGCACACGTCCGCGAGGAAGCCGGTGCCGGCGGGGGAGTCCTCGTCCGCGACGCGGTCGCCGGTGTCGCCGTAAGAGCTGATGCCGGACGAGCAGAGGAACGTGTGCGGCCTGCCGGTGGCAGCGAAGCTGGCGGCGACCGCTTTCGCGAGGTGGCTCGTCGGGCCGACCCGCGAGTCCCGGATGCGGGCCTTCTTCGCGTCGGTCCACCGGCCCTCGGCAATGCCGTCCCCGGCGAGGTGGATCACCGCGTCGAGCCCCTCCAGGGTCTTCGGGTCCACGGGGGAATCCGGGCTCCACGGACGCTGCGTCGTGCCGTCGATGCCCGGCCCCGCCTCGGCGGTCCCGCGGACGAACCGCACGACCGTGTGCCCGCCGGCCGCCAGGAAGGCCGTCACGTCGGACCCGATCAGCCCCCGACTGCCGGTGATTCCGACGGCGAGTTTCTGCGGGTAGAGGGCGTGCCGGCGGAGGTCGCTGGCGGTGACGGCGTGGCGGTACGCGAACATCCGGGCGAGCCGGTCCCGCACCATCCCGCCGCCGACCACCCGGCCTGCGAACCCGAGCGGCAGCCGGTACGCGACGCGGTCTTCGAGGAAGCTCGACGAGTCGCCGGCGGGGACGAACTCGTGCGTGTGCTCCCACGCGGCGAACGGCCCGGACAGTTGCCGGTCGCGGAACCGCCGGCCCGGCTCGACGCCGAACACCTCGGCCACCCAGTTCAACCCGACGGGGCCGAGTAAGGAAGCACGAATAGTCAGCCGCTGGCCGTCCGCGAAGGGGCCGGACACGGCCGTCAACGCGGCGTTCTCCCACGGCGGCTGGACCCGCCCGAACGCCGCCGGCCGGGCGTGCCACGCGAACACCCCGGCGGCGCTCGCCGGCATCGCGGACCGCAGGACGAATTCGGAGCGCGCCATGAGTGAGCCGAGCCGTTCGGGAGATGCGTGGCCGTCGTACCAGCATAGCCGCCGGATCGGTCGGGGTTCCACCCCGAGGCCCGTACGGTCCCGAAACTCACCCGTTGGCGTTGACGTAGTCGATGAGTTGCCGGAGCCGGCCCATGCCGTGCCGGTCGAAGCGGAACCGCAGCCGGGTCAGGTGGGCGAGTTCCGGCTCGTTCGCTTCCTGCGGCAGCATTCCGGTTTGCGTGTACGTGCCGCCGACGACAATGTCCGCGAACTGCTCGCGAATGGCGTCCAACACGTTCTCGGGCAACGCCCGGTGCAACCGGAGGACCAGGTCGCCGCGCACGTACCGCATGCTGTGGTACACGCGGTGGAAGTTCACCACCTCCGCGACGGCGTCCTCCACGGAGTCCGTCACCTTGTACAGCGACAGGTCCTGCTGCGAGATGTACCCGCGGGCCAGTAAGTCCTCGCGGACGAACTCCTCCCACCGCTTCCAGTAGTTGCCGCCGGGCTCGTCGACGAGCACGACGGGGAAGATGTGCGTCTTCCCGGTCTGGATCAGGGTCAGGGACTCGAACGCCTCGTCGTGGGTGCCGTACCCGCCGGGGAACAGGACGACGGCGTCGCTCTCCTTGATGAACACGAGCTTGCGGGTGAAGAAGTACCGCATGTTCATGAGCTTCGGGTCGCCGAGGATGACCGGGTTCGCCCCGGACTCGAACGGCAGCAGGATGTTCAGCCCGAAGCTGGCGTCCCGCCCGGCCCCGACGTGGCCGGCCTCCATGATGCCGGCGGCCGCCCCCGTGATGACCATGTACCCCAGCTCGGCCATCCGCCGCCCGAACGCGACGGCGGCGAGGTACGCGGGGTGGTCCGGCTTCGTGCGGGCGGAGCCGAACACCGTCACCTTCCGCTTGCCCCGGTAGGCCGCGAACACCTTGAAGCAGTAGCGGAGTTCCTTGATCGCCGTGGCGAGCAGCTTCATGTCCCCGCGGGTGGCGCGGTCGCGGACGAGCTTGTCGGCGGTTTCCTTGATCTGGGCGACGAGCGCGTCGTCGGCCGGCTCGCTGAGCGGCTTGCCGGGCGGCGCGTCGGGCTCGAGGATCGACTCGTACTGGTTCCCGAGCGGCGGGTCGTCGGGCATCGGTCGGCCTCCCGTAGTTGGGGGAATTATACGGCCGCGGCCGGATAAGATGCCCCTGGGCCCGCCGCTGATTCCGAGGACCTGTCCATGTTCCGTGCCTACGCCGCGACCGCCGCCAAGGGCGACCTGAAGCCGTTCGAGTACGACCCCGGCCCGCTCCGCGACGGGCAGGTCGAGGTCGCCGTCACGCACTGCGGCATCTGCCACTCGGACCTGTCGATGCTCGACAACGACTGGGGGCTGTCGTCGTACCCGTTCGTTCCGGGGCACGAAGTTTCGGGGACGGTTGCCGCCGTCGGCCACGGCGTGACGCACCTGAAGGTCGGCGACCGCGTCGGGCTCGGGTGGTACGCGGGCAGCTGCCTGACGTGCCGGCAGTGCATGACCGGGAACCACAACCTGTGCGCGACCGCGGACCAGACGATCGTCGGCCGGCACGGCGGGTTCGCGGACCGGGTCCGCGCCCAGGCGGCGTGGTGTACCCCGATCCCCGACGCCCTCGACCCGGCGAAGGTCGGCCCGATGTTCTGCGGCGGGGTGACGGTGTTCAACCCGATCCTGCAGTTCGGCGTCCTGCCCACGCACCGCGTCGGGGTCGTCGGCGTCGGCGGGCTCGGGCACCTCGCGGTCCAGTTCCTGAACAAGTGGGGCTGCGAGGTGACGGCGTTCTCGTCGTCCGCCGCGAAGGCCGACGAGGCGAGGAAGCTCGGGGCGCACCGCGTCCTCAGCAGCACGGACGACGCGGCCCTGGCGAAGTTGGCGGGGTCGCTCGACTTCGTGATCGTGACGGCGAACGTGCCGCTGAACTGGGCGGCGTTCGTGAACGTGCTGTCGCCGAAGGGCCGGCTCCACTTCGTCGGCGCGGTGCTGGAGCCCGTCCCGGTCGCGGTGTTCCCGCTCATCATGGGCCAGAAGTCGGTCTCCGGCTCCCCGCTCGGCAGTCCGGCGACGACCGCGACGATGCTGGAGTTCTGCGCCCGGCACGGCATCGCCCCCGTGACGGAGACGGTGCAGCTGTGCCAGGTTAACGACGCCCTGGCCCACCTGCGACCCGG
>ERZ1066121.2692-NODE-2692-length-10840-cov-15.341122_pt1 | contig 10840 bp, 5 predicted proteins | sample MGYA00382768_ERZ1066121 | MGnify/ENA primary metagenome ERZ1066121 (study PRJEB33369, sample SAMEA5778351) | biofilm metagenome | biome: Industrial cooling water; feature: Water cooling tower basin; material: Biofilm | place: United Arab Emirates | collected... | reverse complement strand
GCCTGCACGTGCGCGCGCTGCAGGTGGTAGATCCACCCGCCGTACGCCGCCGCGGCCACGAGCGCCGCCGCCGCTCCCGCGCTCGGCGGCGCCGCGTCGGCCAGCAGCCGGAGTCCCCGCACCGCGAGCACCGCCCCCGCGGCCGCGAGCGCCACCCGCCAGGCCACGAACCGGTAGCGCAGCTCGCGCCGCCCCCACGCCTCCGCCAGCAGGTAGCCGGCGACGAGGAAGGCGACGAGCGTCTCGACGCGGCGCAGGATCTCGAGCTTCCCGCCCCCCCCGGACGCGAGCTCGGCGGCGTCGCCGAACGGGAGCAGCAGGAGATAGCCGAGGAGCGCCGGCAGGGCGCGGGCGAGCGCCTCGCTCTCGAAGCGCCGCTCGACCGATCGCACGGCGGCGCTCCCTCCCCCCCGCCCGACGAGCCACGCCGCCCCCGCCGCCCCGACCAGCCCGGCCCCGAACGCCCCGGGCGCGGTGGCGAGCGCCGGCACCGCCCCCACCCCGAACCAGAGCGCCGCGGCGGCGGCCGCGGGCGCTCCCGACCCCCCCGCCCGGCCGACCGCGCCGGCCAGATGGCGGCGCCAGGCGGTGCCGAGCAGCAGCCCGCCGAAGACGGCCAGGAGGGCGAGCCCGACGGCGCGCACGCTCGCCCCGCTCCCGACGAGCCCGCCGGCGCCGAACGCGCCGGTGCGCGGCGCCCCCCGGTCGGCCACGGTGAGCGCCGCCAGCGTGCACAGCGGCAGCGCCACGTACACCAGCCCCATCACCGGCAGCTCGAGGGCGAGGCGCCCGACCAGCGGCGTGTCCGCGCCCAGCCACCGCGCCAGCCGCGCGTGCAGCCGCACGCCGAGGGCGGCGCCGAGGGTGTTCGTGAGCACGTCGCTCGGCGAGGGGTAGCGCGCCGGCTCGAGGATCTGGACGAGCTCGATGGTGGCGCTGAGCGCCAGCCCGAGCAGGGCGGCCCGGCGAGTGACGTGGCGGAGCCAGACGGCGGCCGCCGCACCCCCGCCCCCCCCGCCCGTCGGCGCTCCGGCCGAGCGGGTGAGGGCGTAGAGGAAGCCGAGCGGCACGAAGAGCACGACGTTCGCCAGCGGGTCGAACGGGCCGCTCCAGAGCACCAGGCGGGAGCGCGGCGGCCAGGCGAACTCGAACGGCTGCAGCGTGATCGACCCGATGACCGCGGCGAGCACGGCGAGCACGGCGACGCCGAGCTTCGTCCCGGTGCGCACGTACGGCGGCTCGGGAGGCGGGGGCGCGGGTGGGGGCGGGGGCGGCGAGGCGATGGACACGGTGGGCGGGAGAGCCGCCCGGACGGGCGACATCCGTCAGTGTCGACGGGGCGCCGCGGCGCCTTGAGCCCGCGCCGGGCCTCGCGGCCGGCGCGGTACGGGGTGTGCCCCCGCCCGCCCCGGACGCCGACGACGGGAGGGGAGGATGGACGCGCACGACGTGCAGCGACGCGTGGAAGGGGACGCCCGGAGGGGCATCGCGGGGAACGGCGGCGCGGCGGAGGGGGACGCCGTCGACACGGGCCCGCTGGCCGAACGGCTGCCGGTCGCCCGGGCGCGCGCCGGGGCGTTCCTCGACGCCCTCCCGCGCTCGGCGCGGGTGGTGGTCTTCGCCCACTTCGACGCCGACGGGCTGGCGGCGGGGGCGCTGTTCGGGCGGGCGCTGCCGCGGCTGGGCTTCGGCGACGTGTGCGTGGTGCCGTCGGGGCGGGGGGAGAGCGCCTTCTCCGACGGCGCCCGCGAGCGGCTGCGCACCCTCGCCCCCGACGCGCTCGTCGTCACCGACCTGGGCGTGCGCGCCGACGGCGTGCTCCCCGGCGTGCCGACGCTCTACGTCGACCATCACCGCCCCGAGGGGGGGCCGCCCGCGCCGGCGGTGGTCGTCACCGGGTACGGCTGGGATCCCATCCCCTGCTCGGCGTGGCTCGCCTGGGAGCTGCTGGCGCCGCTGGTGGCGGAGGCGGGCGGGCCCACCGACGACCTGCTCTGGCTCGCCGCGCTCGGCACGGTGAGCGACCTCGGCGACGCCGCCCCGTGGCCGCCGCTCGCCGAGGCGAAGCGGCGCTACACCGCCAAGTGGATCCGCGAGGGGGTCGCCCTCGTGAACGCGGCGCGGCGGGCGAGCGCCTTCGACGTGGCGACGCCGCTGGCGCTGCTGCTCGGCGCCGAGCATCCGCGGGCGCTGGCGGAGGACGGCGCCGGCGGGGCCGACCGGCTGCGGGCGTACCGCGCCGAGGTGAACGCGGCGCTGGCGGTGGCGCGCCGGCAGGCGCCGGTGTTCGCCGCCGGGGACAGCCCGTGGGCGCTGCTCGCCCTCGACTCCCCCTGCCAGATCCATCCGCTCATCGCCCAGCAGTGGCGCGCCCGGCTGCCGAAGCACGCGGTGATGGCGGCCAACCGCGGCTACCTCCCCGACGTCGTCGCCTTCAGCTGCCGCACGGCGCGCGAGGAGCTGCACCTGGGCCGACTGCTGCAGGCGGTGGAGCTGGGGGAGTGGACGGGGCGCATCGGCCACGGACACGACCGGGCGACCGGCGGGCACCTGCCGCCGGCGGCGTTCGCGCGGCTGCTGGCCGGGCTCGGCTTCCCCGAGCGGGCGGTCGCCGGGCGTTAGGCCGGTGGGGCGCGCCGCGCCGGGTCCGGCGTCGGCCGCGCGTCAGCTGCTCGTCTCGCCGCAGCTGCCGCCGCCGGGCAGCGGCGCGGGGCGCTCGCGCATGAGCGCCTCGACCGCGTCGGCCTCGCGCGGGACGCCGCTCGAGAGCCACTCGACGCCGCGCTCGGTGACCGCGTAGACGTCCTCGATGCGCACGCCGACGTTCGCGTAGCGCGCCATCACCGGGCGCAGGCGCGCGCGCATCGCCCGGTTGCGCGGCGTGTCGGGCAGCCCGTCGAGCACCGTCGGGTTCACGTAGATCCCGGGCTCCACGGTGAACACGTCGCCCGGCTCGAAGCGGCGCTCGCCGAAGTAGTAGCCGGCCGGGTCGTGCACCTCCAACCCGATGCCGTGGCCGCCGTAGCCGTGCCAGGCGAACAGCCCCACCTGGGCGCACACCCCGTCGCGGCAGGGCGCGGCGGCGTCGTAGCGCGCCTCGGGGGACTCGATGAGGCCGAGCCGCGCGAGCCCGGCGGCCACCACGGCGCGCCCCGAGTCGCTCGCGGCGGCCACCGGGGCGCCGGCGCGGATCTGCCGCACGAACGCCCCCTGCGCCGCCAGCACGAGGTCGTAGACGGCGCGCTGCTCGGCGGTGAAGCGCCCGCTCACCGGCATCGTCCGCGTCACGTCCGAGGAGTAGTGCGCGAGCGCCGCGGCGGCGTCGATGAGCAGCAGGTCGCCGGCCTGCATCGTCCGGTCGTTCACGTCCCAGTGCAGCTTGAGGGCGTTGGGTCCCGAGCCGACGATGCTGCCGTAGCCCGGCCGCTCGGCGCCCAGGCGGCGGAACGTCCCCTCGAGCACCGCCTGGATCTCTCCCTCGCTGCACCCGGGCGCGGCGGCGCGCATCGCCTCGGCGTGGGCGCGGGCGCTGATCTCGGTGGCGCGCCGCAGGAGCGCGAGCTCCGCGGCGCTCTTGCGGGCGCGCAGCCGCAGCACCGCGCCGTCGAGCGACTGCACGCGCAGCCCCGGCCGGTCGCGCCGCAACGCGGCGACGAGGGCGGCGCCGCGCGTCAGCGTGTCGGCCGCGGCGAAGTCGGCGGTCTGCACGTCGCTCACCACGTGCAGCGGGAGCCCGCCGGCGAGGAGCGAGTCGAGCGCCGGGCGCAGCTCGGCGATCGGGCGCCCGGCGAGCCCGGTGCGCGCCGCCGCCTCCGCGGGGCCGACGCGGGCGCCGACGTAGAGCTCCTGTCGGGCGTTGCGCGGCGGGACGAACAGGGTGGCCGTGGTCCCCGCGGCGCGCTTGACCAGGACGAGCGCGGCGTTGGGCTCGGCGTGCCCGGTGAGGTACTGGAACGAGGGGAGCTGCGAGAACGGCGGCCAGTGCGTCACCGGCTCGACCGCGCCGTAGGCGAGCACCACCCCCGAGTCGACGCCGGCGAGCAGCGCCGCGCGGCGGGCCGCGTACTCGCCGGCCGGGACCTGCGCGGCGGCGAGCCCCGGGAGCGCCAGGGCGGCGGCGAGCAGCAGGGTGCGGCCCGAGGGGGCGCCGGAGAGGGGGGAGCGCACGCAGGGCATCGGACGGGGACCGGAGGGGCGGACGCGCGAGGGGGAGCGGGCGAACATGGCGCGCCACCCCGGGGCTGGCAATCGACGCGCTCGCCGGAGCGCCTCCGCCCCCGGGGTCCCGTCGCGGCGCGCCGTCGACCGCCCCGGCGTCGGGGCGCGGCGCAGCGGTGGCTCGCCGCGCGCCGCGCCCGCTGCCCCGCGCCTCAGCGCGCGCGGCGGCGCCGACCGGCCACGACGACGGCGACGAGCCCCGTGCCGACGAGCGCCAGCGTGGCCGGCTCCGGCACCGTGACCGGCGCGAGGATCTGGAACGCCAGGTCGCCGCCGAGCGGCGCGGGCGACGTCAGCTCTCGAATGTCCTCCGCCCCGTCGCCCCGCACGCTCGCCGACGACGCCCACCAGAAGTTGCGCTCCTCGCCGTAGTCGTCCGCGGCGCCGTCGTGCAGGGCGATCCAGTACGGGTTGGGGCCGCCGAGCGTGACCGTCGGGAAGGTGAAGTGGAGCAGGTACGTGTCGAAGCCGTTCGTCGAGCCGACCAGCGTCGCCGGCGCGGCCGCGCTCCCGCTGGCGAGCAGGAACCCGGCGTGGCCGGAGGCGGCGTTGTCGAACACCGCCCAGGTGAGCGTGCCGTCGTAGTCGAGGGCGATCCCGGAGCGCGCCCGCGCCCAGAGGCGCATCCCACCGATGCGCGTGGATGGGCCGACGGTGCTGAAGTCGTCGGCGGGGCGCCGGGTGGACAGACTCCACTCCCCCGTGGCGGCCGGGGCGCCGTTGTCCCACACGATCGGCTGCGCCGCGGCGGCGCGCGCGGTGAGGGCGAGGAGGGCGGCGAGCGTCGTGCAGCGGGCGAGCGCGCGGCGTGGTGCGGAGGGGCGGTGGGTGCGTGGGCGGGGGGCGACGCGGGCGGAGCTGCAGGGGACGCGCATGCGAGACTGCCTCCGGGTGGGGGGGATGGCGCACCCGCCCCGGCGGACCACGGACGGGCGCGCGCGGGCGCCAAGGTAGCGTGGTCAGGTATGAAGCCGCCAGACGCCCCGCTCCCCGCGCGCGCGGCGCGCCCCGGCGCGCGTCTCCGTCTCCCGGCGGGTGCCCCCTCCGGCGCGTGCGAACCTTGCCGCTCGCCGCCGGGTACGACAACTTGGAGCGGCGAACGCCGTTCTTCGAGACGAACACCGTTCGGCGCCGGACTCGGCCGCAGGGCGGAGTGCGCGCGTCCCGAGCGCCACGGCGTGCCGTCGTCCGCCCCCGATCCGCTCCATCCGCTCCACCCCGCCGCGCCGAGGAAGTCTGCCATGCCCACGTACAAGGCCCCGATGGACGACATCCGCTTCGTGCTCGAAGACGTCCTCGACGTCGGGCAGCTGTCGCGGCTCCCCGGCTACGAGGAGGCGACCCCCGACCTGCTGCTCGCCGTCCTCCAGGAGGGGGCGACGCTGTGCGAGGAGGTGCTCGCCCCGATCAACCAGAGCGGCGACGCCGAGGGGTGCCACCACGAGAACGGCGTCGTCCGCACGCCGAAGGGGTTCAAGGAGGCGTACGACCAGTTCGTCCAGGGCGGCTGGCCGGCGATGACCGCGCCGGCGGAGTTCGGCGGGCAGGGGCTGCCGCACCTGACGCGCTTCGTCTTCGACGAGATGCTCTGCTCGGCCAACCTGTCCTTCTCGATGTACCCCGAGCTCGGCCACGGCGTCGCCCTGACGCTCGAGAAATGGGGGAACGCGGAGCTCAACGCGCGCTTCCTCCCGAAGATCGTCGAGGGGACGTGGGGGGGGACGATGTGCCTCACCGAGCCGCACGCCGGCACCGACCTCGGGATCATCCGGACGCGGGCCGTCCCGGCGGGCGACGGCGCGTACCGGATCACCGGCACGAAGATCTTCATCTCCGCCGGCGACCACGACCTGACCGAGAACGTCTGCCACCTGGTGCTCGCCAAGCTCCCCGACGCCCCGCGCGGGACGAAGGGGATCTCGATGTTCCTCGTCCCCAAGTTCCTCCCCACCGAGGAGGGGGGGATCGGCACCCCCAACGGCGTCTCGGTCGGCTCGATCGAGCACAAGATGGGGATCAAGGCCAACGCCACCTGCGTCGTCAACTTCGACAACGCGACCGGCTGGCTCGTGGGCGAGGAGAACAAGGGGATGCGCGCGATGTTCACGATGATGAACGGCGCGCGGCTGGGCGTGGGGCTGCAGGGGCTCGGGCTCGCCGAGGTGTCGTACCAGAACGCCCTCGCCTACACCAGGGACCGCGTGCAGGGGCGCGCCCTCACCGGCGCCAAGGCCCCCGAGCAGGAGGCCGACCCGATCATCGTCCACCCGGACGTGCGCCGCATGCTGCTGACGATGAAGGCGTACACCGAGGGGGAGCGGGCGCTCGCCTACTGGGTGGGGCTGCTCATCGACGTCGCCGAGCGCCACCCGGACGAGGAGCGCCGCAAGGAGGCGGACGACCTCGTCGCCCTGCTGACGCCGATCATCAAGGCGTTCCTCACCGACACCGGCTTCGAGAGCGCCAACCTCGGGCTGCAGTGCCTGGGCGGCCACGGCTACATCCGCGAGTACGGGCTCGAGCAGTTCGTCCGCGACGCCCGCATCGCCCAGATCTACGAGGGGACCAACGGCGTGCAGGCGCTCGACCTCATCGGGCGCAAGGTCCCGGAGGGGAACGGGCGGCTGATGCGTCGCCTGCTCGGCCTCATGCAGGCCGACGTCAAGGCGGCGCAGGGCGACCCGCGCGTCGCCGAGATGGCCGGGCAGCTCGGCGCCGCCGTGCGGACGCTGCAGGAGACGATCATGGGGGTCATGCAGAAGGCGATGGGCAACCCCGACGAGGCCGGGGCGGCGGCGAGCGACTTCCTGCGGATGATGGGGGTCGTGACCACCGGGTGGATGTGGCTCAAGATGGCGCGCGTCGCCCTCGACAAGCTGCCGACCGCCAACGGCGACGCCCGCTTCTACGACGCCAAGGTGAAGACGGCGCGCTTCTACTACGCGAAGCTGCTGCCGCAGGTCGACGCGCTGGCGGCGACGATCCGCTCGGGGGCGGCGCCGGTGATGGAGCTGGAGGCGGCGGCGTTCTGACCGGGCGCCGCCCCGGTGAGGCCGGGGCGGCGCTTCGCTACAGCTCCGTAACGGCGGCGGGGCGGGGGGCGGGCCACCTTGCCGGGGGCGTGCCGCCGGCGTCGATTGGCCCGCCGCGGCGCGTCGAGGCGCCGCCTCCGCTCCCGCCCCCGCCTCCGCATGCCCCGACCCGTCGTGCGCCCGTCCGCGCGCACCCTGCCGCGCGCCCGGCGCCTCGCCGCGCACCTGACCCTTCCGGTCGCCCTCCCGCTGGCGGTCCCGACCGCCGCCGCCCTGCTCGCCCTCGCCCCCGCGGCGGTCGCCGCGCAGGCCACCGAGGGGTTCATCCAGGGGCGCGTCACCGACGCGCAGGGACAGCCCATCGTCGGCGCCACCGTCACCGCGCGCAACGAGGCCACCGGCTACCAGCAGCAGCGCGTCACCGACGCGCGCGGGCGCTACTCCTTCCCGCAGCTCCCCCTCGGCGGCCCCTACGTCGTGAGCGCGCGCCGCCTCGGCTACCAGGCGGCGCGCCGCACCGGGATCGTCCTCAACCTGGGCGACCGCGTCCCGGCCGACTTCACCCTCGGCCAGGCGTCGACGCAGCTGCAGGAGGTCGTCGTCCGCGGCGACGCGACCAACCAGCGGATCGAGCGCGCCGGCGCGTCCAAGGTCGTCACGAGCGAGAACATCGAGCAGCTCCCGATCACCGACCGCTCGTTCTCCGACCTGGCGATCATCGCCCCGACCACCTCGCGCCAGGGCACGGGGGGGATCATCACCTCGTCGTCGTCGATCGCCGGCGGGCGCGTGACGACCACCGACATCCGCGTCGACGGCGTCCAGGCGAAGAACACGCTCTGGGGCGCCGGCTTCGGGCGCGGCCCGTACTCGTTCTCGGTCGAGGCGATCCGCGAGTTCGAGGTCGTCACCAACGTCTACGACGTCACCCAGGGGCGCCAGGGCGCCGGGGCGGTGAACGTCGCCACGCAGTTCGGCACCAACGAGCGGCGCGGCTCGCTGTTCGCCTACAACCGCGGGCGCTGGGGGGGGACCGAGGACTTCCAGCGCCGCCTGAACAACGCCAACATCTGGCAGTTCGGCGGCTCGATGGGCGGGGCGCTCGTCCGCGACCGGCTGCACTACTTCGTCGCCTACGACCGGCAGCAGACCGACGAGCCGTTCCAGACGATGGACATCCGCAACGAGTTCGACGAGCGGCAGTTCGGCATCGCCCGCGACTCGGTGCGCCGCTTCGTCGACATCCTCCAGCGGCAGTACGGGCTCTCGAGCGACCGGCAGACCGGGCAGTTCGACCGCGCCAACACCCTCAACTCGGTGTTCGCCCGCCTCGACTGGGCGGTGGCGGAGAACCACCGGCTGACGGTCCGCCACCAGTTCAGCAACTGGGCCTACGACAACGCGCTGACCGACCGCTTCCTCGCCGTGCGCGAGAGCTTCGGGAACCAGCAGTCGCGCGAGAACCAGCTGCTCGCCACGCTCAAGAGCAACCTCGGGCGGCGGACGACGAACGACCTGCGCCTCGCCTTCACCGACCGGCTGCTGCAGAACGTCGCCAACACCCGGCTGCCGCGCGGCTGGGTGAACGTCGCCTCCGACATCCGCAACGCCGAGGGGCAGCCGGTGCGCACGGCGCAGCAGATCCTCCAGTTCGGCGGGATGCGCACGAGCCCCGAGCTGCAGAGCGAGCGCTCCTACCAGCTGGTCAACATCACGCGCATCCAGGGCGAGCGCTCGGCGCTCACCTTCGGCACCGACAACTCGCTCAACCAGCTCTCGATGTTCGTCTCGATCGAGACGGACGGGCTGTTCCAGTTCGCCTCGCTCGGCGACCTCGAGGCGCGCCGCCCCTCCTCGTTCGCCCGCCTGGTGCCGCAGCAGGAGCTCGAGCCGCGCATGTGGCAGTGGGTGGCCGACGCCTCGGCGTTCGCCCAGGTCGAGCACCAGTTCACCCCGACGCTCACCGCCACCGCCGGGCTGCGCGGCGACGTGACGGCGTTCCTCACCGCCGCCAACCGCAACGAGCGCGTCGAGCAGCGCTTCGGCCGCCGCACCGACGTGCGGCCGACGAACTTCAACCTGCAGCCGCGCGCCCAGGTCACCTGGGACGTGGGCGGGCGCGGCAGCGACATCCTGCGCGCCGGCGGCGGGCTGTTCACGGCGCAGCCGCACTACATGCTGCAGATCAACCACCTGCTCAACGACGGCTCGCAGCTGGCCGACCTCGCCCTCTCGCGCGCCGCCGGGCAGCAGATCCCCGATCCGGACTTCGTCCGCTTCCGCCAGAGCTTCGCCAACGTCCCGGGGATCCCGGCCGGCGCGGGGACGCGCCCGGCCTTCATCAACATGTTCGCCGAGGACTTCCAGGTCCCGCGCACGTGGAAGGGGGACCTCGCCTACCAGAAGCGGCTGCTCGAGGGGCGGCTGACGCTCGGGCTCACCGGGCAGTACGCGGTGACGCGCAACCTGTACCGCTACTACGACCTGAACCTGCGCGACCCGGCGTTCACCCTGGCCAGCGAGGGGAACCGCCCGGTCTTCCTCCCGGCGACGTCGATCTCCGCCACCGGCGGGCTCCCCTTCGCGCAGGCGCGCCGCTTCGACGACCTCGCCCGCGTGCTCGAGCTGCGCTCCGACGCCTCGCAGCACCAGCGCGCCGGCATCGTCGAGGCGCTGCTGCGGCTGCCGCGCGGCGGCAACGTCGGCGGGTCGTACACCTACAACGTCACGCGCGACAACAACTCGTACAACTGCTGCATCGCCGTCACCTCGCTCTTCACCCCGGTGGCCGGCGGCACGCGCGACCTGGCGTGGGGCGCGGCGGCCAACGACTTCCGCCACAAGATCGTCCTCTACGGCGCCCTCCCGGCGGTGTGGGGGGTGCGCGTGAGCGGGCGCTACCTCGGGCAGAGCGGGGCGCCGGTGTCGCTCGTCGTCGGGCGCGACATCAACGGCGACGGCTTCGGCGCCGGCGGCGACTTCGGCAACCTCAACGACCTGCCGTTCATCTTCGACCCGAGCAGCCCGAACACGCCGCAGGCGGTGCGCGACGGGCTCACGGCGCTGCTCGCCAACCCGCACACGCGCGCCGCCGACGCCATCCGCGAGCACGCCGGGCGCATCCTGCCGCGCAACGCGATCCGCAACGACTTCTTCCAGACGCTCGACGTGCGCGTCGCCAAGACGCTCCCCTCCGTCGGCGGGCGCAGCGCCGAGCTCTCGCTCGACGTCTTCAACGCCTTCAGCCTGCTCAACCGCAACTGGGGCGGGCAGTGGCAGATCCCGGGCGCCAACCAGGTGCTCTACACGATCACCGGCTTCGACCGGACGACGCAGAGCTACCAGTACCGCGTCAACCCGAACGCCGGCGTCCCGGTGAAGTTCGGCAACCGCTACCAGCTGCAGGCCGGCGTGCGCGTCGGCATCTGAGCGGGGTCGGGCGGCGCGCGCACCCCTCGGGGGCCCCGTGACCGGGGCCCCGGGCTCAGGGGGTGCGGCGCGCCGCCACCCCGGCGCCGGTCGCCGCGACGGGCACCCCGCCGCGCTCGCCGAGCGCCAGGGCGATCGCCGCCACGCGCCCGGCCACGGCC
>ERZ1066121.2691-NODE-2691-length-10841-cov-6.909698_pt1 | contig 10841 bp, 9 predicted proteins | sample MGYA00382768_ERZ1066121 | MGnify/ENA primary metagenome ERZ1066121 (study PRJEB33369, sample SAMEA5778351) | biofilm metagenome | biome: Industrial cooling water; feature: Water cooling tower basin; material: Biofilm | place: United Arab Emirates | collected... | reverse complement strand
TTCCGGCTCCGGGGCGCGGCGGGGGCGGCGGTAGCGGGCGCGGGCAGGGCGGCGGAGGCGGATTCGGCGGACCGGGTGGCGGCGGGCGGCTTCAGTTCGCGCTTTACCACAATTGGACGCTGAGGAACGACGTGCTGGTGCGCGAAGGCGCGCCGCTGATCGACCTGCTTGAGGGCGGCGCGATCGGCCGCGGCGGAGGTGTCGCGCGGCACCAGGTCGAGGCGCAGGCGGGCCTGACGCGCAACGGGCTCGGCCTGCGCCTGAGTGCCACCTGGACCGGCGGCAGCCGGGTCGATGCGGCGAGCGGTCGGTCCGAGGACCGGCTCCGCTTCGGCGACCTCATGACCGCCAACCTCCGCCTGTTCGCCAACTTCGGCGCCATGCCCGAGCTGGTGGTCGCCAATCCGTGGCTGCGCGGCACCCGCGTGACGCTGGCGATGGACAATCTGTTCAACCAGCGCCAGCGCGTGACGGACGCGAGCGGCGCGACGCCGATGAACTTTCAGCCCGCGCTGCTCGATCCGCTCGGCCGCACGGTGCGGCTGGAGGTGCGCAAGCTGTTCTTCGCGCTGCCGCCGCGCCGCGCGATTGACCCGCCGCCGCCGCGGGGGCAGGACGAACCCCGCGTGCGCCCGTAGCTCAGCAGGATAGAGCATCGGATTCCTAATCCGGGGGCCGTGGGTTCGAATCCCGCCGGGCGCACCACCCAAGGCCGTTTGTTCAGGAGGCGGGCGCAGTCGGCCGAAGCGCAGGCGGGAGTGCTTGCCGTGCAGCGGCGCTTGCGGCAAGGCGGCACGGACCGGGCGGTTAGCTCAGCTGGTAGAGCATCTCGTTTACACCGAGAGGGTCGGCGGTTCGAGCCCGTCACCGCCCACCACCGCGCAGCGGAGGAGACGCGCGGCAGGCTGAGCGCACCGATGCGAGCGCGGCCGGCCTCGCCTGGCGAGGACCGACGGCGCGAACTTCGCCCGTGGCGCTTACGGCTCGCGTTCCCGTCAACTCTCCACGAACACATATTCGTGCTGGCTGTCGCGCACGGTGAGCGTGCGGCGGCCGGCGGCGTTGGTGCCGGCGACGAAGGCGAAGCCGCTGACCGACGGGTCGATCGTGACGAAGGACAGCGTGCCGTCGTCATTCCTGCGGCTGGCCATGCCGCTCGACCAGTCGGTGAAGTGGAAGCGGACGCCACTGCCCTCGCGCGCCACGCGGATGCGGCCGAGCTCGGGGCTTGCAAAGGCCGGGGCGAGCGCCGCGACCGCTTCGGCGGCGGGCGGGATGGCGAGCCGCTCGCGATCCTTTTTCGCGCCTGCCTGGATCGCGGCCGCCGTCGCCGCGACGTTGGCGGCCGCCTCGGGCTTGCCGTCGTACAGCACCTCGAGGATGCGGCGCATGAAGGGGCGCAGCAGCGCGTTGCCGTTATCCGCATTGGTGAGCAGCACGGCCGCGACCTTCGCGTCCGGGAACACCCACCAGTTGGTCATGTAACCCGGCATCGCACCGCCATGGTACACGACGGGGACGCCGTAGAACCGATCTTCGAACAGGCCCATGCCGTACCACTGGTCCTCGCCCGAGGGCACGCCATGCTTGCGCCGCTCAAGCAGGTTGGCCTCTGAGACGAGCCGCTTGCCACTCGGAAGCACCCCGCGCGCAAGCTCCAGCCGGGCATATTGCGCCATGTCGCGCGCGGTCGAGAAGGCGCCGCCCGCGGGCCGGAAGGGCGCAATCGAGTAGGACAGGTCGAGGCTGGCCACGGCGGGCCTGCCGTCCGGGTCCATCCCGTGCGGGCTCGCATGGTTGGCCTTGAGCGCGCGGGCGAAGGAGAAATGCGTGTTGGCCATGCCGAGCGGGCCGAACACGCGCGCCTGCATGGCCCGGTCATAAGCCTCGCCGACCGGCTGGCCCGGATAGGCGATGCTGCCGCCGATATAGCCACCTGCCGTGGTGATCAGGTTGTTGTACTGGAACACCTCGCCGAAGCCGCTGGTCGGCTGGGTCGCCGCCAGATAGGGGAAGACGCGCGCCGGATCGGTGCTGCGCGGCGTGTTGAAGACCCATTCGAGATCCTTGCGCGGCAGGCCGGTGCAGGCGCAGACAAGATGGCGGATGCGGGTCTGCGCCGTGGTCGCGTCGTTGCCAAGCCTGAACGCGGGATAGACCTGGGTGACGGGCTGGTCCCAGGCGAGCTTGCCCTGATCGACCAGCGTCGCGAGCATCAGCGTCGACAGGCCCTTGGTGTTGGACGCGACCATGAACTGCGTGTCGGCATCGACCGGGTCGGGCCGCCCGAGCGTCTTTACGCCGATGCCGCCCATGTCCACGATCCGGCCGTCCTGGATGAGGGCATAGGCGATGCCGGGCACGCCCAGCTGCGCCATGCCGGTGCGGAGAAAGTCCTTGAGATCGGCCACGCGCGCGGCATCGAGCGGATGCGCGGCCTTGCCTGCGAAGCTCTCGCGTGCATAGCCGGGCGCGCGCAAGCTGGACAGCACCTGGCTGATCGCCGACCAGCGCTTGTCGGTGGTGGCTTCCGAGCCGTCGTAGAGCACCGCGCTCCAGTCCTGACCCTTGCGATAAAGCGTCGCGAACAGCGCGCGCTTTTCATTGGGCGAGGTCTCGTATTCGACCGAGACGCGCTCGTCCCAGCCCTCACGGCCCGGGCGCGGGGTGACGAGCTTGGGCGCGCGGGTCTGGCCCGGCTGCGCGAGCGCCCAGGCCTGCGCGGCGACAGCGGCGGCGTCGGGCCCGGTCAGCCCGTCGACCACCGCCACCCGCGCATCGCCTTCAGGCGCTGCCATGACGCGGACCCGGCCCTTGCTCTCCAGCGTCCAGCCCTTGGCCGCAGTGAAGGTCGCCCCGCCCTCCAGCCGCGCCGCGGTGTCGGCGGCAAGCTGGGCGGTCTGCGCCAAAACGGGCGTACTCACGCCCAGGAGCAGCGCGCACATGAGTCTCAGACGGTGTTGCATTTTGTACCCCTGCTCGTTGTGCTTGCTTGCATTTTGGTCAGCTTACCGCAGCGAGACGACCTTTGAGCGGATTGCCTTATCAAGCCTGATCATCGCATCGATCATCCGGTCCTGAATAGCTGGCCAGCTCTCAACCGGTGAGCGGTATCCGCCTTCCTGCAAGAAGGCGATGGAGCAGCCTTTTTGCCCCTCTCCGTTTCGCCAGATCAGGCTGTCTCCGAACTGGGCCTCGATTTCAGCCCTTTGGGCGTGCAGCTTTTCAAAAGCCGGCTTGTCGTCGGCTATCCAGAGGTAGACCTTATTCTCTTGCTGAGTGACTCCATAGTCCAAGCTGTAGCCGGTGCGACCGATGCTTCCGCTGATCCAAGTTCCACGAGTCGGCGACCGCCCGGCGTGAAGCGAAGTTTGTTCGCGCGCGCGGGTCAAGAGCTGCTCCCAGAAGCGGTATCGGAGATCATGTCGCTCGACATTCTCCTTCCGCTCAGCCAGGCGTTTCGCTCCCAGCTGCGTCTGGAAGGCTGCCGCTTCTGGTAGAGGGATGAGCGGCTGTATATCCATCAGCAGACGGCCGTCCTCCATGCGATACGGCTTAAGCCGGATGCAGCGCACATCCATCCCATGTTCGCGAAGCCACATGACGGAGGTGGTCAGTTCTTTCGAGAAGTCGGCCGCCGCGAGCAGGATGCGTGTTTCGCGGCCGAACCGCTCCTCCTCGACATCCGACCATTCGAGAAACGACAATAACTCGGCTGCCGCTACATCTTGCTCTAAGCGCCGATACCTCGCGAACGCGGCAACAGCCTGATCGAAGGTCATAGCGGAGATCATCGCCGCATAGCGGATCGCCTGCAGCTCCATGTGGCCCCCGTCGCCGCTACGCTTCAGTTCGACGACCACCAAGTTAGCGTCGCGGTCGAGACAGAGCAGGTCAATTCGGCGGCTGCTATCCTGCCAACCGCTGAACTCCTCGGCGAGGACAATAAGCCCGGCTTCGAGGCAATCGATCCTCTCGCGCAGGAGACGCTGGATATCGCCGCGTTCGCTGACACCCTGATCCTCGAAGCTGGTTGGCTCAACAGGGGTGAGTGCGTTTCCGGTGATCTCGAAAATGGCCATGCTCGCCCTATCGCACTCCCGTCATCACCAGCTTTTGCATGCGCTGGCCGGTGGCGACTTCGGTGGCGTAGAGATCGCCCTCGCGGTCGGTCGCGATCGAGTGGAGCCAGGTGAACTGGCCCGGCAGGCGGCCGTTGCGGCCGACCGTCGCGATGACGCGGTGATCCTGGCGGCGCAGGATCCAGATGCGGCCGTTCATCATGTCGGCGACGTAGAGAAAGCGCTTGTCGGGGCTGAGCGCGATGTCGGTGACGCTGCGCGTACCGTCGGTGCTGTTGGGCGCGGGCGCGACCGTGCGCAGAAAGGTAAGGCTGCCGTCGGCCGCGACGCGGAACAGTTGCGCGCGATTGTTGCGGCGGTCGCAGACGTAAAGATGGCCGTCGCCGGTCGGCACCACGCAGTGCACGATATCGCCGAAATCCTTCGCGTCCGGGTCGGAAGGCTGGTTCTTGGGCAGATCGGGCCGCGCAGGCCGCCCGTCCGCACCGTAAGCGCCCACGAACCTCAGATCCTTGTCGAAGCGGGCGAGGCGCTTGTTGCCATAGCCGTCGGCAATCAGGACATGCGCGCCATCGAAGTGGATGTCAGCGGGCTGGCCGAGCGTGGTTCCGTCCGTATTGCTGCCGGCCTTTTCGCGCCGGCCGATCTGGCGCAGGTAGCGCCCGTCGGCGGAGTAGTTCAGCACGGCGTTGTCGCCGTCGCCATTGCCGCCGAGCCAGACGGTGTTGCCCGCGTCGATGAAGATGCCGTGCGGACTCTTGGGCCATTGATCGACGCCGTCGACCACGGGGCGGGGCGCGTCGCCGCCGAAGCCGCCCAGATAACGGCCGTCCTTGGCGAAATGCACCACGGTGGGCGCGGGCCGGCAGCAGAGCGCGGTCGGCGGTTGCCTGGCGGCGCCGGTCTCGAACGGCGTGAGCGAGGCGGGGCGGTGGACGAACCAGATGGTATCGTCGGGCGCGACCGCGACGCCCGAGACCTGGCCGACGATCAGCCCCTCCGGCATGCGCGGCCAGGCGGCGTCGACCGCGAAGCGCGGGAAGGGGATGCCGGGCGTGACGACGGTCGTCTCGAGCTCGACCAGAGCGGGGCGGCGCTGCGACACGGCCGGAGCGGACGCGCCGAGTGCCAGGCCTGCGAGCACCGTCATGGCCGCTGCGATCCGCATCGTGACTCTCCCTGGTTGTGGGAGAGAGGCTAACAGACGGCCGGGACCGCGCAAGGCTCAGAGACTGCGGACGAGCCGCACCGCGCGCGCAATCCAGGTCGGATCGGCGAAGACCTGCTGGCGCGCACCCGCCCCGAGCGGAAGCAGCTGGAGCTTGCCTTCCTCGCGCCCGATCAGCCGGCCGAAGGCGAAGCGGCCGGCAGGGCGGGGGACGAGCACGTCGCGATTGAGCGCCTGTCCGAAGCGCTCGGGCGCGAGGCGCTCGCACCAGATCTCGTCACCCGCGCGGTAATCGCCGACCGAGGCGTGGACCGTGACGGCGACCAGCTCGGGCGCGGCCTGGGGCGGGCGCACCACGCCCGTCCTGGTCGGAGCGCGCGCGCCGTCCGGCCCGATCAGCGCCGCGACCGGCAGGTCGGGCCGTTCGGGCAGGCTTACCAGATCGGCGGCCTCCACGCCCAACGCCTTTGCGATCCGGTTCAGCCAGCCGACCGACACGGTGCGGGTGCCCATCTCCAGCCGGCCGATGGTCTGCGCGGTGGTCGGCGGCGTGCAGCGCCGGGCGACATCGTCGAGGGTCAGGCCCTTGGCCCGGCGGACTTCACGGATGGCGGTGATCATGAACAGGGTTCCCGAACCGATGAGGTTTGTCTCTGTCCTATAGGTTCGCCTTTGTGGCAAGCCCCGCGAATCGGAACAGAAGGAGATCGTCCATGCGGCAGGTGCTTGAGGAGCGGCGGCTGAAAGGGCCGGGGCATCGGAGCGTAACGATGAACGTGGCTGAATCGCCGCTCGGCTGGCTCGCCTCGCGCGGGCGGATCAGCGAGCGGCAGCTGGTGGCGGGCGAAACGTTGCGCGCCGACTATGAGCGCGCACAGCTTGGGGCCAGCGTCACCATGCGTTGGGATGTGGCACCGCGCGCCGTGCGTGGCGGGCGCAGCGTCGCACCCGACCCGACCACCAGCCAGCTCGACGCCAAGGCGCGGTTCGACGCGGCGCTCGTGCATGCAGGGGCGGGGCTGGCGGACGTGCTGTGGCGCGTGGTCTGCGCGGGCGAAGGCCTGGCGGAGGCCGAACGGGCGCTCGGCTGGCCGGCGCGGGCGGGCAAGCTGGTGCTCGGCCTCGCGCTCGACCGCCTGGCCGATTTCTACCGGGTCCGGTGATGCGAGCAGGCACCGCCACTTTGTGGATTCGGCGTCCGAATCGTCAATGCGTCAACCCGTCAGGCCCTCAGCTGGGCTGGCCGCCACAGCGGCGTTGGCCTCGCCCCCGGCTGCGGGTAGAAGGTGCGGATGGCGACCGCGTCCGCACCGCTGATCGACGGCTATGGCCGACGGATCAGCTATGTGCGGCTGTCGGTGACCGACCGCTGCGACCTGCGCTGCCGCTACTGCATGCCCGAGCGGATGAGCTTTCTACCCCGCGCGGAGCTCCTGACGCTGGCAGAGCTCGAGACGCTGGCCGAGCTGTTCATCGCCCGCGGGGTGACGCGCATCCGGCTGACCGGCGGCGAGCCGCTGGTGCGGCGCGGGGTCGAGCGGCTGATCGAAGCGCTGGGCCGGCGTGTGGGCGCAGGGCTCGACGAGCTGACGCTTACCACCAACGGCACCCAGCTGGCGCGCTTCGCGCCGGTCCTGGCCGCGGCGGGCGTGGCGCGAGTGAACGTAAGCCTCGACAGCTTGAATCCCGAACGCTTCGCCACGATCACGCGCGGGGGCGATCTTGGGCGCGTGCTGGACGGTATCGCGGAAGCCGCCCGGCACGGCCTGCGCATCAAGATCAACACGGTCGCGCTCAAATCGGTCAACGAGGGCGAGCTGCCCGGCCTGCTCGCCTGGTGCGTGGCGCAAGGGCATGACCTCACGCTTATCGAGACGATGCCGCTCGGCGACGTGGAGGGGCGACCCGGGCATTATCTCGGGCTGGATCAGGTCAAGCGCGTGCTGGACGAGCGGTTCACGCTCATCCCGAGCCTGGCGCGCACCGGCGGCCCCGCGCGCTATTGGGACGTGGCGGGCGCGGGCGTGCGGTTGGGGCTGATCACGCCGCTCAGCAACAATTTCTGTGCGGGCTGCAATCGCATCCGCGTAACCGCGACGGGCCAGGTGTTCGGCTGCCTGGGCCACGACCAGAGCGTCGAGCTGCGTGACCTGCTGCGGGCGGGCGGCGCGCCGCGCGTGCACCAGGCGCTCGACCAATTGGTGGCGAGCAAGCCCGAGCGGCACCGGTTCCGCATCGCCGCCGCACGGCCGGCGGTGGCACGCACCATGAGCGTGACCGGCGGCTGACCCGCATCAGAAGCGCAGTGCGGGCACGATCTCGCCTGCGCGGACGCCCTTCGCGCCCGCAGGCCTCCGCACGAGCCAGTCTGCCGCGGCGAGCATGTGCTGCGCCCCTGAATCCTGGTTCGGGAGCAGGTGAAGCACCCCGGCGTCGGCCCGTGCGCGCGAGAAGGTTTCGCGGTCTCCGCCTCCGGGAAGGTCGGATGCGACCGGCAGAGGCTCCCAGGCGAGCGCAACGTCGGGGTCTCGGCCGAGCAAGGCAGTGATCAGCGGCACGAGGATCAGTCGCGCGGTGACGAGCGCCGACGTGGGATTGCCGGGCAGGCCGACCACCCAGGTTCCGCCGGTCCGCCCTAGCCAGACGGGCTTGCCGGGCTTGATCCGAACGACTGCGAAGAGGAGGTCGAGCGCGTCTCCGAACATGGCCTTGCCGAAATCGCGTTCGCCGACCGAGGCACCGCCCGAGACGACCAGGATGTCGGCCCCTGCGAGGAGAGCGGGGGCTTCGCGGACAAGCTGCGGCAGGTCGTCGGGCCGGCGCAGCGCGGCGACCGCTTCCGCGCCCCAATCGCGCGCGAGGGCGAGCACGGCGAGGCTGATGCTGTCAGGGATGGCGCCGGGACGATCGCGTGCGGAGCCGGGCGGCGCGATCTCGTCGCCGGTGGCGAGCAGCCGCAGGCGCGGACGACGAACGCAGCGCACGCTTGCCTGGTCCGCGGCCGCTGCCGCAACAAGCGCGCGCGCGCCGAGCCGGGTGCCTCCGGACAGCAGGGTATCGCCCGCGGCGAAATCGGATGCCCGGGCCCGGATGAAGCGCTCAGGCGACGGAGCCAGCAGACGAACGGTGTCGCCGTCGCGCGCAACCACTTCCTGCGGCACGACTTTCGCCGTTCCCGCAGGCACCGGAGCGCCCGTGAAGATGCGGACGGCTTCGCCCTCGCCGATCGCACGATCGAAGGCACGGCCCGGCAGCGCCCGGCCGATCGCGGCGAACGCGTCGCCTTCGCCCGCCACGGCATAGCCGTCCATGGTCGCGACGTCCCAGAACGGGGCATCGCTCGCCGCGCGCACCGGATCGGCAAGCACGCGGCCATGCGCGTCGGCGAGCGGCACATCCTCGGCTCCAAGCGGGGAAACGGCAGATCGGAGACGGGACAGGGCATCGTCGAAGCTGATCATCGGTCCCGTTTTCTTTCCGCCCGGCCCGGCCATTTACCATCATCTGTGATCTGCGACACTGGCCGATCGTTACGTTCTCGTTTAGGAAACCGGCGGGAAGGGTCCCGCATGGCCTCGGGGGAAGAAGGCTGGCGGGCAGGGTCGGCTGCGCATGCTCAAGGAAGTTCTTGCCTCAAACGTGGCCAAGCTGGTGGCTGCCTGCGTGTGCCCGCTTGCCGGGGCCAGCGCCATCGCGCTCAAGGTTCCGCAGGTGCGCGCGGCCGTCCACAAGGCGACCGAGCCCAAGACCGCCCGGGCCAAGCCCAAGCTGAAGCAGCCGCCGCAAGACCGTGAGGCGCGCGCCAAGCCGCGCGTCCGCATGCCCGTGCGGCCCGCGATCGCGCCCGAAGCCGGCGGCGAGCAGCTTGCGCAGGGCATGATGTGCCCGAGCCCGGTGCAGCTGGGCCCGGATCTGCCGATCGGTGCGGGCAGCAGCCAGCAGACGGTGATGGTGTTGCCCGCGCCCGCCCCGGTGATCGAAGTGCAGCGCAACCTGCAAGTCGTCTGCCCCTCGATAGGCGGCGGCATGGCTTTGGTGACGGCGGCGACCGGCGTGGTTCCTGAGCCCGCGACCTGGGCGCAGATGATCGCCGGCTTCGCGCTGGTGGGCGGCACGCTGCGTGCCGGAAGGCAGCGGAGGTTGCGGGAACACCACGCCTAGATGACGCCTCCCGCCTGATCGCTGTTGCCACTTTGTTCCTGACGCGTCAGATCGGACGCATGCAGGAGGCGGGGCGAATCTGGCCGGTTTGGACCCGCAGTGTCGGCGCGATGATCGAGGCGGGCGCGATCGTGCGCTTTGCGTGCACCTGGTGCATGCGCGTTTACGACGTCGACCTGGAGACGCTCGCGATCCTGAAGGGCCGTGCCTGGTCGCTGGTCGATCGCCGGGCGCGCTGCAAGGCGAGCGGGTGCCGGAAGAGCGGGCGCTTCGTGGCGAGCCTGACGATGAACACGCCGTTCCTGTGGCTTCACGCGAGCGAGCAGACGCCGAACTGGATCGTCAACACCCGCCCCTGCGATCACGAACCGCCGGGGGAAGGCGGGCCGCCGCCATGCCCTGTCGGCGCGGACCCGAAACGGTGGGCGCTGGCCAGCGAACGCGAGCGCAAGAAGATGGTGGAGCGGCTGCGAAGTTGAAGCCGTGAAGCGGCGGGGCCGATTGACCGGCTCACCAAAGCCGCCCAAGGCGCGCGGCCATGCGCTTTTTCTCGGACAATGCGGCCCCCGCGCATCCGGCGGTGCTGGAGGCGATGGTCGCGGCCAACCGGCTCGACACGGCTTATGACGGCGATGCCTGGTCGAAGCGGCTCGACGCTGCGTTCTCCGACCTGTTCGAGCGCGACGTGCGGGCGCTGTGGGTCTCGACGGGCACCGCGGCCAACAGCCTCGCGCTCGCGGCGCTGTGCCCGCCCTTCGGCGGGGTGATCTGCCACCGCGACGCGCATATCCAGGTCGACGAGTGCGGCGCGCCCGAGTTTTTCACTGGCGGCGCGAAGCTGCTGCTGGCCGAGGGAGCCGGTGCCAAGCTGACGCCCGCCGCGGTCGAGGCGGTCGCGGGGGCGATCCGGCCCGACGTGCACCAGGTCCAGCCGCGCGCGCTGTCGATCACCAACGCCACGGAGCACGGCCTCGTCTACCGCCCGGAAGAGGTGGCGGCGCTCGGCGCGGTGGCGCGCGCGCGTGCGCTCGGCTTCCACATGGACGGGGCGCGCTTCGCCAACGCGGTCGCGCACCTGGGCTGCGCGCCTGCTGACCTGACCTGGCGCGCGGGGGTGGATGCGCTGAGCTTCGGCTTCGTCAAGAATGGCGGGATGTCGGCGGAGGCGCTGATCTTCTTCCGGCCGGAGCTGGCCGAGGACACGCTTTATCGACGCAAGCGCGCGGGCCATTTGTCCTCCAAAGGGCGCTATCTCGCGGCGCAGCTGCTGGCGATGCTGGAAGGCGGGCTGTGGCTCGAGCTTGCGGGGCGCGCCAATGCCGGGGCGGCGCTGCTGGCGGAAGCGGCGGACGCGCGGCTGGTGCATCCTGTCGAAGCGAACGAGGTGTTCCTGCGCCTGAGTGCGGCAGAGGCCGCGCGCCTGCGAGCGC
>ERZ1066121.2689-NODE-2689-length-10844-cov-66.417648_pt1 | contig 10844 bp, 7 predicted proteins | sample MGYA00382768_ERZ1066121 | MGnify/ENA primary metagenome ERZ1066121 (study PRJEB33369, sample SAMEA5778351) | biofilm metagenome | biome: Industrial cooling water; feature: Water cooling tower basin; material: Biofilm | place: United Arab Emirates | collected... | reverse complement strand
GGTGGCGGCGAACGGATGGCCGAGCGCCAGCGAGCTGCCGACCACGTTGAGCTTGCTGCGGTCGATCGAGCCCAGCGGCTGATCCAGGCCGAGCTTTTCCTTGCAGAACTCGGCCGATTCCCAGGCCTTGAGCGTGCACAGCACCTGCGCGGCGAAGGCTTCGTGGATCTCGTAGAAATCGAAGTCCTGCAGCGTGAGGTTGTTGCGCGCGAGCAGCTGCGCCACCGCCCACGCCGGCGCCATCAGCAGGCCGTCGCCGTGCACGAAATCCACCGCCGCCACCTGCGCGTCGCGCAGGTAGGCCTGCACTTCCAGCCCGCGCGAGGCCGCCCACTCTTCCGAGGCAAGCAGGCAGGCCGACGCGCCGTCGGTCAGCGGCGTGGAGTTGCCGGCCGTCAGCGTGCCCTTGCCCGAGGTCTTGTCGAAGGCGGGCTTCAGCGTTGCGAGCTTCTCGACGGTGGTCTCGGGGCGAAGGATGTTGTCGCGGTCGACGCCGCGGAACGGCACCACGAGGTCGGCGTAGAAGCCGTCGGCGTAGGCCTTCGCCGCCTTCGCATGTGATTCGTAGGCGAGCTGGTCCTGCTCGGCGCGGGTGATGCCCCACTCCTTGGCCATGATCTCGCAGCTCTCGCCCATGCTCTTGCCGGTGCGCGGCTCGGCCACGCCGGGGAACTCCGGCGCCAGCTCCTTGAACGAGAAGCCCTTGAGCAGCGCTTTGATGCGGTCGACGGGCGTCTTCGCCATGTTCATGTTGAGCAGGCGGCGACGGAAGGCCTTGCTGTGCACGATCGGCACGTCCGACGTGGTGTCGGAGCCGCCGCCGATGCCGGCTTCGATCTGCCCGAGCGCGATCTTGTTGGCGACGGTGATCACCGTGTCGAGCGAGGTGCCGCAGGCGCGCTGCATGGTGATGCCCGGCGTGTAGGGCGAGAGGCCCGAGGACAGCGCGGCCTCGCGGCCGATGTTCCAGTCGCTCGAGTGCTTGAGCACCGCGCCCATCGCCACTTCGCCGAGCGTCATGCCGTGCAGGCCGAATTTCTCGACCACGGCGCCGACGGCTTTGATCGACATGCCGAGGTTGCCGACGTCGAAGTAGGCCGTGTTGTTGCGGCAGAACGGGATGCGTTGGCCGCCGAGGATGGCGACGCGACGGGCGGGGCGGGGGCTCATGCGGATGGACTCCAATGGGGCATCAGGCCGCGACGGACGGCCAGAGGTGGGGGTGACGGTGCCAGATCGCGTCGAGCCATGCGATATGGATCGCGACTTCGGGCGGCGGGCCGGGTTCGGCGCGCCAGCGCGCCAGCATCGTGGCGGGATGCACGCCGCCGATCAGCACCTCGCAGCTTTCGGCGAAGCACTGCACCCAGCGCGCGGAAAACCCGATGTCGGCACGCGAGGCGTCGAGGCGCGCGGCCACGGCGGCCGCACCGGCGCTGAGCGTCGTGCGATCGAGCGGCAGCGGCGACGGCGCGGCGGCCGACAGCGCGTGGTCGGGCTTGCGCGCCACCATGCCGACCAGATGCGCGTCGGTGTGTTCGAACACCAGCTCCAGCCCGGCGGCGCGCACGTACAGGCGCAGCTCCTCCGGCGTGCAGAACTGGTTGCGGGCCACGTCCTTGCGCTCGGCCGGATTGCCGCGCGCGGCCTGATCGACTTCATACGCGAAGCGCTGCCAGCCCACCGGATGCGAGAGGTTCCAGTGGTCGAAATAGAACAAGCCGCCGGGTTTCAGCACGCGGGCGACCTCGCGCAGGTAGAGGACCATGTCCTCCTTGTCCATGTGGATGAACACGGCCACGCAGTAGCCCTTGTCCATCGACGCATCGGCGAAGGGCTTCAGGTTCGGCCCATCGACCGTGGTCGCGGTAGCAGCGGCGTGGGCGGCCACCCGGGCCCGGGCGAGGGCCGCCATGTTCTCGGCGATGTCGACGCCGTGCCACGCGGCGACGAAGCCGGCGAGCTGCGCGCCGATGCGGCCGACGCCGCAGCCGATCTCGAACACGCGATCGTCCGGCGCGAGTTCGAGCGCGGCATGCACCTGCCGCGCGGTGAACGCGCCGGTCTCGGCGAGCACGGCTTCATCGGCGCTGCCGTCGACCGCGGCCATGCCCTCGGAAAGCGTGGCCGAGCGCGCGTTCCACGCGGCTTTGTAGCTGTCGGGGATCGAAGACAAGGCGCGCCGCCGGCGGTTTGGACCACAATAGGGTAGACCGCCACGCCGAGACGCTAAAGCCCATGAGCCCCGCGACGCCCTCCGACGCGCTGAGCACCCTCGGCGCGATCGCCATCGAGCTGGCCGGCGATGCGCCGGTGGGCCGTGTCGCCCTGACGCAGGCCGAAGCCGGCGAGTGGGCCGCCGGCATCGCCATGGACCTGGCGCGCCTGGTGCCGGGGGCGGCCGAACTCGATCTCGCCGTGGTGGCCGGACTGTTCGATCCCGCCGAGCTGCTGCGCCCGAACTTCCCGCGGCACGCGGCGCTGGAGACGCTGGCCGAGCGCGCGCCCGGCGCGGCGGGCGGGCGGCTGATCGCCTTCGGCGCGGGCGCCGAGGGACTTCCCGAAGCGCTGGCGCCGCAGCCCGATCTGGCGGGCGGGCCGCTGCGCGTGCTGCCGTTCCTGCTGCGCGGCCCGGCAGCCCAGGTCGAGGCGGTGGGCCGCGCGTTCGAGGAGCGCCTGCTCGACACCGGCATGGCCAATGCCGGCACGGCGCTCGCCACGCAGTCGGCCTTCGGGCTGCGCATCGAGCACATGCGCTACCTGACGCTGCACGACCTGATGGCGATGATGGCGATGCAGTACGAGCACGCGGGCTTGGGCGCGCTGTGGCCGATGATCGAGGCGGCGCTGTTCGGGGACGACGAGGAGCTGTGGCTCGATGCGCCGCCCGAGCCGCTGGTGCGCTACGCCGACGGCGCGGCGCGCATCGCGCTGATCGACGCGGACGCGTGGGCGCTGGGCGGCTTCGTGCCGCCGGGAATCGATCCCGGCCGCGCGGGCGCGGAGAAGATGGAGTGGCTGTTCGAGCGCTTCGAGGCCCGCCAGCGGCAGATCGCCGCCGTGCTCGGCGCGCACGGCGTCGAGGTCACGTTCGACCACTGCCCGATGGGCAAGGATGCGCGCGCGGTGCTGCGCGCGCGCTGAGCCCGCGGCTCAGGCCGGCGACGCGCGCGTCGCCGCCTCGAACACGCGGTAGCGCGCGTCGACCATGCCCAGCGCGGCGTAGGTGGCCTGCGCGCGGGCGTTGTCGTTCTCGACGTAGAGGCGCAGGCCGCAGACGCCGGGCGTGGCCCGCGCCGCGGCCTCGACGTGCGCGTACAGCGCGCGGAACACGCCGAGCCGCCGCGCCTCGGGCGCGACGTAGACGCTCTGGATCCACCACCACCAGCCGTCGCGCCAGTCGCTCCATTCCGTCGTCAGCATCAGCGTGCCGACCGCGCGGCCGTCGCGCTCGGCGACGAAGTAGCGGGCCTTGGCGGCGTCGGCGAGGCCGGCGGCGATGCCGGCGCGGACGGTCGCCGGATCGAGCGCCTTGCCCTCGGTTTCCAGCGCCATGGCCTCGGCCCAGCGGGCCACGGTCTCGACATCGGCGGGCGTGGCGGGGCGGATCGTGGTCATCGACAACTCTTGAGCGGCGGGTCGGCGTCCATACTAGGCCGGGGAAACAATGGAGGCGCGCGGCATGGGCTGGGTGGTGATCTCGCTCTCGGTGGTGCTGGGCCTCGCCGCGCTGCTCGCGGCCTGCATGGAGTTCGGCTTCCGGCTGGGACGTCGGGCGAGGCTGCGGCACGGCGACGGCCTGGATGCCGGCCTCGGGGTGATCGAGGGCGCCGTGTTCGCCCTGCTCGGGCTGCTCATCGCGCTGACCTTTTCCGGGGCGGCCGAGCGCTTCAACGACCGGCGTGCGCTGATCGCGGAGGAGGCGAATGCCATCGGCACGGCATGGCTGCGGCTCGACCTGTTGGCCGCGCCGGACCGCGACCGCCTGCAGGCCCACTTCCGCGCCTACGTCGACGAGCGGCTCGCGGCCACGGCGCACGGCGACGATGATCCGGGCGCACCAGGCGCCGAAGCGCGGACGCAGGCGCTGCAGGGCGCGCTGTGGGCCGAGGCGGTGGCGGCGGTGCAGGCCACCGGCCAACCCGCGCTGGCGACGGCGGTGCTCGGGCCGATCAACGACATGATCGACATCACCACCACGCGGCGGATGGAGCGGATGATGCATCCGCATCCGGTCGTGTTCATCGCGCTGGTGGCCACGGCCGTGCTGTCGGCCTTCCTCGCCGGCCACGCCCGCGGGCTCGTCGGCGGGCGAAGCCCGCTGCATGCCGCGGTGTTCGCGCTGGTCATCGGCGGCACCGTCTACGCCATCCTCGAATTGGAGTACCCGCGCTTCGGCGTGGTGCGGATCGACAGCGCCGACGTGGTGCTGCTCGAACTGCGCGAGCAGATGAACAGCGCGGAAGCCGAGCGCTAGCCCGGCTTGCGGCCGCGGCGACCGGGCCCGAGCTTGCGGGCGACGGTGTTGCGGCCGATGCCGAGCTGCTCAGCGGCGCGCTGGCGGTGCCCGTGGTGGTGGGCCAGCGCCGCCGAGAGCAGGGTCTCGTCGAAGGCGTCGCGCAGCGGCTCGGCGATGCCGGTGTCGCCTTGCGCCAGGCGGGCGTGCACGGCCGCTTCGAGCGCGGCGCGCCACGCGGCGTCGGGGCCACGCCCGGCGACCGGGGCGACGGCCACGCCGGCGTCGCGCAGTGCGGCATCCACCGCGGCGGCGGGAATGCGCTCGCCCGCGGCGAGGGCCACGAGGCGGAAGCACAGGTTGCGCAGCTCGCGGACGTTGCCCGGGAAGGCGTGCTGCTGCAGGCGCTCCACCGCCGCCGTCGCCAGCCGGCGCGGCCCGAGGCCCATGGCCTGCGCGGCCTCGCTGACGAAGCGCGCGGCCAGCAGCGGCACGTCCTCGCGGCGCTCGCGCAGCGGCGGCAGGCTGATGCGCAGCACGTCGAGGCGATGCAGCAGGTCTTCGCGGAAGCGGCCCTCGCGCACGCGCGCGGCGAGGTCCTGGTGCGTGGCGGCGATCACGCGCACGTCGACGCGGATCAGCTCGCGCCCGCCGACGCGGAAGAACTCGCCTTCGGCCAGCACGCGCAGCAGTCGCGTCTGCAGGCCGGCCGGCATGTCGCCGATCTCGTCGAGGAACAGCGTGCCGCCGTCGGCCTGTTCGAAGCGGCCGACGTGGCGCTTGGTCGCCCCCGTGAACGCGCCGGCCTCGTGGCCGAACAGCTCGGATTCGAGCAGCTCGGCGGGAATGGCGGCGGTGTTCAGGGCGACGAAAGGCCGCTTCGCGCGCGGCGACTCGGCGTGCAGCGCGCGGGCGACCAGCTCCTTGCCGGTGCCGGTCTCGCCGGTGACGAGCACGGCCAGCGGCAGCTGCGCGTAGCGGCCGATGGCGCGGAACAGCTCGCGCATCGGCGCGCTGCCGCCTACCAGCTGTGGCGGACCCTCCGGTTCCACCGGCGCGGCGGCACCCGCGCCGCGGGCAGCTTCGCCACCGCGCGCCTTCAGCAGGTCCCGCGCCAGCTGCACCGGCGCGTCGAGGTCGAAGGGCTTGGGCAGGTAGTCGCGCGCGCCGCCGCGGAACGCGCCGGCCGTGGTGGCGACGTCGGTGTAGGCGCTCATCACCACCACCGGGAGATCGGCGTCGCGGGCGCGCAGCGCGTCGAGGAAGCCGAGGCCGTCGGTGCCCGGCATGCGCACGTCGGTGAACACGAGGTCGGCGCGCTCGCCGCTGGCGAGTGCGGCCAGCGCGGCGTCGGCGCTGTCGAAGGCCTGCACCGCGAAGCCGGCGTCTCGCAGGGCCTCGGCCAGCACGAAGCGCACCGCGCGGTCGTCGTCGACGACGAGGATGCGCGGACTCATGGCGCGGCCTCCGCGCCCTCTTCGGGATCGGGCAGCGGCAGCAGCACGGTGAACACCGTATGCCCCGGGCGCGAGCGGTAGGCCAGCGAGCCGCCGTGCTCGCGCGCGATCTGCTGCGCCAGCGGCAGGCCGAGGCCGGTGCCGTCGGCGCGGCCCGACACCAGCGGCAGGAACAGGCGCTCGACGAGGTCTTCGGGCACGCCGCGCCCGTCGTCACCGACCTCCACGCGCACGGCGAGGCGATGGCTGCGATCGCCGATCAGCACCTGGTGCTCGGCGCGCGTGCGCAGGCCGACGGTGGTGGCGCCGCTCTCGAGCGCGTTGCGCACGAGGTTCCACACCGCCTGCGTCAGGCGATCCGCGTCACCCAGGAGATCGGGCAGGCTGGGGTCGTAGTCGCGGACGATCTTCACCGACCAGCCGGCCTCGGCTTCGGCGAGCTGGCGCACGCGCTCAAGCACGGCGTGGATGTTCAGCGGCTCGAACGGCCGCGGCGCGGCGGGATGCAGGATGCGGTCGACGAGGCCGTTCAGGCGCTCGACTTCGCTGGCGATCAGCGCCACCAGCTCGCGGCTGTCGGCGTCGCTCGTGCGCCTTGAGAGCAGCTGCGCCGCGCCCTTCAGCCCCGCGAGCGGGTTGCGAAGCTCGTGCGCGAGCCCGCGCAGCGAGGCGCTCAGCGCCTGCGGCAGCGCGGTGACCGGGTCTTCGCCGGGGAACTCCTCGACCGGGTGCAGCTCGACGCGCACCCCCTCGCCTTCGCGCACGCACCAGACGTCGGCGAAGCGCGCCGGCAGCCCGCCGAACCCCAGCCCCACGCGCTGCAGGCGCAGCGCCTGCTCATCCACCGGCACGCGCGGTAGCGCCGACGCGATGCGCGCACCGCCGTCGAGCTCGTCGAGCCCGAAACCGAGCAGGCGGCGCGCGCTGACGCCGAGCCAGCTCGCGAAGGCCGGGTTCAGCGCGGTGATGCGGGCCCCGGCATCGAGCCAGAACAGCGGCGTGGCGAGGCGGTCGAAGGCGGCGGCGTCAGGCGGCATGGCGCGAGTATCGCACCACGGCGGCGCAATTCTGCCGGCGGTTCAGAACGGTTAGGGGCCGCAGGCCTGCAGGCTCCCGAGTGGACGCACCGCGTCGACACCCGTCCACCGCCCCGTGACCGGTCCGACGAAAGCGCCATCGACAGTCACTTGAACCAGCGTTCCACTGGCGACGGTTCGCTGCAAACGCCCCACGGTGGTCCGCGTCGGCGATCCAGTGCGCGGGCACAGCGGGCAGAAGCCGCTGAGCTGTTGGAGGTCCAACGACGAGACGCCACCACCCAGCGCCTCGCGTTCGGCGACGAGGAATCGCGGCACGCCGCGATCGTCGTAGACGAACGCGGCATGGAACTCGTACTCGGGCCACAGCTGCACGCTGTAGCCGGTGCCAGCTCGCGCCGGATCGAACCAGTGGCCGGCGGCCTGCACGCGGGCACCGTCGACGGTAGGACAGCGTCCACCGAAGTCGGCGAACGCTTCGCTGCCGCTTTCACCATCAAGCGTATAGCTGAAGGTGAAGGCGTCGGCAGCGGAGGGCACCAGCGTGGCCTCGCCGACGGCCACCAGGCGATTGCGGCTGCCGTTCCACGCGCTACGGAAGATGGGCGCCCGCCAGTGCCCGTCGCTGCCGGGAGCGGGGGCCTGCAGGTAGTACCACGTTGGGCTGCCGTCCTGCAGGTACGTGTACCAGAGGGCCGCCCAGTCGCTTCCAGCCGGGTAGACGAACAGCCCATGCCCTCCGCGCTCGCGGTTGAAATAGCCGCCCGGTCGGGGACGCGGCGCGCTGCCGGCGACGCTGGCACGGAGGGCGATCGCGCCGCTTGAGCCGGTAACGTTCGTAGGCGTGACGTACCAGCGTCCGGGCGTGGGGTTGGGGAGAATGAGCTCGGCCGCCCCGTTGGTCAGTGTCGCCTGCGACGCCGCGGCGCTGCGCTGCGGTGCCGTCGCGACCTCCGGGATACCCGGCTCCGGACCCAGCGCGGGCCGCCGCGCGAGGTGCACGACCATCGGCAGCGCGCTGCGCGCCTGCACGCGGAGCTCAGTCGCCCCCGGCGGCACGTCGATGTAGAGCCGCTCGTGCGAGCCGCCCGCTGGCAGCGCGATCGACTGCTCAAGCCCGTTCGGCAGCGCGAACGCGACGGGAGGCAAGCTGCCGGTCCGGTCGAGGCGCACCGGCGTCCATCCGATCAGGGTTACCCCGTTGGAGAATCGCAGCCAGCCCGCACGGCGATCACCCGGTAGCGCGTCAGGCGCGTTCCAGATCACGCGCAGCGGGTGCGCACCGCCAGAAACGACAGCGGCAGGCGCCGTCGCGACCAGCGAACTGCCCGCGTTGGGGGAGTCCACTGGCACCGCATAGGCGTCGAGGCGGTAGTCCACTCGACCACTGCGCGACTGCACGCGCGCCCACCAGCGGGCCTGTTGGTTGGCAGGCTGCGGAAGCAGGAGATCGCAGCGCGCCAGCGCCGTGGCCAACGCACGACAGCGCAACTCCGCAGCCTCCGCCTCGCCGTTGCCGTTGTCATCGACGCCCACGAAGAGCTCCGCGCCAGCGCCGGACTGCGGTTCGAGCTCGACGAGCATCCGTAGGGTTCGCGTCTGCGGGCGCGGCGCGAACGACTGGTCGAAGCGCCCAGTGCCGGAGCCGGAGTCGAACGGATCCTCGGGGGTGGGATCAGCCGTCGCGAAGCCTCGATCAGTCGTGGGAGCAACTGGCCCGAAGCTGTCGATTCGCAGGTCGGCAGTCGCGGGAAGCCCGCCGACCGCGAGATCGCGATGCCCGCGATCGGAACTTGCGCTGACGAGGAGCGCCGCGACCGCCCATTGCGGGCCGGCCACGGCGGGAATCGACGCGCCTCCTGGGCCGCCGCCGATGCGCGTGCCGCCCAGCTTGGCCGCCAGTGCCGATTCGCCCTGTGGCGTAGCGCTGCCCCAAGACGGGACGCCAGCCGTCGGCACCGCGACGCCGTGGGCCACGTTGCCGGCGTCTGCCGTATGTCGCCCGACGACGCGTAGCCCATCCACCGCAAGGTCGACGGCCACGAGATCGGTGTTGTCGCCGCCGCCACCGGTGCTGCGATTCCATGCCCCGGTGAGGAGCGAGCTGTAGCGCAGGCTGTCGAGGTCAGCGGCATACACCCGGACGAAGTCGTTCCACGTGCCCACCTCGCGAGGCGTGGCGTTGGGCAGACCCATCCGCTGGTGCGCATCGGTGCTGGTGACCGTGCGGCGTCCCGTGCAAACGATGCCCACCTCGCCCTGCGGTCCGATCGCGATATCGCCGTGGAACCCGGCGTCGGCACCGCAGCGCGTCGTGTTGACGTCGGGCCAGCCGCGGTTTGGATCCGGCCATCCGCCGAGTAGCGGGTCAGCATGCGCAGCGCCGAAATTGGTGGCGCCCTCGACGGCTTCCGCGACGTAGGTGCTGGCGACCACTCGACCGGTGTCGAGGGCGTAACTGCCGAGCCAGCTGACGTGGATGTTGCCGTTGGTGCCTGTGAACTGGTTCTGGAAGCCGGCGGCGCCGGCACGCGCAGAAATCTCCCCGCCGCGCCAGAAGTTCACGACGTTGTTGCCGTGGGCTCGCCCGAGTACGACCAGCCGGTTGCGGACGGGGTCGACGGCAAGGCCATCGATGTACTGATCGGGCGAGGAATTCTGCGAGGTCTCGCGGTAGCCGCGATCCCACCAAAGCAGCCGGCCATCGGCCGCCATGGCAACGATGGCGGGCTCGAAGTCGGGGTTGCCGTCGGGAAGTACCGACTTCGTCGAATAGCCGAAGTACATCGCGTTGCTGCGGCGGTCGATGGCGATCGCGCCCACGCGCTGAGTCTGCGCCGCGGCAGCGCGGTAACCGGTATAGCCCGATCCCGCGGCCGGACAGGTGTTCGTCCCCGACAGCGCGCACGGTCCGGCATGGTAGTAGTCGTCGGGAAAGCGGCCGCGGCGGCCGGCGTGGCCGTTGCCGTCCGATTGCGTCAACGCGAAGTCCGTTGCGGTGGTCGAGCGCAGGCTGCCACGGCGGTTCACCTTCATCACCACGGCGCTGTAGCGCAGCGGCTGCGCGGGTTCTGCGTAGCTCGACGCCGGCGTGCCGGTCCATTCGCCGCCAGCGTGCCAGTGCGCGTGCCAATGCTCGACCACGACGCGCTGGCCGAGGGCGTCGAGCTTCTCGATGGCGGCCCAGTTCGTATCGAACTCGCGGCCCGTGGCGAAGACCACCGCGCCGTCGCCCCCGACGTCCCACGGCTGCCGCTCTTTGTGTCCGCCGGACGCCGGGACGTTGTAGACCCACGCGAGGCCACTGATCGGGGCGTCAACCGCGTTGCCGACCAGACGAGCGATGTAATACCCGTCGACGCCAGCGCCGTCGCGACTGCCCGAAATGTACAGCGCGCCGGTACGCTGGCCCGGTACCTCGGTGCTCCGGATGCGAAAGACGTCGCGCGCGGTGCCTGCCGGCCAGTGCGCCACTCGGCGAATCGCGCCGAAGTCGCCGTCGACATGCAGCAAAAAGCCGACGCTGCCCTGCGCCGACGACTGCAGGCCCGCCGCGGGCAGCACCGTGCGCGGCACGCCTGCGGGAATCCAGTCGAGGTTCGCAGCCTGTCCGGCAATCAGCACGCTGCCGTCGGACAGGCGATGCACGTCGCGGAACGCTTCACGGCCCGAGTTTCCGGCGTAGAAGACGCGGTTCTGCGCGGGGACCAGCGCCGGAACCAGGGACAGCAGCAGAAACGCGATACGGATCGGGGCACTGATGGACATGGAGGGTCCGTAGGGGGGGCGTCAATCCATGTTAACGCCCGTCGCGGACTTGGCGTTACCGTCGGGCGGTAGCCTCGGCAGCGCGAAGCGAAGCTCGGTCGGCTCCGGCTCGAAGCGGTCGGCCCG
>ERZ1066121.2687-NODE-2687-length-10849-cov-5.863906_pt1 | contig 10849 bp, 14 predicted proteins | sample MGYA00382768_ERZ1066121 | MGnify/ENA primary metagenome ERZ1066121 (study PRJEB33369, sample SAMEA5778351) | biofilm metagenome | biome: Industrial cooling water; feature: Water cooling tower basin; material: Biofilm | place: United Arab Emirates | collected... | reverse complement strand
CTGGCGGATCAGTTCAAGGCGGCGTGCGGGAAAGACGGCGCGCACGTCATCTACGATCCGGTCGGCGGCGACTATGCCGAGCCTGCGCTGCGTTCGATCGCATGGGAAGGGCGTTATCTGGTCGTCGGCTTCCCTGCGGGCATTCCGCGCCTGCCGCTCAATCTCACCCTCCTGAAGAGCTGCGACGTTCGCGGGGTGTTCTGGGGCGCGTTCACCATGCGCGACCCGGCGCGGCACCAGGCCCATGTCGCGACACTGTTCCGTTTGTGGCAGGAGGGCAGGATTGCGCCGCGCGTGACCGAGACCTATCCGCTTGCGCGAGGCGGCGAGGCCATCGCCAAGCTCGCGGGCCGCGGCGCCATCGGGAAGGTCGTGGTGGAGGTCGGCCCTTAGTTGCGCGAGCAACCGAGCCTTCCTATTTCTGACGCGAGAGAAAAAGGGGTAAGTAATGACCACGTTCGACGATCGCGAGCGCGCGTTCGAGACGCAGTTCGCGCGTGACGAGGAGATGCAGTTCCGCATCGTCGCGCGTCGCAACCGGTTGCTTGGGCAATGGGCCGCCACGCTGATGGGACTGACAGCGGAAGAGACCGACGCTTATGCCAAGGCCGTGGTCCAGGCCGAGTTCGAGGAAGCGGGGGACGAGGATGTTGTCCGCAAGCTGCTCGGCGACCTCACCGCGGCGGGCGTCGAGTCGGACGAGGCCATGGTCCGCAAGGCGCTTGCCGACCAGACGGTCGAGGCGCGCCGACAGATGATCGAGGCGCAATAGCGATGCCGATGGCCGCGGCCCAGATCGAGGCGATGATCCGCGAGGGCATTCCCGACGCGCAGGTGGAGATTACAGACCTGGCGGGCGACGGCGATCACTACGCCGCGCGCGTCGTGTCCGCCTCGTTCCGCGGCCAGCCGCGCGTACGTCAGCATCAGCGCGTCTATGCCGCGCTGCAGGGCCGCATGGGTGGCGAGCTGCACGCGCTTCAACTCACCACCGCCGTTCCGGCAGGAGAAGACGCATGACCGACGACGCCCAAGCCCGCATCCAGGAACTCGTGTCCGCCAACGACGTGCTCCTTTTCATGAAGGGCACCCCGCTCTTTCCGCAGTGCGGCTTCTCCAGTCGCGCGATCGCCATCCTCGACCGGCTCGGCGTCGATTATGAGAGCGTCGACGTGCTGCAGGACCAGGGCATCCGGCAGGGCATCAAGGCCTTCAGCGACTGGCCGACCATCCCCCAACTGTACGTCAAGGGCGAGGTCGTCGGCGGCTCCGACATCATGATGGAGATGTACGAGAGCGGCGAGCTCGCCGAGATGATGACCGACAAGGGCGTCGCCAAAGTCGGCTAGTCGGCGAAGGCGACCGCAGCTGCGGCGACCGCGCTGGAGCCGACCCCCGCACGCAGCCAACTCCGCACAGATGAGAGGCTGACGGCGGACACTCCGCTGGACCTCGTCGCGTGCAGCAGTCCGGCACGTACGGCGGCAAGGCGCGTCATGCGCCGCCAGTTCGGCTTGTCGCGTCGCGCTTGCCGGCTGATGAGCTCGTCGAGATAAGTAGTGAGCAACGCAATAGGCAGCTTGCGCATCTGATCTCTCCGTAACTTTGCCCGCGCGCCGACCGATCGGCGCGCGGACAGCATGCACGTTCTTATTGCGGCCCGAAGGCACTTACGGACGCGGGCATCGGCGAGAGCTGCCCGTCGTCAGGCTCATACTCGGTCACGCCGACGATCAGGATCTCGACCTGCAGCGTCTCGGTGCCGTCGTATGCAGCGCTTGCGTTCGCCGCGTTTTCGGCAGCCGAGACGACGATTTTCTCCAGAGCGGACGGCTGGACCGACGACGCGGCCAGCATGAGCGACATCAGCAGAGATGTCATGATGCACTCCTTTCAGTCTGAAGCCGATGGTCGGGGAGCGCCGGAAAGCCCGCCCGGGCAATGATTCGGGAAACGCGGGCCTGCATGCCGCGCAGGCGCGAAAGCCGCGGGGTCGCGGGGCTGTTGCGCGCCTGTTCGATCCCAAGCTGCCGATCCAGTCGTGCGCGAAGAATGAACCAATGCATCAAAGTCAAAGACATGAACCACCTCCAGTCTTGTCAAGACTCGAGCATGCCCGCGACTACGGCCTAGCTTATGCGCTGAGGTCCGGACCGTTCATCGAGCACTCTCGATGCGGTCCGACATCACGATCTACCTGTGATCGTCAGAGGGGCCCGGCCCGCGAGCGCTTACATACGCGGGTCGGAGATCAACACAAGTTACAAAGTATTGCTGTGATCAGAACTTGCGCCCGATCTCCAGAATCACGCCATCGGTCCTGCTACCGGGCTTGTTCGACAGCTTGTACCCGACGACCACGACCAGCGGCTTGGTGTGATAGTTGGCGCCGATCACGAAGTCGGCAAGTTCGTGCCGTCCGCTCCACCATTCGCCCACGATGGCCATGTTGCTCACAATCGGTGCAAGACGTCCGAACCGGACGGCGACGCCGTCCAGCGGCTGTTCGAACGAGGCGATGGCATGTGTGCTCCTCACGCCGAAGACTTGTCGCGGGCCGGAGCTTATCCCGCCCATCAAGCGGGTCCGCAGCACGGGAACGCGGAACGCAGCCTGACCATAGCTCCACACGCCCGTACCCTGGCCGGTGTAGCTGATCTGCACCATCTGGCCTGCACCTACGGTCAGTTCCAACGAAGGCAGCCGCTCGCGCAGCACGGGTTGCGCTGTCTTCCACCCCAGGCCGACAGCGCTGTTGATCGCGGCGGGCGTGCCGACATTGTAGACCGTCATCGCGACCTCCAACCGGTCGGTCACGCCATAGGTGAAGAAGTTGGTCGTCTGCCAGAAGCTGTTGCCGCCCCAGTCGCGCACTTGGCTCTCATGAAGGTAGAAGAAATGGCCTTTGGCCGTCTGGTCGACGGACGGCACGTTGACGATGGTCTGCTGCGCACACGTGGGGCCGGCGACACATGCCGCCGCAATCAAAGCCAATCGCACCAGCCACCCCTTCGTTTCGTTTGCGACTGCGTACCATCCCCGTGGGTCCGACGCCATTCCGCGCAGAGAACAAGTTGACAGGGAGCTCTCACGATGACAGATGTAATCGGACCTTGTCCGTGGAGGTTGGAAGCGTGGCCGAACGCATCAGTGAAGCCGAGCATGCGGTGATGGAGGTGCTGTGGGACGACGCTCAGCCGCTTACCGCCGCCGAAGTCGCCGAACGTGCGGGCCCGGCTCGCGGCTGGAGCGTGCACACGGTCAAGACGTTGCTCTCCCGTCTTCTGGCCAAAGGAGCCATTACGCATGAGGCGGAGGGCCGTCGGTTCCTTTACAGCGCTGCCATCGAGCGCGGGACCTATGTCGGGCGCGAATCGGAGAAGCTCGTCGACCGGCTGTTCGGCGGGCGGGTCACGCCCCTGATCGCGCATCTTGCGGAGCGCCGGCAGCTCTCGGCCGATGACATTGCCGAGCTCGAAGCGCTGCTCAAGGAGCTGAAGCCATGATCGCCTGGAGCTTCGAAGCGCTCGCCGCGAGCGCGGCGCTGATGCTGGTCGTGCTCGCGATTCGCATGCCGGTAGCGCGCTATTTCGGGCCGCACATCGCCTATGGTTTGTGGGCGCTGCCAGCGCTTCGCCTGATCCTGCCGCCCCTGCCCGAGGAGGTCGCGCCCGCGCCGCTTGCGACCCTGCCGTCCACGATTGAATTCGAATGGCTGCTCGCGGCACCCGCGCGGGCCGATGCGGCGGCTTCGGGCGTCGATTGGGCGCTGCTGCTGGCTACACTCTGGATCGTTGGCGCGGCCGTCTTTCTCGCCTGGCACCTGCTGAGCTATCGCCATTTCGTCGGGAAGGCGCTGGCCGACGCGACGCAACTGCCGCGCTTCGACCGCGACGGAATCGAGGTTTGCGCCAGCCCGGCCGCGCAGGGCCCTTTCGCGGCCGGCATTTTCTTGAAGAAGATCGTGCTGCCCGAGGATTACCGAAGTCGCTATGAGGCGGACGAGCTGCGTCTCGCGCTCGAGCATGAGGTGCAGCATCACCGTCGTTGCGACATTTCGGCGAACCTGATCGCGCTGGTCGTGCTGGCGTTCCACTGGTGGAATCCGATCGCCTACTTCGCGCACCGGGCGTTTCGCGTGGAGCAGGAGCTGGCCTGTGACGCGGCCGTGCTCGCGCAAGCCACAGCGGCCGAGCGCCACGCTTATGGTGCCGCCTTGCTGAAATCCGCCTGCGACCGCCTGCCGGTGGCCGCCTGCGCTCTTGGGGCCGGGGATGACCTCAAGCGGAGATTACGGATGATGAAAACCTATCGGTTCAGCCCGTCGCGCGCGCGCATGGGCGGGCTGCTTGCCGCCGGCTTGGTCGGGGGCGGGCTGATGCTGACCGCCTCGAACGGGATTGCGGCCGAAACGTCGGCCCGGGTGGAGCGCGAGGTGCGGACCGCGCTCGCTCCTGTCGTGCCTGTGCTGGCACCGACGGTCCCGGTTCCACCCGTCCCGGCCGTGCCGCCCAGGGGCGCCAAGGCTTCACGCGCCAGGGTCGGTCTCGTGCCGCCATCGCCGGAGCCTGCTGCTGCTCCTCCTCCTCCTCCCCCGCCCGCTCTCGTTGCGCCTACGCCTCCAGTGCCGCCCGCTCCTCCGCCACCTCCGGGCCAGGTCGCGTCGGCCTACGCGGATGTCGCGGTCGATGGCGATGCGATCCGCCGCCAGGTTCAGGAGGAGCTCGGCCGCGAGCTGCCCCGCATCCGCGGCGAGATCGCGCGTGCGCGCGCCCAGGCGCATGGCTGCGGCCGCGCCTCCGCATCGTCCGGCGACGGCGACGCTCGGGCGGTGCTGCACTGTCATGGCTGGAGCGAGCGGGACCAGCGCGAGCTGCGGCGCACGGTGATCGCCTCGCTGGAGCGTGCCCGCGAAGGGGTGCGCCGCATCGACCGCATGCACATGCCGCCCGAGGCACGCCGACAGGCGCTCGAAGCTATCGACCGCCAGCTCGATCAGCTGCGGAAATAGCAACGGCGCGATGTGCGCCGCGGGCTGCAAGTGCTGCTCGGTCGTGACGCACTCATCGCGCTCGGTGTTAAGCGTTGTTTGCGCTTGCCTCGCCTTGCAGCCCGGTCCACGCGCAAGCGCATGAGCTCGCCTGCCGTTGGTCGCGTCGTCGAACTCGATCCGCTCGTCCGCCGCGTGCTTGCCGGCAATGCGGGGCCGTTCACCCATACGGGCACGCAGACCCATATCGTCGGGCGAGGTGCGGTCGCGATCATCGATCCCGGCCCCGACGATCCGGCGCATGTGCAAGCCTTGCTTGACGCAGTCTCGGGCGAGACGGTCGCAGTCATAGTCTGCACCCACACGCACCGTGACCACTCGCCCGCAGCCCGCCCGCTGGCGGCTGCCACCGGCGCGCCGGTGATCGGGTGCGCGCCGATCACTCTCGACGATGCCGGTCCGCGTGCCGACGCGAGCTTTGACGCCCACTATGCACCCGACCGCATTCTTGCCGACGGCGAGCGGGTCGCCGGGCCCGGCTGGACGCTGGAGGCGGTTGCGACACCCGGTCACACGTCGAACCACCTCGCCTTTGCGCTACCGGAAGCCGGTGCGCTGTTCAGCGGCGATCACGTCATGGGCTGGTCGACCACGGTGGTCTCGCCACCCGATGGAGACATGGGGGCCTATCTGGCGAGCCTCGATCGGCTGCTCGAGCGCGACGACCGCATCTACTACCCCGCGCACGGAGACGCTATCGAGAGCCCGCAGCGCTATGTGCGCCACCTGGCCGGACATCGGCGGCAGCGCGAGACGCAGATCCTGCGGCTGCTGGGCGATGGCGTGAGCGCGATCCCGGACATGGTCGCGCGCATGTATGTCGGACTCGATCCGCGCCTCCACCCTGCCGCCGAGCGCTCGGTCCTGGCGCATCTCCTGCATCTGGGCGAGCGCGCTCAGGCATGGAAAGAGGGGGATCGCTGGTATGCTACGTAATGTCCTGATCGCGCTCGCCCTGGTCGTAGCCGCCGGGCTGGGACTCTGGTGGTATCAGGCCGAGCAGGAAGAGAAGCTTGCGCGCGCGCTCGCGACCAACTCCGCCGCCGCGCTTGAACTGTCCTTTGCGCGGGCGCGCGCGCTCAAGGTCTACGATGCGAAAGGCACGCTGCTCGCCAAGAACACGGACGTGAACGCGCTTGGCTTGCAAGTCACGCAAACGACCAAGGCACCGTTCACTATCGACTATTTCGTCGACCTGTCGGGCGTGCAGCGGGGCAGCTTCCGCTGGCACGCGGAGTCGCGGACCATGTTTGTCGATCTGCCCGATGTCACCGTCGGCAGGCCGAATATCGATCAGAGCCGCGCCCAGGTCGCGCAGAGCGGCGTGTGGGTGTCGCGCGAAGCCGGCCAGCGGCTGCAGCGCGCGGCGGCGGGCGCGCTCGCGAACGGCGCAACCCGCGAGGCGAGCAAGCCCGAACATCTCGAGGCCGCGCGCCGGAGCGCGGCCGAGGCCGTCGCCGAACTGACCAGGGCTTCGCTGTCCGCGGCGGGCGTTACCGACGTGCGGGTGGTCGCGCGCTTTCCTTTCGACCGAAGCGCCGACAGCCGCTGGGACACGTCCCGCTCGCTGGAAGAAGTGCTCGGCAACTCCTAAGTGACGCGCATGGAACATGTGTCTAACCTCAAGGGTCTCGATCTGCGCGGCGAGATTGAGCGGCTGCGGCGCGAGCGCAACGCGGTCATCCTCGCCCATTACTACCAGAAGCCCGAGCTGCAGGACCTTGCGGATTTCGTCGGCGACAGTCTCGAGCTCAGTCGCAAGGCGCAGGAGACAGACGCGGACGTGATCGCCTTCTGCGGCGTCCGCTTCATGGCAGAAACCGCCAAGATCCTGTCGCCCGACAAGATCGTCGTGCTGCCCGACATGGACGCCGGGTGCAGCCTGGAGGACAGCTGCCCGCCCGAACGCTTTGCCGCCTTCCGCGCGGCGCATCCGGATCACATCGCGCTTACCTACATCAATTGCTCGGCGGCGGTGAAGGCGCTGTCCGACGTGATCGTCACTTCGTCCTCGGCCGAGAAGATCCTGTCGCAGATCCCGAAGGATCAGCCGATCATCTTCGGGCCGGACCGTAATCTCGGCGGCTATCTCGCGCGCAAGACGGGGCGCGAGCTGCTGCTCTGGCCGGGCGTGTGCATCGTGCACGAGGCGTTTTCAGAGACGGAGCTGCTGAAGCTTCGGGCACAGCATCCGGACGCGCCGATCCTGGCTCATCCGGAATGCCCGCCGCACCTGCTCGACCATGCCGATTTCGTCGGCTCGACCAGCGCGATCCTGGAGGTCGCGAAGTCATCCGACGCCGAAACGGTGATCGTCGCGACCGAACCGCACATCATCCACCAGATGCAGAAGGCTGTGCCGGGCAAGACCTTCATCGGCGCACCCGGGGCGGACGGCAACTGCAACTGCAACATCTGCCCGTACATGGCGCTTAATACGATGGAGAAGCTGTACATTGCGCTGCGCGACCTGCAGCCGCGGATCGAGCTGCCCGAGGCGCTTCGTCTCAAGGCCAAGACCAGCCTCGACCGGATGCTCGCCATGGCGAGCGGAACAGTGGGGATGGGCGACCTGGGACCCGTGCGCGTGACAGGGGATTAAGGCGCATCCCGCTGGCGCGCGATGGCCGCCGATGCGGGTCACGCGAGGTTATGCCTTGGCCGGCAAGAGCGCCGCAAACAGCTGTTTCACCAACCGCGCTCACGCTATAGGCGGCGCACATGGCTGCCGCGCTTCCGGGTTTCGACATCGACCAATTCGTCGCGAACACGCTCGCCGAGGACTTGGGGGAGGACGGCGATATCACCTCCGCCGCCGTCATTCCGCCCGAGGCGCGCTTCGAGGGCCTGATGTCGAGCCGCGATGCGATCACGGTCGCAGGGCTTGAGGTCGCCGCTGCCTTCTGCCGCGCGCTGGACCCCGATGTCGCGATCGAACGGTCGGTTGAGGACGGGCAGGCGGTCGTGCCGGGTACGACGCTGATACGCTTGGCGGGTCGGGCGCGTGCGCTGCTCACGGCCGAGCGCTCGGCGCTCAACACCGTCCAGCATCTATCGGGCATCGCAACGCTCACCGCGCGCCACGTGGAGGCGATCCGCGGCACGCGTGCGGTCCTGCTCGATACGCGCAAGACGCTGCCCGGGCTGCGGGTTCTGGAGAAGTATGCGACCCGAATGGGAGGTGCCACCAATCACCGCATGGGTCTGTGGGATGCGGCGATGATCAAGGACAACCATGTGGCAGTCGCGGGCGGCGTCGGCGAAGCGGTGCGGCGCGCACGGTCCGCAGGCATTCGGGAGATCATCGTGGAGGTGGACCGGATCGATCAGGTCGAGCCTGCCATCGCGGCGGGAGCGACACGGCTTCTGCTCGACAACATGCCGCCGCCAACCTTGCGCGGTGCCGTGACCCTGATCGGCGGACGCGTGCCTACGGAAGCGTCGGGCGGCGTTCGGCTCGAGACGATCCGGGCCATTGCGGAGACGGGGGTCGACTTCATCTCCGTCGGCCGGATCACTCAGTCCGCGCCCGCCGCCGATATCGGCCTGGACTTCGTGGCACGATGACGGCCTGGCTCCTCGCCGTGTCGCTGCTGGCCGGGCCGACTCTCGCCGAGCGCACCAAGACGGCGCGGCCAGCGCTCGCGACGCCGCCGGTGCTCGAAGGCTGCGAGGAGGCCGAGGCGCAGATCTCGCTCGGGCGCGTGCCCGACGATCCACTCAAGGCGCGCGTACTCGCGGCGAGCGGAGCATCGACGCTCCGCGTCTTTGCCAAGGGACAGCCGATCACGCAGGATCGCAGAAGCGACCGGCTGAACCTCGAGACGGACGCCGCCGGGAGAGTGCTTTCCGCCCGCTGCTTCTAGCGGCGCAAGGTGACCGTGCGCGGGTGGTGGCGGTCGAGGTGGCGCTTGATAATGCGCAGGTTGCGCGTGTTCGACTTGAAGAAAAAGTCGGGAACCGCGCCGATGAACGGGATCGCGCCGAGCAGCGTGTCGACGCCGATGTTCGCGGCCATGCGGGCCATCTGAAGGCGCGAGAGGCCAAGATTGCGCGCCTCCCACATCAGGTAAGCGCCAAGCCCGCCGCCCGCAATCGAACCGACACCGGGGATGAGGCTGAGCAGCGCGTCCAGGCCGAACTGGCGCTGCGTGCCGGGCAGGGTGAACAGCCGCTCGAGCAGGGTCTCCATCGCCTCGACGCGGCGGCGCACGCCCTCCGGATCGCGTGCGGCGGGCAGGCTACGGGCGATGCGGTCGAACTCGCGCCAGCTTTGGGGCATGATCCTCTCACTCTCCTTGCGCGCCAAGATAGGAAGGCGCGGGTAGCTCGGAAAGGTCAGCGACGGACGGCGACCAGCCGGTCGAGCGGGTGCCAGGCCCGCGCGTTGGGCCGGAAGCCCGTCAGTCGCGGGCTGACGAGCGACCAGCGCAGCGGCCGCGCGATCGGGATCCAGAGCCCCGAGTCCGCCACTGCGCGATCCGCAAGCGCGAGTTGCGTGCCTCGATCCTCGAGCGCTTGCGACGCGCGCGCTGCCGCCAGCGCCGCCTGCGCCTCGTCCACGCACGCGCCCTGCGCCGGGGCAGGGCAGGCGACGGTGCCGAGGTACCAGATCGCGCTGCCGGCAGGCGCCACCCGATCGACGAGTACGACGTCCGCGTCGTGACGCTCGGCCCGTGCGACGTTCAGACCCACTCGCCGCCAGTCGGCCACCAGCCTTGCATAGAGGAGGTTCGCGCCCGGCCCCTGCGGCAGGTGCACTCGGATGAGCGGCGGCTCTCCGCCCCAGGTCGCGACCCTGCGCCGCGCCGTGTCGAGCCGGCCAGCCTGGTCGAGTGCGGCCCAGCCCGGTAAGGCCGGGGCAGCCGCCGACCGGTACGGGGCCGGAAGCAGGCCGAGCGCCGCCTCCCAGCGCGGCGCGGCGAAGGCGGCGAGCATGGCGGGCCGGTCGATCGCCATGGCAAGCACCTCCCGGTTCGCGGCCTCGCCCAGAAAGCCGCGCGCACGCACCACCGACAAGCCGAACAGCCCCTCTGCGGGATCGAGTTGGACCGAGCGCGGCTGAAGGCCGGCGACGCTCACCAGCGGCCAATCGAGCGCCGTGCCGCCCAGCACCAGCTCTGCCTCGCCCGCCCGGAAGCGCGCGACGGCCCGCGCCGCGCGTTCGCCGACGATCATGATCGCTCCAGAAGAACCCCCGTTCCGCGGCTCGAGCACGGCCGTATCACCTTGGCGGGAAAGCAGCCGAAAGGGCCCAGTGCCGACACCGGCGCGCGACAGCATCGTTGCTTCCGGCTGCGCGAGCAGTTCGAGCAGCGGAGGGCGAGGCGTACGAAGCCTGAACTCGATCACCTCGGGCGTGACCGCGACGATTTCGTCGATCGAGTCGAATGCGGGCCGCAGCGGATTGCGGCTGGCGGGGGCGAGCAGCGCGCGCGCGCGTCGCGCGACTTCGGTCGTGGTGACGCGGCGACCGTCCGGCCACGTCGCGGGCCCGAGCCGGAAGATGGCGCTCAGCCCGTCGGAAGTGACGATCCACCGCTGCGCGAGCGCCGGGCTGATCTGACCGGCGGCGTCGAACCCGACGAGCCCCTGCGTGACCGCGCCCAGCATCACGCGCTGCGTCTCATCCGGCGCGCGGCGGATCGGGTCCACGAGGGTGGGCGGCCCGCCGATCACGCTCACGCGCAAGGGACCGTTCTCCGCCGCGGGCGCGCCGGCCCCGGCCAGGAGCAGAAAGGGCAACCACCGCGTCATTTCGGACCAAAACGCCTCTTGCGCTCGCGCCCGCTCTATGGC
>ERZ1066121.2685-NODE-2685-length-10870-cov-40.383356_pt1 | contig 10870 bp, 12 predicted proteins | sample MGYA00382768_ERZ1066121 | MGnify/ENA primary metagenome ERZ1066121 (study PRJEB33369, sample SAMEA5778351) | biofilm metagenome | biome: Industrial cooling water; feature: Water cooling tower basin; material: Biofilm | place: United Arab Emirates | collected... | reverse complement strand
GCGGTTGTCCTCGACGACGAGGATCAGTCCGGCGGGGTCGTCACGGCGCATGGCGTGCTCCTTCAGGGATGTGAAGATTACGTATTCAGCTTTGTGAATTCACGCCGCCATTGAGCGCCCGCGCCGGTGAGACGGGCGTGAAGCACGCGAGCGGGGCACACTGCGGCGCATGTGGACCTACACCGCCCCCATCCTCCTGCTGCTCGCCTCGAACGTCTTCATGACGATCGCCTGGTACGGGCACCTGAAGTTCAAGACCACCCCGCTGCTCACGGTGATCCTCGTGAGCTGGGGCATCGCCTTCTTCGAGTACTGCCTGCAGGTGCCGGCCAACCGGATGGGCCACCAGGTCTATTCGGCCGCCCAGCTGAAGGGCATCCAGGAGATCCTGACGCTCTCGGTGTTCGCGGCGTTCTCGATCAGCTACCTCGGCGAGGCGATCAAGTGGAACCACGTGGCCGCCTTCGTGCTGATCGTCGCGGCCGCCTTCCTGCTGTTCCTCGAGTGATCAGGCTGCGTCCACGGCCGACGGCGGGGCGTGCCCGCGGCTGAGGCGCAGGAAGCGCGCGCCCAGCGCGGCCGCGGCGATGGCGAGGCCGACGCCGAAGCCGGCCCAGATGCCCGGCGCGCCGAAATCGAAGCCGAAGCCGAACAGCGCGGACAGCGGCAGGGCGATCAGCCAGTACGCCACCAGCGACACGCGGGTCGGGAAATCGTTGTCGAGCATGCCGCGCAGGGCCCCGAGGCTGACCGACTGCACGCCGTCCATCAGCTGGGTGAAGCCGAACACGAAGAAGATGCCGGCCGCCGCGGCGATGACGGCGGGATCGTCGACGAACAGGCCGCCGATCCACGCGCCGGCGAACAGGAACAGCAGCGCGAAGCCGCCCATCCAGCCGGTCACCACCAGCAGCCCGGCCTGGCCGATCGCCGCGACCCGCGGCCACTCGCCCGCGCCGATCACCTGGGCGATGCGGATGCTGACCGCGCCGGCGACGCCCAGCGGCAGCATGTACAGCGTGCTGCCCACCGACAGCGCGATCTGGTTGCCCGCCAGCGCCACCGCGCCGAACAGGCCCACCAGCACGCCGGCCACCGCGACCGCGGCGCCTTCGAGGAAGTACTGCACGGTCATCGGCCGGCCCTCGTTCCACTGCCGCGACAGTTCCGCGCGCTCGAAACGCCGGGGGCCCCACCAGGCGCGCAGGGCCGGGAGGTGGCGCAACACCGCCCACGCCACCGCCGTGCCGATGCCCTGCGCGGCGAGGCTGGCGATGCCGGCGCCGGTCAGCCCCAGCGCCGGAAACCCCGCGTTGCCGTGGATCAGCAGCCAGTTGAAGAACACGTTGAGCAGCGCCGGGAGCACCGTCAGCGCGACGCTGAGCCATGGCCGGCCCGCGGCGTCGAGCAGGTTCTTCGCCACCATCGCCAGCGTGAAGGGCAGCATCAGCGCCGACAGGCACAGCCAGTACGGGGTGATGATCGCCACCACCTCGGGCGGCTGGCCGACGTGGGGCAGCACGAGCAGTCCCGCGGCCATCAGCAGCGCGCCGAGCGACCCGCCGATCGCCGCGAGCAGCGCACCGTGCCGCGCGATGTGGCCGATGCCGCCGAGGTCGCCGCTGCCGAAGCAGCGGCCCGCGAACAGGCCCACGGGCCCGGCGAAGCCGTAGAGCGCGGCGTAGAAGATGATCGCGACGGCGGTGGTCAGCGACACCGCCGCCAGCGGCAGCGCCCCGAGCGGGCCGAGCATCGCCGTGTCGACCAGCGTCACGCCGGTGGCCGCCACGAGGCCGGCGACCAGCGGGGCCGCCAGCGCCGCCAGCGAGCCGATTTCGGCCAGTGCGCGCCGCACCATGCTCATGCCCGGCGCGCCGGCTGCTGCTGGGCGAGCGCGACGCGAACGGGGGCGGTGTCCGGCGACAGCCCCAACACGTAGTCAATGGTGCGGCACACATCGGCCAACGGGATCGGGCGCTGCACGTCGAACCGCCCTTCGGCGATGTCCGCCTCGACCTCGTCGGTTGCGACATTGGCCGGGTCGATCACCGTGACACCGATCCGGAAGCGAGCGAGCGCGGTCCCCAGCGCTCGCGCCGCGCCGTGCAGGCCGGCTTTCGATGCGGCATTCGCCACCTCCGGATACGCGCCCGGCGGGTCGAACCAAGCGCCGAGCAGTACCACGCGCGGCGCCGGCGCACGCGACAGCGCCGGGACGAGGGCCTGGGCCAGCAGGATCGGTGCGACGAGATTGATGCCGATGACCGCGCGGGTCTCCGCGCGCGGCGAGGCCAAAAAGTCGTAGTCGGCGGTGAATGCGCCCCGCTCCCAAGCGCCGCCGAGGTACAGCAGTGCGTCGAGCGGCCCCTCGCCAACGGCGTGGGCTACGGCATCGATGCCCGCATCGTCGAGCAGGTCGGCGGGCACCCACTCGCCGGCCGCCGCCGGGCCCCGTGAGACCGCCAGTACGTGATGCCCTTGCCCCTGCAGATGGGCCGCCACCGCCGCGCCGATGCCCCGGCTTCCGCCGACCACCACGACCGTCTTCCTTCGCTCCACGACCACGCCCTCCGATTAACATACACATCGTATGCAATTACATGCGTGGTGTATGTGAAATGAGCCGCAACGCCGATCGCATCGCGCGGACCACCCGGGCCCTGCTCGAGTCCGCACGCCGCAGCTTCGCCACCCAGGGCTATGCCGCGACGTCCATGGAGGCCCTCTGCGCCGAGGCGGGGCTGACCCGCGGCGCGCTGTACCACCACTTCGGCGGCAAGGAGGGCTTGCTGGAGGCCGTGGTCCGGGAGATCGACGCCGAGACGAATGCCCGACTCGATAGAGCCTACGAGGCCGGCCCGCGCGACTGGGTCGGCTTCCGCGACTGCTGCCAGGCCTACCTCGACCTCGCGCTAGAGCCCGAGTACCAGCGGGTGATGCTGCGCGACGCGCCGGCGGTGCTCGGGCAACGCCATCGCGAGATCGACGCCGCCGGCTCGCTGCAGCCGATCATCGACGGATTAGCCGCGCTCATGGCCAAGGGTGCGCTGCGCCGCACCGACCCCGAGGCACTGGCGCGGATGCTCAACGGCGCGATGATCGATGCCGCGCTGTGGATCGCAGCGCACGACGACCCGCCGGCGGCGCGGCAACGGGCGCGGGAGGTGCTCGATCGACTGCTGGATGGCCTGCAGGCCTGAGGCCGATTCTCAGAACGGGATCTTCCCGGTCAGCACGTCCTTGAACATCACCCAGTCGCCGATCAGCGAATAGACCGGATGCTTGAAGGTGGCCGGCTTGTTGTGCTCGAAGAAGAAGTGCCCGACCCAGGCGAATCCGTAGCCCACGACCGGCAGCGCCAGCAGCCACCACGCCGACAGCAGCGGCGAGATCACCAGGCCCAGGATCACCAGCACCAGCGCCGAACCGATGACGTGCAGGCGCCGCGAGGTGCGGTTGCGATGCTCGTCGAGATAGAACGGATAGAACTCGCGGAAACTCGAGAAGCCGGCGGTCGGCGTGCCGTTGGTGCTCATCGCAGGTCGCTCCTGTTGCGCCGTGCAGGCGAGCGCCGCATGGCTCGCGCAACGCTCATGGAGGCTAAGCGTGCCGCGTCGAGGCGGCATGAAGCAACGCGGTCCTCCGGTCCGCCACGGTGCGGCGCGACCCGTGCCCGGCGGCGGGGGTTCACCCGCCGCGTTCGATGCGCTTGGCCTGCTGCCACAGCGCTTCCTGCTCGGAAAGCGTCAGCGCCGCGAACTCGGCGCCCTGCGCGCGAGCCAGCGCCTCCATCCGCCGGAAGCGGCGCTCGTACTTCGCGTTCGCGCGGCGCAGGGCCGCGCCCGGATCGACCTTGGCCTTGCGCGCGAGGTTCATGGCGACGAACAGCAGGTCGCCGATCTCGTCCTCCAGCGCGTCCTGCCGCTCGGGCGAGGGCGGCATCGCCAGCGCCTCGCGCACCTCGCCCAGCTCCTCCTCGAGCTTGGCGATCACCGGCGTGGCGTCGGGCCAGTCGTAGCCGACGTTGGCGCCGCGCTTCTGCAGCTTGAGCGCACGCTGCCACTCCGGGAGCGCCTTCGGCACGTCGTCAAGGGCCGAGGACGATTCGGACGCCTGGCCCTCGCGGCGCTTCGCCGCGCGCTCGGCGGCCTTCATTTCTTCCCACGCGGCGGTCTGCGCGTCGGCGTCGTCCACCGACGCATCGCCGAACACGTGCGGGTGGCGGCGGATCATCTTGTCGTTGATCGCGGCGACGACGTCGGCGAACGCGAACGCGCCCTGCTCGCTCGCCATCTGCGCGTGGAAGACCACCTGCAGCAGCAGGTCGCCGAGCTCGTCCTTGAGGTCCCCGAGGTCGCCGCGGTCGATGGCTTCGGCGACCTCGTACGCTTCCTCGATGGTGTAGGTGGCGATCGACTTGAAGTCCTGCTTCACGTCCCACGGGCAGCCGCGCTGCGGATCGCGCAGCCGCGCCATCACCGCGAGCAGGGTGTCGATGCGCGACAGCGGGTCGGCGCTCGCCGGCGACCCGACGCCGTCGAGGCCGAGCGCCGCCAGCGCCGCGCCGTGGGTCGATGCGTCACTCAAGCCAGGTCCTCCAAGGCAACGACGGATCGCGCAGGGCGATGAAGTCGCCGTTGAGCAGGGTGTCGCGCCCGTTGTAACGCAGGGGGTGCCCGTCGAGGTCGACCACGGCGCCGCCCACCGCCTCGACGAGGCACTGGCCGGCGGCGGTATCCCATTCCGAAGTCGGGCCGAAGCGCGGATACAGATCGAGACGGCCCTCCGCGAGCAGGCCGAACTTCAGCGCCGAGCCCATCGACACGCGCTCCGCGTCCGGCAGGCGCTCCAGCAGCGCCGCGGTGCGCGGATCGAGATGCGAGCGACTGGCCGCCACGCGCAGGCCGGATGGCGGCGCGTCGCGCGCCGCCAGCGCGACGTCGTTACCGCCGCCCTCGCGCCGCCAGGCGCCCGCGCCCGCGAGCGCCGACCAGGTCACGCCGGTCGACGGCGCGTGCACGAGGCCCAGCACCGGCGCGCCGCGCTCGATGAGCGCGATGCAGACGCAGAACTCGCCGTTCTTCTTGATGAACTCGCGCGTTCCGTCGAGCGGATCGACCAGCCACAGCCGCGGCCAGCCGCGGCGCACCGCGGGATCGAGCGCGGCGGATTCCTCCGACAGCACGGGGATGTCCGGCGTCAGCGCCTCCAGCCCCGCGACGAGCAGTCGATGCGAAGCGAGGTCGGCTTCCGTCAGCGGCGAGCGGTCGTCCTTGCGCCCGACGGCGAAATCGCGCGCGTAAACGGACATGACCGCGCGACCCGCCGCCTCGGCCAGCGCGATCGCCGGCTCGCGCAGCGCGGCGTACGGCGTTGGGGCCGACGGCTCGCCGCGAGCGACGGGCACCGCCGTCACCCGGCGGGCCTGCCGCGCGCCAGCCACTCGCGCACGAGGAACAGCGCGGCGATCGAGCGCCCTTCCGAGAACTCGTCGCGCAGCATCAGCTCGTGGAGGCGGTCGAAGCGCCAGGGCACCACCTCGAGCGGCTCGGGCTCATCGCCGTCGAGCTTCTCCGGGAACAGGCCTTCGGCCACTACGAGCTGGATCTCATGGCTCATGTACGTGGGCGCCAGCGAGATCGCCTTCAGGTGCGTGAGCCGCTCGGCTCCGAAGCCGATCTCCTCGCGCATCTCGCGGCCGGCGGCCTCGAGCCAGCCTTCGCCGGCGTCGATCTTGCCCTTCGGCAGGCCGAGCTCGTAGCGGTGGGTGCCGGTGGCGTACTCGCGGACCAGCAGCACGGTGTCGGGATCGGGAAGGGCGGCGATCATCACCGCGCCATGGCCCTTGCTCTTCAGGCGGTCGAAGCGGCGCCGCTCGCCGTTGCTGAATTCGAGATCGATGCGCTCGAGCCGGTACGCACCGACGTCGACTTCCTCGCGGCCGTGGATCGTCGGCAGCGGCCGGCTCACGCGCCCTCTCCGGTCGGTCCGCGGCCGCTCCGGGGCCGAACGGTGGTCGCGTGGACAGGCCGGCCCGGGCTCACCATCATTCGCGGCATGACGCAGAACATTCCCATCGCGCCGATGCTAGCAGAGGGCGATGTCGAGGCCTTCCTCACCCGCGACCTCGCCGTGGTCTGGCACCCCTGCACGCAGATGCGCGAGCACCGCGGGGAGCTGCCGCTTGTCCCGATCCGCCGCGGCCGCGGGCCCTGGCTGGAGGGCGTGGACGGCCGGCGCTACCTCGACGCCATCTCCAGCTGGTGGACCAACCTGTTCGGCCACGCCAATCCGCGCATCGCGGCGGCGATCGGCGCGCAGGCGGCCGAACTCGAGCACGTGATCTACGCCGGCTTCGCGCACGAGCCCGGCCTTCGCCTCGCCGAGCGCCTCGTCGCGCTGGCGCCGCGCAGCGCCGCCCACGCGCCGCTGTCGCGCGTGTTCTTCGGCGAGAACGGCAGCGCGGCGATCGAGATCGCGCTGAAGATGAGCTTCCACGCCCACCAGAACCGCGGCGAGTCGCAGCGCACGCGCTTCGTCGCGCTGGAGAACGGCTACCACGGCGAGACCCTCGGCGCGCTGGCGGTCAGCGACATCCCGCTGTTCCGCCGCGTCTACGCCCCGCTGCTGCTCGAACCCGTGTTCGCGCCGTCGCCGGACGCCTTCAACGCCGAGCCCGGCGAGAGCGCGGAGGCCTGCGCGCGCCGCGCCGCGACGGCGCTCGCCGCGATCCTCGAACGCGAGGGCGAACGCGTCGCCGCGCTGATCCTGGAACCGCGCGTGCAGTGCGCCGGCGGCATGCGCATGCACCATCCGGTCTATGTGTCGGAAGCGCGTCGCCTCTGCGACGCCCACGGGGTGCACCTGATCGCCGACGAGATCGCGGTGGGCTTCGGCCGCACCGGCACGCTGTTCGCCTGCGAGCAGGCGCAGGTGACGCCGGACTTCCTCTGCGTCTCGAAGGGCCTCACCGCCGGCAGCCTGCCGCTGTCGGCCGTGCTGACGAACGAGCGCGTGTTCGAAGCCTTCTGGAGCGAGGACCGCACCCGCGGCTTCCTGCATTCGCACAGCTACACCGGCAACCCGATCGCCTGCGCGGCGGCCAACGCCACCCTCGACCTGTTCGCCGAGCGCGACGTCATCGCCGACAACCGCGGGCTCGCCGCGCGCATGGCCCGCGCCGCCGCGCGCTTCGCCGACCATCCGCACGTCGGCGACCTGCGCCAGGCCGGCATGATCCTCGCCTTCGAGCTGGTCGAGGACCGCGCCACGCGCCGCGCATACGCCGACCACCCGCGCCGCCGCGCGCTCGCCGCCTACCGCGCCGGGCTCGAAGCCGGCGCGGTGCTGCGACCCTTAAGCAACGTGCTGTACTGGATGCCGCCCTACTGCATCGACGACGAGGCCCTCGCCGTGCTCGACCGCGCCACCGCCGCCGCCCTCGAGGCCTACGTCCGATGCGCGTGATCCGCTGCCACGTCGACGCCGACCTCGCGCCGGGCCGCACGCTGCGGCTTCCGGAGGAGAAGAGCCTGCACCTGCTGCGCGTGCTGCGCCTGCGCGACGGCGACCCGGTGACGCTGTTCAACGGCGACGGCAGCGACTACGCCGCGCGCATCACCGGGATGGAGAAGAAGGCCGTCGAGCTCACCGTCGACGAGGCCCATCCGCGCGACAACGAATCGCCGCTGGCCATCACCCTGCTGCAGGGCGTGGCCCGCGGCGACAAGATGGACCTGATCCTGCAGAAGGCCACCGAGCTCGGCGTGCGCGCCATCCAGCCGGTGATGACCGAACGCACCGAGGTGAAGCTCGACGCCGATCGCGCCGAGCGCCGCCTCTTCCACTGGCGCGGCGTGGTGGCCGCAGCCTGCGAGCAGAGCGGCCGCACGCGCGTGCCGACCGTGGCCGAACCGCTGCCGCTGCACGAGGCCGTCGCCGCGCTGTCGTCCGAGTCGCGGCGCCTCATCCTCGACCCGCACCGCGGCCGCGCGCTGAAGGCGCTCGACATCGATTCGACGCGCCCGGTGGTGCTCGTCATCGGCCCCGAGGGCGGCTTGGGCGAGCGCGACCACTGCGTGCTCGCGGGCGCCGGCTTCGAGGGCGTGCAGCTGGGGCCGCGCGTGCTGCGCACGGAGACCGCGGGACTCGCCGTGCTGGCGGCCCTGCAGGCGCTGTACGGCGATTGGGCTTGAGGCCTGAGGGCCTCAGGCGGCCTTTCCCAGCGCTTCGTCCACCAGCAGCTCGACCGTGAGCAGGTCGGGAATCACCGCGACGTCCTCGCCCAGCTGCACGCGCGCCTGCACGCCCAGCGGCTGCTGCTTCATGTCCTCCACCACGGCGAGGCGTTCACGCCCCACGCTGACCAGTCGCGGGAAGCCCTGCGAAACCACGGCGATGTAGGGCAGCCGGGGATTGCCCCCGAGCGCCTTCAGGACGGCGACCTTCGCGCCCAGCTGCGCGCCCTCCGCCGGCCAGCCGACGAGGTGCGGGAAACTCACGACGGGCAGGCGCCATCCGCGCCAGCGGGCCGCGCCGAGCAGCCAGTCCGGCGCGCCGTCGACGCGCTCCGGCTCGGAGTAGGAGATGACCTCGGCGACGCTGGCGTTGGGCAGCAGCAGGCGGCCGCCGCCCACGTTGATCAGCACGCCTCGGATGTCGGTCTGCGGGGAGCTCATGCGGGGTTCCGGTGGGCGCAGGGTTCGGGGCGCAGCGGCGCCGGTCAGGAGGGGTAGAAGGCGTCGAGCCGCGCCGCGAGGTCGGCGGCGGGCAAGGCGGGGGCGCCGGCGTCGCGCAGCGCGGACGCCGCCTTGCCGTCGAAGCAGCTCGCCGGGTCCTGCACGAGCACCCGCAGGCCCTCGGCCATCGCGCGCTTCAACGGCTCGATGGCGGCCTCGTCGGCGCCGCTCAGCACGACCACGGCGCCGTCGCGCGCGCGCGCGGCGTCGATCAGCGCGGCGGGTCCCGCATCGGCCGGGAACAGCAGGGCGCCGGCCGAGGCCAGCCCCTCCGGCAGCACGCGCACGGCCCGCGGCGGCGGCGTCTCGGCGGACTCGGCCAAGGCCACCGGCAGGCGGCTGATCTTCGCCAACTGCTCCACGAAGCGATCGTGACGTCCCCCATCCAGCGCCTGCCGCAACAGCACCGCGAGCGGGAAGTTCGCCGGCAGTGCCCGCAGCAGCTGGCGCACCGCGTCGGGGCCACCGATGCCGGAAAGCACCAGCAGCACCCCGCCGGCTTCGGCCGGCTCGCCGGCCTCGTCAACGAGCGGACTCAGGCTGAGATGCGCGAGGTTGATCTCCGGCGGGGGTGCCGCCGCAGGCGGCGGTGGGGCGACCACGGGCTCATCGCTCAGCGGCGACAGCTCGAGGCCCGCCAGCGCGCCGAAATCGAAGGTGGCGCGCGCCGGCGGAGCCGGCGCCGCGGCGGCAGCAGCGTCGCCGTCCTCGGCCAGGCTCAAGCCACCGCCGTCGAAGGCCCCGGCCGATGGCGACGACACGACCGCGCGGGCCGCTTCGGGGCGGGCGTCGTCCTGCAGCGGGGCCGCGTCGAGCGCGAAGGCGTCGGCGTCGGAGTCGTCGGGCTCGACCGCCGCCGATTCGAAGGAGAGCGATTCCAGATTGCCGTCGAGTTCGGCCGCCAGGCGGGCGAGGTCCTCGTCGAGCTCGAGCGGCGCATCGGCATCGAGGGCATCCGGATCCTCGCGGCGGAACGCGCCGAGCGACGCGCCGGCGCCGGCCGGGGCGTCGCCGAAATCGCCCAGCGCGCCGAAGGCGGCGAGTTCGGCCTCGGTCAGCGTCAGCTCCTCGACTTCGAGCCCGGCGTCGGGCGCCGGGTCAGCGTCGAGGCGGATCTCGCGCGCCTCGAGCAGCGACAGCGAGGCCCGCACCGGCCGCGGCGCGTCGATACGCCCCGCCGCGTCGATGCCGTCGTCGACCAGCTCGAGACCGGTCAGGTCGATCGCGTCCTCCTCGACGGGCGCCACACCGGCCGCACCCATCGCCTGCTCGAGCGCCGCCAGATCGAGCTCGAGGGCCTCCGGGTCGCCCTCGGGCGCCGGCGGCGTGGCCCACGGTGCCGGCGCCGGCGCGGGACGCGAGGGGTCGGCGGCGGCCTCGAGGCCGGCCTCGCCCGGAACGCTCGCGGCCGGCACGTCGAGCGCCGAAGCGCTGATCTCGTCGGCGAAGTCCGACATCGTCGCTGCGCTGGCCAGCGCAGCGGGCGTGACCGGCGCGCCGGGTTCCAGATGGTCGGCGGCCTCGTCGTGCGCCGTCGGCTCGGTTCCGGGCGGCAGCACGTCGCGGCCCAGCAGCTTGGCGGCGAGGTGCCGCGCCCAGCGCGCCTGGTCCCAACCCGCCAGCGTCGACGTGGTCGCCGCTTCGTCGAACAGCACCGTGAGTCCCGGTGCGAGCAGCTCGTCCTCGAGGCGATCGAGCGCCGTCTCGACGGCGGGTTCGACGCTGACGAGCACCGTCGTCGCGCCCGCGGCCGCCAGCGCACCGGCCGGCAGGTCGTTCGGATCCACCTCGACCACCAGCTCGGCGCCGAGGTCGGTGATCGCCCGCCTGAGCTGCTCGCGCGCGTCGCCAGGACGGGCGAGCAGCGCGACCCGCAGCGGCGCGCCCTCAGCCACGCGCGGCCACCTCGGACAGCAGTTCGAACACCTGGCGCATCAGTTCGGGCTCCTGGTAGGGCTTGCCGAGGTAGCGGTTGACGCCGATCTCGAAGGCGCGCTGGCGGTGCTTCTCGCCGGTGCGCGACGTGATCATGATGATCGGGACGTCGCGCAGTCGCGGATCGCCGCGCATCGTCTGGGCCAGCTCGTAGCCGTCCATGCGCGGCATTTCGATGTCGAGCAGCATCAGGTCGG
>ERZ1066121.2684-NODE-2684-length-10872-cov-12.192105_pt1 | contig 10872 bp, 10 predicted proteins | sample MGYA00382768_ERZ1066121 | MGnify/ENA primary metagenome ERZ1066121 (study PRJEB33369, sample SAMEA5778351) | biofilm metagenome | biome: Industrial cooling water; feature: Water cooling tower basin; material: Biofilm | place: United Arab Emirates | collected... | reverse complement strand
GACATCCGGCACTGGACTCGCGCATCCGTGAGTCCGCCGCCCGCCACGCACGACGCCGTGCGCGGGCACGACACACCCAGGGGACCCCATGACCACACGCGTGGCCGTCGTGACCGGCGGCATCGGCGGGCTCGGTACCGCCATCTGCAAGACCCTCGCCACCGGCGGGCGCACGGTGATCGCCGCCGATCTCGGCAGCCGCCAGGACCGCATCGCCGCCTTCCAGGCCGACACCGCCGGCCTCGACATCCGCTTCCTGCCGCTGGACGTGAGCGATTTCGACGCCTGCGGCGCTTTCGTCGCGCAGGTGGAAGCCGAACACGGCCGCCTGGACGTGCTGGTCAATGCCGCCGGCATCACCCGCGACGCTACGCTGCGCAAGATGGACAAGGCGCACTGGGATGCGGTGCTGTCGGTCGACCTCGACAGCGTCTTCCACATGTGCCGGCATGCGGTGCCGGGCATGGCCGACCGCAGCTTCGGGCGCATCGTCAACATCAGCTCGATCAACGGCCAGACCGGCCAGTTCGGGCAGACCAACTACGCCGCGGCCAAGGCCGGCATGCACGGTTTCACCATGTCGCTGGCGCGCGAAGTGGCGCGCAAGGGCGTGACCGTGAACTCGATTTCGCCGGGCTATTGCGAAACCGAAATGGTGCTGGGCATCCCCGAACACATCCGCACCGGCATCGTCGACAGCATCCCGGTCGGCCGCGTGGGGCAGCCGTCGGAAATCGCACGCACGGTCGAATTCCTGGCCCACGACGAGGCCGGCTTCATCACCGGCGCCAACATCCCGGTGAACGGCGGGCTGTTCATGAGTTTCTGAGAGCCGAGGTGCGGGATGGGGGTGCGTGATCTGAGGTTCGGGATTGAGGGCTCGAGGTTCGGGATTGGTGGTGCTGCGAAGACCGCGCACAACCCGTTCATGTCGGCCCGAACCCAGCGGAAGCGCAGGAAGTGCTCCGGGTCGGCTGTGCCGCGATGACGGGGCAAGGCTTACTCTTGTCGTCCCGAGCGCAGCGAGGGACCTGCCTCACCGCTTTACCGCAATAGCAGGTCCCTCGCTGCGCCGGGGACGACACGACAGAGGCGCACCGCGTCTCACACGAATCCCGAATCCCCGACCAAGACCCCACCATGATCCGACTCACTCCTCCCAGCAACGCCGCCTTCCTCATTTCGCTGCTGCTCGGCGGCGCCGGCATCGCCGGCCGCCTGGGCTATTTCGGCGCGGCCGCGCCCATCGCCTTCTGGCTGCTCGCGGCCGCATTCGTGCTGTTGCTGCTGTCGACCCTGTTCAAGTGGCTCTGAGCGCTGGTCGAGGTCCCAAGCGACCGACAGCGGGCGGGTGCATTACCCTATGCGCCCGCCAGACCGACCGAGCCGCCGCGCCATGCGCCTGAACAAACACATCAGCGACACCGGTTACTGCTCGCGCCGCGAGGCCGACCGGCTGATCGGCGAAGGCCGGGTCGCGGTCAACGGCGTCCGCGCCCGGGTCGGCACCGAACTGGCCGAGGGCGATGAAGTCACCATCGACGGCGAAGTGCTGCGCGCACGCACCGCGGCCAAGGGCAAGCGCCGCCACGTCTATATCGCGTTCAACAAACCGGTGGGCGTGACCTGCACCACCGAGTCGGGGGTGAAGGGCAATATCGTCGACTACGTGGACCACCAGGAGCGCGTGTTCCCGATCGGCCGCCTCGACAAGGATTCCGAAGGCCTGATCCTGCTCACCAGCAACGGCGACATCGTCAACCAGATCCTGCGCGCGGAGAACAAGCTGGAGAAGGAATACCTGGTGGCGGTGAACCACCAGGTCACCGACGAATTCCTGCGCGGCATGGCCCGCGGCGTGCCCGTGCACGGCCAGACCACCCTGCCCTGCAAGACCGGAAAACTCGGCCGCAACGGCTTCCGCATCGTGCTCACCCAGGGCCTCAACCGCCAGATCCGCCTGATGGCCGCACACTTCGGCATGCGCGTGAAACAACTGCTGCGCGTGCGCATCGGCAACATCAAGCTGGGCCATCTGAAACCCGGCCAGTGGCGCAACCTCACCGATGCGGAACTGCGGGGATTGTTGCCGGAGCATCGGGATTGGTGAGCGGGACACATCGAGCGACGCACGCAACCACTACTCTTTCGAAAGCCTTGCTTGACCGACACTACAACATATCATAGCGTTCCAACAGGCAAATAAAGACCCCAAATCGAATCCGGAGACACAGGATGTGGAAATACTCCGTGGCGGCAGCGGCCATCGCGATGATCGCGGTCGTCAATGCGCAGAGCACGATCAATACACCCCCGCCACCGCCCCCGAGCTTCCCCCCCGTGATCGTCGAAGGCATTCGTATCGACGGCCGGAGGGTACTCTGCACGGGCACGCAGTGCGCGGATGTATTGCGGGACATGCAAATGGCGGTCATGGCCGAGCCATTGCCGTATGAGGCGACACTTCCGGACACCGATCCCACCGTCGATGGTGAGGCCTTCTGCGAAAACCTCGCGGATGCGCGTCCCAGCGGCTGCAGCGCCAGTAATCCGCCGCCTTCTCCCGGGATCACGGTGCCCGGCAAGCAACCGTGGCAGGCGAACGGCTGCGGGACAGGGGGGTTCGCCAATCTCTTCGCGGATGTCATCCTGACTCTTGCTTCCAGCAACTATTACTCCGGCAATCTCGACGCCCCTTATCCCGGAGTCGGCTTTCGAGGCGCCTGCGATGGCCATGACCAGTGCTGGGCGATGGCGGGAGAGCGAGAAGCATGTGATCGGTCTTTTCAGCGAAGCATGGAAAGTGCCTGCGACCAACTTGGCGAAGCTAATGCTCGCGGTGCTTGTTACGGTTTTGCCGGCCTTTATCGCGGTGCCGTTTCTTCGACGAACGCATCTGATGCCGCCTATCAGAACTCCATTAAAGCCCGTGCGTGCGCACTCTGGGCCAACGACATGCGGGAGAACGGCTGTGAGGATTGAACGATTCCATGCTATGGCGCTGGCTGCATGCCTCGTCCCGATCGGATGCGCAGGGCACTCAGGCGCCTCCACGGCGGCCGAGACGATGGACGTTGACGCCACCCCCTCCACACAATCGGACGAACGAGTGGCTGAAACCGCATCGGTTCCGACGCAGCACTCGACGCCTTCCGGACACATCGCACTCCCGCAGTCTCTGCGTCTGCCGGGCCTCGACTCGGTCAGGGCGGCACAGAGCTGGCGTGAGGCCGTGTCGCGGTACTCCGAGGACGAGCAGCGCTATCTGAGCGCGCGCAGCGCCGCCTATTTCCACGTGTTGCAATTCGGCAGCGAACAGCAACAACGGCAGATGATCGAGCAGGGCTTCCCGATGCCGGAAGAATGGCTGGCTGCGCGCAATATCCCGGATCACGAACTCAAGCAGCTGGCCGAAGCCGGCAATGCCAAGGCGCAGATGTTCTACATCGACCGATCCATTTCGGTGTTGTCGGCGGTGCTCAGTCAACGTGGCCTGGACACCGAGAATGCGCAGGATATGCAGCTGTTGCAGCTGTACGCTTCGGTGTCCGCGATGACTCACCAGCGACTCACCGAAAGCAAGAGCCCGTTCGCCGCTTACCAGGACGGGCTATTCGAAACCAGAACCAGCCGCACTCAAACACCGGAACCCTTCGCGGCCAGCATCCATATCGCTGCCGAGCTTGGCCATGCCGGTGCCGATCAGCTCTCGAACGTCTTCTACCAGCAGCACCCCGGGCTCAATCCAGGCACTGTCATGCACTTCTACCAGAGCATGCGCAGGCAGATCGGCCGGCCATAGGCGTGAACCAGCGGTCCATCGCGGCGAGAAAAGACGCGACCCTAACGATACGCTGCGCAGGGATGGGCAGCCGTTTCTCGGCATTCATGGGCCGGCTTTGTAACCGGCCCATTACCGCCATGGGTCATACCCGCTCCAACCACCCGTACTTGTCCGGCGTGCTGCCGTCGAACAGGCCGAAGAACAATTCCTGCAGCCTGCGCGTGACCGGGCCGGGCTTGCCGGCGCCGACCTGGCGGGCATCGACCGAGCGGATCGGGGTGAGTTCGGCCGCCGTGCCGCACATGAACAGCTCGTCGCAGAGGTAAAGGTATTCGCGCGGCAGGTCGCGTTCGATCACCTCGATGCCGGCGTCGCGGGCGAGGCGGATGATGGTGTTGCGGGTGATGCCGTTGAGCAGGGCGGCGCTGACCGGGGTGGTGTGCAGGGCGCCGTCGAACACCAGGAACAGGTTCTCGCCCGCGCCTTCGCTGAGCAGGCCGGTGGAGGCGAGCGCGATGCCTTCGCCGAAGCCGAGGCGACGCGCTTCGCGCGCGACCAGCTGGCCGGACAGGTAATTGCCGCCGGCCTTGGCGCCGGCCGGGATGGTGTTGGGCGCGAAGCGCTGCCAGCTGCTGACGCAGGCGTCGATGCCGGCCTCCAGCACTTCGGCGCCGAGGTACTGGCCCATCTTCCACGTCGCCACGGCCACGTCGACCGGCGTTTCGGCCGAGAGGCCGAACCCGCCCAGCCCGCGATAGGCCACCGGGCGCAGATAGTCGGTGGTGTTGGCGTTGGCCTTCAGCACCTCGCGGCAGGCGGCGTTGATCTCGTCCAGCGTGTACGGGATGTCCATCGCGTAGATCTTGGCCGAGGCGTACAGACGGGTGTTGTGGTCGGTGAGCCGGAAGATGGCCGGGCCGTCCGGTGTCTGGTAGCAGCGGATGCCCTCGAACACCGACGAGCCGTAGTGCAGCGCATGCGCCATCACATGCGTGGTGGCCTCGGCCCAGGGTTTGATCTTGCCGTTGTGCCAGATCCATTCGGGGTACTGCTGGGCCATGTCGATGTCCGCGGATGAGTGAAGCCGGCATTTTAGTGCGGATACCGGGCAAGGGCATGCGCCCGCAGGGGGACGGGGCCTGTCGGCCCCATCCCGGGGTTGCGGCGGCCCTGAGGCCGGCGGTCAGCGGAAGCCGGCCACGGTGGCCGCGCGCTGGTTGTGCACGCGCGTGTTGTTGTGGGTGGACGTGGTGCCCATGACCTGGCCGCCGTAGGTCCTGGCAGGATTGGACCAGTAGTTGATGCGGCGGCAGCTGGGCGAGCAGTTGTAGGCCATGATCGTGCGCCAGGCCTTGGTCGGCGACTGATAACCGTGGCCGTAGGCATAGGCGGTGTTGGTGCCGTTGGCGGGGTCGTGGTGCGCGCCGAAGTTGTGGCCGATCTCATGCCCGAAGGAGTAATAGCCCGTCGCGCAGCTGTAATGCACCGCGGTGAAGGCCGACGTGGCCGAGGCATTCAGATAGCCGAGGCCGCAGTACTGGCTGTTGTTGATGATCAGCACCGCGAGATCCGCCGCGATGGTGTTGCGGGTGGCGTGGTAATTGTCCATGTAGCCGTCGGTGGTGCCGCGGAAGCGCGACAGGTCGGTGTTGAAGTTGCCCGACTCGACGTAGGTGGTGGTGTAGCGGCCGGCCAGCTGCAGGCTGACGTTCACGCCGCTGTTGACGTAGCCCTGGTTGGTCTCGGCCACGGCCAGATTGACCAGTCCGGCGATGTCGCCGCTGGCGTTGGCCGCGGACTGGGTGGCGACCACCATCACCCGCACCACCGTCGCGGCCTGGATGCCCACTTCGCCTTCCGGCTGCGCCGGCAGGCGCGATTGCACGCTGGCGCGCAGCATCGCCGCGTAGTCGGCCGGATGGTCGGCCGGCATCTTCGTTTCGTCGATGCGGGCGATGGCGTGACCGCCGGACTTCAGCGCGCGCAGCGCGTACAGATCGCCGTCGATGCGCAGGGTGCCGGTCAGCTTGTCGCCGTTGCGCACGATGATGACCGAGTTGCGCGGGTCGTTGGTGATTTCGCTGCCGAAGGCGGCGCCGAGGCGCCCGAGCAGGCCGGGGTCCTTGCCCAGGCTGCCGAACCACGTGTTGGTGCCATCCGGGTTGTTGACGAAGTCGGTGCGGCGGGCGAACAGCGGGCGGTTGCCCACGCTCAGCTGGAGGATGTCGCTGTCGGCGGCGATCTGCGCGGCGTCGGCCTGCACCAGTTCGATGCCCATGGTGGCGCGGTCGCCGGTCAGGGCCTGATAGCTGGCGTCGGACGCGAGCGCTGCACGGGCCTGACCCGGCGCGAACAGCGGCTGGCGGGCGGCCTGGCTGGCGAAGGCGGCAAGGCCGGCGACCACCACGGTCGCGATGACCGCACTCAGAGTGGAACGTTTCATGGAACTCTCTCCTTAGATATCCATCATGACTTGCAGCGAATGCACCTCCGGGCGCCGTGCTGCCGATGCGGCATGACGCATTCCTGCAAGTGGCGGTGGGACCGGGCGCCCGAATTCCTTCTCGCCCCACCAGTAACGCGGTCCCCACCGCCGCGCAATGCCGCAGTGGCCGATCTGCATGCATCGGTCACGGATCGCTGCATCCGGATGCATGCATGGAAGGCAAACACCTGAGCGCCTGCCTCGCAGCCCGGATGCACGCAGACGGGCATCGTGACGACGGGCAGCCACAACGCAAACGGGGCCTTTCGGCCCCGTTTGCGCATCGTGCGGTCGTTGCCCGTCTCCGACGACCGCTGCGGCCGTCGGAGACGATGGCGACAGGATCAGCGATAGCCCGCGATGGCGCCGGCGGTGGTGTTGAGCACGCGCTGGTTGTGGGCGCGGGTGGTGTTGCCCATGGCCTGGCCGCCGTAGGTCTTGGCGGGGTTGGACCAGTAGTTGATGCGCGGGCAGCCGCCGGAGCAGTTGTAGGCCATGATCGTGCGCCAGGCGTTGGTCGGCGAGCGGTAGCCGTGACCGTAGGCATACGGCGTGAGCGTGCCGTCGGTGGCGATGTCGTGGCGGGCCGACTGCAGGTGGCCGATCTCGTGGGCGAACGAGTAGTAGCCGGTGGCGCAGCCGTAATGCGCGACGGCGAAGGCCGTGGCCGCGTTCGAGCCGATGCCGGACGCCAGGCCACAGGAGCTGCTGTTGTTGATCAGCAGCATCATCACGTCCGCGGCGACGCTGTTGCGGGTGGCGTGATAGGTGTCCATGTAGCCGTCGGTCGTGCCGCGGAAGCGGCTCAGGTCGGTGCTGAAGCTGCCCGACTGCGCGTAGGACGTCGTGTAGCGGCCCGCCAGCTGCAGGGTGATCGCCACGCCGCTGTTGGCGTAGCCCTGGTTGCTTTCGGCGATGGCGAGGTTGACCAGGCCCGCGATGTCGCCGCTGGCGTTCACGGCCGACTGGGTGGCGACCACCATCACGCGGATCACCGTGTTGGCCTGGATGCTGATGTCGCCCGGCGCCGGACGCGCGGCGGTGGTGAACCGGTCGGCGGCATCGCCCATCTCGATGCGCGGCAGCAGGCCGTATTCGGCCGGGTGATCGGCCGGCATCTTCGTTTCGTCGATGCGGGCGATGGCGTGGCCGCCGGACTTCAGCGAACGCAGCGCGTACAGATCGCCGTCGATGCGCAGGGTGCCGGTCAGCTTGTCGCCGTTGCGCACGATGATGACCGAGTTGCGCGGGTCGTTGGTGATTTCGCTGCCGAAGGCGGCGCCGAGGCGCCCGAGCAGGCCGGGGTCCTTGCCCAGGCTGCCGAACCACGTGTTGGTGCCATCCGGGTTGTTGACGAAGTCGGTGCGGCGGGCGAACAGCGGGCGGTTGCCCACGCTCAGCTGCAGGGTGTCGCTGTCCGCGGCGATCTGCGCGGCGTCCGCCTGCACCAGCTCGATGCCGGCCGTGGCGCGGTCGCCGGTGAGGGCCTGATAGCTGGCATCGGACGCGAGCGCGGCGCGCGCCTGGCCCGGTGCGAACAGCGGCTGACGGGCCGCCTGACTGGCGAACACGGCAAACCCGGCAACCACCGCAGTCGCGACGGCCGCACTCAGAATGGAACGTTTCATGGAACTCTCTCCCTGGTATCCACAGTGCCCTGCAGCGGATGCGTATCCGGGCGCGGTGCCGTCGAGGCGGCAAGGTGCATCCGTGCAAGTGACGAGATGTGTTGGCGCCCGTCATCCTTCCCCCGCGCAGCAATAGCGCGGCGTGGATCGCCGCGCAATCGCGCGTATACGAATTTACGGGCATGCATCACATATCGCAGGCATGCCGGGCAGCGGGCGGCAGCCGTCCCATCGCACATGCATGCGTCGGGACGATCATCTGGACAGCCGCGCTGCCGGTTGCGACGCCGGGCGCGTCTCAGTGACGTGTGCGCAGGATCGCGAAGGCATCGTCGAGGAGCGCCGCGGCGGTGACCTCCGCACCCGCTCCGGGCCCCTGGATCAGCAGCGGGCGCTCGCGATAGCGGTCGCTGTGGATGGCGACCCGGTTGTCGGTGCCTGCGCCACCGGCCAGCACGTGGTCGGGCGGCAGCGCTTCCAGGCCGACGCGCGCGCGCGGCGGACCGTCGGCGGGCAGGTCCAGCCGCGCCAGCAGACGCAGGCACTGGCCCGTGCGGCGGGCATGGGCGAAGCGCGCGCGCAGCGGAGCATCCAGCTGCGGCAGTGCGCCATCCACCGCGGACGCCGGCAGGACCGCGAGCGCGGGCGGCACCAGCGAGGTCACCACCACATCCGCCGGCTCCAGCGAGGCACCGGCGGCGCGGGCGAGGATCAGCAGCTTGCGGCGCACGTCTTCCCCCGACAGGTCTTCGCGCGGATCCGGCTCGGTATAGCCCGCTTCACGCGCCGCGCGCACGAAGCCGGAAAACGGCCGCAGTCCGTCGTAGGCATGGAACAGCCAGGCCAGCGAGCCCGACAGGGCGCCCGCGATGGCGTGGATGCGCTCACCGCTGGCGCGCAGCCTGCGAATGGCATCGAGCAGCGGCAGGCCGGCCCCCACCGTCGCGGCATCGCCATACCCGGTCCCGCCGAGGCGCTGCGCATCGCGGATCGCGCGCCAGCGCGCCAGCGAGGCGCCCTGCCCCAGCTTGCAGGCGGTGACCACATGCACGCCCTGGGCCAGCCAATCGGCATGACGCGCCGCCAGCGCATCGCTGGCGGTGGCGTCGATCAACAACCGGGGGACCGACGCATGCCGCGCCGTGGGCGCACACCAGTCTTCGAGCGAAAACTGCGGAGCGGCTTCACCGCCGGCAGGGACGGCGGCATCGCAGGCGGCCACCGCCGCGGGCGGAAGCGCATGCAGTTGCGTCCAGGCGGGCTGCACCCGCGAGGGCGGTTCGTCGGCATCGCCCTGCCTGTGCCAGCCCTCGCCCGTCGCCAGATAGCGGCTGCGCGAATTGCAGACCGCGCGCAGGCGCAGCACCGGCGACGCCGCCTGCGCGGCATGCCCGGCCAGCCGCTGCAGCACTGCCGTGCCCACGGTGCCGGTACCGAGCAGCACGACCTCGGCCGCGGGCGCGGCGAGCGTCTGCCCGGCCGGCAGGCGCGGCACGGCGATGCGCGGCGATGCGTGGGCGGGGACGCGGGTGATGACGCCGGCGCCGGTCATGACGCCACCGGCTCGCTGCACGGGACCTGGGCCGCGGCCGCCTTCACCAGCACCTCCGCCCCGCGCACGCGCGCCTCCGCCGCGGCGCGTGCATCGCCCACGCGCACGAGCGCATCGCGCAGGTCGTCCAGCAGATCGTCGGCGTGTTCGATGCCCACCGACAGCCGCAGCAGGCCGTCGGAGATGCCGGCGGCGGCGCGCGCCTCGGCCGTCATCGCGGCATGGGTCATGGTGGCCGGATGCGCGACCAGGCTCTCCACGCCGCCCAACGATTCGGCCAGGGTGAAACAGCGCAGCCCGTCGAGGAACGCGCGCACCGCGTCGACCGGGTCGAGGTGTGCGCCGGCATCCAGTTCCAGGCTGAGCATCGCGCCGAAGCCGTTCTGCTGCCGCGCGGCGACGGCATGCCCGGGATGGCGCACCAGCCCGGGGTAGTGCAGTGCCCGCACCAGCGGATGGCCGTCGAGCAGGCCGACCAGCGCCCGGGTGTTCTCCTCGTGCGCGCGCAGCCGTGCCTGCAGGGTGCGCAGGCCGCGCAGGGTGAGGAAGCTGTCGAACGGCGCGCCGGTGATGCCCAGCGCGTTCGCCCACCAGGCGAGCGCTTCGTGGCGGGCCGCGTCGCGCGCCACCACCGCGCCGCCCACCACGTCGCTGTGGCCATTGATGTATTTGGTGGTGGAGTGCAGCACGAGGTCGGCGCCATGTTCGATCGGCCGCTGCAGTGCCGGCGACAGGAAGGTGTTGTCCACCAGCGCCAGCGCGCCGGCGGCGCGCGCGGCGGCGATCACCGCGGAAAGATCGGTGATGCGCAACAGCGGATTCGACGGCGTTTCAATCCAGACCAGCGCGGTCGGCTTGGCCAACGCGGCCGCGAGGGCGCGCGCATCGGCCAGGTCCACCAGCGCCAGCTCGAAGCGGCCCTTGCGCGCCAGCGCGTCGAACAGCCGCCAGCTGCCGCCGTAGCCATCGTGCGTCACCACCAGCCGGTCGCCGGGCTGCAGCAAGGCTTCCAGCACCAGCGTGATCGCGGCCATGCCGGTCGCCGTGACCACCGCGCCGGCGCCGCCCTCGAGCTCGGCCAGCGCGTCGGCCAGCAGGTCGCGGGTGGGGTTGCCGCTGCGGGTGTAGTCGTAGCGGCGCTTGAGGTTGAAGCCGGCGAAGCTGAAGTTGCTCGACAGCACCAGCGGCGGCGTGACCGCGCCGAAGGCAGTGTCGGCGTCGATGCCGGCGCGCACGGCGGCGGTGGCGGGACCGCGGGCGCTCACTTCGCACCGCCTTCGGCCGCGGCCAGGGCCTCGGTGAGCAGGCGCGCGATGGCTTCGTCCTCCTTCAGGAAGGCGTCGTGGCCGTAGCGCGAGCGCAGCGGCCGCAGCGTGGCCGGGCCACCCAGCGTCTCCACCAGCTGCTGCAGGTCGGCCAGCGG
>ERZ1066121.2679-NODE-2679-length-10896-cov-7.258740_pt1 | contig 10896 bp, 7 predicted proteins | sample MGYA00382768_ERZ1066121 | MGnify/ENA primary metagenome ERZ1066121 (study PRJEB33369, sample SAMEA5778351) | biofilm metagenome | biome: Industrial cooling water; feature: Water cooling tower basin; material: Biofilm | place: United Arab Emirates | collected... | reverse complement strand
CTACCAGCGGCCCCGAGTCTGATTTGCGATTGTGCGCTTGACGGGGGAGCTTACGCGAGCGCTGATGACTGCGAAACTTCGCGGCCGAATCAAGGAACGTGACAACTTCGCCTGCGCGAAATGTGGGATCTCGGTCGCAGTAGAACCGCATTTGCTGCTCGAAGTGGACCACATCATCCCGGTATCGCGGGGTGGACTTAGCGTTGAAGAGAACCTTCAGACTCTTTGCTGGAAGTGCAATCGTTCGAAGGGTGCCAAGTTGACAGAAGCAACGGGTGGTTTGAAGATGAAGAATCTGTGAATCGTGCTTTGTGATGAGCAGCCCGACTCCGGCCTCCTTGCACCAAGAATGCGATTCACCCGCCGCGGGGTGTCAGACGTAGTTCTTGGTGTCCTTGCAAAGCTCGACCGATTAGTCGTGAGGAGAGCGTTATGGGATTGAGGACTTGGTTCGGTCGTAAGGTTCCATCTGGCGATGGCCAGATGGACGATTCTGGGATGATGCCTGCCACCGCGCTCGACCAAGAGGCCGATCGCGACGTTATGGAGCGACTTAACGACCTACGAACATCAGTTCTTCGCGACCAGAGCGCGTACTTCAACAGCGTTCTTGATGCGGTCGCATACGACCTTGAAGTTCGCGCTCTCGATTTGCCCAAATTGCACTTTTACTCGTGGGAGCGCGTTGGCGTGGACCGCGCTGAAACGCAGCGCGTTTTCGAGGCTGTGCTTCGACATGCCCGGGGTATTGTTGTTTCTCCCGGACTCAAGTATCCACATTCGCGCCCGGACGTCGTCGCGGCTCTCGAGGCGGCCTCTGCTGCCTACCTGAGCACAACTCTCGATGTTGCGGAGCGCGACATTCCCATGCACGACAGCATTACGAATCTCCTGTTCGGTCAGAAGATCGAAGAGGGTTGGCCAATTGTTGAAGCGCGCGATTTCGCTATCGGCGCCGCTCGAGAGATCGAAGCCGCTCGTCGAGGCGAGATCGTGAAGTCCGTTTCGAAACCGAGCATATTTGATAGACTGGTCCCCGTCGCGAGCCACACCCCAGCCTCCCATCCTTCGGCTCGGCGCGGCAACGTCCTAAGCGACGAGAGTTCCTGATGCGGGTTCGGCTTGAGTTACCAGACTGTCGAGGAAGGTGAGTCTGTCTATCTGCGTGACGTGACCCGAGAGGCTGTTCCAGCGCTGATGATGGTCGCCGGTCGATCAACAATGCGGCGCCTTTTCTCATCCCGCAGGCATTCCACGCACTCCTTTGGGATTCGGCCTCCCAGTTGGCCGAAAGGCCGGACGGCATTGTAGTCGAGCCGCCACCGCTCGATGGTGGCCTTGGCAGTCGCGAGATCGAGAAACCGATGCCCGGTCGGGCATTCGTCCCGGAAGCGGCCGTTGAAGCTCTTGATGAACGCATGCTTGACCGACTTGCCCGGTTCGACGAAGGCGAACGTGATGCCATGCTGATCGGCCCATTGATCCATGGCGTCGCTGCGATACTCAGGCCAGTAGTACATACGGGTGAGGATGGCCACGTTCCCGAGCGATCCGGTTCAGGGCGGCGATGCGGCGCGCAGCCGGCAGGAACCGTTCCACCTCGGCCAGCGGCCATTCCCGCGTCGCATCATTGACGACAGTGAGAGTGCGAGAGCGACGATCGTCCGCCAGCGCGTCGGCGACGAAATCGATGCGCCATCACTCGGTGAGTGTGGTGACCTCCTACAGGCTGGCCGACGAGGCGCAGTTGATCTCGCGCGAGCATTTCTCGGTCGATGGTACCCTGCTCGAAGCCTGGGCCAGTCAAAAGAGTGTGCGGCCGCTCGACGACGACGAGCGCGATCGCCCCGTCGACCCGGACAACACCGGCGTCAGCTTTCATGGCGAGCGGCGCACCAACGCGACGCATCGCTCGGTGACCGATCCGGATGCGCGCATGGCGCGGACGTCGCACAACACCGCGTCGATCCTCGGCGATCAGGCGAGCGTGCTGACGGAGAATCGCCGTGGCCTGGTGCTGGGCACGCTCGTGAGCCGTCCGCATGGCGTCGCCGAGATCGAGGACGCGTTGGTGCTGTTGCAGAGTGTGCCGAAAGCCGCGGGCGCAGTCACCGTGGGGGCCGACAAGGGCTACGACACCGCCCGGTTCGTCGAGGGTGCGCGCGCCCTCGGTGTGACGCCACATGTCGCCGCGAAGGCGAAGGGTGGGGCCATCGACGAGCGCACCACGCGGCACGACGGGTACGCGATGAGTCAACGGAAGCGCAAGGCGATTGACGAGGTCTTCGGCTGGCTGAAGACGGTGGCGGGGCTGCGGAAACTCAAGCATCGCGGCACGGCGCTCGTGGACTGGCTGCTCACCTTCGCGTGTGCGGCGTACAACCTGGTGCGCTTGCGACGCCTGCTGACCGCGTAAGTGGCACGCGGCACACCGGGCGGGGCACACCGCCCAGCCCGCGACGGGCCGCGAGACCGACGGTGGGTGGCCCCACACGTACCGATGTCCCTGCCATCAGCCCGCTCGCGCGGCGCACTGATCAGAATCACAATGCACTCATCCGAAACACGCCGTTTTTCCGCACCCTGTTAAGCGCTACAGTCATCACGAGATCGACCGTGTGACGGTAGGCATCACGCCCGCGTCGATCAAGCGCGAGTTGATGGCGCGCTCAAGGCGTTGCATTTCGCGCGATGGCGATCGAAACCAGTCAGTCGACCAAACCCTATGCAATGTCCAGCCAAGCCGACGGAGATGTTCCTCCCGAAGCCGATCTCGGTCACGCGCTTCGCGCGAGGAGTGATAGGTCGCCCCGTCACACTCGATGCCGAGCAAGAAGTGGCCTGGATTGTCAGGATGTCGAACGGCTAGGTCTACCCGATACGTCGAGACGCCGACCTGCTTCTCAACAGCATACCCCTTGCGGCGAAGCGACTCGTACACCGCCTCTTCGAAGAGTGAGTCAAAGTCGCGTTCAAGTACCTCGCCCTCTTCCGCCCACCACCGCTCGCCGCGAGCGTAGCGGAGATACTCTTGGAACCGATACACGCCCGCCTGTGAACGTTCGGAGGGACGAATGTCTTCTGGATCCAGCGAGGTCACCACGTCAATACGCAGCTTGGCGCGCGTCACCAGTACGTTGATCCGGCGCGCCCCCTCGGCGCGACCGATGTCGCCAAAGTTTTGCCGCGGAGGGCCGCCCTCGGGCGGCGGCCCGAAGGTCGTACTGATGATGACGCGATCGCGCTCATCTCCTTGCACATTCACCAGATTGCGGACAACGAGCGGTACGTCCTGCCGATCCCAGGCTTCCCGATACTGACGAAGCGCTTCGTCATCACGCTCGGCTTCGCGGAGTCGATCCATGATCAAATCCCGTTGCGGCGCGTTGAATGTCACCACCATGAGGGATTGGTCGGGGCACTCACGGACGTGCTCTGCCACAAGCGCCACGACCTCCTCCGCCTCCTGCACGTTCACCCGGGCGCTGGCACCGCCTTGGTACACACCCGGGATCCGATGTGAGAAGACGCCGCGTCGATCCTCACCCCCAGCCGATGGGAATACCACTAGCCGATTGTCGTAGTACATGCGATTGGAGAATGCGATGAGCTGATCGCTTTGCGAGCGGTAGTGCCAACCCAACGAATCGCGCGGCCAAAGCGATGCCGCTGCCGTGAGGATACTCTCCGCGCTCTCGATGACCGTATCGCCTTCTGCTCGAACGACCACCTCTTCGCTCTCCTCCTGCGGCGTATCATCGTCGTCCTCAGCGGTCCGCTCGACTTCAAAGAGGGAATCCGGCCCCAGCTGCTGACTGTCACCAACGATCGCTGCCTGCAAGCCCCGCATTAGCGCTCCAAGCGCGACCTCCGGCCGCATCTGGGACGCTTCATCGATGATCACGAGGTCGAATACGAGGGAGTGGGCTGGTAGGTATTGGGCCACGCCCTCGGGTGTGGACAGCACACAGGGCGTCAGCGTACGAATCGCGTTGGCAGCACGCTGCGTGACCTCGCGAATCGGTCGATGACCGCGCTTTAGACCAGCCTGATGCTCGATCAGACGTCCTTCACGGAGTTGCGACTTGACGGCCACGGCCGGTCCAGCTGGGACTGATGCTTTTGCGACCAGCTTCCGAATCCGAGCGCCGCGTCCTCGCATCCGCTCCACATCCCGTCTCGCAAAGGCGTCGCGGAGAGCCTCGTATTCGGCTCCCTCGAACGCTTGGACCATGGCATGCTCGCGCAGCAGATACTCGCTCGCAACGCGATAGCACACCGCGCGTACCATCTGCCCGATCGCTTCGGCGGACAGAATGCCGTCGAGGATGGGGCGGACCAGCGAGACCAAACCTGTGTCGCGAAGTCCGCTGACGCCCCTCCAGAATCGGCTCCAGCTGCCAAGGTCGTACACTGCCTCGTCGAGCTCGCCAAGTCGCTGGGCCGTCTCGATGAGGGGTACGCGTTCAGGACGGCACAAGGCAGCGCCGTGGTCATCCCTGCGAAACCACTGCGCCCAGTCGATTGCACTCGCCCGAGCAAAGGTCTGACGCGAAGCGGTCACGGCGTCTAGTCGGTCCGGCGCGCCCGCACAGCGCTCGACGATGCCGTGCAGTCGGTCCGGCGCGTGCGAATGAGCCAAGACCAGCGTCCATAGCTCGGGAACCACCGCCGCCTGAAGGTGGCGCGTCAGGGCTGCAATGGCAGACTCCATGGCATCCCACGGTGTTGTCGGTCCGAGCGGTTCCCCCGTCAGCGCCATCACAACATCGGCAGCCCGCTTCGAGCGTGCTTCCTCTGCGTAGGCATCGCCAATTCGCTGCCACACGCGGCGAATATCCGCGACGGTAGCATTCGGATCGGCCACGTGCGCATCGACGGCGGCGACGACGAGCGTGAGCGTTCGCTCCACGCCGAGGAGATCCGTCACCGCGTCTTCGAGTGTTGATGCGCGGCGGATACGCGTGGCCAGCAGTTCGTTTGCCTCGTCGCCGGCTACAAGCTGCATCAGCGCATCCACCCCATCCGCCGCTTCAGTCTTCGGTCGGCGTACTCCCCAGACGAGCGCAGTAGGCTCCTCAGGCGAGGCGAGGACTGCGCGAAGCGCTTGTCGCAGAATTGGACGAGCGGTGTCATCCGACACGTCTAGCACCAGTTGAATCCAATCGCAGGCGGCGGAGACCTCCACGAGATTCCGTAGGCGCTTCGTTGGCGCGGTCGCGAGCTCCGCGCGTGTCGGCCGTTGCGCAAACGCCTCGAGGATTGAGAAGACTTGAGCGCAGGCGTCGAGCGCCGACGCCATCTCCTCACGACTCGCCCGGGGCGATCCTCCTGCCGCGCGATACACCTGTCGCGCCCGACGGAAGGCGCCAGAGAGCAACGCTGGCGCAACACTTGGCGCCTGACGAAGCGCCTCGACATGCTGGCGCAGCGTCCGGTGGCCGGGCAGAGCGTCGAGATCCAGCGTGGCTCCGAGCGGCCCGTCGATGGCCCCGAGCTCCGTGAGTCGCGCGACCCATGAACGGATCTCATCCTGCCGCCCGGCCTCCAGCAGACTCACGTGACCGACCTCACCGACGGCGCGAAGGGCCGCCTCAAGCGGCTCGCGGCGAGGGTTGGTCATGTCCAACATCCTGAGGAGCGCGACCAAGTCACGCATTGAGAGCGCCGACTGCTCGCCAGCCGTACAGCGCGAGGCGGAGGTGAGCGCCTCGCGCGCAGCGTTGAGAGCGCGTGCTACTGTCGCCGCTTCCTGAGCATGGCGTGCGAGGTCACCCCAGCGGCTGTTCTCCCCGACGATCTGTTGCGCCTCATCGAGCGCGAGTGCCCCGGCGTGCTGCTCCTCGGTGGTGGCGCGGTGCCAGCGCCACCACGAGGGCAACGCGATTTGCCAGTGTCTGGCGAGGCGCGCGTAGCCACGATGTACGTCATCGCATGCATCCTGCGGATCACCTTCGTGCAGCACCCGTAGGGCGGCACGCCCGCGTTCCCCTGCGCCATCCCGTGCGGTCGCCGCCTCGAGTAGCGTCCAGCTGGCTCGGAGTGACTCTTCGCTGAGCTTGGGATCGCAGCCGAGCTCGTTGCCAAGCTGTTCGGCAATTGGCAGCAACGCCTCGACCGACGCGCGCCAAGCGCGCGCTGAATCGATCACCGCGTCCTGCTCGCGGCTGCCGAGCATGGGTGCGCAGACCCCGCACCACGGATGCGCGATCGGTCTCTCCACCCGCCGAAGAATCGTTGCCGAAGCGCGTCCGACATCCTCCCCCAACGCGAGCAGTTGCTGAAGCGTACGCTGATCGAGTGAGGAGGCATCCAGCTTCGCACTCCGAGCGATCTCTTGTAGCTGCGCGCGATCGACGTCTAGGGCGGCGTGCTCCGCCCGACCGAACAGTGTGTATGGCGCGAGCTGCAGGGGACCCCAAGGTGCCCTGAGCGCCTCGGCAAAGGCATCTAGTCGCCGCTCTTCAGGAAGCGCGGGGTCGCTGCCGACCGCCGCGCGCTGCAACAGACTATGGTCGCGCAGGCGATCGTGGAGTGTCTTGGCGAGCCGTTGACGAGTGGTGGCATGCTTGCCGAAGAGCGGCAGAGTGATCTCCTCGAGGCCGGCCTGTCGCAGGCGATCAAACACAACGGACAGGGCCGTTTCCTTTTGCGCCACGAACAAGACCGCTTTCCCAGCGGCCGCAGCTTGCGAAATCGCATTCACGATCGTTTGTGACTTGCCCGTACCCGGCGGCCCTTCAATGACCATGGTTTGTCCGGTCGCCAAGGCACCAAGAACCTGGCGTTGCGTCCCATCGGCATCAACGACGAAGTGAGTGTCATCGATGGACTGCGTTTCGGTAAGTCGGGGGAACAGCTTGAGCCCGTCTTCGCCATCGGCGCCCGTCGGCCAGACGGATTCGCCGGCGTCAGGTACGAGCAGGCTGCTCACAGTCTTCCGATGACGCAGGACTCCCATCTTCAGCTGCTTGGCACCGAGGTCGAGCCACATGCGGATGCGGCCAAACGAGGCCGTTCCCAACATCAGCTGGCGACGGAGGCGCCACTGCGGGGCGTATTCAATCAGCGCCGCTTCAACGCGGCGGAAGTACGCCTCCAGACGCTCGCTAGCGTCGATACTCGGCAGTTCGATCTGAAACTGCTGACGGCATTTCTCCACGAAGGAGACATTCGTAGTCACGTCATCCCCGCCTCGCGACAGCGCGTATCGGGTATGGTGTCCGACCGGCGCGTCACCTCGCCGCTCGATTTGAACCGGAATCACCACGAGGGGCGCCTGCCGACGTGGGAGATCGCCTGGTGGCGTGACGGTCGGACCGCTCTCGACCCATTCTATGACGCCCGCAAACAGCTGGAGTGGATTGGTGCCGAGCTCCTGTTCAACGGTACGTGCCTTCTCTCGCAAGCGGTCAAGATCACGCTCGAGCTCATCGGGGAACAGCAGTGTTTGGAGTCGATTGTTTCGATGGTCGTCCTCGAGTGCCTCCACGATCGCCGGGAGATCGAGCGCCTCATTCACACCTGCCTTCTGCGCGGCCGCAAGTCGGTCGAGTCTGTCCTTCCGTGGGCGTCGATTGCGCCGATCACGTCTGGCCGCGCCAGCCTCGACAGGCGACGTACCCGGAGTCCCATGCTGCGAGGACTCGATTGTCTCGCTTGTTTCAGCTATGGGCGCGCCAAACAGATCGCCGTCAGACGTATGGTCTTCTGGCTCTGGGAGCGCTTCGAAATGCAGCTTCTTCCCACTCTCCAACGCTTCGGCGACCCAGGTGGGAATCTCGTCGACAATGTCAATCCACTTCTTGCGCGCATTGCGACAGTCGATAAGCGCGTTACGGTTCGTGATGTCGAGGAGGCGGTTTCGTAGCCGTTCCAGACGCGCGGCGAATGCAAGCTCTACCGGATCCGGCACTCCCGCACCGAGCGACTCATGCTTGGTCTCCTCCAAAGCAATCTCCGCATCGCCGGGAGGATCGTCTTGGACCCACGCCGCTGAGTCAGCGTCTAGAACGGCTTCCGGCTCACTCTCGGCATCGTCTTTGCGCGATGGCGGATCCCACATGCGGGTCGGCGGCTCGGATGGCCGAGCACCGGGCTCGGCTGGCGCGGGCTGCAGCGGCGGAACCTCGCGGAGCTCGTGACGCTGGCGGAGCAGCCGCTCAAGCAAGTCCCGCGCGATTGGCGTGGTGCGATACGTGAGCTCGCGAAGGATGTTGGTCACGATACCTTCGTTCCCCGCGTGTTCGTTCGCCAGGGCTTCAAGCTGCTTCGCGCTACATGTCAGATACGGCCGTGATGCCATTGTTGTCCTCAACACGAATCGAACGCACTTTGCGACCTGAACGGCGGTGCTGGGTGCCCCTTGACAAGATACGCTGCGATTTGAGGCCCGCCATCTCTGGCCAGCAGCATCTGGTGATGGCATACCGTCGTCGTGGCATGAAGTAGATGGAGCGTCAACAACTCCTTCACTCGACGAGAGAGGGAGGCACCCGCCAGTCTTGACACATTCGAGCGCACGCGTGCTACAGTCGAGCTCGTTCGGCCTACAGTCGAGTCCGTTCGCGTTACGGTCGAGCTTGCCTGCGAAATCACCCGACACTTGCCCCGAATCGGTGGAGACACCATTTCTCGGAGAGAGGACGGGCTCTCAGGTCGCGTCCGTGCAGCCGCACAGCCGAAAAGTCCCCATGAACGTCCCCGCCGACACGCAGAACTCGAGAACCATGACCGCCAGTACCGCCATCCTCGAAGCGATGGAGGCACTCGGTGGCGAAGCGTCGATCATGGAAGTCAATGACTGGATCGCTGCCAATCTCCCAGACTCCTGGTCAGACATCGGCACGATGATGTCGGATCTTGCGGAACCGGCATCAGCGTCCACCAGCTATCGCGCGGAAGATCGCTTCCTGCTGCGGCTCGGATCCGGTCGGTATCGGATCCGGGACGACTGGGAGCCTGCGGAAAGAGACGTCACAGCCGCGCGACCCTCGACCAACCGGTCTCGCAAGGCATTCATCGAGTCACACGGCGCGACCTGCCGCAACTGGACCTGGAGCTGGTCGTTCGTCAACGAATCGACGCGGACCGTCATCTTCGGCGCGTGGGACAGGTTTTCGAGCGGTAACCGGTCGCTCATCCTCGATGAGGCATGGGCGACGACATCGGCCGGAAAGCGGAGTGCATCGTTCGCGCAGTCGCGCGAGCACATCCGCCTGGTTGAAGAAGATGGCTTCTCACTTTTGACCTTCCCGCTCAAGTACTCCACCAAGCGACAAGACACCGACGGCGTAGGTCCTGCTCGCATTGACGGATTCATTCCTGAACTCACGCGTCGCGCCCTCCTCAGACTCGGCTCAAAGTGGTACGCTTCCGACGAGGAGGCCCCATCCGCGCTCCCGGAGCAGGTTGATGAGTCCGTGTCGTATCGCGAGGGTGCTGCCTTGCAGGTGTTGGTGAACGCCTACGAACGCAACGATCGTGCACGGAAAGCCTGCATCGCGCACTTTGGTGCTGTGTGTCAGATCTGTCGCTTCGACTTCGAGCGCTTCTACGGCCCGATGGGTCGCGGTGTCATCCACGTCCATCACCTCACCCAGCTGTCGCACCGTGATGGCGAGTACGAAGTCGACCCGATCCGCGACTTGATTCCTGTGTGTCCGAACTGCCACGCGATGATCCACCTCACACGCGAGCCGCTCGATATCGAGGTCTTGCGAGGGCTCGTCGTGAGCAACTCGGATCGCGCTGCGTCGCGGCCGTGACCGTCGACATTCCCCGGGTGGTTTGGAGGCTGACTCGGTAGCCTCCAGGAGGCATTCACGCGGTCGGTGATGGAACGGCTGTATGACGTGCCAAGTGGTCATCGCCACCGACTGGCTGCCAACGGTCAGTCGTTGTGCGCGACTTTGTCGCCGGAATTTCCTCGTCCTCCGCCGACCCATGCCCGCCGACTGGAGCCAGCAGGAAGTCGCCGCAACCGTCGCAGACTACTTCGCAATGCTCACGCTCGAGCTGCGGGTCGAGTCGTTCAGCAAGCGCGAACACAACCGGACTCGCGCCACTCACGCCGACGTCGTACAGCGTGATCGCCACCACCGCCGTGCTGCCCGATGGTCTGGCGCCCAGCTGCGGCGTCGATCGCCGCTACACCACGGCCTACGTCACCGTGCAATGGCACAGTGATCGTGGCGCGGGCGGGGAACGTACATGGTCCGCCGACTTCGAAGAGCGACTCTTTCCGTCCCTGCTCACGCCGGCCGAACGCGCGCAGTGGCAGGCCAAGGTGAACGCCGCGAACGAGGCCGCTCGGGCCGAGCGGGAGCGCGCGTGGGCGGCGGGCGAACGGCCGTCCCCTCCTGGGCCCTATGTGCAGCGATATCGCATGCGATTGATCCGCGAGGCGGGGGGATCGGTGCGTGTCGAGGGCACGATGGACGTGCCGTACATCGGCACAGCGCGGGTGCGTGGACAGCGGGTGAGTGATGACGTGATGGCGTGTGGGTAGCGCGCCATCTCCCCGGCTACCGCGCGCCCAGTTGACGACATGCCGGGCATCGATCTCCGCGCCGTGCTCGCGCTCGCCATGCGCGGCGTCGTGCGCGAGGCGGAGCGGGTGCTGATTGGGCGGGCGCTCGAGGCCAGCTGTGGGAATCGGACGAAGGCGGCGGAGTTGCTTGAGATGTGTGTGCGGACGTTGCGCAACAAGCTCAATAGGCCGGGGAAGCGGGAGGAGGACGACGGTGCGAAGGGCGTTGTGCGTTGTGCATTGCGCCGTACAGTCGAGTTCGTTCGATCTACGGTCGAGTCGGTTCGTTGTACAGTCGAGTCTGTTCGCGCTACAGTCGAGCTTGCTTGCGAAGCCGCCCACCCACGTGCAACGTGGGTGGGCGG
>ERZ1066121.2677-NODE-2677-length-10897-cov-7.507102_pt1 | contig 10897 bp, 12 predicted proteins | sample MGYA00382768_ERZ1066121 | MGnify/ENA primary metagenome ERZ1066121 (study PRJEB33369, sample SAMEA5778351) | biofilm metagenome | biome: Industrial cooling water; feature: Water cooling tower basin; material: Biofilm | place: United Arab Emirates | collected... | reverse complement strand
GGCGGACGCGGCGGCGGCAAACAGCAGGTGGCGGCGATGCATGAACCTGTCTCCCTGTCGGGGCCGGGCGGGGTTGCTCCCCGCTTCCGGCGCCGGCGCAGGCTATTGCAGATGCGCCGCCGCGCCCAGCACCGCCTCGCGGAAGCGCGCCTGCAGGATGGCGGCCTCGCGCGGCGGCAGCACCAGCCGCTCCGAGGCCTCGTCCACCTTCACCTGGGCAAACAGCGGGCCGGCCATGGCGTGCACCGCGCCGCGCAGCGCCTGCACCTCGTCCGCCGTGCGCAGCAGCCGCGCATCGCCGATGCCGGCCGCCCGTGCCATGCCGGCGAGGTCGACACCGTGGCGGGTGTGCGTCTCCTGCATCCCCGTCTCGCCGTAGTGCTCGTTGTCGAGCACGACGACGGCGAGGTTCTTCGGCCGCCGCACGCCGATGGTCGCCAGCGCGCCGACGCCCATCAGCATCTCGCCATCGCCGGTGAGCACCAGCACGGGCCGGGCGGGCTGCGCGAGCGCCAGGCCGAGGCCCATCATCGCCGCCCCGCCCATGCCGCCCCAGAGCGGCAGGTTCTCCGGCACGTCGCCGGCATCGGTGATGTCCCAGGCCGGCGCGCCGAGGCCGCCGATCACCAGCAGCTCGCCACGATCCGCCAGCAGGGCGCGCACCACCGCGCGGCGGTTCAGCTTGCCCGAGGGGCCGGTCTGCATCGGCGCTATCTCCCGAAGGTCTTGGCGCCGAGCAGGCGCTGGCCGAGCAGCGTCGCCGCCGGGCGGAAGGTGTTGAAGGCGAGGCGCAGCGTCGCATCGACGCCCGGCGCCACGTCCTCCGGCCGGTCGGCGCGGTTCAGCAGCGTGCCCATGGCTTCCAGCACGGTCGGCGTCGCCTGGCCCATCGGTACCTGGAACGGGTTGAACTCGCCGTACTCGCCGCGCATGGTCACGATCATCGGGCAGGGCGTGCGGTGCGCGACCGCCACCGACAGCATGTTGATGCAGTTGCCGACGCCGCTGGACTGCATGAGCAGCACGCCCTTCTCGCCGCCGAGCCAGGCGCCGAAGAGCATCGCCACGCCCTCCTCCTCCGTCGTCAGCGACACCACCTTCATCGCGTTGTCGGCGAGGCAGCGCTTGATCAGCCGGGCATGGCCGGCATCCGGCACCAGCGCCACCTGGCGGATGCCGTGCGCCTTCAGCAGGTCGTAGATCTGGTCGGGCCAGTCCGTATCGGCTGCGTCCGGCATGCGGGTCCTCGGGCGATGTCGGGCGGGAAGATCACGCGGCGAGGGGTGGATGGCAAGGCAGGGGCGCCGGATCACGTCGGATGGCGCGGCTCATGTCAGCATTGCGGCGCCCCGCGCCTTCATGGGAGGTTCCTGGGGCTCCGGTGAGCCGGGAGGGTCGGGCCATGGCGCAACCACGCACCACCTCGCAGGCCGTGGAGGACCTGCTCCGCCTGAGCGCGGAGGCGAACACCGTGCTGCTGAACGGCGATGCCCAGCGCTACCTGGACATGATGGCCCTGGCCGGGGACTTCACGCTGATGTCGCCCTTCGGCGGCGCGCCCAGCCTGGGCTTCGACGCCACGGAGGAGCGCGTCGCGGCACTCGCGCGCTTCTTCCGCTTCGGCAGTGCGACGCAGGAGGTGGTGCGCACCTACGCCACCGAGGACATGGTGGTGCTTGCGCTGATCGAGCGGCAGCGCGCCGCCATCGCCGACCTCCCGGAGCAGGACTGGTCGCTGCGCGTGACGCTGGTGTTCCGGCGCGACGGCGGCGCCTGGCGGCTGGTGCACCGCCACGCCGATCCGCTCGCCCACGGCATCAGCGTGGAGCGCGCGGCGGAGCTGGCCCGCGGCTGAAGCGTCACCCCGCCAGCAGCCCGCCGACGAAGCCCGGCAGCCAGGGCAGCCTGGACGGCCGCGTGCGCGCAGCATGCAGGATGGCGCGCACCGCGGCGACGGTCGCGGCGAAGTCGTCGTTCACCAGCACGTGGTCGAACTCGGCCCAGTGCGCGATCTCGGCGCGCGCCACGGCCATGCGCCGCGCCACCTCCTCCTCCGAGTCCTGGCCCCGCCCGCGCAGCCGCTGTTCCAGCACCGCGAGGCTCGGCGGCAGCAGGAAGATGCCGACGACGTCCTCGGGCATGCGCTCCCTGAGCTGGCGGTGGCCCTGCCATTCGATGTCGAACAGCACGTCGCGCCCGGCCGCGAGCGCCGCCTGCACCGCCACGCGCGGCGTGCCGTAGGCGCGGCCGAGGAAGCGGGCGTGTTCCAGGAACTCGCCGCGCGCCGCCATGGCGTCGAATTCCTCGGGTGAGCGGAAGAAGTAGTGCACCCCCTCCTGCTCGCCCGGCCGCGGCGCGCGCGTGGTGGCGCTGACCGAGAGCGCCAGCTCCGGCTTCACGGCCAGCACGGCGCGCGAGACGCTGGTCTTCCCCCCGCCCGGCGCCGCCGCAATGACGAGGCACACGCCCCTCCGCACACTCACGCCGGCGTCCCCCCGCCCGCGCCGCCGCCGCGCTGTCGAGCTTGCAGAAAAAGGAGGGTGGGGCCTGGGGAGGGAGTTCCCTCCCTCCCCAGCCTTGCCGTCCGCACGCCCGTCACTCCACGTTCGCCGCCTGCTCGCGCAGCCGCTCGATGGCGGCCTTGAGCTCAAGGCCGATGCGGGTCAACGGCACCAGGGCCGACTTGCTGCACAGCGTGTTCGCCTCGCGCACGAATTCCTGGGTGAGGAAATCCAGCTTCCGCCCCGCACCCTCGCCCGCCGCCAGCAGCGCCCGCGCGGCATCCAGATGGGCCGAGAGCCTGTCCAGCTCCTCCCGCACGTCGGAGCGCGACGCGAGCAGCGCGATCTCCTGCGCCAGCCGCTCCTCCGGCACGCGCGCCGCGGCGCCGGTGCCGCCCATCAGCGCCTCGAGCTGCTCCAGGAAGCGGCGCCGCTGCGCCTCGGGCTGGCCCGCCGCCTCGCGCGCCGCAGCCTCGCGCAACGTTGCGATCTCATCGAGCAGGCCCCCGAGGATGGCCGCCAGCTTGGACCCCTCCGCCCGGCGCGCCGCCACCAGCCCTTCCAGCGCGCGGGCATAGGATTCGGCCAGCGCCGCGCGCCGTGCCTCCTCCGCCGCCTCGTCCGGGGCGCCCTCACCCTCGACCGCGCGCATGACGCCGGGCAGGGCCAGCAGCACCTCGGCCCGCGGCGCCGGCGCGCCCGGGATGCGGGCGGCGAGGTCCAGCGCCAGCGCCAGCACCCCTTCCAGCGCCGCCGCATCCGGCACCAGGCGCGGCCCGCGCTCCTCACGCCGCAGCGTGAGCGTCGCCGAGACGTTGCCGCGCTTCAGCCGCCTGCCGGTCGCCTCGCGCAGCGCCGGCTCCAGCGCGTCCAGTCCGTTCGGCAGGCGCAGCCGCAGATCGAGGCCGCGGCCGTTCACGCTGCGCAATTCCCAGGCGAAGGCGGTGCCATCGGCCAGCGCGCCGCTGTCGCGGGCGAAGCCGGTCATGCTCATCAGGGCGGGGACGGTCATGCCGCGCTTGTCCCGCGCGCGCGGCGATGTGGCAAGGCGCCACCTTGAGGCCGCCGGCAGCCCGCGCCATGACCGCCCTGGCGGAGGAGCACCTGACGATGCCGGATCAGCGCTGGCCCTGGCGCGAGGTGCTGATCACCGGCGCCTCCTCCGGGCTCGGCAGGGCGCTGGCGATCGCCTGCGCCGGCCCTGCGGTGACGCTGCATCTCTCCGGCCGGGACGAGGCGCGGCTGGCGGAGACGGCGATGGCCTGCGAGGCGGCCGGCGCCCGGGCCCTGCCGCGGGCGATCGATGTCTGCGACGCCGCCGCCATGGCCCGCTGGATCGCCGGCGCCGGGCGGCTCGACCTGGTCATTGCGAATGCCGGCATCTCGGCGGGCACGGGCGGCAGGACCGAGCCCGGCCGCGTCGCCCGCGCCGTCTTCGAGACGAACGTCACCGGCGTGCTGAACACCGCGCTGCCGGCGCTGGATGCGATGGCGACGCAATCGCCCGACGCAAACGGCATCCGCGGCCGCATCGCCGTGATCGCCTCGGTCGCCGCCTTCGTCGCAGCACCCGGCGCCCCGGCCTACTGTGCCAGCAAGGCCGCGGTGCAGCGCTGGGCGGAGGCGCTGGATGCAACGGAGCGGCGGCGCGGCATCCGCCTGCACGCGGTCTGCCCCGGCTACATCCGCACGCCGATGACCGAGCGCAACCGCTTCCCCATGCCGCTGCTGATGGACGCGGAGCGCGCCGCGCTGCTGACGCTCGGCGGCATCGCGCGCGGCCGCGTGCGCATCGCCTATCCCTGGCCGCTCTATCTCGGCGCGAGGCTGGCCGGCGCGTTGCCGCCGGCGCTCAGGGCCGCGCTGTTCCTGCGGCTGCCGGGGAAGGCGTCGGCCCTGCCGAATTAGCGGCTTGCCGCGCCCGGCGCCGCCGCCGGGCCGCCCGGCTGGCCAGCAGGTTCAGCGATTCCACCAGCACCGAGAAGGCCATGGCGGCATAGACGAAGCCCTTCGGCACGTGCACGCCGAAGCCCTCGGCGACCAGCACCATGCCGATCATCACCAGGAAGGCCAGCGCCAGCATCACCACCGTGGGGTTGCGTTCCATGAAGCGCGAGAGGGCGTCCATCGAGACCAGCATGGCGGCGACCGCGATGCAGATGGCGGTGGCGATCACCCAGAATTCCCGCGTCAGCGCCACCGCCGCCAGGATCGAATCCACCGAGAACACCATGTCCAGCAGCAGGATCTGCGCGACCGTGGGCCAATAGGAGGCGCGGGTGGCGTCCGCCGCGCCCCTCGCCTCATGCGCGTCCGGATCGACGCGGTGGTGGATCTCGACGGTGGCCTTGCCGATCAGGAACAGTCCGCCGCCGAGCAGGATCAGGTCCTTGCCGGAGACCTCCATGCCCAGCACCTCGAACAGCGGCCAGGTCAGCCCGAGCAGCCAGGTGGCGCCGGCCAGCATGACGAAACGCAGCAGCACCGCCAGCCCCAGGCCGACGAAGCGGGCCGAGCGCCGCTGCTCCGCCGGCAGCCGGTTGGTCAGGATGGCGATGAAGACCAGGTTGTCGATGCCGAGCACCACCTCCATCGCCGTCAGGGCGACCAGGGCGACGAGGATTTCGCTCTCCATGCGGCAGGGCTCCGGACCGGTGGGGTCGGCGGAGAACGCGACCCGGCGCGGGTCGTTGCCTTCCGCCCCGCGCAGGCCACATGCAGCCGCATGGCAGGCATCGCTGGCACGGGAGTCGAGGCAGGGTGACGGGAGGGCTGGCATTGGCCCTCCGGCTCGCCCGGCGGGAGATGCGCGGCGGGCTGCGGTCCCTGCGCATCGTGCTGGCCTGCCTGGCGCTCGGCGTCGCTGCCATCGCCGCGGTCGGGACGCTGCGCGCCGGCATCGGGGCCGGGATGCAGGCGGATGGCGCAATCATCCTCGGCGGCGACGTGGAGTTGCGCACCGGCGCGCGGCCGGCTCCTCCGGAGGCGCGCGCCTGGATCGCCGCGCGCGGCGGGGCGATGTCGGAGATCGTCTCACTGCGGGCCATGCTGGTCGCGTCCGGCGGCGGCGAACGCATGCTGGTCGAGCTGAAGGCGGTGGACCGCGCCTATCCGCTCTTCGGCGCCCTGGTGCTGGACCCGCCGCGGCCGCTGATCCCGGGGGAGGTCGCCCTCGATCCGCTGGTGGCGGAGCGGCTTGCCCTGGGCGTCGGCGACCGGGTGCGCATCGGCGAGACGGCGTTCCGCGTCGGCGGCCTGGTCGCCGCCGAGCCGGACAAGGTGGCGACGCCGGCGATCTTTGGCCTGCGCGCCATGATCCCTCTGGCCTCGCTGGCGGAGACCGCGCTGCTCCAGCCCGGCAGCCTGGTGGGGCACGAGCTGCGCATCCGCCTGCCCCCGGGCGCCGAGGCCAAGCCCTTCGCCGCCGCGCTGCGCGCCGCCTTCCCGGGCGAGGGGTGGCGCGTGCGCACGGCGGATGCGGCGGAGCCGGGGGTGAACCGCTTCCTCGATCGCGCCGCGGCCTTCCTGACCCTGGCCGGGCTGACGGCGCTGCTGGTGGGCGGCATCGGCGTCGCCACCGGCGTGCATGCCTGGCTGGAAGCGCGGGCGCGCTCCATTGCCACGCTCCGCTGCCTCGGCGCCTCGGCCGGCACGATCTTCCTCACCTACCTGATCCAGGTGCTGGCGCTGGCAGGCCTGGGCACGGCGATCGGCCTGGTCGCCGGCTACGGGCTGACGGCGCTGGCGGCGACCCTGCTGGCCGGTGCGCTGCCGGTGCCGCCGCGGCTCGGCCTCTATCCGGCGCCGCTGGTGCTGGCCGCGCTCTATGGCCTGCTCACCGCGCTGACCTTCGCGCTCTGGCCGCTCGGGCGGGCCGCGCGCATCCCCGGCGCGGCGCTGTTCCGCGACACCGTGCAGCACGCCGCCGAGCGCCCTGCGCTGCCGGTGATGCTCGCCAACGCCCTTGTCGCCGTGGCGCTGGTGGCGCTGGTGATCGGCACGGCGGAGGAGCCGCGCTTCGCCGCCGCCTTCTGCGGTGCGGCGCTGGCGGCGCTGATCGCCTTCCGGCTCGGCGCGGCGGGGTTGATGGGCGCCGCCCGGGCGCTGTCGCACATCCGCCGCCCGGCGATCCGGCTGGGGCTGGCCAACCTGCACCGGCCCGGCGCGCCGACCGCGATCATGGTGGTCTCGCTCGGCATCGGGCTGACCACGCTGGCCGCCATCGCGCAGATCCAGGGCAACCTGCAGCAGCAGCTGGCGGGGGAGATGGCGGCCCGCGCGCCGAACTTCTTCTTCATCGACATCCAGTCCGACCAGGCCGCGCGCTTCGATGCGCTGGCCCTCGCCCAGCCCGGCGTCGAGGAGGTGAAGCGCGTGCCCTCGCTGCGCGCCCGCGTCGTCGCGGTGCGCGGCGTCCCGGCCGAGCAGCTCGTGGTGACGCCGGAGACGCGCTGGGCGCTGAACGGCGACCGCGGCCTGACCTATTCCCCGACGCCGCCCGACGGCACGCGGCTGGTCGCGGGGCAGTGGTGGCCGGCGGATTACCGCGGGCCGCCCCTGCTCTCCTTCGATGCCGCCATCGCCGCCGGCTGGGGCATCGGCATCGGCGACGAGATCACGGTGAACGTCCTCGGCCGCGACATCATGCTGCGCATCGCCAACCTGCGCCAGGTCGATTGGCGGGGGCTTGGCATCAACTACGTCATGGTCGCCTCGCCCGGGCTGCTGGAGGCGGCGCCGCACACCCACATCGCCACGGTGCGCGGCGACCCGGCGCAGGATGCGCGGGTGCTGCGGGTGTTGACCGATGCTTTTCCCAATATCTCCGGCGTGCGCGTGCGGGACGCGCTGGAGGGCATCGCCGCGCTGCTCGGGCGGCTGGGCACGGCGCTGACCGCGACGGGCAGCGTCACCCTGCTGGCCGGGGCGCTGGTGCTGGCCGGTGCGGTGGCGGCGGGGCAGCGCCAGCGCATCCGGGACGCGGTGATCCTGAAGACGATCGGCGGTACGGCGGGGCAGATCCGCGCCGCCTGGCTGGTGGAGTTCGCGCTGATCGGGCTGGTGGCGGGGGGGCTGGCGGCGCTGGCCGGCGCCGCCGCAGCCTGGGGCGTCGTGCACTACGTCATGCGCGCGGACTGGGTGCTGCTGCCGGGCACCTTGGCGGCCACGATCCTCGGCTGCGCGGTGCTGACCCTGGTCTCCGGCCAGATCGGCACGGCGCTGGCGCTGCGCGCACGGCCGGGGCCGCACCTGCGGAACGAGTAGCCGTCGTACATGCAATCTGCGACCGGGATCGCTTCACCGGTGGTTGGCCGGCGTCATCGTCGCGGCGGGCGTGCCGTTCGGGTCGCCGCACCATCATGAGGAAACCCGATCCATGAAGGTCTCCGTCCCGGCGGCGCTTGGCCTCGCCGCCCTGGCTGCCGCCTGCGCCGCCGCCCCCGCCCGCCGCGGCGGCACCTGCGCCGGTGGTCGTGGCCGACACCTCGGAGGCGGTCTGTTCGGTGCGCTCGGTCAACCGCCGCACCCGGCAGATCGCGCTGAACACCCCGCAGGATACGGTCGTCACCATCAAGGCCGGCCCGCAGGTGCGGCATTTCGACCGGATCCGGGTGAATGACCGCGTGCGCGTCCGCTTCGCCGATGCGCTGGCGATCTCGATGGCGCCGGCCGGAGCCCAGGCAGGGGCCGCGCCGCAGGGCGCGATGGCTGCCGAGCGGGGCCCGCTGGGCGTACGGCCGCAGGGCGCGCTCGGCGCCGGCATCACCGAGACGGTGCGCATCGTCGGCGTCGACGCCGCGACCGGCCGCATCACCTCCGTGCGTCCCGACGGCACCACCCGCAGCGTCACGCCGCGGCAGCCGGAGGTGATCGCCTTCGTCAGGGCGCCGAGGCCGGGCGACCTGGTGAACGTCACCTTTGCCGAGGGCGTGGCCGTGCAGGTGCTGCCGGCGACCTGAGCCGACGACCTGAGCCGACGACCCGAGGATACGTTCCTGGGCATGCGAAGGAGTATCCGGCGGTGTCCAGGGGCGCTCCTTCGCAGGCTCGATGGCTTCACGAACGCTGACCTATCGTCCCGCGGCGGTGCCGATTCGGCTGGTCCGACGGCGCCGCCTGGGCTTAGATCAGCGCCATGCCTGACGATGGGGGACCTCCCATGCCGATCCGATCCCTGCTCATCGGCGCCGGCCTGGCGGGAGTGGCGCTGCTCGGCCTCGCCGCCTGCGGGGAGGTGACGGCGAATTCCGGCCCGCCGGTCGCCGGCACCACGCCGAGCACCTTCAACCCGCTGCGGCGGGAGGCGGCGACCATCACCCAGCAGTCGCAGGGGCTGACGGTGCGCTGACCGCATGCTGCCGATCCGCCTGGCCAGGGCCGTTGCAGGCGTCACACTTTGTCACCTGATGCGGGGCGATTCGCGCCCATATCGCGGTTGATGCAGTAGTCCCATCGGGCGGGACGGTAGAGATCGATCGCGGTTCCCCATTGATCGCGGATTACGTCGTCTCCATATTCCGCTCTGCGGGGATGCCCCCCCTCTGAGGAGGTTCAAGAACCAATGGCCCTTCGTCCCGACTATCGATTCACGACGGGTGCGCCAGGCTGGGGTCGTCCGGCGACCGCCGACGCGGCCGCCGTCGATGCCGGGCTCCGGGCGTACATGCTCCGGGTCTACAACTGGATGGCCTCGGGGCTGCTGCTCACCGGCATCGTGGCCATGCTGGTCGTCAGCGTGCCATCCGTCACGGCGCTGTTCTACCAGGCAGTCCCGACCGCCTCCGGCCGCATGGTCATGGCGCCGACGATCCTGTTCTGGATCGCCGCGCTGTCGCCGCTCGCCTTCATGCTGGTGCTGATGTTCGGCATCAACCGGCTGAGCAAGAGCGCGGTGCAGGCGCTGTTCTGGGCGTTCTGCGTCTGCATGGGCGCCAGCCTGTCGAACCTGGCGTTCCGCTACACCGGCACCTCGATCGCCAGCACCTTCTTCGTCACGGCCGGCATGTACGCGGCGGTGAGCCTCTACGGCTACACCACCAAGGCCGACCTGACGCGGATGGGCAGCTTCCTGCTGATGGGCCTGATCGGCATCATCATCGCCGGCATCGTGAACATCTTCATGCAGAGTTCGGCGCTGCAGTTCGCCATCAGCGTCATCGGCGTGATCGTCTTCCTCGGCCTGACCGCCTACGACACGCAGCGGATCAAGGCGGACTACATCGAGTACGCCTATGCGGAAGGCACGGACGAGGCGGGCAAGCGCTCGGCGCTCGATGCGCTGACGCTCTACCTGAACTTCATCAACCTCTTCCAGTTCCTGATGCAGCTCATGGGCGTGCGGCAGTCCAGCGAGTAGCGCGGTCTTCGGGACCGCGAAGGCGACGGGGCCTCGGGGGGAACCTCGGGGCCCTATCGCATTATAGGGCGCGGAGGCCGGCAGATGGCGCAGGCGGCGGATCCGGGGCGCAGCGGGGTGCTGCGCCAGGGCCATGCACATGGGCATGGCCCTGGCGACGCCGACGGGCACCACCACGGCGCCCGCCCGGGCAAGCGGGGCTTCGGACCTGCCATCGCGCTGAACCTCGGCTTCGTCGTCCTGGAGGCCACGGCTGGCATCATCGCCGGCTCCGTCGCGCTGCTCGCCGATGCCGTGGGCGAGCGGATCGGCGTGGCGGTGCACCGGGAGCAGCGCCGGCCCGGCGCGACGCTGATGCTGCTGTGGGACGAGTACCGGGCCACCACCCCGGGCGGCTACCAGTACAGCCGCTGGTGCGAGCTCTACCGGGCCTGGGAGGGCCGGCTGTCGGCGACCATGCGCCCTCGGCCAGAAGGCCTGCCGCGACAACCACTCCGTGCTCTACCAGCGGGTGCCGCGGCTGTTCGCCGATCCCGGCCTGGCCCGGGGCGACGGCCGACATGCCCGACTGATGCGCACCCTCGGCGCGGTGAAGCTGCTGATCCTGGACGACTGGGGCCTCGAGCCGCTCGGGCCGGAGCAGCAGCGCGACCTGCTGGAACTGGTCGAGGATCGCTACGGCCGCGGCGCCACGCTGATCACCAGCCAGGTGCCGGTGGACCGCTGGCACGACCTGATCGGCAACCCGACCCTGGCCGACGCCATCCTCGACCGCCTGGTCCCCAACGCCCACCGCATCCAGCTGCGCGGCGACAGCCTGCGCCGGAAACGGCCGGCGAAGCCGGTTGAGGCTTGAGCCGGACCACACGACTGACGGAGACAACCAACAGCCCCTCGGCGAGCCAGCCACCCCGGCCGACATCAATCGGAATGGCCGCCCGCCATGGCGTCGGAATCAGCGGCCGACTTCAGCGGAATCCGCAACGAACAGCGAGGTCGTGCCGTGGCGCCTGTCGTCGTGGGTGCGCCGCTCGGCCTG
>ERZ1066121.2675-NODE-2675-length-10919-cov-7.771447_pt1 | contig 10919 bp, 9 predicted proteins | sample MGYA00382768_ERZ1066121 | MGnify/ENA primary metagenome ERZ1066121 (study PRJEB33369, sample SAMEA5778351) | biofilm metagenome | biome: Industrial cooling water; feature: Water cooling tower basin; material: Biofilm | place: United Arab Emirates | collected... | reverse complement strand
CCGGCAGACGCTGGCCAATGGCCTACGCTTGCTCGACGAGGCGACCGGAACAATGCGGCCCGGCGACACGCTGCCCGGTGCGGTCGCGTTCAAGCTCTACGACACCTACGGCTTCCCCTACGACCTGACCGAGGACGCACTCCGCACGCATAACCTGGGCGTGGACCGCGCCGGGTTCGACGCTGCCATGGCCGAGCAAAAAGCGGCGGCGCGCGCGGCCTGGAAAGGCTCGGGCGCGAAGGCCTCGGAGGACGTCTGGTTCGATCTCGCCGAAGCGCATGGTTCGACCGAGTTCATCGGCTATTCCGGCACCGAAGGCGAGGCGCAGGTCGTCGCCATCGTCAAGGACGGCGCTCCCGTCGACCGGCTCGAGGCGGGCGAGACCGGCTATGTTCTCACCAATCAGACGCCCTTCTACGCTGAAAGCGGCGGGCAGATGGGTGATGCCGGAAAGATCAACAATGACAGTGGCTTGAATGCCGATGTTGAGGATACGTCCAAGCCCCTGGGCCGGCTTCACGCCCATCTCACGCGCGTGAAGGCCGGCACCATCGCGGTCGGCGAGGCCGTGCATCTGGCCGTCGACGCCGAGCGCCGCGACCGCATTCGCGCGAACCATTCGGCCACGCACCTGCTCCACGCAGCGCTGCGGCGCAGGCTTGGAACCCATGTGACCCAGAAGGGCTCGCTGGTCGCGCCGGACCGCTTCCGCTTCGATTTCTCGCATCCGGCGGCGCTCACTCCGGCCGAGATCGCTGACGTTGAGGCGGACGTGAACGCGCACATCCGCCACAACGAGCTCGTCACGACCAGGCTGATGACCCCCGACGATGCGATCGCCGCGGGTGCCATGGCGCTGTTTGGCGAAAAATATGGCGACGAGGTCCGCGTGCTCACCATGGGCCGCGATGCTTATTCGGTTGAGCTGTGCGGCGGCACCCATGTCGGTGCGACCGGCGACATTGCACTGTTCAAGATCGTGTCGGAAAGCGCCGTGTCCTCGGGCGTGCGCCGCATCGAGGCGCTCACGGGCGAGGCGGCGCGCGCTTGGCTTACCGCGCGCGACGAGCGGCTGCGCGAAGCGGCGGCGGCGCTCAAGGCCGCGCCGGACGAGGTGCCCGCGCGTGTGGTCTCGCTGATCGAAGAGCGGCGCCGGCTCGAGCGCGAGCTGGCCGAGGCACGGAAAGCGCTTGCGCTCGGCGGCGGCGGCAAGGCCGAGGCGTCGGGGCCCGAGCAGGTCGGTGGGCACGGGTTCATCGGCCAGGTGGTCGAAGGTCTCGATCCCAAGGGCCTGCGCGGCGCGGTGGACGAGCTTAAGGCGCGGCTTGGCTCGGGCGTCGCCGTGCTTGTCGCACTCACTGACGGTCGTGCCTCGGTCGCGGTCGGCGTGACCGACGACCTCACCGGCCGCCACAGCGCCGTCGACCTGGTCAAGCGCGCTGTTGCCGCACTCGGCGGCCAGGGCGGCGGCGGCCGGCCCGACATGGCGCAGGGCGGCGGCCCGGACGGCAGCAAGGCGGCGGATGCGGTGGCAGCCGTGCGCGCGGCACTGGAGATGGCGGAAGCGGCTTGAACGGCTCCCGTCAACCCGGACCTGGTCCGGGGTATCGCTCGACCAAAGCGGGACCTGACGCGCTCATCATCGGCGGCGGGCATAACGGCCTCACCTGTGCCTGGTACCTCGCACGTGCCGGCCTCAAGGTCCGCATCCTCGAGCGCCGGTCGATCGTTGGCGGCGCGGCGGTGACCGAAGAGTTCCACCCCGGCTTCCGCAACTCGACTGCCAGCTACACGGTTAGCCTGCTCCAGGCCAAGGTGATCACGGACATGCGGCTGCACGACTGGGGCCTGCGCATCGTTCACCGCCCGGTGTCGAACTTCCTGCCATTCGACGACCGTCGCTATCTGATCCTCGGCGGCGGGCTCGAGCGCACCCAGGCCGAGGTCGCGAAGTTCTCGGCCAGGGATGCGGCCACGCTACCCGCCTACTATGAGGCGCTTGAGCGCATGGCCGACGTGCTCCGCGACCTCGCGCTCAAGACGCCGCCCAATGCCGGCGGGGGGCTGACCGACATGATGCGCGCTGCCGCCCAGGGCTGGAGCGTCGCCAAGCTCGGGATCGAGGCGCAGCGCGACCTGCTCGACCTGTTCACCAAGTCCGCGCGCGATTTCCTCGACGGCTGGTTCGAGAGCGACGAACTGAAGGCGGCGTTCGGCTTCGATGCGGTTGTCGGCAATTACGCCAGCCCCGAAACGCCCGGCTCCGCCTATGTCCTTCTCCACCACGTCTTTGGCGAGGTGAACGGCGTGAAGGGCGCCTGGGGTCATGCAATCGGCGGCATGGGCGCGATCACCCAGGCCATGGCCCGCGCCTGCGAGGCCGCGGGCGTGGAAATCGAAACCAGAGCCCCGGTCGCGCGCGTGCTGGTCGACGGCGGCATGGCCGTCGGCGTGGCGCTGGAGGACGGGCGCGAAGTCCACGCGCGCCGAATCATCGCCAATGTCGGGCCGAAGCTCCTCTACGAAAGTCTCGTCGATACAAGCGATTTGCCCGCAGACTTTGCGCGGCGGATGAAGAGCTACAAGGCCGGGTCGGGTACGTTCAGGATGAACGTCGCGTTGTCCGAGCTGCCGCGTTTTACCTGCCTGCCTGAGCCGGGCGTGCATCTCGCCAGCGGCATCGTGATCGCGCCCAGCCTCGACTATATGGACCGGGCGTTCACCGACGCGCGGCGGGACGGCTGGTCCAGGCAGCCGATCGTCGAGATGCTGATCCCCTCGACGCTCGACGACACGCTCGCGCTCCCGGGCAGCCATGTCGCGAGCCTCTTCTGCCAGCAGTTCGCGCCCGTCCTGCCCGGCGGGCGCAGCTGGGCCGAGGCGCGCGAGGCCGCCGCCGACCACATCATCGACACGGTCGACGCCTATGCGCCGGGCTTCAAGGCGTCGGTGCTCGGCCGCCTCGCGCTCAGCCCGGCCGATCTGGAGGAGCGCTTCGGGCTTGCGGGCGGCGACATCTTCCACGGCGCGATGAGCCTCGACCAGCTCTGGGCCGCGCGGCCGGTGCTCGGCCACGGTGCCTATGCCGGGCCGATCAGGCACCTTTGGATGTGCGGCGCGGGCACGCACCCGGGCGGCGGCGTGACCGGAGCGCCCGGGCATAACTGCGCGCGCGAGGTGATTCGGAGCCTCTAGGGCCGTCCGACCCGCTCGATCAGCGCCGTGGCGGCGGCGGGCGCGCGCACCTTCGCCCCCGAGATGAAGAAGACGAACACGTCGCGCCCGTCCTTGGCCCAAGCACGCGCCTGTTCGGCCCAGGCGTCGAGCTCGGCGGGCGTGTAGCCCGTCGCCACCTCCTCGCGGCATTGCTGCAGGCGGGCATAGGTGAAAGCGCCCGTCTGCTCGGCGAAGGTCGGGTATTTGTCTGCGTGTGCATACACGACGGTCACGCCCGCCCTGCGCGCGAGATCAAAGAAAGCTGGATCGTCGAAGCTCTCGTGCCGCGGCTCGAGAGCGTGCCGCAGCTTGAGCCCGCCATGTTCGCCCGGCAGCAGCGCGAGGAAAGCCGCGATCTCGTCGGGATCAAACCGCTTGGTGGCCGCGAGCTGCCAATTGATCGGGCCAAGCGTCTGGCCGAGCTCGACCAGGCCCTGATCGAGAAAGTTCGCGATACCTTCGCCCGCCTCGGCCAGGTTCTTGCGATTGGTGCAGAAGCGCGAGCCTTTGAGCGCGAAGACGAAGCTGTCGGGCGCGGCATCGCGCCACTTGGCGAAGGTGGCCGGGCTCTGGCGCTTGTAGAAGGTCGCGTTGACCTCGATCGCCGTCATCGCGCGCGTGGCAAAGCCGATCTCCTGCACGTGCGGCAGCTTGGGCGGGTAGAACGCGCCGCGCCACGGTTCATAGGTCCAGCCGCCGATGCCCACCCGGATCATGGGCGCCGGGCCTAACGCAGCGCCCGCCTCAGCGCCAGATTATCGAGGATCATCCCGCCCGCCAGGAAGACGCTGCCGGTGCAGCACAGGAAGAGGAGCGTGCCGCCCATGCCCGGATATGTCTCGAGATAGTGCAGCCCCCGCTCGCACGCGCCGAGCGCGAGTGCGTAGATCAGCAGAAACGCCTCGAAGCGGTTCGTGACGGTGAACAGGCGTTTAAGCTTTCCCATGGCCCGAGTAACGCGCGGGGCAGGGGTCCGGGCAAGGTAAATAAAAGGTTAACGCGCGCGGATCAGAGGTCCTCGCCGGCGAGGTCGAGCGCGTCCAGTAGTGCGGCGCGTGCGGCTTCGACCGCGCGGTGGAGCGCCGGGTCGGTAAGCTGGTCGGGTGCGATCGTCTCGGGCCAGTGTGCGGCGACGAGCGCTTCCAAGGCCCCGAGCTTCGCCTCGTCGACCAGGAAGCGTGGGTCGACAGTGGCGGGATCGGCTATCACGCGAAGGCGAAGACAAGCGGGGCCGCCGCCATTCGCCATCGATTGGCGCACGTCGACGAACAGCGCCTGGCGGATCGGGCCGTTGCCCGCGACGAGCTCGTCGAGATAGTCGCGGACCGACGCCACCGCGCGCGCTTCGGTTGGCAGGATCAGCGCCTGCTCGCCCGCCGGAAGCGTCACCAGCTGCGCGTTGAAAAGATAGGCCGCAATCGCGTCGGCAAGTGGCACGCGCGCGGCGGGCACTTCCACGATCCGGACGTCGGGCAACAGCCGCTCGAGCGTCGCATAAAGGCCCGCCCGGTCTGCGAAGGCCTGCTCGTGCGCGAAGAGGGTGAGCCCGTCGGCGACCGCCACGACGTCGTTGTGGAACGCGCCCGCCGAGATCGCCTCCTCCGCCTGTTCGACGAACAGCGTGCGCGCCGGGTCGAGGCCGTGCCGCCGGGCCACCGCTTCCGACGCGATGCGGTGCTGGCGCGCGGGAAACGTCCCGCCCGCGCGGCCATAGACGAACAGCTCGACGCCCGGCGCGCCGTGGCCGGGGCTCAGCCGCATATGATTTGCCGCACCCTCATCGCCGAACGGGGCGGGGACCGGGCCGTGTACCCGGAAGGCTGGATGCGCGAAGGCGAGCCGCAGCTGCTTGAGCGTGTTCGGCCATTCATGGCTGCGATGCGGCATGGTGACGAGATTGGCGACGCTCAGATGGCAACGCCCGTCAGCCGTGTCGGGCGCGGGCGACACCGTTGCCGCATTCGCCGCCCACATGGCCGAGGCGCTCAGCGCCCAGGCCGGCACCGGCGCGGGCGCGTCCAGCCCCAGGCCGAGCTCCTCAAGCCAGGCGCGGTCCGGACGCGGGTGCGGCAGGAGAAGCCCTTGCGGGAGGCCGAGCGCCACGTTGTGCCGCATCTTGGCAAGACCCTGCAAGGCGGCTTCACGGGGCGTGCTGACCGCCCCGGCATTGCGAGCGGATGCCAGATTGCCAAGGCTCAGCCCGCCATAATTGTGGCTGGGGCCCACCAAACCGTCGAAACTGATCTCCTGGAGCATAGCTCAGCCCTGAGAGCGCGGGCTCACGTCCGCCCCACATGCATGATCGTGTCGCCCTCGCGCACGCCGAGCAGCGCCGCACCGGCTTCGTCGATCGCGGCCGTGCCGTCCGCCAACGGCGCGACCTCCGCATAGGCGGCGCGCCAGCCGGCGAGCCGGCCCGCGGTGACCAGGCGGCGCTCGCCGGTGGCCTCGCCGATGCGGGACACGCGCTGCTCCACCGCCTCGGTGATCGCGCGGACGCGGTCGGTGGGGGCGACCATCGTCGGGCCGCCATCGAAGATGTCGATATACTTATCGTGCACGAACCCTTCATGCTCGAGCATGCGCATGGCCGCGCGGCCGCTCGGATGCGGCACGCCGATCACGTGGCTGGCACTTTCCGGCAGCATGGCCGTGTAGATCGGGTGCTTGGGCATCAGGTCGGCGATGAACTGGTTGCCGTTGACCGCATTGAACTCGTCGGCTTCCTGAAAGCTCATCCCGAAGAATTTGCCCGCAAGCCCGTCCCAGAAGGGCGAGCCGCCTGCCTCGTCAATGACCCCGCGCAGTTCGGCAAGCGTCCGGTCGGCAAAGCGCGCCCGGTGCGCCTTGATGAACAGATAGCGGCTGCGCGCCAGCAGCATGCCCAGGCCCCCGGCGCGTTCGCGCGGATGCAGGAAGAGCCCGCCCACCTCGCTTGCGCCTTCCAGGTCGGTCGACAGGGTGAGCATGTCGGCGCGGAAGGTGCGGTTCAGCTCCTTCGAATACTGGGTGAGCGCGCCGATCCGGTAGGAGTAGAAGGGCCAATGCTGGCCGACGGCGGTGAAGAGCTGGCACGTGCCGCGCACCTGTCCCGTCTCGCTATTCTCGAGCACCATCACGAACAGGTCGTCGCCATGCTCGTCGCCGGTGCGGGCCAGCGCGGCGGAGGAGCGCTCGAGCTTGCGCGCGAGCGAGGCACGGTCGGGGGGCAGGTTGGTGAAGCCGCCGCCTGTCAGCTTGGCAAGCTCGTAGAGCGCCTCGAGGTCGTCGGGCGTCGCGGGCCGAAGGACGCAGCTCATGGGCGGCCGCCGCGCTCCGCCAGACGCAGGATGGCGAGCGTGGACAGCATCGCGCGCTCGGGCAGGGACTCGGGAATCAGATACTCGTCAGCGCTGTGGATTGCGCCGCCGCGTGCGCCCATCGTGTCGATCACGGGCACGCCGCAGGCGGCGATGTTGTTACCGTCGCACACGCCGCCTGTTGCGCGCCAGCCAATGCTCTGGCCGAGATCGGCACCGCAGGCGCGCACCAGCGCGAACAGCCTCTCGGCGGCAGGGTCGAGCGGCTTGGGCGGGCGTCCAAACCCGCCATGGACCTCGATGGTCACCTCGCGCTGCGCCGCCACGAGCGCGACGGCGCTGTCCAGATGCGAGCGGGCGCGCGCCTCGTCCTCGGGCGTGTGGGGGCGGAAGTTGACCCGCAGCACGGCATGGTCGGGCACGACGTTGTTCGGCCCGCCACCCTCAATGCGTGCGGGGTTGACCGACAGGCGCGGGCCGATCGCCTTCTCGAGCCGGAGCGCGAGGTCCGCCGCGGCCAGCACCGCGTTGCGTCCTTCTTCGGGATTGCGCCCGGCATGCGCCGAACGGCCGGTGACCACGATCGAGAAATTGCCCGACCCCGCGCGCGCGCCCGCAAGCGTACCGTCGGGGAGCGCAGGCTCATAGGTGAAGGCGGCATGCTTGCCCCGCGCGCACCGGGCGATCAGCGCGGCGGATGAGGGCGATCCGACCTCCTCGTCGCTGTCGATCAGCACCTGATAACCGATCCGCGCCGCGTCGGGCGTGGTCTCGACGGCCTTGAGCGCGGCGAGCATGATCGCGAGCCCGCCCTTCATGTCGGCCACGCCCGGCCCGTTGATCCGCCCGTCGGGCAGGCGCGTGACCGCCTGGAACGGGTGATCGACCGGGTAGACGGTGTCGTAATGCCCGGTGAAGAGCAGCCGCACCGGCGCGTCCGGCCGCACGGTGAGCACGAGGTGATCCCCGTGCGCCACCGCCCGCACCGACCCGTCCGCATCGACGGCCTCGGCCGGATCGGGCGGGACCAGATCGACCGGACCGGGCAGAGCGGAAAAGGCGTCGGCAAGCATCCCGGCCATGGCCCGGAGCCCGCCCAGATTCCCCGACCCGCTATTCACCGCACTCCATGCCAGCGTGTGCTCCAGCATTGGCGCACTGCGTGCCGCTTCGCATGCCAGTCCCTCAGCCCCGCTCAGCATCAGGCGGCTCTAGTCGAGTGGACCTGTGAAGCCAAGGATCAGCGACGCTCGGCGTCCAGCGCGGCCTTGACGCTGTTGACAAAGGCAGTGCGGGCGTCGCCAAGGCCGGTCGCGCGCGGCCATGCGCTGGAGGTGACGATCACCAGCCGGCGCTTGGGATCGATGTGGATCAGCTGGCCGAAGATGCCCTGCGCCTGGAACGACCCGTCGGCCTTGGTCCACCATTGGTAGCCATAACCGTCGCCGTTCGGGAAGCGGGTGGCAGGGACGGTCGCGGCCGCGAACCAGCCTTCGGGCACGACCCTCCGTCCGCCCGAGAGCACGAACAGGCCGATGCGGGCGTAATCACGCAGGCTGGCCGACAGGCAGCAGCCGCCGACAGTGCCGGGGAACATCCGCTCCATCGCCGGGAAGTTGGCGTCGCGCTGCTGCTGGTTCCAGAACAGGATCTCAGCCCCGACCTGGCGGAGCCGGTCGGCGTTCTCGGCGGTCATCGGGACCTGCGCCCCCGCCGGAGCGGCCACAGCCAGCAGCGCCGCCGCGATCAGCCTCGACCTCATTCAACTTCCTCCTTCACGAGCGTGACCTGCGACACCCAGATGCCGCCACCACGAAAACCGCCCTCGCAATACATCAGATAATAGCGCCACAGATCGACGAAGCGGCGGTCGAAGCCCGGCGGCAGCTGTGCTTCGGCGACCGCACGGTCGAACCGCTCGCGCCAGCGGCGGAGCGTTTCGGCATAATGCAATCCGAAGCGATGCTCGTCGGTCCAGGCGAGACCGGCCTGCTCGGCCAGCGCGCGAAAGCGGCGTTCGGAGACCAGCATGCCGCCCGGAAAGACGTAGCGCTGGATGAAGTCGGCGCTTGCGGCGTAGGCCTCGAACAGCTCGTCGTCGATCGCGATATACTGGAGCGCCGCGCGGCCACCGGGCCGGAGCACGCGCGCAATCGTCGCGAGATAAGTGGGCCACCATCGTTGACCCACAGCCTCGACCATTTCCACGCTCGCGACGGCATCGAAGCACCCTCCGACCTCGCGATAATCCATGAGTTCGATCCGGACCCGGCCGGCCGCGACGTTGCAGCGATTAAGCGCGAGCGCATGCGCCTGCTGCTCGGTCGAGAGAGTGAGCGCCGTGACAGCGGCCCCATATTCGTCGGCCGCGATGTCGGCGAGCGTGCCCCAGCCGCATCCGATCTCAAGCAGGTGGCTGTCGGGCTTCAGCTGAAGCCGGTCGAGCAGCGCACGCACCTTGTTCAGCTGCGCATAGGCGAGTTCCTCGTCCGGCCGGATCGGCTCCTGGAACAGCGCGGACGAGTAGGTCATCGTCTCGTCGAGCCAGGCAGCATAGAAATCGTTGCCGAGGTCGTAGTGCGAGGCGATGTTGCGGCGGGCGCGCGACCGGCTGTTGTCGCGCAGCCAGTGGCGGAGCCGCTTGGCGAGGCGCGCGACGCCTTTGGCGCGGGCGATGCGGCCGAGGCTGCGGCCGTTGCGCATGAAAAGGTCGAACAGCGTTACCGGATCGGGGCTCGACCAGTCGCCGTCCGCCCAGGCCTCGTACCAGCCGACCGATCCGTTACGCCCGAGCCGGACGAGCGCGCGCCAGCGCTTCAGCTCGACTTCTGCGACGGGGCCGGGTGCGCGGCCGCCGAGGATCCGGTAGCTGCCGTCGGGCAGCCACGCCTCGATCGCGCCCTGCTTCAGCCCGGCGTCGATCCGGTCGAGCACGCGGTGGAAAGGCGCCGCGACCAGCTTGCTCCAGAGACCCGGCAGCGGCTGCCCGGACCGGAACTGCAGGCGGCGATCGGGTGCGTTCATCCCGGCCGGATTAGCGAAGCGAGCACGCTGCCGCTAGGGGAGGCCGGTCAACGATCGCCCGGCTCGGGCGGCTGCGGCAACTACCCACAGCCAAGCTGCAGTTGAAAATGCGACCGGACGCCCCCCCCCTTCATGGTCGGCGCTGACGCGCCGATTGTGGAGGCATTGCTGTTGCACCGCCCCCCATGGTGCTGAAGCGATACGACTGTTCCTGCGCGACGATCGCTTGGTCTGCCGGCGAGAGGCTGCGGAACACGGCCATGCCCTCCGCCCACTCCTCGCGTTGCTGACGCTCCCGCAGCTCCAGCACGGTCTTGGAGGCGGCCTCATAGCGCGCGAGGTCGAACGGCCTTGAGGTGGCCGCCTGAGAAAGCAGCCGAATGGCCTCGAGGCGTTCCCTTTCGCGTCTCTCCATTCCGCGTTGCTGCTCCTCCATCGAGGAGATAAGCGTCTGGGTACCCGCAGGCGACACCCCGCTTCGGAGGTAAAGTCTTTCCAGAGCAGAGCGCGTATCAGACTGTCCGCTCAGGGCAGCGGCGAGAACGAGAGTCTTGAAGAGCATCATATCGCATGTGACTCCTTTTCGACCATCCAGGTCTGGCCCTTGGCGACGAGCTTCTGGAGGTCGGGCGTCTTGCCTTCGGCGGCGGCGCGGTTCTGATCGGTCACGGCGCGTTCGAAGGTGGGGCGCGGGTGGTTGTAGATAACGCCCAGCGCAACCGGGAAGCCATTCTCCACCTCCATCTCGATCAGCATCTGCGCCACGCCCTTGTTGGTCTGGTCGTGGCGGATCACGCCCGCGGCCTGCCAGTCGCCGTCCGTCACCTCGACAATCTCCAGCCGCAGGTCGCCGCGGTCGAGGCTGAGGCCGAGGGTGCCGTTCGCGAACAGCATGGGCTCGCCGTCGGTGAGCCAGATCTGGTTGACCGCGGCCTTCGCCTTCTCGGTGAACTCGGCGAACACATCGTCATTGTAGACGATGCAGTTCTGGTAGATTTCGACGAAGCTCGCGCCGCGGTGGGCGTGCGCGGCCTTGAGAACCGCGGGCAGGTTCTTGTGCACGTCGATGCCGCGCGCGATGAAGCGCGCGCCCGAGCCCAGCGCGAAGCTGCACGGGCTCGCGGGCCGGTCGACCGAGCCGTAGGGGGTCGAGGGCGAGCGCGTGCCGATGCGGCTGGTCGGCGAATACTGGCCTTTGGTGAGGCCGTAGATCTCGTTATTGAAAAGGAGGATCTGGCAGTCGAGGTTGCGGCGCAGCAGGTGCATGGTGTGGTTGCCGCCGATCGACAGCGCGTCACCGTCGCCGGTGATGATCCACACGTCGAGTTCCGGGTTGGCGAGCTTGATGCCGGTCGCAAAAGCGGGGGCGCGGCCGTGGAT
>ERZ1066121.2672-NODE-2672-length-10928-cov-18.586499_pt1 | contig 10928 bp, 9 predicted proteins | sample MGYA00382768_ERZ1066121 | MGnify/ENA primary metagenome ERZ1066121 (study PRJEB33369, sample SAMEA5778351) | biofilm metagenome | biome: Industrial cooling water; feature: Water cooling tower basin; material: Biofilm | place: United Arab Emirates | collected... | reverse complement strand
CGCGACCAGCGCGGCGTCGGCCTGGGCGCCGGTGCCGGCCTCCGCGCGCCAGCGCCGGGCCAGGGCGAGGGTGCGCGGGTTGAAGCCGGCCGGCAGACGCAGGGCGCGGGCGCGCAGGGCCGGGTCGAGGTCGGGCTCGAAGGTCGCCGGCATCGCCGACTGCAGCCGCCAGCGGGTGAGCGAGGTCAGCGGCTCGCGGGTACGCAGGCTGTGGTCGCGGTTCAACCGGGTACCGGCGGGCGCGTCCAGCAGCAGGTCGAGCGCCACCATCGCGCTGCGGTCGGTGGGTTCCAGCTCGAGCTCGTAGTCGTAGCGGTTCGGGCCGGGGCGCAGCGGAGCCGGCGGCAGGGCGCGGGTCAAGTCGGAGGCGGTCCAGGTGCGGCCGTCGTAGTTGCACAGCACCGGCCCGCGGAAATACATCGCGTCGCGCGGCGGGGCCGGGCCGAAGAACTTGACCCGCAGCGCTGGGGTCTCGTCGCCGATGATGTCCAGCCACTCGCCGGGCGACATGGAATCGGACAGCCCCGGCCGCGCCAGCGCACGCTCGGGCACGCCCCAGGCCGGTGTGCCCAGGCGCGGGAACAGCCAGAACGTCGCCATCGCCACCGGCAGGCCGATCGCGGTCATCCGCAGCACCGCGCCCAGACGCCGCCACAGCGGGCCTGCGCCTTCGCTGTCGCCGGACTCGGCCTCGGACAGGCGCAGCATCGCTGCGAGCGCGGTGCCGGCCGCGGCCAGCCCCAGCAGCAGCGACAGCGGCCCCTGGTCGAGCAGGAAGGTGGCGAACGGCGCGAACAGGGCGAAACCAATGAGGCTGCGGGCATCGCGCCGGTTCTGCAGCTCGACCGGCTTCAGCGCGAGCAGGGCGGCCAGCAGCCCGCAGCCGGTGTCGCGGCCGAAGCGGAAGCCGTACAGGCTGAGCACGGTGGCGGTGAGCGCGACCACCAGCAGCAGGCGCAGCCAGCCCGGCGTCCGGCCCTGACGGGCGAGCAACGGCACCAGCACGCCCAGGGCGATGATGCCCAGCGCCAGCTGCCCCGGCACCTGCAGCAGCAGCGGCGCCAGCGCGACCGCGCCGGAGGCCAGAGTCCAGCGCCGGCTGAGCCGGTCCAGACGCTCGTGTGCGGAGGCATCGGGCATGGCCGTCGTCGCGACTGCGGCGCGCGCCGGTTCGGAAGCGCCGTAGGCAGCGGGCAGGGCGGCGGCCATCAGCCCGGGCCCTCGGGCATCAGCGCCAGCGCGCGCAGGCAGGCGTGGCGGTGGGCGTCGCCGCGGTCCGGGCCGAGCGCGGTCTGGCCGGGCAGGCGCAGCCGGTAGCGGCGGCCGTCGCGCTCGGCCTCATCCACCCAGCGCGCCAGGCGACGGATGCGCGATTCCCATGAGAGGGCGCTCACATAGTCCCAGTCCAGATCCACGTCCGCGCCCTGCGGCTGTTCGTACTCGCGCACCAGCAGCTCGTCGCGGCGGGCCGAGGCTTTCCAGGCGATGGCCCGGCGCGGGTCGCCGCGGCGGTAGCTGCGCAGGTGGTGCACATCGTCGCCGGCCGGATGCATCCGGGCCTGGGCCTGATCGCCGGCGCCCTCGGGCAGGGCCGGGCCCTGCGCCTCGGGCGCCGGGTAAACCAGCAGCGGCTGCGCCGGCCACACGTAGCTCCAGGCCACCGCCAGGCCCAGCGGCCGGGTGGTGGCGATGCGCAGCCGCGGCGGCTGCAGCCAGCCGCGGCGCCGGGTGGGCAGCTCCAGCACGGCTTCGCCGGCGCCGTGGTCGAGCGAAAGCCAGGCTTCGGACGGCGCGTCGGCCTCGGCATCGGTGCAGCGCAGGCGCAGGCCGCGCCGGGTGCGGCCGGGCTCGGCGCGCGCATGCACGCGCACCAGCAGCGGCCTGCCGGCGGCGACCGGCTCGGCGCCCACCGACACCACGCCCAGCCCGGACAGCTGCAGGTGCGAGGCGAACAGGCTGGTCAGCGCCGCGCCGCCCAGCAGCAGGGCCAACAGCATCGCCGGGTTGTTGTTGTAATTGAGCGCGCCGACCAGCATCGCCCCCAGCACGGTCGAAAAGAACAGACCGAAACGCGTGGGCAGCACGTAGATCCGACGCCGGTCGAAACGCACCGGAAGCGGTTCGGGCGCGCGCGGCGGGATGCGCGCCTCGGCGCGTGCGCGCAGGCGGCGCAGGGGCGCGGTGAGGCGTGCGGCCAGGCGCCCGCGCGCGTGTGCGAGGCCCTCAGCCACCGGCCACTCCGCCCCTGTGCGCGCCGCCGCGAAGACGCGCGGCCAGCCATGGCGCGGCGGCCAGCACGGCCATGCCGGCCGCCATCCAGCCACCCTGGCGCGGGTCGTACTCGTCCAGCACACGCGCGATCGGCGTGCCGAGCGCGGCACCCATGCCGAATTCGAAGGCCAGCATCGCCAGCACCCAGGCTGCACCGACCATCCACTGCGCCTTCACGCAGGCGGCCCGCGCCTCGGGGGTCGTATCCACACCCGGCAGCAGCCCCATCCAGCGCACGCAGGCCAGCGCGATCAGCAGGATCAGCACCGCGCCGACCACCACGCCGATGCGGTGCGCGTCGATCTCGCTCACGCGCGGCAGCAGCAACGCGCGACGCAGGACGCCATGCACGGTCTCGGTGGCCGCGATCAGCAGCCACACCATCCACACGCGCATCCAGCGCACCGCGGGCGGCATCACGACGGACGGCTCCGGGGGCATGCTCAGTCCACCGCCACCGCCTGCAGGATGGCGCTCGCCATGCGACGGCCGTCGCCGCCGTCGGCATCGGCCACCAGACGATGCGCGGCCACCGCCGGGAACAGGGTCTGCACGTCCTCGGGCAGGACGTGGTCGCGGCCTTGCAGCAGCGCCAGCGCGCGTGCGGCGCGCAGCAGGGCGAGGCCGGCGCGCGGCGACAGGCCCACGCGCACGCCGGGGTGGTGGCGGCTGCGCGCCAGCAGCGCCTGCACGTAGGCGATCAGCGCCTCGCTGGCGTGCACCTCGGTCACCGCCCGGCGCAAGGCACGCACCTGGTCGGCGTCCAGCACCGCGGTGGTCTCGGCGATCAGGCTGCGGCGGTCGGTCCCGGCCAGCAGCGCGCGTTCGGCCGCATCCGGCGGGTAGCCGAGGTGCAGCCGCAGCAGGAAGCGGTCCAGCTGCGAATCCGGCAGCGGATAGGTGCCGGCCAGGTCCACCGGGTTCTGGGTGGCGATCACGAAGAACGGCTCGGGCAGGGCATGCGTCTGACCGTCCACCGTGACCTGGTGCTCGGCCATCGCCTCCAGCAGCGCACTCTGCGTGCGCGGCGGCGCGCGGTTGATCTCGTCGGCCAGCAGCACCTGGGTGAATACCGGCCCCGGATGGAACTGGAAGGCCCGGCTCTGCGCATCGAACACCGATACGCCGACGATGTCCGAGGGCAGCAGGTCCGAAGTGAACTGCACGCGCTGGAAACCCAGCCCCAGCGTCGCCGCCAGCGCATGCGCCAGCGTGGTCTTGCCCAATCCCGGCAGGTCCTCGATCAGCAGATGCCCGTCCGACAGCAGGGCCACGAAGGTCATCCGCACTTCCTGTGCCTTGCCCAGCACCAGCGCGTTGACCTGGTCCTGGGCGCGGGTGAGGGCGGTGTGCAGTGCGTCGTTTAGCATGGGCGGCCTTTGCGGCGGGTGCGGCTGCGTGTCATCGCGGATCGTCCTGTCGTCTATCGATATCGTTCCGCAGTGTAGCGAGACCACCTCCCGATGCCAGACGCCTTCGTTGCCGATCGTGCCGCCCGCCGCAGTTTTCTGTGGGTATGGAGCGTCGCCACGCTGCTGAAAACGTGGATCGCGCTGCGTCTGCCGCTGTTCGTGGACGAAGCGTTCTACTGGCAGGAAGGCCGGCATCTGGCGCCGGCCTATTCCGATCTGCCCGGCCTCACCGCATGGCTGTGCCGGCTGGGCGAGAGCGTGTTCGGGCACAGCGTGTTCGGGCTGAGGATGCCGTTCCTGCTGCTGGGCCTGGCCTTGCCGTGGCTGGTGGTGGCGCTGGCGCGGCAGGCGACCACGCCCGCCCGCGCCTGGCAGGCCGGCGCGCTGGCCTGCCTGCTGCCGCTGGCCGCCACGCTGGGCACGATGGCCCTGCCCGATGTGCCGCTGGCGGTCGCCACCCTGCTGTGTCTGCTGGGCGGGGCGCGGTTGCTGCGCGGAGTGGTGGTGTGGGGCGCGCGCGAGGACATGGATGGTCGCGGCTCACGCCGCTCCTACGGGGGGGCGAGCGGCGCGGACGGGCTCGGCGCCGCGCTGCTGGCACTGGGGCTGGCGATGGGTGCGCTCACGCATTACCGCTTCGTCGCGGTGATCGGCGTCGGCGTGCTGAGCCTGCTCTCGCTCGCCGAGGGCCGGCGGCTGCTGCGCGCGCCGCGGGTGTGGGCGGCGCTGGCGGTCGGCGTCGCCGCCTGGGCGCCGCTGCTGTGGTGGAACCTCGCGAATGCCGATGCCGGCCTGCGCTTTCAGCTGGTCGACCGCCACCCCTGGTCGCTGCATGCCGGCGGCCTGTGGTTCCCGCTGATCCAGGCGATGTGGGCCACGCCGCTGCTGCTGGCGGCGATGGTGCTGGCGGCGCGGCGCGGTGGCGGCTGGGGGGCTGAACCGGCACACCCACTATCCGAGAGAGAACCAGAGAGAGTGACGGAAGCGGGACACCCACTTTCAGAGCCCGAGCCGCGGGCTGAACCGGGACACCCACTTTCCGAAGCCGAGGCAAGCGTTGCCGAGAGAGAACCAGGACACCCACTGTCCGAGACCGCACTCCGCGCCGAGCCCCAGGTCCGCCGCTTCCTCGCCCGCGCCGGCGCCGGCGTGCTGCTCGGGTTCTTCCTCCTCGGCTTCGTGGCCGATGCCGAGCGTTCCAGCTTCCATTGGCCGCTCCCGGCGTACCTGGCCCTGCTGCCGCTGGTCCCGGCGCTGCTGGCCGGCTGGTCGCGGCGCTGGCGCGCGATCACCTGGATGCTGGCCGCCGTCGGCTTCATCGGCGTGGCCGGCTACAGCGCCGCCATCGCCAGCCCCGCGATTCGCGCACAGGCCGCGGCCAGCCGTCAGTACCCGGCGAATTTCGCCGGCTGGGACGTGCTTGCCGCCGCCGTCACCGACGCGCGTGCGCGCATGCCCGCCGGCACGCGCCTGCTCGCGGACAACTTCAAGACCGGCGCCGAACTCGGCTTCGTCTTCGACGATCCGCGCATCGACGTGCTCGATCACCCGCTCAATCACCACCACGGCCGCGCCCCGCAGCTCGCGCTCTGGGGCCTGCTGCACGACGACCGCAGCCGCCTGGGCGATGCGCCCCGCCTGCTGGTGGTCGGCGCCCGCGATGTCGATGGCAAGGACCTGCTGCGCCGCTATCACGCGCTGTGCACGATGCTCGGCCCGCTGCCGCCGCCGCAGGTGGTGAACATCGATCATGGCCGCAAGCGCTACCTGCTGTTCGCACTGCCTGCCACGCGCATCGAAGGCGCCTGCACATTGCCGGCGCTGGCCTGGGTCGACACCCCCGGCAGCGGCGACCGCGTGCCACCGCGCTTCTCGGTCCAAGGCTGGGCCTTCAAGGACGGCGTCGGCCTGGCGAAGGTGGAAGTGCTATTGAATGGCGAAGCCGTCGCCACCGCCGACTACGCCATCCCGCGCCCCGACATCGCCGCCTACTGGCAGATCTCCACCGACCCGCAGCACCCGAACGTCGCCTTCCGCGCCGACATCGACGCCTCTGCCCTCCCGCCCGGCCGCCAATGGCTGGGCCTGCGCCTCCACGGCCGCGACGGCAGCGTGGAGGACTGGTGGGAACAGCCGGTGGTGGTAGAGCCGGGAATGGGGAATGGGGAGTAGAGAGTAGGGAGTAGGGAGTAGGGAATCGAGATTCGGGGATTCGGGATTCGAGATTCGGGATTCGGGGATTCGGGATTCGGGATTCGGGGATTCGGGGATTCGGGGATTCGGGGATTCTGGATTCGGGATTCGGGGATTCGGGATTCGGGGATTCGGGATTCGGGATTCGGGATTCGGGATTCGGGATTCGGGGATTCGGGATTCGGGGATTCGGGATTCGGGGATTCTGGATTCGGGATTCGGGATTCGAGATTCGAGATTCGAGATTCGAGATTCGGGATTCGGGATTCGAGATTCGAGATTCGAGATTCGAGATTCGGGAATAGGGGGGCGGGATTCGGGGATCGGGGATTCTGGATTCGGGGCTGTTTAATCAGGCAGTTGGACGGCCCTCGCCCGTGCATATCGTCGTCCCATTCCGATGTCGTCCCGAGCGCAGCGAGGGACCTGCTTTTCTCGATGCTTCTGCATGTGAGCTTGTCTTCGGCACACACGATCAATACGCATGCGAGGCGATTGGATGCAGGGGCGATATCCCGCAGCGCCGTTGAACCGATGCGACGGCATCGCGCAGCGGACACGTGCGTCGATATCGGCCGGAAGCACAGCAGGTCCCTCGCTGCGCTCGGGACGACATCGGAAAGTGTGTCGGTGAAGACAGCGGATGCAAATGGTGAAGGCCCGCATCGAAGCTGGCGGCTTCACCCGGTGATCGCCCACCCAATTCCCAATCCCGAATCCCGAATCCCCAATCCCGGCCGTGTCATCCCGAGCGCAGCGAGGGACCTGCTTTTCAACCCGGACTTGAGGTTTTAGGCCCGGGCTCAAGGCTTGATGCTTCAGGGCTCAAAGTCCCACAAGCACAAGCTGGAGCCTCCACCCAATGTCGTCCCGAGCGCAGCGAGGGACCTGCTTTTCCCGGCGCCTTCGCATGTGAGCCTGTCTGCGGCACACGCGATCGATACGCATGCGGCGCGATTGGATGCAGGGCGCGATATGCCGCAGCGTCGTTGAACCGATGCGACGACATGACGCAGCGGACACATGCGTCGATATCGGCCGGAAGCAAAGCAGGTCCCTCGCTGCGCTCGGGACGACATCGGAAGGTGTGTCGATGAAGACATGAGATGCAAATGGTCAGGGCCGCATCAAAGTGCCTGCTTCACACGGCGATCGCCCACCTAATCCCTGAATCCCTGAATCCCGACTCCCCAATCCCCAATCCCCAATCCCCAATCCCGACTCCCGACTCCCGACTCCCGACTCCCGACTCCCGGCCCTCAAGACCCTCAAATCACCCCGACCCCCGCCTCGCGCAGCAGCCGCGCGGTGGCGATCAGCGGCAGGCCGATCAGTGCGGTCGGGTCCCGGGTCTCGATCGCGTCGAACAGCGCGATGCCCAGTCCTTCCGACTTGAAACTGCCGGCGCAGTCCAGCGGTTGTTCCGCGTCGACATAGCGCGCGATCTCGGCGTCAGTGAGGTCGGCGCGGAAGTGCACGATCGTCACGTCCTCGGCCTCCAGTCGTCGGCCGTCGCTGCCGGCCAGGCAGAGCGCGGTATGGAAGTGCACCGCACGGCCCCGCATGGCCTGCAGCTGCGCGATGGCGCGTGCGCGACTGCCGGGCTTCCCGATCGGCGCGCCGTCGAAAGTGGCCACTTGGTCCGAGCCGAGGCTCCAGGCTGTGGCCTGCGTGCTGCGCTCACTGGACGCGCTCGCCGTGTCCGCGGCGCGCGCCAACACGGCCTCGACCTTGGCCCGCGCCAGGCGGCGGGCGAGGGCAGGCGGGGCCTCGCCCGGCTGCGGGGTTTCGTCGACTTCGGGCCGGGCCTGCTCGAAGGGCAGACTGAGGCGGGCCAGGAGTTCGCGGCGGTAAAGCGAGGTGGAGGCGAGGATCAGCGGCATGGCGGAGGAGGGCTGGGGGCGAAGCCGGGTGCGTTCGGCAGGAGCATCCGCGGAAGCGCTCGCCGTCGAGCGTTCGATCATGGGCCGTGCGACCGCGGAAGTCGGATACTGGGTATGTCGGGCATGGGCGGGGATGGCGGATCGCGTCCCCTGCCAGGGCACGGGCACGGGCACGGGCTATTGCAGGGTGGCGCGTGCGCGTTCGATCAGCGCCAGCTGCTGGTCCAGGCGCTCGCGCGCGGCGTCGATCGAGCGCCGCATCTGGTCGAGCTGGTCGGGGCTGGCGCCCTCGCCGTGCTGCTGCAGCCACAGCCGCTGGCGCAGCATTTCCTGCAGCGCGTTCTGCACGCCGTCGCGCTCGCCCGGGATGCTCTGCTCCAGCTCGCCGCGGGCGTCGCGCAGGCGCTGCTCTAGGGCATCGGCGGCATCCAACAGGCGGCTCAGGGCCTGTTGTCGCCGACGTGCGCGGCGAGGCACCCACCAGGCCAGCAGGAGCATGGCGAGAATGAAGCCGACCAGCAGCGCGGTCAGCATGGGAAGAGTGAGCGTGGTCACAGCACCGCTCCGGAAGCGGAGGGCCAGTCTGCAGGCTTCCGCAGGCCGGGGCAAATCCGGCGGGGCATGCGCCACGGGCGGAGCGCACCGGCTGCAGCTGTCGACCTGCCGGCGCACGGACCCGATGGTTTGACACCGTACCGTCGCCGGCCTACCATTTCGCGCTTATGTCCGCCGAAGTCCCCGCGCAGCTGGATGCCTGGCGCATGGTCGCCGCCCGCCTCCGGTTCGAAGGCGGTCTGGCGCTTGCCGGGATGTCCCGTCTGCGCGATCTGCTGGCCGATGCCGAAGGCGAGGCCCGCTACGTGATCGAATTCGACCGCGATGCGATGCAGGTGCCCTTCGTGGCGCTGCGGGTCGAGGCCGATCTGCCGCTGATCTGCCAGCGCAGCCTGCAGCGTTTCCTGCTGCCGGTGACGCTGGACCAGCGCTTCGGCCTGGTCTCCGGTGACGACGAAGCGGACGAAGCCGCTCTGCCGCCCGGTTACGAGGCGCTGCAGGTCGGCGAAGACGGGCATATCGACCCGCGCGCGCTGGTGGAGGATGAACTCATTCTCGCCGTGCCGCTGGTGCCGGTGATGCCCGGCAGCGAGGCGGTCGAGCGCGAATGGGTCCCCGAGCCGGAAGAAGCGGCGAAGGCCAATCCGTTCTCGGCCCTGGCGTCGCTGAAAAAGAATTGAGGGACACGTCGCGGCGAGGCCGCGGCGGATTCCCGAACCCGACCGCGCCAGCGCGCAACGCCGCCGGCGGTCGAGGCCCCACCACACATGCGTTGAAGCTGGAGCAAGTCCCATGGCAGTGCAGAAATCGCGAGTCACCCCTTCCCGCCGCGGCCAGCGTCGTTCGCACGACGCGCTGACGGCCAAGCAGCTGGCCACCGACCCGACCTCGGGCGAGATCCATCTGCGTCACCACGTCACCAAGGACGGCTATTACCGCGGCCGTCGCGTCATCGCCGCCAAGGTCGACGTCGTCGAAGAGGATTGATCCTCTCCTTCCCGGCGGCAGTGCATTCCGGGGTGCCGGCCGAACCTATCGGCCGGCACCCTTTCTTGTGGCCGCGTCGCGGCCTGCAGCCGGCGCGATACGACCGTCCTGAATCGCCGCGGCGGCACCGCCCGACGCAGGCGTTCGGGCGGGCAGCCGGACGATCCGCGTAACGTCGATCCATCTCCAGTCGATCGATACCCACATCGATCGATATCCACTCGATCCACTTCCAGACCCGGATACGGGGGGACCGCCATGACCCAGACGGCCACGACCCAGACGCCTTTCGCCCGCATCGTGGGCACCGGCAGCTACCTGCCCGAGAAAGTCCTGACCAACGAGGACATCTCGAAGATCGTCGACACCAGCGACGAATGGATCACCGCTCGCACCGGCATCCGCGAGCGCCGGATCGCCGCCGAGGGCGAGACCACGGCCGATCTGGGCTACCAGGCCGCGCTGCGCGCGATGGAAGCCGCCGGGGTCGAGGCCTCGGAGATCGATCTGATCGTGGTCGGCACCACCACGCCCGACCTGATCTTCCCGTCCACCGCCTGCCTCATCCAGCACCGCCTGGGCGCCAACGGCTGCGCCGCGTTCGACGTCAACGCCGCGTGTTCGGGTTTCGTCTACGCGCTGTCGGTGGCCGACAAGTTCATCCGCTCCGGCGCTTCGCGCACCGCGCTGGTGATCGGCAGCGAAACCCTCACCCGCATGGTCGACTGGAGCGAGCGCACCACTTGCGTGCTGTTCGGCGACGGCGCCGGCGCGGTCGTGCTGAAGGCCGACACCGAGACCGGCATCCTCAGCACGCATCTGCACGCCGACGGCGGCAAGAAGGAATTGCTGTGGAACCCGGTGGGCGTGTCGGTGGGCTTCAAGCCCGGCGAGCCGAACGCGGGCGTGCGCATCAACATGGCCGGCAGCGATGTCTTCAAATATGCGGTGAAGGCCCTGGATTCGCTGGTCGACGAGACGCTCGAGGCCAACGGCCTGGACCGTCACGACATCGATTGGCTGGTGCCGCACCAGGCCAATCTGCGCATCATCGAGGCCACCGCCAAGCGCCTGGACATGCCGATGGAGCGCGTGGTGGTGACGGTCGACAAGCACGGCAACACCTCGTCCGGCTCGGTGCCGCTGGCGCTCGACATCGCGGTGCGCGACGGCCGCATCCAGCGTGGTCACCTCGTGCTGCTCGAAGCTTTCGGCGGCGGCTTCACCTGGGGCTCGGCGCTGCTGCGCTTCTGATCCTGCGGGCGGCGTCGCGCAGGCGGCGCCAGCACGTTCCGCACGCAGCGCGCCTGCGCAGGCGCGGCCCGGACTCATCCTCGATCCAGCGAAGGCGACGGGCTCCGTCGCCTTTCGTTTTTTTGCCCCGATGACTGCCAAAACTGCCTGCGGCAGGCGTCGTGGGATGGGTGCGGCGTGTGCGGCTTTGCGCCGATCGCGCACAAACAGATCCCTCGCTGCGCTCGGGATGACATCGGGTGCGGGCGCGGACGCCGCGCGGCGTGCGTCGCCGCTCGTTCCGGGTCGGCCGTGAAGGCAACGGGCTCCGCCGTCTTCGCGAATCCCGAATCCCGAATCCCGAATCCCGAATCCCGAATCCCGAATCCCGAAT
>ERZ1066121.2671-NODE-2671-length-10929-cov-10.756483_pt1 | contig 10929 bp, 6 predicted proteins | sample MGYA00382768_ERZ1066121 | MGnify/ENA primary metagenome ERZ1066121 (study PRJEB33369, sample SAMEA5778351) | biofilm metagenome | biome: Industrial cooling water; feature: Water cooling tower basin; material: Biofilm | place: United Arab Emirates | collected... | reverse complement strand
AAGCTGAATTTTCGGCAAACCGAAGACCGAAGCCAGTATCCGTCCTTTCGTCCGACTTTCCGGTCGGGTGCTTCCGTGGCGCTTCCGCGGAAACACCTTTTTTACGGCCTGTTGGGCCACGGAGAAAGACGATGGGAAAGCTCAACAAGCGGACCGTAGACCATGCCCAGCCCGGGCAGTCGGACTATTTCCTGTGGGACGAGACCCTGCCCGGTTTCGGCCTCAGGGTTTTCGCTTCGGGCCGGCGCAGCTACTTGGTGCAGTATCGCGCCGACGGGCGGACCCGGCGCTTCACGATCGGGCCGCACGGCGTCTGGACGCCCGAGACAGCCCGCAAGGAGGCACTTTCCCTCCTTGGACGCGTGGCGCAGGGCGACAATCCGGCAGAGCGCAAGCAGCTCGATGCCAACGCTATCACTATGAAAGAGCTGTGCACGCGCTACCTCTCGGACTGCGAGTCCGGTCTGGTGCCGGGGAAAGGCGGCCGGCCCAAGAAGCCTTCGACGCTCTACATCGACCGGAACCGGATCAAGCGGCATATCCTGCCGCTGCTGGGGAATCGGCGCGTCAAGGACATCGGACCGCCCGACATCGCCAAGTTCCTGCGCGATGTCGCCGCCGGCAAGACCCGCGCCGACGTGAAGACGAGAAAACGCGGGCGGGCGATCGTGCGCGGCGGCATCGGCACCGGCTCACGCGGGGTCGGCCTGCTCGGCGGGATTTTCACTTATGCGATGCGCGAAGGGGTCATCGAAAAGAACCCGGTCGCGGGGTTCAAGAAGCCAAAGGACCGGGTTCGCGATCGCCGGCTGACCGAGCGCGAATACCGGACTCTGGGCAAGCTTCTCGCCGCTGCCGACCACGATCCGCAGTTTGCGATGGCGGCCAAGCTGGCGCGCACGATCGCGATGACCGGATGCCGGCGTGGCGAGGTGATCTTCCTGAAGGGCGGCGAGGTTGACGTGGAGCGCAGTTGCATCCGGCTTCAGGACAGCAAGGAGGGGGCCTCGACCCGCGCGATCGGGCTGCCGGTGGTGGAACTGCTCGAGCCGCTCATTCCCGAAGACGAGACGGGCTGGATGTTTCCGGGCACCGAGGAAGGTAAGCCGCTCATCGGGTTCCCCAAGCTGTGGGAAAAGCTGGTCAAGGACACGCCGCTCGAAAGCGTCACGCTTCACGTGCTTCGGCACAGCTTCGCCAGCGTCGCCAACGATCTCGGCTTCACCGAATCCACGATCGCGGCGCTGGTCGGGCACTCGCGCGGGACGATCACAAGCCGATACATCCACACGGTCGATACGTCCCTGGTGATGGCGGCAGACACGGTCGCGAGCTACATTCACGCTCTACTGAAAGGCGCAAAGTTCAAGCGCTCCAATTACGCTCTCAACCGCGACGTCCGCCAAAGCGCGATGGACCAATTCCTCGAGCAGCAGCTTCCAAAGGTCAATCGGTCGGAGCCAGCCAGCTAAACCGAAGAAAAATCCCGACCGCCATCCGGGAGTAGACGAAAGTCGAAAACAACCTCGTCGCCATCATCACCACGTGTGTCGTCCTTGATGCTGACGATCTGCGTGGCGCCGTAAAGCCCATTGACGTTCCGCCACACTACGACCTCGCCAATCCTGGGCGTTCGCACACGCGACGAATAATCGAAGGCTTCTGCGTCGCGGATGTCAGCTATCGATGAAGCCCCCTTCGCCAATGCCAACCCCTCGATACTATCGCCGTCGGTATAGACGTGAATGGCAAGATTGCTGGCCTTGCTCCACCTGGTCTCGAACAGGTGCTGCGCCTCGCCGAGCGCGTAGCGATGGCTGTTGTTGGAATAGTCGAAGGCCACGCGTCCAATCAGCCTTCGATCATGATACTTCGGATCCAATCCATCGGTCGGCAAGCTCTGTGGCTTCGAGCGCTCAAGGATCGCGTCGACGTGCAGAACGCATTTGGCCGGCGACATCACGAGAATTCCCGGTCCCTGCCGGAGCTGGTCGCGCCTGCTGAGAATTCCCCGGTCGTCGGTCACGAAAATGTCGCGCCCAGCGAGAGCGTGACCCGTGAGGTGGTCGATGTCGTTGACCTTGTTGGTGTAACGACGGTCGGTCCGCTCGAGGCCCGGCGCTAAGATGCGCTGAATTTCCACATTGAGTGGCCCGGTGCGCTGGTCGGGCCAGTGATCGCCATCCCATCCCGATACGTCCCAGCGACCGATCGAGCCGATGACGGGGAACATGTTCAGGAATTGGAGCAGGCGTCGGCGACGCTCTTCGTCGCGGTCCTGAAGAAGGTCGGCCTCGAGACGGGTCGTGATGGCGATTTCGACCTTGTTCTCCAACCCGTACCGGATCAGCGTGCGAAGCTCCTCGACCGATGTCCCGGTCGAGGTGGCGATGTCGAAAAGGTTGATCACGCAGTTGGCGTCGATGGTGATGCGGGGTGTCTTCATCACTCATTCCACGCCTCGGTGAAAACCATTGTCATATGTCCATCGCGCTTAGTGGAAAGGTCTGGGCCGCTCATCTGGTGACCTCGTTCAGTCTGTCGGAACCGAGCGCGCCGCTGGCGATCAATTGATCGACAACGTCGAGGCAGCGGCCGCGTATCGAGGCATCGGCGGCATTCGAAGTGTAGATCCGCATCAGCGGGGCCCAAAGCTGATAACCGACGTCGCCGCGACCAGACCTCGTACTGCCCGCCTTGCTCGCGGCCAACTCGACAAGTTCGAGAACTAGCTCGTCCAGTTCGGGGGGTGCGTCTTCGAGGCGATGGATCAGATATGTCTTTTCGCCGTCGAAATGGGGCGATTGAAGATAGCGGCGGTACAGGCTCGCGTGGGCCGAAATCCCCGCGGCGTCCATGCGGCGGAACACGTCGGCGGACTCGCTTCTCACAAGCGGTTCGGGATCGTCGAAACAGGCGGCGATCATCGCGTCGAGCTCGCCGTCCGCGACATCGCCATCGATCTGGTTAACCGCAACATGTGCCGCCGCGGCTCGCCACTCACTGTCGCCGGCAACGATAGTGGCCCGCTCGTCTTCCCAACCCGGCCCTTCGAAGCTGCGGACCATGATCAAGGCCGCGGCCAGCGCGCTCATCGCTGGGTCGGAGCCGTTCAGCAACCGAAGGAGCAGTGGTTTCGCATCGTCATGGCGCAGATGGTCAAGCCGCAGGAGGGCAGTCTGACCCTGTTCGCTGGCCAAGGCCACGGCTGCCAAGCCGGTGAGCTTGTCGAGCCACTCGACAGCCTGCCCAACGTCGTGCCTGATAGCGGACAGGACGAAGGTCAGCGCCGCGGCGAGCACCGTGTCGGGTGCGCCTTCGGTAAATGCCAGATCGACCAGATCGCGGTGTTCGTTGAACCGTTCCGCGTTGTGCCAAGCCCACCGGCCTAGAATGTCGAGGGCCTCGCCGCGCGGGGCCTGCCGCCCGCGCCACCCGAGCTCGTGTCCCCTGTTAATGGCCATCCGAAACAGCGCTTCGGGCTTTTCATCCTTCTTTCGCGCCTTTTCTTCCTCGCGACCGGCATCCCCCGTCGTCGCGATCCGACGAAGAGCCGTGGTGGCGAATGGGCCAAGCGTGTCTCCCCGGCGTTGAGTGATGAGGGCGAGCACCGTCCCGTCATCCGCCTGCCAGTGGGGCCCGGCTTCCATCCGCGCGAGCAGATCGTCGAGAGCCTCGGCTTCCAGTGCGGACTCGCCGACACCGCGAAGAATGGCGCGAGGGAACACGTCGGACATGTCGGTGGGCAGCGTCCAGAAGAGGTTGATGAAGCGATCGGGGCTGGCCTTCGCTTCCTCCTGCAGAACCTGCGCAAGATCTCCGGCGCCGCCAAAGAAGCCGCCGTCCCGCCAGCGCCGCTTCTCGCTCCAGTCGGACCGCATGGCCGATACCCAGGCGGCATCGTTCATCTTCCTGGCGCTGTCCGGAGGAATCGGTGAACGCGAGCTTCCCGAACGAATTCCGTCAGGCTCCTCGGGCTCGCGTCCCGCGAACTTGCGCTCGAGTTCGGCAAGGCGGCGACGCGCGGCGGGAGACAGACCGACGTCGGCCAGCTGACGGAGCGTCGACCATTGCGTCTTGCCCGAATCCGCCAGGCCGTGTCGCGCCCATTCGCTTAGCTGCTCGGGCGACCAGTTGCCGGGATCGGCGGGCTGCTTGCTCCGTGCGAAGTTGCGCGCCGCGAACCCGTGTTCGGGATACAGCCGCAACAGACGCTCTTCGAGACGCTCGCGCACGCCGGGCGCAAGTTCCTCCCAGGTCGCGGCCATTGCCTTGCCGGCCGAATAGGCGTCGGCGTGGCTCCATCCGGCCTTGAACAGACCTGGGTTGTCCACCTCGGCTTCGAGCAGATGCGCCAGCTTGGGATTGGCCGCGACGGTCTCAAGCAGGAGGTGCAGCGCCGTGATGTGGCGGCGGGGATCTAGCGACGCCAGAATGTCCGCCATCCGCTCCGGATGGGCGATCGCCACCCGTTGCAGAGCGTCTCTGACCATGTCGATCAGCTCGTAGGCATGCGGTCCGTCGCCGCGATCCCGGCGCCGCCAGTGCCAGATGCCATCCTCCACTGGGCCGCTTGCGCCTTCTCTTGCCTGCTCGGTGCGCTCCATCGCCAAGCTCATGGCCGGCAAGATGCTGCGGAGCGCGATCTCGGGGTGCGCTTCGGCCAGCTCGCCAAAATGATGGAAGTCCCGGTGGAGGAGATACGTGTCGTCGCCGAAGGGCGTTCCCGAGGCGTGGTGGCGATACCAATGCGCCAGTACGGCGCTCAGGATCGCACCAGCCTGCTCGGGTGCATGCTTGCTCCAGCCGTCAGCCAAATTGAAGGGCGTCTCACCCACACTCGAGAGCAGGTCGCTGTCGCAAAGGTCGAGGCAGCGGATAAGCAGCCCGGCCAATTCGGGCATCGGTCGGTCCGGCTGAAACCAGACGAAGCAGCGCAGCAGCAGGGACGCCTTCTCCGGTCGCTGCTCAAGAAATTTGTCGAATATGCGAACCGTGCCGGTTTCCCACTCGCCGGCAGCCTGCTCGACGGCCCGCAGGGCCCAGAACAGGTCATCGTCGCTGTCCACCGCAAACCACTCGTTCAGGACCCCGATCCGGTCGAGCAGCGCGACCCAGCCGTGGTTGCCGAAGATGACGGTGCCGGTGTGGCGCGGCAGCGGATCGGCGCTCGTCGCATGAGCCAGTACCAGTCGCCACTCTTCCGGCGAGGGATCGGGTATCGTCGCCAGCCAGCGCACAACCAGGTCGCGAACGTGTACGCGCACCCGGGCATCGCACAGCACGAAGCGCAGGTCGGCGAGATACGCCGAACGGTCCAGCTCGCGCTCCTGCGACAGGATCTGCCGTACCTGCGTTCGCCTGAACAGAGTCTGCTCGGAGCCGAGAAGAAAATCCTGCAGTCGCTTGCCATCGGCGATGAAAGCGCGCGCGTGCAAATAATCGAACAGGGATTCGTGCATCAGCATAAGCCGATGACCCTGGACCACCACCAGCCCCGCCTGCTGCAACAGTTCGACCGCTCCGGGAAATCGGTCCAGGACGGAAACGGGCGCCGCGAGCTGCTCGCGCTCGCTCATGGCGCGCGCGACCGAGCTGAGCGCATCGAAAACGCTCCAACCCGCGTGATGCTGGGCGCGCAGTTCGCGGTCGCGGCGGGCGAGGAGCTCCTGGTAGAGCTGCGAGATGTGTTCGACGTGCCCGAGTTCGATCGGCCCGTCCCGGCTCAATTCGGCCGCGATCGCCAGTCCGATAGGCTGGCACAGAAGCGCCTGGATCTTGGGCCCGGCGCTTTTAACGCCGACCCGTAGGCGCTCGAGGACGGGAAGGACGTCTTCCGTCCATCGCAGGGGCGCGACATCGACCCGGATGCAATGACGCTCGTCGGTGATGTCGCGAAACTCGTGGTCGTTCTCGAGATCGAACGAGCGACAGCTGAACACGACTTTGAGGCCTGGGTAGTGGCGTGCCTGGCGCAGCAACTTCAGCAGTACCGTCCGAACCGCCGTCGTGCGCCCCGACATCTCGCTGACCGCATCGGCCTGGTCCACGATCAGGATCGCAGGGCGGTCCTTCGCGAGCTGCTCGAGAACCACCGCAGGGCTGTCGCCGATCTCGATCGTCGCTTCGCCCAGGTCGGAGAGCGTTGCGACGACGGGCACCTTGTCGACCCTGAATGCGAGCACCGGCCTCGCGCCCTCGGCCATTTGCGAGAGAGCTTTGCGGATGATGACCGATTTTCCGGACCCCGCGGGGCCCGCAAGCGCAATGGTCCCAGGAGCGCCGGGATCGTCCAGCGCGGCCAGCACGGCTCCGACCTCGGATCGTTCGATATCGAATAGGCCTGCTCCGACAGGGCGGTAGCTACAGTCGTACTCGCGATTGGCGAAGTGGAGCTTGCCCGGGATCGTGCGATCGAACTCATATTGCTTGATCGCAATATTGTGCGCGGCAAGGATCTGCTCGAGATCGGAGCGGTACAGGGGGCGGTTGAAATTGCCGTCCTGCTCGATCCACGACCGCAGCGCAGCGCGCACATCCTCCGGAGGCGAGGCGAACCAGCGGTCCAGTTCCGCCGCCAGGGTGAGTTCGAGCTCGCGTTCGGGAAAGGTCTGGAACTCGCATCGGGCCAGCCAGTCGAGGCTGGCTTCCGGACCCAACCCGAGCGCGCCGCATAGCAACTGCCAGTCGGCCTGTTCGTCTCCCGATAGCGATCGCTCGAATTGCGCGACATCCTGGGCGGCCGGCTGCTTCTCTTTAAGCCGTTTCAGCGGCTTGGCTGAATCGGTTGATACGAAGACGCAGGTGTCCGAACCTACGGCGGCGATCTTGGCTGCGAAATGCGAGAGCACGCCTTCGCTTGCCAAACGTCCGATGGTCCAGCTGCCGCTCGTTTGACGCTTGGATTGGTGCCATTCGCTGTGCCCCTGGCGTTCGACCCGAAATTCGAATCCCGCGCCCTCCTCGCCGAGCATCTCGATGGTGATCGAGCGCACACGCCCGTCGATCAGCTCGACGAGGTGACGAATGAGCCAGGCCGCTTCGTAGCGATTGCCCGTTTTGTCGGCGATTCCACCGGGATGCATGGTGCCTATATGTATAGACCGGATCGGCGAACCCTATCAGCGCCTGGCGCAAACCAGTGGACAGCCGGACGCGAGCCTCGGATTCGACGCTAGCGCGCCTGGACTTCGGCCAGGCCGACGCGGAACCCGAGCGGCACGAGGAGGGTCGAGATCAAGCGCGCCTGCTTCGCGTGCATCGAATCGCCCGGCGCCTTTACCTCGACGAACCTGACCTCGCCGTCGCACCACAAGGTGAGATCAGGCCAGCCCGCGCGCAAATCGTAACTTGCGGTGGCGAATCTCTCGGCGATCGCGTGAAGGCGCTCCACTCCGAGATGCTCGAAGAGACCGAAGACATCATCGGCAAGCACCGACGGGTAGTAGGCAGGCGAGTGCCCGGTGGTCGCGGATATGATTTCCCAGTTTGCCGCGATCTGCTTGTGTGACGCGCCTTGTATCGTGCTCAGAAGTTGGCGGTGCGTGAAGCGGTCCTCATCGAATGCGACGTTCTGTGCATAGATAGCTTCGATAAACGTATTGGCCAGTCGCAACGGCAGCGGACTGAACGATGCGGCCTTGATAAGGGTCAGGATCAACCCGCCTTCCGCGGCGGCACCACTCCAACCGTCCCGCCGGTAGTGGTCGAGCGCAGCGCCTTCGACCGATTGCATGGGCGCGCTGGGATTAAGGCGCCACTCCTTCGCGGCGCCGCGCTCGAGTTCGACGACTTCATGTTCGATACCAAGCCGACTGGCCTGCTTCACAAAGCGGCTTACTGCCGGCTTCGCAGACCGCGGGGAGCGCTCGCGCTCCAGCTTGGCGAGACGCCGGGACACGCCCACCTGAGGATCGATCTTCAAGGCCCTCTCGTAGGCAGCAATCGCCGCATCGATCTCGCCCGATGCTTCGCGCAGTTCTCCTTCCAGCCGCAATGCGCGCGCGCGCGTCCACATCTCTCCGGATGTGCTGGCGACGGCCAGACCGGCGAGAATGTCGGCGCGCGACTTCGGGTCGGGGTCATGGTTCGCAGCCTCGAGGACTGAGCGGATCACGCCGAGATCGCCGGCCGCTATCCTGCGCCGCTGCCAACCGGCGCGGTCGACCATCTCGCCATCGAACCTATAGGCGACACGCTCGCCATCGCCGAGAAACAGCGCGACCTGGTCATTGCCCGTGTCGAACTCATAAGCCTCTACCCAGCCGGTTTCTTGCGGCCAGCTCGCGATTTCCGCGCCAGCATCGAGATCGAACAGGAAATGCCGGTTGCTGTCCGGGCTGCCGGGCGAATTCAGCGTCGAGCAGATCGCCATGCTACCGTCGGGAGAGAGTGAGGACGTTCCGATGTTGGCGGAGAACTCGCGCTCGAAGAGCTTATGTCCATCGTGGCGGAACCCCACCAGGCGACCATAAAGGCCTTGACCGAACATCCAGTCGCTCAGGATGAAATTGCCGTTGTCGGCGATATGCCCGTCCTGCGGCCGTTCGAGTTCACCCGAGGCGAGGATCGCGCCACCGCGATCGAGCAGCATCCAGTGCCCATGCCCTTCTTCGCGATAACCGCCTCGCGAACCGTCGGGGCTACGGTCGCGCCAGAGGAGATGGAAGACGCCATTAGGCGATTGGCTGTGGGGGCCGAAGTAGTCCAGCGCCGGAATTCTGACGAGGCCGTGGCTGTAGTGCTCGATTTCCAATGCCGTGCGACTGGATGCAGGCGCGGCGAGGGTCTGCGGAACGCTCCCGGATCCGAACATCCGGCTGAGTAAGCTCCTCACTGTGCCGCACTCGCGACCAGACGCGTTAAGCTCGCCGACAGGAACGCCCAGATTTCTTCGAGCACCTTGCCGAAGTCTTCTTCCGGCAGGTCCAGCGAGGCGAGATAGGCGCGCCAGCGTTGCAGCGCCGCCGCGTCCTGCGCCATGTCCTGTGAGAGGCCGACCGGGCGCTCGGTGGGGATTGGCGTGCCACGGCGCGAAAAGGTGGCGGCGATCGCCCCGTCGAGCGCATCGTCGTCCACTGGCAGCGTCTTGGGCAGCGCCCACAGGTCGTAGAAGTCCTTCATCCGTCCGTTGCCAAGTCCCAGCGCGACGACCGCCTGGAACTTCTCGGCGATCACCGCCGCGGGCGGGTAGCTGCGGATCTCGGGCCGCTCCATCCCGAGCAGCGAGGGATATTCGATCGTCTGGCCGGCGTCGGCGAGCGCGTCGCCGAAGCCGATGTCGAGGACGACCGGGATGCGGGTCTTTTCGAGGTAGGCCGAGGTGCGCAGGCGGATGCCGCCGTATTCGGTTTCCTCGCGGATCGCGCTGGCGGTCAGGGCGCCGGTATCGAAGGCCAGACCATCGTCGGCTTCGATACCCATGATCTCGGCGAAGATCGTCTTGATCGCGTCGGGTGCGTCCTCCCCGAAGCCGAGGAAGTCGATGTCGCGGGTCTCGCGATTGTCGTGATCGAGCCACTGGGTGACCAGCATGCCGCCCTTGAGGATGTAGCTGTCGCGATACTGCGACCGGGACAGACGAAACAGCAGCCGCTCGAGCGCAAACCGGACGAGCAGCACGTCGAAGCCGCGATGCTGCGCGCGCGCCATGTTGAGCAGGCGGCTCTTGACCGAGGCGGCGATGTTCTTCGGGCGGTCAGCCATTGAAGGTGAGCGCCTCCAGATACGGACGCATGGTCCGCCACGCCCCGCCCGCCCGGGCGGCCTCGGCGATCTCGGACACGGTTGCCTTGCGCTGCTCGAGTGCCGCACGCAGCCCTTCGACCGCCACCGAGCGATCGACGAGGCGGCCGTTGCGGAAGAGGTCCGCGAGCGTCTTCCCGACCGCATAGATCGGCACGTCCACGCCTGAGATGGCATGGTGCTCGACGCCTTGCGCGAGATAGCGTTCGGTGAAGCGCACGATGCGGACCGGCGGATAGCCCGGGACCGGTGACCAGTCGCTCTTGCCGATGGCGACCCAGGTCCGGCGCGGCATCTGGTCGGTCAGGCCGTGCCAGGCGAGCGCCGAGACCATCGCGATAACGCCCTTGGGGATGCGCTTGGCGATCTCGGCCAGGCTGACATCGGTGTCGATCTCGGCGTCGGGGTTCTGATAGAGCCCGCGGCCGATACGCGTCAGTTCACCGTCCGCGAGTGCGCGCTGGATGGTGGTGCCGGCGACGCCATGGTCGCGCAGGTCCTGCGCGCGCACGATCGAGCGGTCCGCGATGAGCGCGCGCAGCTGTTCGCGTTGACCTGTCGCCTGAGAGGGCACGTTACAAATCCTATGACCAAAGCGCGTCTTGTCAGAGGTTTTGTAACATCGCCGATGGAAACACGCCAGAGGCGATGATGCCCTTTGCTCAGGGTCTTGCGGCGCTGGGGTAGCGCAGCAGGCAGAGCTGTCCGGGCTCGGGGAGTGCTCACCTCCGCACCCAAGTGGCGTTCTCAAGCGCCAGCCCGCAGCAGCCTCGCCTCCGCGCCTTCCGGGCGAGCGAACCTGGAAGGCCTTTGACGCGTGAAGCGTCGCGGGCAGGCAATACCCCATTTCTGGGAATGGGCGGCCGGGACTCTTCCCGCCACCCTGTGACGCATGACCGATCGGAACGACTGGATCACGCCGCAACGCGTCCACAAGGCCATGGCGAGGTTGCATGATCGCGACCGGGCGATCATCCAACGGCGCTGCTCCGACGGATGGACTTATGCCGCGATTGGCGGCGAACTCGGCATTTCCCGCGAACAGGTAAGGCAGCGCATGGGCGAAGCGCTTTACCGTCTCCGCTGCGCGGTGGAGGTGGTGGCGCGGCACGAGGACAACCGGCGCATCGCAGGAAGCCCGGGCACAGGGAGCGGGGGAAAGCCTTCCCCTGAGCCGGAGCCGCC
>ERZ1066121.2669-NODE-2669-length-10932-cov-6.193068_pt1 | contig 10932 bp, 11 predicted proteins | sample MGYA00382768_ERZ1066121 | MGnify/ENA primary metagenome ERZ1066121 (study PRJEB33369, sample SAMEA5778351) | biofilm metagenome | biome: Industrial cooling water; feature: Water cooling tower basin; material: Biofilm | place: United Arab Emirates | collected... | reverse complement strand
AACAAGTTCGGGATGACGGGATTGGCTTTTGACGCTAATCGCGCCCGACCTATGGCCGACCTTCCCGACTATCGCGACACCGTCTTCTTGCCCAGGACCGACTTTCCGATGAAGGCCGGGCTGCCGCAGAAGGAGCCGGCCATTCTCGCGCGGTGGCAGGAAGCGGGCCTGTATCAGCGCCTGCGCGAGGCGCGGGCGGGGGCGGAGACGTTCATCCTTCACGACGGCCCGCCCTACGCCAATGGCGACATGCATATCGGCCATGCGCTAAACCACATCCTTAAAGACATGGTCTGCCGGACGCAGAACCTGCTCGGCCGCGACGCGCCCTACGTGCCCGGCTGGGATTGCCACGGCCTGCCGATCGAATGGAAGGTCGAGGAACAGTATCGCGCCAAGAAGAAGAACAAGGACGAAGTGCCCCCGGCCGAGTTTCGCGCCGAATGCCGCGCCTACGCGCAAGCTTGGGTCGACACGCAGCGCGAGCAGCTGAAGCGGCTCGGCATCCTGGGCGACTGGGACCGGCCTTACCTCACGATGGACTATGCGGCCGAAGCGACGATCGTCGCCGAGCTGCTGAAGTTCGCCGAAACCGGCCAGCTCTATCGCGGGGCCAAGCCGGTGATGTGGAGCCCGGTCGAGAAGACCGCGCTCGCCGAGGCCGAAGTCGAATATGAGGACATTACGTCGACGCAGATCGACGTGGCGTTCGAGATCGTCGAGAGCCCGATCAAGGAGCTGGTCGGCACCCACGCGGTGATCTGGACGACGACGCCGTGGACGATCCCGGTCAACCAGGCGATCGCGTACGGGCCGGAACTTACCTACATCGTTATCGAAGTAGGACATCGTCGATTGCTGGTCGCACGAAGTGAGGAGGGCTTTGCTCCTGTAGGCCCCTCCCTCTTTCGCTGGTTCAACGACGACTCTAGTCAGGTCCAAGCGGTAATCGAGCGTGCTGCCGAGCTTGGAGGCGCAAGGGAGCTGAAGGGGCGCGACCTCATCGGCACCGTCGCGCGCCATCCGATGCACCATCTCGGCGGGTTCTTCGCCAAGCCGCGGCCATTCCTGCCCGGCGAGTTCGTCACCACCGACCAGGGCACTGGCCTCGTCCACATGGCGCCGGATCATGGCGAGGACGATTTCGAGCTGTGCAAGCTGCATGGGCTGGAGCCCGTCTTCGCGGTCGAGGGCGACGGCAAGTACCGCGCCGACTGGGCGTGGCTTGGCGGTCAAGGCTCGGTCATCAACCCCAAGTTCAACGCGCCCGACGGCCCGATCTGCTCAGCGTTGCGCGAAGCCGGCGCGCTGCTGGCCGCGAGCGCGGACTATCGCCACAGCTATCCGCACAGTTGGCGGAGCAAGGCCAAGCTCATCTTCCGCGCGACGCCCCAATGGTTCATCGGGATGGATAAACCGATCAGCCCCTCTACCCTTGCGGGAGAGGGGCTCAGAAGCCGCGCCCTGGCTGAGATCGATCGCGTGCGCTTCGTGCCGGAGAAGGGCCGCAACCGCATTCGCGCGATGGTGGAAGGCCGCCCCGATTGGGTGATCAGCCGCCAACGCGCCTGGGGCGTGCCGATCACGCTCTTTGTCGACCGGCAGACCGGGCAATATCTGAACGACCCGGAGGTGAACGCCCGCATCGTCGAGGCCATCCGCGCCAAGGGCGTCGACGGCTGGTGGGACACGCCTGCGGCCGAGCTGCTCGGGCCCGGTTACAGCCCCGACGGTTTCGAGCGCGTCACCGACATTCTCGACGTGTGGTTCGACAGCGGCTGCACGCACGCCTTCGTCCTGGAGAGCGGGCGCTGGCCCGAGCTGCGCTGGCCCGCCGACCTCTACCTCGAAGGCTCGGACCAGCATCGCGGCTGGTTCCAGTCCTCGCTGCTCGAAAGTTGCGGCACCCGCGGCCGCGCGCCCTATGACGCGGTGCTGACGCACGGATTCACCATGGCGAGCGACGGGCGGAAGATGTCCAAGTCGCTCGGCAACACGGTCGACCCGCTGAAGCTGATGACCGAATATGGCGCCGACATCCTGCGGCTCTGGGCGCTGTCGGTCGACTTCTCCGAGGATCACCGGATCGGCAAGGAGATCCTGGCCGGAACCGCTGACGCCTATCGCAAGCTCCGCAACACCTTCCGCTACCTGCTCGGCGCACTTGACGGGTTCAGCGCGGCCGAGCGCGTGCCGACGGCGGAGATGCCCGAGCTCGAGCGCTACATCCTCCACCTCACCGCCACGCTCGACGCGCAGCTGCGCCAGGCCGTCGCCGACTTCGACTTCAACGGCTATGTCCGGCTGCTGACCGACTTCGCCAACAACGACCTGTCCGCCTTTTTCTTCGATATCCGAAAGGACAGCCTTTACTGCGACGCGCCCGACGCGCCCAAGCGCCGGGCCTATCGCACCGTGCTTGACCTGCTGTTCGAGGCGTTGGTGCGCTGGCTCGCCCCGGTGTTGCCCTTCACGAGCGAGGAGGCGTGGACGACGCGCTATCCGGCCGCGGAGGGCTCGGTGCACCTGCTGACATGGCCCGAGCTGGAGACCAGCTGGCGCAACGAGGCGCTCGGTGCGCGCTGGGCCGAGCTGCGCGCGCTCAGGACACAGGTGAACGAAGCGATCGAGCCGTTCCGCCGCGACAAGGTCATCCGCTCCAGCCTGGAGGCCGAGGTGACGGTGCCGCCCGCGCCCAACGCCGACCTCACCGAGCTGTTCATCGTGGCGAAGGTGTCGCCGGGCGATGCTCTGGCCGTGACGCGCACCGAGCACCTGAAATGCGGCCGCTGCTGGCGGCACTTGCCCGAGGTGGTGGAGGACGGCGAGCTGTGCGGGCGCTGCGCGGAGGTGGTGGGTGAATAGGCAGGTCCGTTCGTCTCGAGCGAAGTCGAGAGACGCGGGTGCGCTCCAACGCTTCTCGACTTCGCTCGAAGCGGACGGGAAAGGTGAGCATTGTGCATAGCACCCGGCGCCTCGGCCTGCTCGTGGCGCTGGCCGTCTTCGTGGCGGACCAGGCGCTCAAGGCCGTCGTCACCGGCCCGCTCGCGCTCCAGGATGTCGGCCAGATCACGCTGCTGCCGATCTTCAACCTGACCTGGGTGCAGAACTACGGCGTCTCCATGGGCTTGCTGACCGCCGGGAGCGAGGCGGCGCGCTGGGCGCTGGTCGCGCTCACAGCCGCGATCGGGGCCGGCGTCGCGGTGTGGTTGTGGCGGGAAACGAGCCGCGCGGACGTGCTTGCGCTCGGGCTGGTCCTGGGCGGCGCGCTCGGCAACATCCTCGACCGGGTGCGGTTCGGCTATGTGGTCGACTTCCTCGACCTGCACTTCGGCGCATTCCGCCCGTTTTTGGTCTTCAATGTCGCCGACGCCGCCATTACGGTCGGTGTCCTGATCCTGGTGGCTCGCGCGCTGTTCGCGAAGCCCCGACCTGCCCCTTCGGAGAGTGGACATGCGTAACCTCGTCACCCTGGTCCTCGCGGCCGCGACCCTGGCCGGCTGCGGGGGCGGCAGCGGGCTCAACCACTCGCGTCCCGACGAGTTCGCGGTCGCGCGCCGTGCGCCGCTGGTGGTGCCGCCGGATTTCGCGCTCGCACCGCCTGCGCCAGGGACTGCCCGCCCGCAGGAAGCGGATTCGAGCACCCAGGCGCTCCAGGCCATGTTCGGCGGCCCCGCCCCGCGCAGCGTGCCCGAGGCCGCCGCGCTGGGCCGCGCGGGTGCCGACCGCGCCGCGCCGGGCATCCGGTCGACGGTCGGATCGCCGGGTACCGAGGCGGTCGACAAGGGCGCGCTCACCCGCGACATCATCGCCGCGCCCGAAACGCAGGGCCAGGATGCGCAGGCGGGTGCGGGGGCTCCGGTACCGACGCCCTCGCCCAGCCCGTCGCCGCAACCCTGATCATTCAGCCCGGTTGGGTCAGGCCACCAGCTCCACGTCCCAATAAAGCCAGTCGCGCCAGGTCTCGTGGAGATAGTTGGGCGGGAAGGCGCGGCCGTGATCCTGAAGCTGCCAGCTGGTCGGGCGGTAGGGCTTTTCGAACAGGGTCATTCGCGCCTCCGCGGGGGTGCGGCCGCCCTTCTTCAGGTTGCAGGGCGCACAGGCGGTCGAGACATTCTCCCATGTGGTCCGGCCGCCATAGGCGCGCGGCACGACATGGTCGAAGGTGAGGTCGCGCCCGGTGCCGCAATATTGGCAGGCAAAGCGGTCGCGAAGGAACAGGTTGAAGCGGGTAAAGGCCGGATATTGCGAGGGTTTCACATATTGCTTGAGCGCGATGACGCTCGGCAGCTTCATCGCGCTGGTCGGACTTCGGACTTCTTTCTCGTAGCTCTCGATGATGTCGACGCGGTCGAGGAACACCGCCTTCACCGCCGTCTGCCACGGCCACAGGCTCAGCGGGTAATAGCTGAGCGGGGTATAGTCCGCATTCAGCACCAGCGCCGGGCAGCTGTCCGGATGCCGGATCAGGTCGGGATGGTACAACGGCCTCTCCCCTCTTGACGTGCCTGGCGAAGTGCCCGCTCAAGATGACGCGGAAATGACATCGCGCCTTCACCTCCGTCAAGCTGGTCCCCCAAGCTGTCCACAAACTTAGCCACAACCCGCTTCGCGCCGAGCCCGACGGGGCGGCTGCACCTGGGGCATGCGCTGAGCGCGGTGATGAACCATGACAGCGCACGTGCAGCGGGCGGGCGCTTCCTGCTGCGGATCGAGGACATCGACGCCGGGCGTGCCCGAAAAGAGCATGTCGCGGGGATCGAGGAGGATCTCCACTGGCTGGGGCTCGACTGGGACGGGCCTGCGGTGCGCCAATCCGAGCGGCTGCCGCTTTACGCCGAGGCGCTCGAGCGGCTGAAGGCGGACGGGCTCGTCTACCCCTGCTTCTGCACGCGCGCGGACATTCAGCGAAGCGCAGCCGCGCCGCACGGGCCTGAGGGGCCGCTCTACCCCGGCACCTGCCGCGGGCTCACGGCTCCGGACCTGTCGCACCCGCACGCCTGGCGACTCGATCTCGGCAAGGCGTTGGCACGGACGGGCCCGCTTACCTGGCGCGACGAGCGCGCGGGCCTCGTCGAGGGAAGGCCCGACCTGCTCGGCGACGTGGTGCTCGCGCGGAAGGACGCGCCGGTCAGCTACCATCTCGCGGTGACGGTGGACGATGCGGCGCAGGGCGTCTCGCTCGTGGTCCGCGGGCGCGACCTGTTCATGTCGACGCATGTGCACCGGCTGCTGCAGGCGCTGCTCGATCTGCCGACCCCTCGCTACCACCATCATCCCCTGATCGTCGGGCCCGATGGCGAGCGGTTGGCCAAGCGTCACGGGGCCTTGTCGCTGGCCGATCTGCGCGCGGGCGGCACCGATCCAGCCGCCATCCTTTCCGCCTTCCGCGCGGGCCGCGCGCCGCTTGGATTCCGCCTGGCCGATGCCTAGATTACGGCCATGAACACGCTCCTCGCGATCCTCCTCGTCGCCGCCATGGGCGCGACCCTCTTCATGCTGGTGCGCGGCATCGTCGCGTTCCTGAAGACGACCGAGGCCGAGCTGAAATCAGACGCGGCGGGGCCGAGCGCGTCGGGCGTCAAACAGAACAAGGCCATGATGGGCCGCATCTTCTTCCAGGCCGTCGCGGTGCTGATCGCGGCCTTGCTGATGGTGCTGGCGCGGTAAGCTCCGGCCCCGACCTCCCGAACCGTCCCTCGACTTCGTGCGCGACGCACGGCCAGGGGCGGGGCATGGTCAAGCTCACCAAGATCTACACTCGCACGGGGGACGACGGCACCACAGGACTGGTCGACGGCTCTCGCGTGCCCAAGAGCGCGGCGCGGATGGCGCTGATCGGCGACGTTGACGAGGCGAACAGCGCGATCGGTGTCGCGATCGCAGCGCTCGGGGATCACCTGCTCGCGCCCGACCTCACGCGGATCCAGAACGATCTGTTCGATCTGGGCGCGGACGTTGCCACGCCCGGCGACGATTTCGAGCCGTCGGAGATGGTGTTGCGCGTCGTGGCCGCGCAGGTCGCGCGGCTCGAGGCCGAGATCGACCGGATGAACGAAGGGCTGGAGTCGCTGCGTTCCTTTATCCTGCCGGGCGGGACGCCCGCCGTCGCGGCGCTTCACCTTGCCCGTGCGATCGTGCGGCGCGCCGAGCGCACGGCGGTGATCGCGGCCGGCCAGGTCGCGCTCAACCCGCAGGCGCTCGCCTATCTGAACCGCCTGTCGGACCATCTGTTCGTGGCCGCGCGCCTGGTGGCGCGCGACGCGGGCGGCGACGTGCTCTGGGTCCCGGGCGCATCGCGCTGACAAAGCCGGGTCGCTGCTTTATGCAAGCGTCCGTGACGCCACATGCCGAGCTCAGGCCCGAGACGCCCGACCGCCTGCTTGCGGTGCGAGCGCTCACCGAGGCGCTCGCAGCGCCGCTGTCCGACGCCGATGCGACCGTGCAATCAATGCCCGATGCCTCGCCCGCGAAGTGGCACCTTGCGCACACCAGCTGGTTCTTCGAGACGTTCGTGCTGCGGGACGTGCCACGCTACCGCACGTTCGACCCAGCCTTCTCCTACCTGTTTAACAGCTATTACGAGGCCGAAGGTCCGCGCCATGCGCGCGTCCACCGGGGTCTGATCACCCGCCCAAGCCTGGAGCGGGTGCTGGCCTATCGCGAGCATGTGACGGAGGCGCTGGCGGACGCATGGCCGGCGCTGTCGCCTGCAGCGCGCGAGCTGGTCGAACTCGGCTGCCAGCACGAAGAGCAGCATCAGGAGCTGCTGCTGACGGACGCGCTCCACCTGTTCGCGCAGAACCCGCTCAAGCCGGCGATGTGGGAGAGGGGGCGAGCGCCGCCGCTTTCGCTCGCGACGAGTGCCTGGATCGAAGGCCGGAGCGGACTGGTCGACATCGGCCACGCGCCGCCCGGCTTCGCGTTCGACTGCGAGACACCGCGGCACGCCGTGTATCTCGCCCCGCACGCGCTCGCCAGCCGACTCGTGAGCAATGCCGATTGGGACGCCTTCATCGCGGACGGCGGCTACCGGGAGCCGCGCCACTGGCTGTCGGACGGCTGGGCCTGGGTGCAGCGCGAGGGGATCGAGGCCCCGCTCTACTGGGATGCGGAGGGCAGCCAGTTCGGGCTCGACGGGCTCCGCCCACGCGATCCGGCCGCGCCCGTGACGCATATCAGTCTCTTCGAGGCCGACGCTTATGCGAGCTGGGCGGGCGCACGGCTGCCGACGGAGGCCGAATGGGAGAGTGCGGCCGCAGCGCTCGACCCGGCGACGGGTCAATTCCTGGACGGCCCCGGTGCGGTGCGCCCACACGGCCACGGGCTGTTCGGCGCCGCCTGGGAATGGACCGGCAGCGCCTTCCGCCCCTACCCTGGCTTCCGGGCGGCGGAGGGTGCAGTCGGCGAGTATAACGGCAAGTTCATGAGTGGACAGTTCGTGCTGAAGGGCGGCAGCTGCGCCACCCCGCGCGGGCACGTCCGGGCGAGCTACCGCAACTTCTTCTATCCGCACCAGCGCTGGCAGTTCACCGGGCTGCGGCTGGCCAAGGACCTGTAACATCCACGCGCCCGCACGAACCGATCCGGCCTTCCGCGCAGACGTGCTCGCCGGGTTCCGCGCCGAGCGCCGCGCCATCCCCGCACGCTGGTTCTACGATCGCCGCGGGTCCGAGCTGTTCGAGCAGATCACCGCGCTGACCGAATACTACCCGACCCGCGTCGAGACCGAGCTGCTCGCCGCCCACGCGGCCGACGTCGCGGGCCTGGTCGGTCCAGGCCGTGCCGTGATCGAGTTCGGATCGGGCTCCTCGGTCAAGACGCCGCACATTCTCGAGGCGGTCGCGCCCGCCGCCTATGTGCCGATCGACATCTCGGGCGAATTCCTGCGCGAGTCGGCGGCCGCGCTCGCCTCCGACTTCCCCAAGCTCTCGATCCTGCCGGTGATCGCGGATTTCACCCGCCCATTCGAGCCGCCGCCCGCCGTCGCCGACCTGCCGAAGCTCGGCTTCTTCCCCGGCTCGACGATCGGCAACATGGTGCCGCGCACGGCTGTCAACCTGCTCCGCAGCATGGTGGAGTCGCTGGGGATCGGGGCGATGCTGCTGATCGGCATCGACCGGGTGAAGGATGAGGCAACGCTTGTCCGCGCCTATGACGACCCGGCGGGCGTGACCGCCGCGTTCAACCTCAACCTGCTCCAACGCATCAACCGCGAGCTGGACGGGGATCTGGCCGTCGATGCCTTCCGACACCGCGCGATCTGGAACGACGACCATGCCCGGATCGAGATGCATTTGGAGGCGACCTGCGACATGCGCTTCCGCATCGCGGGGGAGGCGTTCGCCATGCGCGCGGGCGAGACGATCCACACGGAGAACAGCCACAAATACGGCCCCCGCGACGCACGCTTGCTCCTGCGCGCGGGGGCCTGGACTCCTTTGGCGGAATGGACGGACGCAGCCGACCGCTTCGCGCTTTATCTGTGCGAGGCGCGGCCGCCGGGCACCGCGCCCTAAGCCTCAGGCGAGGCGAAGCGTGCGCCGGCGGCGGGTGGCGAGGCCCACCATGCCGAAGCCGCCGATCAGCAGCGCCCAGGTTGCGGGCTCGGGCACCGCGGTGACCGCCAGCCGGTCCACCTCGAACGAGTTGGAGCGCGACTGGAGCGTCAGGCTGGTGATGCGCTGGCCCGCCTCGGCCGTGTAGCGGAAGCGGCCGTTCATGTTGGCGGTGAACCAGTTGCCGTTCGGGCCCGCCACGATTTGGCTGCCCGTGAAACTCCGCGAACCGCCGCCCGCCAGTCCGACGGTGAGCGTGTTGTAGCTGTCGAGCGAGCCCAGATCGAGGCTGAACGCCTTGACGCCGCCGGGGGCGAAGCCGAGCCGGGCGAGGCCCCCGCCCAGCACCGACAGGTAACGCGAGCCGTCGCCCGCGCCGGGCAGCGCGCCGTTGTTCGAGCTGTTGGTGAGGAACCTGAAACGGTGGCCGGTCACCTGCCCATCCTGCGCAGGATCGTTGAAGTCGGCCACGACCTGCTCCCCTGCGAGCAGCGCGTTCTGGCCGGGGGCGAAGGTGAAGGTCGCCGCCTGCGCGGCACCGGCGGCGGACAGCAGGGCTACGCCTGCGACAAGCTGAGCAACACCACGCATCGACAATCTCCCGCCTGAACCATGTTCGATGCGGGGCCGGTAACAAAGGGCTCATCCTCTGTCGGCGGGGCAACGTCCTTAACGGCGCTTGCGTGGATGCCTTTGGTGGTTAACGGGGCGGGACCGGACGGATCGGGAGCAAGCGGATGAATGCGGTCGGGGTGATCGGGGCGGGGCAGATGGGCGCGGGCATCGCGCAGGTGGCGGCGCAGGCCGGATACCGGGTGCTGCTCTCGGATGTCAGCCGGGATGTGGCCGATCGCGCCAAGGCCGGCATCGGCAAGCAGCTGGACCGGCTGATTGCCAAGGAGAAGATCGACGCCGCCGATGCCGAAGCGCTCCTCGGGCGGATTGAGCCGGTCGGCGACTATGCGCCGATGGCCGAGGCGGAGCTGATCATCGAGGCCGCGACCGAGAACGAGGCGATCAAGCGCACCATCTTCGAGGCGGCAGGCAAGGTGCTGGGCGCGGATGCCGTGCTCGCCTCCAACACCTCGTCGATCCCGATCACCCGTCTCGCACAAGCCGCGCCCGACCCCGCGCGCTTCATCGGCGTGCATTTCTTCAATCCCGTGCCGGTGATGGGACTGATCGAGGTGATCCGCGGGCTCGCGACCTCGGACGCGACGGTGGCAAAGGTCGAAGCCTTCGGACAGCGGTTGGCCAAGCGGGTGGTGCACGCGAACGACGCGCCCGGCTTCATCGTCAACCGAATCCTCATGCCGATGCTCAACGAAGCCTGCTTCGCGCTGGGCGAGGGTGTCGCCACCATCCTAGACATCGACGCGGCCTGCCGCTTGGGCCTCAACCACCCTATGGGCCCGCTCACCCTCACAGACTTTATCGGGCTCGACACGTGTCTGGCGATCACCCGCGTTCTGCACGAAGGCACGGGCGATCCCAAGTTCCGCCCGGCCCCGCTGCTGGTCAAATATGTGGAAGCGGGCTGGCTGGGGAAGAAGACGGGGCGCGGTTTCTATGACTGGACCGGCCCGGAGCCAGTGCCGACGCGCTAGCTTCCGCACAGACGCCCCTCCACGTCGCTCGGGCCGATTGTGAAGATTGCGTTTAGGTGACCGCTCGTCCCGAGCGCAGTCGAGGGGCGTTGCTCCGAGGCTTGACCCAGCCTCCTTGCTCCCCCACATGCAATCGGACCAAAGCAGTCCGATTGTGAGTAGATGCGCCTGTCCAACCTTGCCGACTATGCGGTCGTCCTAATGTCCGCCGCCGCGCGCGCGGGCGAGGGCGCGCGGCTGTCGGCCGGGGCGCTGGCGGACGCGACCGCCATCCCGCTCCCGACCACGCAGAAGCTGCTCGGCCGGTTGGCGACCGCCGGCCTGTTCCGCTCGGCGCGCGGCGGCGGCGGCGGCTTCGTGCTCGCGCGTGCGCCGTCGTCGATCAGCCTGGCCGACGTGATCGAGGCCATCGAGGGCCCGATTGCCATGACATCGTGCATCGAAGGCCATCGCCACGATTGCGCGCTCGAGGGGTCCTGCCAGGTCCGCCCGCACTGGGGCCCGGTCAACACCGCCATTCGCGGCGCGCTTTCGGGCGTGTCGCTGGCCAGCCTGAGTGGAACTGCATGATGGCCACGCGCAATCTCGAAGCGCAGGAAGCGGCCGACCGGCTCGCCACCTACGAGTGGGGCTTCACCTCCGACATCGAGCAGGATTTCGCGCCCAAGGGGCTGACCGAGGACACGGTCCGCTTCATCTCGGACAAGAAGAACGAGCCCGAATGGATGCTCGACTGGCGGCTGAAGGCGTTCCGCCTGTGGCAGACC
>ERZ1066121.2668-NODE-2668-length-10936-cov-6.178660_pt1 | contig 10936 bp, 9 predicted proteins | sample MGYA00382768_ERZ1066121 | MGnify/ENA primary metagenome ERZ1066121 (study PRJEB33369, sample SAMEA5778351) | biofilm metagenome | biome: Industrial cooling water; feature: Water cooling tower basin; material: Biofilm | place: United Arab Emirates | collected... | reverse complement strand
TCGCGGCGGGCTTCGCTGAGGTTGGGCATCCGCAGCAGGGCGACGCCGCTCATGATCACTTGCAAGATGTTATTGAAGTCGTGCGCCACGCCGCCGGTCAGTTGGCCAAGGGCCGCGAGCTTTTCGCTCTGCCGCATGGCCTCTTCGGCCCGGCGCCGCTCTTCGGCGGCGCGCAGCAGCTCGGCCGTCCTCGATTCGACCAGGCGCTCGAGGGCTTCGCGATGCATATGGAGCTCGGATTCGGCCTCACGTTGCGCGGTGACGTCGGTATGCGCGCCGACCATGCGCATCGGCTTCCCTTCGGCGTCCCGGAAAACCTTGGCGCGCGACATCATCCAGCGCCATGAGCCGTCTTTGTGCCGCATGCGGAAGACGTTGACGTAGTCCGGCCTTTCGCCTGCCAGGTAGGCGCGCAGGATGGCTTCGGTGCCCGCGACATCGTCGGGATGGGTATGCGCGATCCAGTTCTCGTAGCTGCTCTCCCACTCCTCATGACGGTAGCCGAGCATCTCGCAAAAGCGGGGCGAATGGTAAACCTGGTCGCGGACGAGATCCCAGTCCCATAGGCCGTCGTTGGTGCCTTCGAGTGCCAGCGCCAAACGTGCCCGGCTCTCTGCCAGAGCCTGCTCTGCGCGGCGCCGACTGCTGATGTCGATCAGAATGCCGGCCGCCCGCAAGGGTTCACCTCGCGCGTCGCGCACGACACCACCACGCGAGAGCAACCATCCTTCTCGACCGTTTTTTCCCGAGTTTCCACTCCGAAACTCGACCTCGTAGGGAACCCCTTCGCGTAGCGAGCGTTCCCAGTGCTCGAGGACGCGGGGACGGTCGTCGGGATGCGCAATGTCGGTCCAGTCTTCGGCGGTGAAGTGGCGACGCTTCAGGCCCGAGATTCCCAGCGCTTCGCTCGACCAGCTGCCGGTACCGGTTTGAAAGTCGATCTCCCAAATGCCGACACGCGCCACTTCGGTGGCCAGTCGCAGACGTTCGTCGTTGGCCCTCAAGGCTTCCTCCGAGGCACGCACCCGCGCCTCGGCCTCGGCGCGCAACATGGCGGCGCCCAGTCGCGCGCAGGTGTCGCGAAGCATGACCTCGTCGCTAGCGGACCAGACCCGCGCCTCCTCATGTGCGAGGATCATCAAGGCATTCAGGCGCCCGGAGGGGATGGAGGGCACGAGCAGGAGCGCAGGCTGCGCGTTCAAGGTCGCGGCCGAGGTGGAGCCAACGAAGATTGGGGAGCGTCGCTCGGAAAGACTTCGCATCTCGCCGCGCTTCAGGGCTTGCCAAAGCTCGAGCGCGGACTCGTCGAGTTCACAGAGCTCCGGCCCGATCCCCTCCTCCCGCGAACGCCCCCGCAGGCGCAGACGCATCCGGCCGGTAGCCGGTTCGAGCGTCGCAAAGTTCACCTGCGCGGCGCCAAACTGCTCTGCTACCGCCGCGCAGACCACGTCGACCATCTCCGCCGCCTCACCCGTCCCGTCGAGCGCGGCGCTCAGTCGGAGCGCGAAGGCGTGTTCCTGTTGCGCTTGAACACTGGCGGTCGTCTCGGTCGTGATGGCGAGCACACCGCCTACCCCGGCGGGCGCTTCGGGGTCATCGATGGGGCTGTAGCTGTAGGTGAAATAGGCGTCCTCGACGCGACCGTGGCGATGCATCGCCACCTTGTGGTTTTCCTGCCAGGTCGCCTCACCGCCCGACATGACTTGCGTGATTTGCGGGCCGATGATGTACCAGATCTCGCTCCACACCTCCTGAGCCGGCCGCCCCAGGGCAGGGCCCTGCCGCTCCGGACCCATGATCGGCAAGCAGGCATCGTTGTAGAAAAACAATGCTTCTGGACCCCAAAACACATGCACCGGATGGCGCGTGTTGAGCATCATCCGGAGCGCGATCTTGAGCGCGGCGGGCCAGCGTAGGGGCGAACCCAGCGCCGTCGTATGCCAGGGAAAAGCGCGCATCCTCACGCCCATCTGACCGCCGCCGGCAAGGAAATCGAGCGCGGCTCCCTGGGAGCTCTCGGCTCCGGTCATGGGCGGAATAGACATCGGCGCGAAATCGGGAGTCCTACGCTAGGAGATCACCGAGGGATGTCAATGCCGTGCCGATCACGAAGAGCAAAGGAAGCGAGCGCGCGACGCCTGAAAAAAGCCGTTCAATCCGCACGCCCAGCACACATGCCATTCGGGGATCCTAGATCCATCCACGTAATCGCCACATCACGCCAGCCGAAGACCTGAGGAGGCGTCTGATGTTCCGTGCCGAGATAAAATGTGGGCTGCGGATCGCCGGCCGGTAGAGGGCCGTTCTCGGTGGACTCCGAAACGGCCCTGACGCGCGCAAACGATCGTTGGTAATGCTCAGCCCGTTCGTTTCCGCTCAGGAAGACGCTCTGAAAGCCTCGACTCTCGACGACTTCGCCGTCGGGTCGGTACACGATAGGGCCGGGATCGGAGAGCGCCGTAATGACGATGAGGAAGTTGTCGTCCGTATGGACTCGCTTCGGCCCTTCGGGAGAAGCGGCTGCCGGATCGAGGTAGAGGCTGCGGACGGCCATACCGCTCCCTTTCGTAACCACCTCTTTGCGTAACATCGCGAGCTGGTAGGCCCACTCGAGCCAATCCGAAAGGATGCGCAAACAGCGCAGGGTATGAAAGAACGAAAGCGTTCCGTAGCTCATGCGAGCGTAGATGTCGTCGTCACCACTGCGGCGCGCCTCCTCATGGTAAAACGCGAGGTCTTCTTGCACGTATGACTCGATGTCGGGCGGAAAGAACGACGACACGTCGAGGACCGCGGTGCCGAGGCCTTGTCGGGGCTCGAAGGAGGTGGCCAGAATCTCCCGCACGTCGCCCGCCGGTTCTCCAAAAAACTTGGAGGAGAAAAAGCGCAGATCCCCTTCGCGCAGCCAGCCCTCCGCACTCCGTCCGCGTTGCGCTTCGAACTCCAGGAAAGCGGCTTCTAGAGCTTCCGGGGTACAGGCGCGGATGGAAGCCAGCGAGTTCTTGGCAGAAGGCGAGACCTCGTGCTCTGCGTCCACGCCGCAAGCCGCAGTCCATAGGCTCATCGTCAGCCAAGCTGCCCGCCGCCAGTTTCTCAAGGCCGCCTTTCCTCCGCTGCACGCGCTTGCAGCAAGTGCCGTGCCTTGGGTTCGAGGTGCGGAGCGGAGGTGAAGGCGGACGCCACTCCCCGCGTTCTCCACTCGCCGCAACCATTTTTCCTTCTCGTCACTGGTCTTACTGCCGAGCTAGATGCACATTGGCTGCACATACCTTGAAGACTCTTAGGTTCGCCGTCTTTTGTTTCGCCCTTTTTCTCGCCCTGCAAGGCTGCCGCGATCGGCAGAGAAGCGAGCGCTCACCGATGGATGGCACTTACGCCTCCGCGGGAGCGCGATTGCCCATCGAGGTCATGGGCGCTCCGGGAAAGGTGGTCGCCCTCAGCGTGCACGTGGAGGATGCGCGGGGGATCGACGCGCTCTACCTACAAGGTCACCGCCTGGCCTACTACGACGGTCGCAGCGGCAAAGCCGAGCTGCGGATCAACGGCGGGCCGTGGATCGTGCTGAGCAACGAGAGTGTGCGCGTTTACGACCCGGAAAAGCAGCTCGGAGGTCTGGGTGGCGCCTACGCGACCCTGCCGGATGGACCTCGCGGTAGAAGGCATCGTCGAGGGAGACAACACCCTCGAGTTTCGCCTCGGCGAAAGCGACGGGTTCAGCTCGGGATACCGCATCCTCGACCTCGACTTTTTGCGTCAAGCAATGGGAGATCATTCGGCGCTACAGCTTAGAGGAGCTCGGCCAAGCCATTTACGGCGGCCAAAACACGCCGATCAAAACGCGCACCTGGCCGACGACGAAGCGCAACGTCTTCGAGATGGCGCCCCATCGCACGGCGGACAACCACACGCATTTCGAACACCAAAGCTTCTTGGTGGGCAAATATTTCTCCACCGCCTGGTACCAACTGCAGCTCGTGCTCCATACGGGAAACCGCAGCGGCGTGCCCCTCGCGCCGGTCGACTGGAACTACCAGCCCAACCATATCGACAATCTCTACCAACAAGCGGGCGGACCGGCCCATTCCTTTCGCTTGCTGCATACCTACGCGGTGATGATCCAGGAGTATACGAATGGACGCGGCGTTCAGGACTTCGGCATCCGGCAGATCCACCCCGCGCGCTTTGCCCCCGGGGGGCTCGCATTGGGCGAGCTTGAGCCGCCGCGAACCCGCCCTGCGCCGCGAAGCCTACGACGCCCTGCTGACGATGTGGATGGACGCGCTCGAGCGCATTCCCGTCCAGCAATGGCCGCGCAAGCCGGCGGCGAGCGAGGGCTTCGAGGCGGCTTCCCACTCCCCTCGAACGCTCACCGGCCTTTCTCTGGATGCGGCGCAGCACCAGGGACGCTTCGCTGACGCGTGGTACACGGTCATCCCGCTCTTTCGCGAGCAAGGGGTGAATCCGGCGCTCCTCGCGCGGATGAAGGCCTGGGGCAAAACCATGTGGCCCTCCGGCAACTGGCAGTCGCTCTAGCGCGGCGCCGCGGTCGAACGCTCAGCCCACCTGCCAGGCCTTGCGATACTCGCGCGCGTAGTTCTCGAAGGAACGCGGAGCAGCGCCGGTGATGGTCTCGACGGCGTCGGTGATGCGCTCCGCATACCCGGCCTTGAAGTAGCCCAAGATGACGAGCAGAAACTCCGCATAGTCGCGCGGCAGTCCCGCGTGCAGCAGCCCTTCCCGCATCGCCTCCGGAGAGACCTCTTCGTAGGTGATCGTACGGCCGCTCTCGCGCGAGAGGATGACCGCGACCTCGTCATGGTCCAGCGCTTGGGAGCCCGTCAGATCGAAGGCGCGGCCGTCGAAGCGCGTCGTCGTAAAGAGCTCGGCAGCCACCGCCGCGATATCGCGCGCGTCGATGAAGCTGCCCTTGGCGCGGCCGACCGGCAGGAGGATTTTCCCCTGGCTGAGGATGCCCTGGATCCAGAAGGTGTGGAAGTTCTGCATGAACCAGTTGGGTCGCAGGATGTTGTACGCGAGCCCGGAAGCCTCCAGGTGGCGCTCGGCCTTCCTCAAAGGCAGCGACTCGTCGGCGTCGGCGCCCATGGCGGTCATCAAAATGACCTTCCGCAATCCCCGCGCTTTGGCTTCGTCGACCAGTGGATTGAGCAAGACATCTCCCTGCGTGAAGCCCGGCGGCGAGAGGAGAAAGAGGCGATCGACGCCTTCGAAAGCCCGCCCCCTTTCTTCGCCACTGGGCAGAGCGAGATGAACCTGATCGCTTTCGAGGGCGGGGCGACTGGTCGCGCGGACCACCTCTTCACCTTTGGCACGCAGCCGCTCGACCAGTGCACTGCCTACCGTTCCGCTCGCGCCAACTACCAATACTTTTGCCATGTTCTCTGCTCCTTGCAGCTTGCCTATGGGTCTCACTATGCACCGGGATCACTCGCCTCAAAATGGAAATCCGTCCATAAAACATGTCTCTGAGTACAGCACGTCGTACTCTTGGACATCCTCGTGGTATTCTACCTCTTGATGGACCTGCTCAGCGATATCCTCCACGAGGCGGGCTGCCGCCGCCGCTTCCTCCAGCTCCGGCACCTCGAGCGACCGCGCTCCTTGAGGTTCCCTTGCAACAAGAGCATCGGCTTTCACGTCGTCAGCGCCGGCTCCATCTTCGTTCACGCTGAAGGGGAAAGGCGCCCTCTCCTGCTCAAGGCGGGCGACGTCGCGCTGATGGCGCGCGGCTGCAATCACGTCCTGAGCACGGAGGATAGCTTCCGCCCTTCGGAGGTATCGCTGCTCGAAAGCTTCGTGGGCCCCGCCGCGGCTTCGGCAGAGACGAGCTCGGTGGTGAGCGGCGCCTACCAGTTCTGGAACGAACCCCTCCACCCTTTCTTTGCGGAGCTCCCCGCCTGGTTCGTGCTTCGCGGCGATGCTCAGGCGAAGCTCGCGCCGATGTCGCTGGCCACCGCGCTGCTGGCGGAAGAAACGCATGCGCCGAAGCTCGGCGGTGAGCGCGTTCAACATGCGCTGCTGGATGTCATCTTTACCTACCTCTTGCGCCGCATCGTCGAGCAGGAAGGCAGCGCGGGCACGAGCTGGAGCCATGCGATCCACGACGCGCAGATCCGCCGCGCCGTCGAGCTGATGCACGGCGACTGCGCTCGGGCTTGGACGCTGGACGAGCTTGCACGCGCCGTCGGTCTGTCGCGCAGCGCGCTGGCCGAGAAGTTTCGCCGGGCCATGGGCGATACGCCGCTCAGTTATTTACGCACCCTGCGCATGCAACGCGCCATGCGTCTCTTGAGCGAAACGCAGGAGACGCTGGAATCGGTCGCCGCCAAAGTGGGCTACCGCGATGCGTTCAGCTTCTCGAAGGTCTTCAAGAAGACCCTGGGCCTGGCGCCGCGCGATTTCCGCAGGCGGGACGCTTCGGAGAAGGCTTCTCCCTGGCGTCTCTAGCGCGAAGGGGAGGCCTCCCCCGAGCACCCGCGGGCACGTCGATTGCAGCCTTATCTTCGACGAATAACGCCCCAACCCGGAGGTCAACGATGCGAGTACAAGAGATCATGTCCACCAATCCTGCCATGTGCGGTCCCGAAGCGGCGATCGAGGAGGTGGCCCGCATGATGGTGGATTACGACTGCGGCCTGATTCCCATTCTCGACGACGAAGGCAAAGCCCTCGGCGTCGTGACGGATCGCGACATCGTCTGTCGCGCTGTGGCAAAGGGCCGCAATCCCCTCGAGCTCCGGGCGCAAGACCTCATGAGCGAAGCCAGCGTCACCGTCTCTCCCGAGGCCGACATCGAAGAATGCGCGCGTCTCCTGCAAGAGCAGCAGGTGCGAAGGATCCTGGTGGTCGACGAGAGCGGCCGCTGCAAAGGTGTGGTCGCGCAAAAGATGCCCGGTGCCAAAGCGGCCGAGGTCGTCCGCGAGATCTCGAAGCCCACGGACGAAGCTTCTCGCAGCAACTGAGCCCCGACGACAAGGCTCCACGAGCGGCCGCCGCGCATCCCAAAAGCGAGGGACGCGCGGCGGCCGATTTTTTATCGCGCCACGCCCCTTTGCATGATAACCATCATCCAATACAGTAGAGCTATTCGGGCGGATGCGAAGGGATTACGAAAAGAGCGCGGGCGGGAGCGTGAGTCGAGGAGCGCCGGGGAGACTGCGTCTCGCTATGGCTGCACTCAGCCTCCTGCTCTGGACGCAAGGCCGGGTGCGGGCGGAGTCGATGGAAAGCGCCCCATCGCCGAAGCTGAGCTGGCTCTGGCTCGGAACGCAGTGGCTACCGAGCCCCGAAGTGGCGTTGGGCTCCGAAGGGAGCATGGTAGGGCTGCGCTGGCAGATCACCCCCCTTCTCTACACATTCGGCCTCGATCCACGTGTCGCGCGCTGGCGCTCGTTCATCGTCGAACCTCTGGCGCGGCATGCGGGATCGATCGAGCTCTATGCGGCACCCGAGCTCTTCCTGGGCTCCGATGGTGCCTTCCTCTTGCGGCCGGGAATGCGGGTCTACCTGCCTTTGGTCGAACACGGTGAAGCGCTGAGCGCCTCCTTGGGCATCTCCTACCAGCGCATCCGAGAGAGCGATGCCGCGGCGCTCGAGCTGGGTCTCTATTTTCTCTTTGGCATCCTCGGGGTCCAGGTCTCCCACACGCCTGCGCAGCGCAACCCGGCCCAGACCATCCTCACCTTCTCCCTACGCTATTTCTGAGATGATGCGCCTCCTACGCTCGATGCTTTTGCTCCTGCTGCTCACTTCGCTGCCCGCCTGCGTGCTGACGACGATTCTGCGCCGCAACGTCGTCGCGCTCCTTAGCAAGCCGCGCCGCGTGCAGCGGCTGGAGCACGTAGAGCGTCCCGGCGCCGCCATCGCTCTCCTTTGGGTGGGTCACGCGACGATGCTGGTGCAGATCGAGGACCGCTTCATCCTCACCGATCCGGTGTTCACCGAGACGGTCGGAGGCGCCTTCTCGCGCCGCCTGGTCGAAACGGGGATCGCGGTGGAAAACCTGCCAGCGCTCGACCTCGCGCTCGTCTCCCATATGCACTTCGATCATCTCTCTCTGGGATCGCTCGACCGCCTCGAGTCACGCCTGCCGCAGCTCTTGCTGCCGCAGGGGGGATTGGTGTACATGCCGCGTTACCACTTCGCGGTCGACGAAGTGAAGACCTGGCAAAGCGTCGAGCGCAGAGGCTTGCGCATCACCGCTGTCCCGGTGCGCCACGAAGGCTTCCGCTACGGCGCCGACGCCGCATGGATGACCACGAGCGCGACGGGCTGGATGCTCCAGTATCGAGGCAAGACGGTGTATTTTGCCGGTGATACGGCCTACGACCGCAAGGCCTTCCTCGCCACGGCTGCGCGCTTTCCGCAGATCGACGTGGCCATTTTGCCCATCGCTCCCGTGGAACCACCGAACTTCGCGCGTCCGAGTCACCTCGACGGCCGAGAGGCGCTGCAAGCTTTTCTCGACCTCCGCGCGAAGCATATGGTGCCGATGCACTTCGACACCTTCGCGCATGGCATCGATCCCAAGGGCTACGCGACGCGTAAGCTCCGTGAGGCGATGCAGGAGATGGGCATCGACGAGGAGCGCGTCCATATTCTGCCGATCGGCGGACAATTCGTCCTACCGGAAGCAGCGCGGGGGGAAGGCCCCCAAGCTCAGCTCTCGTCGCCTTTAGGGTCTGCGGGGGCCGCCCGCGAGGGGTCGTCTCGTTTCAGCTCGGGGCCCGCCGCGGCAAGCGTACGCAGAACGTCGTTCCCTTCGAGTCCTTCGACTCCACTTCGATGAAGCCCCCATGGGCTTGGGCGATCTGCTGCGAGATGAAAAGCCCGAGCCCCAGCCCTTGCGAAGCCGCTCTTTCCTTACGCCCGCGGAAGGGGTCGAAGAGGCTGGGTACCTGTTCGGCGGCGATCACTCCCGCGTTGTGGATCCAAACCCGGATCTCTTGCGCCTGCCCTTCGACCGCCACGCGGATAGGCGAAGAAGCTTCGCTGTGTTGGAGGGCGTTGGCGAGGAGGTTCGACAAAAGCTGCAGGAGGCGATCGGGGTCGCCGACGCCGACACAATCGCCACGGCACTCCACACGCAGCTCGCGCGCCGGATGGGCCACGCGCAGCTCCTCGGCGACCCGCGCGACCAGTCGGTCGATCTCGACCCGGCTGCGCGTATCGCCCAAGCCGATACCGCCGCCGAGGCGCGCCCGCGTGAGATCGAGGAGCTGATCGATCATGGCCGTCATGCGATCCCCCGCCGAGCGCATCCGGTGCAGCATCCGCTGCGCTTTCTCGTCCTCGAGCTGCGCCTCCAGAAGCTGCATGCCGCTCGAGAGGGTGCTGAGGGGGTTGCGGAGGTCATGACCCAACACCGCGACGAACATCTCGTTGAGGCGCAGCAGTCTGGCAAGCTCACGCCGCTGCCGGTCCAGTTCGAAAAAGACCTCAACCTTGCTCTTGAGGATGTAGGGGTCGACCGGCTTGAAGAGGAAATCGACGGCCCCGCTTTCGTAGCCTTTGAAGATGCGCTGCGGATCGCGGTTGGCCGCCGTGATGAAGATGATGGGGATGTGTTTGGTCCGCTCGGCGCCGCGCATGAGTTCGGCGAGTTCGAAGCCGTCCATCTCCGGCATTTGCACGTCGAGCAGCGCCAGCGCCACGTCGTGACGTAGCAAAAGCTCCAGCGCCTCGGCGCCTGAGCTCGCCCGCAGGATCTCCAAACCCTCGCGGGCCAAGAGGGCCTCGAGCGCGATGAGGTTTTCTTCCGTATCGTCGACGATGAGAATTTGAGTCGGCTCGTTCATGGGTTCTCCTGCCTGCGCATCGACGCGAAGGTCTCCAAGCCAGCGAGAAAGGCAGCGATGTCCTCGACCCCTATCCGCCGGTGCGCGGGGTCGATTTTGAGTGCCGCTTCGGGCATGGTCGGCAACGCGGCGCTCTCCGGCGCCTGCACCAGGGTGGTGCCACCCAATGAGCGAATCGTGGCCAGACCTCGCGCGCCGTCGTCGTTGGCGCCGCTGAGGAGCAGGGCGGCGAGATGCGATCCGTAGGCCTCCGCCGCCGATTCGAAGAGCACGTCGATGGAGGGCCTCGAGAAGCGAAGCGGTGGGTCGACCGAAAGCGAGAAGCTACCCTCGCGCTCGATGAAAAGATGGTAGTCGGGCGGCGCCACATACACCTTCCCACCGGCGAGGTGTTCTTTGTCTTCCGCTTCTTTGAGCTCGAGGCTGCAGTGAGCGCGCAGCACTTCGATGAGTCGGTTCGCATTGGTGGGGGGAAGATGCAGCACCACCGCCATGGGGATGGGAAAGCTCGGGGGGAGCGCGGGCAAGACCTTCACCAGCACGTCCAGTGCGCCCGCAGAGCCCCCGATGACAATGGCCGAAACCGCCTTTGTCGAACCTTCCCGCATGTTCACCTTCGTTGATAAATCCGCTCGTCCGCGACGAGCTCTTCGAACGCGGAGGCATGACTCGAGAAACGCAGCGTTTCCTTCAAACCCAAGCCGAGAAAGCCTCGCCGACAAAGCGAGTCGCGCAAGAGCCCGAGCGCTCGCTCTTGCAACACGCGATCGAAATAAATCAGCACGTTGCGGCAGGAAATCAGCTGCATCTCGGCAAAGGCGCTGTCGGTGGCGAGGCTGTGATCGGAGAACAAGATGGCATTCCGAAGACGACGGTCAAAGACCGCAGAATTGTAGCCCGCGGCATAATAGTCGGAAAGAGAGTGGCGGCCGCCGGAGAGCCGGTAGTTTTCGCTGAAGCGCGCAAAACGCTCTAGTGCGTATACGCCTTCCTCGGCCTGCCGCAGGCTCTGCGCGTGGATGTCGGTGGCGTAAATGAGGCTGCGCTCGAGGAGTCCCTCTTCGGAGAGCAGGATGGCCAGGGAATAGGCCTCTTCGCCTTTGGCGCAGCCGGCGACCCAA
>ERZ1066121.2666-NODE-2666-length-10947-cov-6.154150_pt1 | contig 10947 bp, 10 predicted proteins | sample MGYA00382768_ERZ1066121 | MGnify/ENA primary metagenome ERZ1066121 (study PRJEB33369, sample SAMEA5778351) | biofilm metagenome | biome: Industrial cooling water; feature: Water cooling tower basin; material: Biofilm | place: United Arab Emirates | collected... | reverse complement strand
CGGTGCGGGAAGCGGTCGGACGGGGCAGCGCTGACCCGAATCACCCTCGATCCTCGAAGGTCGCGCGGCCCTCACCCCAACCCTCTCCCGTGCAACGGGAGACGGGGCAGGTCGCGCCTCTCACCCTCTCCCGTTGCACGGGAGAGGGAGAGACCCGCGCGTCAGCGCGGGAGGGTGAGGGCCGCGCAACCTGATCGATGAAGGATGCGACCGCACCCTACCTCCGCACCGCCAGCCGCCCACCATACCGCGCCGCCGGCCCCAGCTCCGCCTCGATCCGGATCAACTGGTTGTACTTCGCCGTCCGGTCCGAACGCGACAGCGACCCCGTCTTGATCTGCCCGCAATTCGTCGCCACCGCCAGGTCCGCGATGGTCGCGTCCTCCGTCTCTCCGGACCGGTGGCTCATCACCGCGCGGTAGCCGGCCCGATGCGCCGTCTCCACCGCCTCCAGCGTCTCCGTCAGGGTGCCGATCTGGTTGACCTTCACCAGGATGGCGTTGCCATGGCCGCCCTCGATCCCGCGCCGCAGGCGCTCGGCGTTGGTGACGAACAGGTCGTCGCCCACCAGGTTCACGCGCGACCCCAGCCGCTCCGTCAGCGCCTTCCACCCCTCCCAGTCATCCTCCGCCATCCCGTCCTCGATGGAGACGACCGGCCACTTGGCGCAGAGCGCGGCGAGGTATTCCACCATCCCACCGGCATCCAAGGTCTTGCCCTCCCCCGCCATCACGTAGCGTCCATCGTGGAAGAACTCGGTGGAGGCGCAGTCGAGCGCCAGCACGATGTCCTCTCCCATCCGATGCCCGGCGGTCTCGCAGGCCTTGGCGATGAAGCCCAGCGCCTCGTCGGCCGAGCCGATGTTCGGCGCGAAGCCGCCCTCGTCGCCGACATTGGTGTTGTGGCCGGCATCGTGCAGCGCCTTCTTGAGCGCCGCGAAGCACTCGGCGCCGATGCGCACCGCGTCCGCCGCGGTGCCGGCGCCGAGCGGCATCACCATGAATTCCTGGATGTCGATCGGGTTGTCGGCGTGCCTGCCGCCATTGATGATGTTCATCATCGGCACCGGCAGGGTGCGCGCGAAGACGCCGCCGACGTAGCGGAACAGCGGCTGGCCGAGATCCTCGGCCGCCGCCTTCGCCACCGCCAGGCTCACCGCCAGGATCGCGTTCGCGCCGAGCCGCGCCTTGTTCGGCGTGCCGTCCAGCTCGATCATCGCCTCGTCGATGCGGACCTGCTCGGTCGGGTCCATGCCGGAGAGCGCGTCGAAGATCTCGCCCTCGACGTTCGCCACCGCCTGCAGCACCCCCTTGCCGCCATAGCGCGCCCGGTCGCCGTCGCGCAGCTCGACCGCCTCATGCGCGCCGGTGGACGCACCGGAGGGCACGATCGCGCGGCCGACGGCGCCGCTGTCCAGCAGCACCTCGGCCTCCACGGTCGGGTTGCCGCGGCTGTCCAGCACTTCGCGGGCGATGATGTCGACGATGGCGGACATGGCGGACGTCTCCGGCAGGGTGCATGCGCGGCGAGCGCCGGCAGGCCGGCGGGATCGCGCACGGGATGCGCCGGCGGATACCGGGGCCGCCGCGGCGAGGCAAGGCAGCGCGGCGGTGCGGCGCTACTGCTGCTCGGCCGCGTCCTGGCCCGTGAGTGCCGAGAGCGCGGCCAGCGCCGCCTCGAAACCTGCGACCTTCGCCTCCGCCGTGGCGTCGCCGGCGGCGATCGCGGCGTGCGCCTCCTCCATTGCCGAGAGCAGGCTGACGATGGCGGCCATCGTGCCAGGCAGCGGATCCCCATCGCGGATCGCCGCGATCTGGTGGAACAGGGCATAGCGCCCACCCGCGCCCAGCCCGCCATCGCGCCGCGCCGCCTCCAGCAGCCGCGCATGCGCGGCCTCCATCGCCGCGCGGCGGGCCTGGATGGCGCCGCGCGTCGCCTGGCCGGTCTCCCGCCCGATCACCGCAATCAGCAGCGCACCGACGGCCTGGAGGTGGGGCTGGGCCTCGCGCGCGAGATCCTGCGCCGACGGGCCGGACCGCCGTCCATCGACCCGCTGCGCCAGCCGTGCGAGCGCGGCGACGCCGGCCACTCCGGCCTCGCGCAACGCCGGCGGCACACTGGCCTGCGTCGCTGGCAGGGCCTGCGCCACGGCCTGGGCGAGTACCTCCCCACCCATGCTCGGCCGCGCCTCCAGCACCGTGCCGGTCGCGGCCTGGCCCAGCACATGCGCGTAGTCGCCGAGCGCGGTGAAGGCCGGCCCGATTACCTCGCCCGCCGCCTCTGCCGCGCCCGGTCCGGGCAAGGCGGTCTGCGGCGCGGCCGGGGCGCGGCCAATGGCGAAGGCGACGGCGCGTTCCTCGCGCAGGGCGCGGCGCTCGAAATCATCCATCATCGCCACACCGGCATCGGCCACGGGATCGCTGGCTTCGAGCGCCGCCGCAAAGCGCGCGGCGGGCGATGCCGCGAGCTCCGCGCCGTCGCGTCCGAACGATGCGCAGGCGGCGGCGCCAAGGGCGAGTGGCAGAAGCAGGGCGAGGCGGCGCGGTTGGCGCATGGCGTGCTCCGGGTCCTGGGCGGCTGCGGCCGGCGAGCCGGACGGCAGCAGCACAATGGGGCTGGAGGATGGCGTGCGCGGGCCGGGGGCGCCACTCCCCGCGGGCGTGAGGGAATGAAGTTCACTTGCCTGCGCCGCGTCCGCCGCCGGAGCCGCCATAACGGCCGCTGCCGGTGCCATCACTCCGATCGTCGCGGACGTCTCCGACGTATCCACCTCCGCCAGTGCCCGTGTTGTCTCCGTTGCGCTTCCGCGCGAGAGCGTGAACGGCGCTCAGCGCGAAGCCAGCCAGCCCGAACGCCACGGCCGGGTTCTGCTCGATGAGCAGCGCCATCACGAGGGCGGCAGCCGCCGGGATGGCGGTGCCGATGGGGAAACGGCGCAACCGCCAGATCGCGGCGACGCCCGCCCCCGTCAGGTCGCCTTGGCCAGCGCGTCGAAAGCCTTGAGGCGAGCGATCAGCGCCGGCATGTCGCGCAGCGGGATCATGTTCGGCCCGTCCGAGGGCGCACGGTCCGGGTCCGGGTGCGTCTCGATGAAGACCGCGGCTACCCCGACCGCGACGGCGGCGCGCGCCAGCACAGGCGCGAATTCCCGCTGCCCGCCGCTGGAGCTGCCCTGCCCGCCGGGCTGCTGCACGGAATGCGTGGCGTCGAACACCACCGGATAGCCGGTGCGTGCCATGATCGGCAGCGCGCGCAGGTCGGAGACCAGGGTGTTGTATCCGAAGCTCGCGCCGCGCTCGCAGAGCATGATGTTCCCGTTGCCCGTCGCGGCGATCTTGGCGGCGACGTTCACCATGTCCCATGGCGCGAGGAACTGGCCCTTCTTCACGTTCACCGGCTTGCCGGTGCGCCCGGCGGCGATCAGCAGGTCGGTCTGGCGGCAGAGGAAGGCGGGAATCTGCAGGCAATCGACCACGGCGCCGGCGCGGGTGGCCTGTTCCTCCGTGTGGACGTCGGTCAGCACCGGCAGGCCGGTGGCGGCCCGCACCTCGGCGAGGATGTCGAGCCCTTCCTCGATGCCGACGCCGCGGGCGGCGCCGGCGCTGGTGCGGTTGGCCTTGTCGAAGGAGGACTTGTAGACCAGGCCGATGCCTGCCTCCCGCGCGATGTCGCGCAGCGCGGTGGCGACCTCCAGTGCATGCGCCCGGCTCTCGATCTGGCAGGGGCCGCAGAGCAGGGCGAGCGGCAGGTGGTTGGCGACGGCGACGGGACCGATGTGGACGGTGCGGGCAGGCGCTCCGGACGGACCGCCTCCCGCACCCTGACCCTCCCCCGCCAGCGGGGGAGGGAAGATCGTCGCTTCGCCGTCCACCCCGCTCACACCAGCCTCGCCTGGCGCACCGCGGCGCCGATGAAGCCCTTGAACAGCGGGTGCGGGTCGAAGGGCTTCGACTTCAGCTCGGGGTGGAACTGCACGCCGATGAACCAGGGATGGTCCGGGTATTCCACGATCTCCGGCAAGGCGCCGTCGGGCGACATGCCGGAGAAGCGCAGCCCGGCCCCCGCCTCCAGCCGGTCCTTGTAGGTGACGTTCACCTCATAGCGGTGGCGGTGCCGTTCCTGGATCTCGGCGACGCCGCCATAGACCTGGCGCGCCAGCGAGCCGTCGGCCAGCCGCGCCGGGAAGGCGCCGAGGCGCATGGTGCCGCCGAGGTCGCCGGCGGCGTTGCGCCGCTCCAGCGCGTTGCCGCGCAGCCATTCCGTCATGAGCCCGACCACGGGTTCCTCGCAGGGTCCGAATTCGGTGGAGGAGGCGCCCTTCATGCCGACCAGGTTCCGCGCCGCCTCGATGACGGCCATCTGCATGCCGAAGCAGATGCCGAAGAAGGGCACGCGGCGTTCACGGGCGAAGCGCACGGACGCGATCTTGCCGGGCGTGCCGCGCTCGCCGAAGCCGCCGGGGACCAGGATGCCGTTCACGCCTTCCAGGCGCGCGACGGCCTCGTCCTCGCCATTCTCGAAGACCTCGCTGTCGACCCAGTCCAGCGTGACGCGCACGTTGTGGGCGATGCCGCCATGCGCCAGCGCCTCGGCCAGCGACTTGTAGCTGTCGAGCAGGTTGGTGTACTTGCCGACGACGGCGATGGTGACCTCGCCCTCGGGCTGCTCGATGGCGCGCACGATGTGGTCCCAGCGCCGCATGTCCGGCTCGCCATAGGCCGAGAGGCCGAAATGGCGCAGCACCTCCTGGTCCATGCCCTCGGCATGGTAGTTGCCGGGCACGGCATAGATCGACGTCGCATCCAGCGCCGGGATCACGCTTTCGGGACGGACGTTGCAGAACAGGGCGATCTTGCGCCGCTCGTTCTCCGGGATCGGCCGGTCGCAGCGGCAGAGCAGGATCTGCGGCTGGATGCCGAGGCCGAGCAGCTCCTTCACGCTGTGCTGCGTCGGCTTGGTCTTCAGCTCCCCGGCCGAGGAGATCCAGGGCACCAGCGTCAGGTGCACGAAGAGACTGCGCTGCGGCCCCATCTCGTTGGCCAGCTGGCGCATGGCTTCGAGGAAGGGCAGGCTCTCGATGTCGCCCACCGTGCCGCCGACCTCGACAATGACGAAGTCGTAGCCATCGAGCTCGGCCTGCACCACTTGCTTGATCTTGTCGGTGATGTGCGGGATCACCTGCACCGTCCCGCCGAGATAGTCGCCGCGGCGCTCGGCCGCGATCACCTCGGAGTAGATGCGCCCGGTGGTCCAGTTGTCCGCCTTGGTGGCGTGGACGCCCGTGAAGCGTTCGTAATGGCCGAGGTCGAGATCGGTCTCGGCGCCATCGTCGGTGACGAAGACCTCGCCGTGCTGGTAGGGGCTCATCGTGCCCGGATCGACGTTGAGGTAGGGGTCGAGCTTGCGCAGCCGTACCCTGTAGCCACGCGCTTGCAGCAGCGCGCCAAGCGACGCCGCCGCAATGCCCTTGCCGAGGGAGGAGACCACGCCGCCGGTGATGAAGACGAACCGCGCCATGGGCGGCCCTCATAGACCCGCCGGCCGGACGCCGCCACCCCCGACTCGGCGGGCAAGCCGAAGCAGGGCGGCGATGGACAGCTCGGGCAGGTCGCCGTATCCGCCAAGGCGCAAGTGGACGCACGGCCAGCGGTCGCCGGTCCTAATTCGGCGCCAGCTCGATGCTGTAGATCACCGTGTAGGCCGGGTTCGCAGCCTGGACCGAGGCATAGAGGCTGCCCCAGCTCCAGTACTGCGCCCCGCGCTTGTACATCCAATGCACGAGGTCGTGGTAGCCGTTCGTCACGCCGGGTCGCGCGACTCCGACGATGCAGTTCTCGCCGAGGCCCGTCGGCAGCTCCGAGATCGTCGCCGCCCAGCCCCAGCTTCGTCGGATGAAATCGGCGACACCGCGCGGCGGCATGAACAGCGTGAAGTTGATCTTGTTCAGGATGGCGTTGTCTTCCTCCATCGTGCTGATCGTCGCCAGCCTCTCCACGCAGTCGTCGATCCGCTCGATGAAGTCGGCAAGGTTGGTCCACGGATAGGCGGCCAGGTTCGGGTATTGCGGGTACATGTCGATGTTGAACTGGTTGATCTCGGTCAGCAGCGCCTTTCCGTCGGCGGCGGCTTCGAGCAGCTTCAGATAGACCTTGATGTCCGCGAGGACCCGCGTCACCCGCGGCGCGCCGTTGATCAGCAGCGGCCGCTTGCCGGGGTTCTGCGCGTAGAGCGCCGTGAAGGTGCTGGTGAAGCCGCACACGCCGTGCACGGCGTTGACGGACCCGACCAGGCCGATGGGCGGACTGGCACCGGACATGACAAGACCTCCCCGAAGCGTCGCAGGAGGCTATGGCCGGGGCCGGGCGGAATTCAACCGTGACGTGCGGACGCGGCGGGCGGATGCCCGCTCCGTCAGTTCGTCGGCACGGTGGGCGCTGGCGCGGGCGCCGGCGCGACGGGCGCACTCGGCGCCGGCGCGTCGAGGATGGAGCGCGGTGCCGTGGAACTGCCGCGGCCCAACAGCGCCAATGTCAGGCAGAGGGCGAAGAAGATGGCGGCAAGGAGGCCGGTCGCCCGCGTGAGCAGGTTGGCCGTGCCACGCCCGGTCATGAAGGAGCCCATCCCCTGCGATGAGCCGATGCCCAGGCCCCCGCCCTCGCTGCGCTGGAGCAGCACCACCCCGATCAGGGCGAGGGCAACGAAAAGCTGGATAATGAGCAGGACAGTGGCCATGGCGGCAGCCTCCTAGCCCCTGCGCGTCCCCGGCGCCACCCCGGCCGCTACCCCAGCCCCGCGCCGCGGGCGGCCTCGGCCAGGTCATGGCTGGCCAGGTTCTTGTGCTTCGCCTCCACCTCCAGGTCGGTCCAGGCGAGGTGCGCCACCGCCCAGGCGTTGATCGCCCGGTTCCACATCCGGTCGGAATGCTGGCGCAGCACCCGGGCGTTGAGCCCCGCCGCCATCAGCCGGCCCCAGTCGGGCAGCACATCCGGATCACGCTGGTCCTCGGGCAGCAGGTCCTCCCGCGGCGCGCTGAGATGACCGATCGGCCGGGTGCCGCGCCAGCTCTGCCGCACCACCGCCAGCCGCGGATCCTCCGGCGCAACGTGCTCGCCGGCGCCGTGGCACCAGTGGTGGTGCAGGTCGAAGACGATGGGCAGCGTCTCCGCCAACGGCAGCAGGTCATCGAGCCCATAGGCAGTCTCGTCGTTCTCCACCGTCAGCAGGTCGCGCGCCTCCTGCGAGAGGCGGGCGAAGCCGCGGCGGAAGCCCGCCACGCCCGGGCCCCGCGCCCCGCCATGGACGTTGATGTGCGCACCCTCCGGGTGCCAGCCGCCGGTGAGGCCGAGCAGGCGCATGATCTGCGTGTGGTATTCCACCTCGGCGACGCTGCCCTCCAGCGCCGTGGCGCTGTCGGTCGAGAGCACGCAGAATTGCCCGGGATGCATGGACAGCCGCACCCCCGCCGCCCGCGCCCGCGCGCCGATCGGCGCCAGCCCCGTCTCCGCCGCGGCCCGCAGCACGGGTTCGTCGTAGCGCGGGCGGGCGACGGGATGGGTGTAGCAGGGCAGCACCCCGCTGAGGATCCGCAGGCAGCGTTCCAGCGGCGGGGCCTTCGCCACCTCCTCCACCTGGGCCGCGAGCGCCGCGACGTTGTGATGCACCAGGCCGAGCAGCTTCTCGGTCGCCTGCGCCGGCGTCAGGCGGGACAGCGCGGCGATGGTGGTGTCGCGCAGGTTCAGCGCCGCGGCCGGCCGGTCATCCCCCGGCGGCGGGACCCATTTGCAGCACCAGCCGATCCGCATCGCCGGCGAACGCTGCGGGGCGGCCGCGCTTCGCGGCGCGCCGCGCGGGTGCGGCGCCGGGGACGCCGCCTGCACCGCCGTCACGCCTCGACGACGACGTAGTCGTCCTCGACGCGGACCGGGAAGGTCTCCGCCCTGTATGGCCCTTCGACCAGTGCCGAGCCTTTCTCCACATGGGCCGGAAATTGCCGCACCTGCACGCGGCGCGGGTCGAACCAGGACTTGCCGGTGCGGATGTCGAACTCCCAGGAGTGCCAGGGGCAGCGGATCATCTCGCCGCGCCGCTCGTAGCTGTAGACGCCGGGCTCGGGCGCCGTGACATGCCCGGTGCGGATGCCGTCGCAGAGCGAGCCGCCCTGGTGCGGGCAGCGGTTCGCCAGGGCATAGAATTCGCCCCCGAGGTTGAAGACCACGACGCGCCGCCCCTCCCCCACCTCCACGAGCTTCCGGCCGCCCGGCGGGATCTCCGCCACCGGCCCTGCGATCACGCGCGGCAAGGCCTAGAACCCGTACAGCTTGCGGGCATTGCCCCCGAAGATGTCGCGCCGCCGCTCGGGCGGGATGATCCCGGGCAGCGCCTCCCGCGGGTCGTCGAAATCCCAGTGCGGATAGTCGGTGGCGAACAGGATGTGGTCCCAGCCGATCCACTCGCAGATGTCGAGGACATGCGCGCCGCGCTCCGGCTCCTCCATCGGCTGGGTGGAGACCCAGATGTGGTCGCGGATCTGCTCGGACGGCGCGCGCGTCAGGTGCGGCACCTCGCTCCTCAGGTGCTTCCAGTGCCCGTCCAGCCGCCACGCCACCGAGGGCATCCAGGCGAAGCCGCACTCGATGAGCACGACCTTCAGGCCGGGGAGGCGTTCGAACACCCCCTCCACCACCAGGGAGATCACCTGGTTCTGGCAGGAGGTCGCGTGCTCGCTCACCTCCTCGATGTAGAAGCTCGGCCAGCCGCCATTGGTCATGGCCCATCCGGAATAGCCGAAGGCGTGGAAGGCGACCGGCAGCCCGGCCTCCACCGCCGCCTCGTAGATCGGCCAGTAGCGCGGATTGCCGGCGGGCTCGGCGGTGCGGCTCATCATCAGGACCTGGGCGAAGTTCGGGTCGCCCGCGCGGGCGCGGATCTCGGCCGCCGAGGCCGCGCTGTCCTCATAGGGCACCACCACGCTGCCGCGCAGCCGCGGCTCCTTCCTGAGCCAGGCCTCCAGCTGCCATTCGTTGGTGGCGTGCGCCATCGCCGCCGAGAAGCCGTTGTTGCGGTCGCCCTGCCCGCTCGGCTGCAGCGGGTTCAGGATGCCGACATCGGTGCCGTAATTGTCGAGCAGCTGGAAGCGCATGAAGTCGAGGTCGGAACAGGGCGTCCCCCCCGGCGGCCAGGCATCGCGGCGGCTCGCCATCGGCTGGGCCTTCGGGAAGGGCGGCTGGCCGCCGGTGTAGCCGTGGCGCTGGCGCATGCCCCAGGTGGTCAGGTGCTCCCACCAGCGGGCGCTCAGGAAGGGCCTGAATTCCTCGATGCTCTTGGCCCGCGGGTGGATGTCCACATCCACCAGCCCAAGCGTCGCCGCGGCCGGCTTGCCCGGATGCTGGATCGGCTGGATGACGTTCATGCGGCATCTCCCTGACGGGCCGCCCCGGTCGGCGCGAGGCGGGGATAGGTGGCCAGCGCGTTGCCGCGCAGCAGCTTCGGCAGCAGCCTAGCAGGAATGCCGGGGGGGATGCAGTCGTTCCCGTCGAACTGCCAGTGCGGCCAGTCCGAGGCCCAGAGCAGCATCTCCTCCGACCGCAGGTGATCGAGGATGCGCCCCACCCCGTCCGCCGGCGCATCGAAGGGCTGCGCCGAGAGCCGCACCTGGTCGCGGACGATCTCGGCCGGCAGGCGGTCCACCCAGGGCACCTCGAAGCGCACGCCCTTCCATACCTTCTGCAGCCGCCAGAGGAAGGCCGGCAGCCAGGTCACGCCGGATTCCAGCAGCACCACCTTGAGCGCCGGAAACTTGCCCAGCGCGCCCTCCGTCACCAGGCTGGCCAGCGTGGACTGGAAAGCCTGCTGGTTCGCCGCGTATTCCTCGAGATACCAGCTGGTCCAGCCCACCGAGGTCTGCGGGTGCCGGTAGGCGCTGCCGGCATGGATGCCGAGCGCGAGGCCATGCCGCACGCAGGCCTCGAAGACCGGCCACCATTGCCGGCGGCCGAGCGGGACCTCCCCCATCACCAGTGCCAGGGCCTGCACGAAGCGGCGGTCGGGGGCCAGGCGCTCGATCTCGTCCACGGCCTGCTCGGGCGTGTGCATGGGCAGCACGATGGAGGCGCGCAGGCGCGGGTCGCGGTCCAGCCATTCGGCGCGCACCCAGTCGTTCAGCGCGCGGGTGAAGGCGCGGCACATGTCCTCGTTGAACAGCAGCTGCACGCCGTAGAGCGGGTTGAGGATGGCGATGTCCACGCCGAAGGGATCGAGCGCCTGGGCGCGCAGCTCCTCCACCGAGGAGGCGCCGCGGCCCTTCGCGTCGCGCCAGTCGGCGCGGATCGTCTTCGGCGAGCCGATCGGCCAGGACTGGCTGTCGAGCCCGGTCATGCCGCGCTCCACCACCTGGTCGGCCCAGAAGGCGTCCATGTAGGGGCTGAGGGAACGCAGCGAGACCGGCATCGGGTGCACGTCGCAATCGATGGCGCGCAGCGCCGGGTCGGGGCTGGTCATGGCGCGAGCATGCCATGCCGGCGCGCCACGGCAACCAGGGGCGCCGCCATCTTGCCCCCACCCTCCGGCGCTCCGCGCCTCCCCCCCTCTCCCGTGCGCGGGGGAGGGCGGGTACGATCCGCATCGGTGGAGCGGCTGATGCCTCCCCTCTCCCGTGCGCGGGGGAGGGCGGGTACGATCCGCATCGGTGGAGCGGCTGATGCCTCCCCTCTCCCGTGCGCGGGGGAGGGCGTGGATGACGTACTGCACAGCTACGCGCTGGTAGCCCCCTCCCCCACCATGCCTACGCGATTCATAGATGTCTCCTGAGTGTCTATCCGGAAACAAATTTCTCTAGATCAAGCGTTTATCGAGACAGCGCAATGGCGACCACCAGCCCACCAATCCAGGTTTAGCACGGAGGATTAGACTGATTTCGATATGAAAATTTGGGCCCACAAGACCCTGAAA
>ERZ1066121.2665-NODE-2665-length-10952-cov-6.321465_pt1 | contig 10952 bp, 13 predicted proteins | sample MGYA00382768_ERZ1066121 | MGnify/ENA primary metagenome ERZ1066121 (study PRJEB33369, sample SAMEA5778351) | biofilm metagenome | biome: Industrial cooling water; feature: Water cooling tower basin; material: Biofilm | place: United Arab Emirates | collected... | reverse complement strand
AGAACCAGCGGTGCAGGAAGCCGCCCAGCGCGATGTCGGCGATGGAGAAGCCACACGGCGCCAGGAAGGGGCGGTCGGCCAGCGCCACCTCCTCGACGGTGCGCCACAGCCGCCCGCCGGCGACCAGTGCCTTCGCCACCGCGTCCATGTCCCGCTCGGCCTCCGGCGTGCGCACGAAGGTCCAGAACAGCACGCGCATCGGCTCGTTCATCGAGGCCAGCGTCCAGTCCATCCAGCGCTCCACATCGGCACGCGCCTCCGGCGCTTCCGGGTAGAGCGCGTCGCCACCCGCCTGGGTGCGGCAGAGGTAGCGCAGGATGGAGTTGCTCTCCCAGAGCGTGAAGCCGTTCGGCATGACCAGGGTCGGCACCGTGGCGTTCGGGTTCATCGCCGCGTAGTCGGGGTCCCTGGTACGGCCGAAGGCGCCGCCGGCCTCGATGCGCTCGAAGGGGATGCCGAGCTCGTCGAGCAGCCAGAGCACCTTCATGACGTTGACGGAGGAGGTACGGCCCCAGACGGTGATCATGCGCGGGCGCCCCTACGACAGAGGCACGGCGACGTGGGTCCGGAAGCCTGCGTGGCGTTCCAGCAGCCGGTCGTACCAGCGGCGCAGCGCCGGCAGCTCGCCGCGGCTGATCGGCAGCGCAAACCAGCGGTGCAGGTACGGGCCGAGCGCGATATCGGCCAGGCTCAGCGCCTCGCCGCAGACATAGGGGCCGCTGCCGAGCTGGTTCTCCACCATGCGCCACAGCCCCTCCGCCTCGTCGCGCGCCTTCGCCGTCGCCGCCATGTCGCGGTCCCGCTCCGGCGTGCGGACATGGGTGAAGAACACCACCGTCATCGGCCCGCCGAGCGCCGAGAGCTGCCAGTCCATCCAGCGCTCCACCAGCGCGCGGGGCTTCGGCGCGGCGGGGTAGATCGCATGGCCCGGCGCCCGGCTGTTCGCGAGATACCGGCAGATCGAATTGCTCTCCCAGAGCGAGAATCCCTCGCCATCCTCGATGGTGGGCACCTTCGCGTTCGGGTTCATCGCCAGGTAGAAGGGCTCCCGCGTCACGCCGAAGGCGCCGCCGGCATCGGCGCGCTCATGCGCGATGCCCAGCTCCTCGCAGAGCCAGAGCACCTTCATCACGTTGCTCGAACTGGTGCGGCCCCAGACCTTCAGCATGCACGCCTCCTGCCCTGTCCCCGCGCGAGGCTACCGCGGCGCAGGGCGCAGGGGAACCGCCGAGCCGGCCCGCGAAGTCCTGCGGCAGCGCAGACGAGCGTGCGCAGACGAGCGTGGCGGATCAGCAGGACACGCGGGACAAGGGCTGGCAGCCCGGCCTGGAATTCGCTGCGCCGGCAGCGGATGCCGGAGGCGGGGCACCTGCGTTGCGCGGCAGCCGGGATCGGGCGACAACGCCGGCGATGCTGCCCGCGCTCCTGATCGCCGCCCTCGCCGCCGCCGCGCCGCTCCTCGCGCGCGGCTCGGAAGGCTGGTTCGGCCTCGCGCCCTGCGAACTCTGCCTCTGGCAGCGCTGGCCCTACTGGGCGGGCGCGGCGCTGGCGCTGCTCGCGGCGCTGCTGCCCGCTGCGCGGCGGCCGGTGCTGGCGCTGGCCGGCGTCGCGGTGCTGGCCTCCGGCGCGATCGGCGGCTTCCATGTCGGGGTGGAGCAGGGCTGGTGGCCCTCGCCGCTGCCCGGCTGCCAGGCGCCGCGGGTGCTCGGGCCCGGTGCCAGCGTCGACGACCTGATGCGCTCCCTGGCGCCTGCCCCGACCAAGCCCTGCGACGCACCGACCTACCTCATCCCCGGCCTGCCGCTGTCCATGGCCGGGATGAACCTGCTCTATGCCCTTGGCCTCGGCCTCCTTGCCCTCATCTGGTCAGCGAGACGAAGGAGCATCGCATGACCGACCGCACGCCGCGCCGCTATGTCGAGCGCGTGATCCGCGTCGACCACGCCGGCGAGTACGGCGCACGGCGCATCTACCAGGGGCAGCTCGCCGTGCTGGGCAACACGCGCCACGGCCCCGTGCTGCGCCACATGCAGGCGCAGGAGGAGGCGCACCTGGTCACCTTCTCTCGCCTGATCGCCGAGCGCCGCGTCCGCCCCACCGCGCTGCTGCCGCTCTGGCACCTGGCCGGGTTCGCGCTCGGCGCCGGCACCGCGCTGCTCGGCGCCCGCGCCGCCATGGCCTGCACCGTCGCGGTGGAGGAGGCGATCGACGAGCACTACGGGGCGCAGGAGGCCGCGCTGGGCGAGGACGAGGCGCCGCTGCGCGCCGAGATCGCCCGCTTCCGCGCCGAGGAGCTCGAGCACCGCAACATCGGCCTGGCCAACGAGGCCGAGCGGGCACCCGGCTACCGCCTGCTCAGCGTCGCGATCAAGGCCGGCTGCAAGGCGGCGATCCGCATCAGCGAAAGAATTTAGGGGACGCCGCCATGGACACGCTGCCGCTGCCCGAGGCCGACGCGGCCACCACCGCCAGCGTGAAGGACTGGCTCGCTCGCTTCGCCGCCTGCGTGCGCGAGGTGGATTATGCCGCCGCCTACCCGTTCTGGCACGACGGCATCGTCATCTTCGGCACCTACCAGGAACTCGTCCGCAGCCGCCAGGCCTGGACCGACACGCAGTGGGACAATGTCTGGCCGCGCACCGCGGACTTCGCCTTCGACCTGCCGAACACGCTGGTGCTGGCATCCCCGGACGGGGCGATGGCGGTGGCGGTGACGCCCTGGACGAGCACGGGATTTCACCCGGATGGCTCGCCCTTCCCGCGGCCGGGACGCGCGACGATCGTGCTGGCGAAGCAGCCCGATGGGCGCTGGGTGGGGGTGCATTCGCACATGTCGCTGCAGCGCGGCGTGCCGCAGGACAGCCATGGCAGGCGGGCGGTGAAGGCGAGATAGAAGCAAGCGCTGGTGGAGAGGACTCCCCCGTCGCCGTATGCGGCGACCCCCTCCTTTTTCTGTCAGTTCATGCGCGTGCCGGTGGGGCCAACCGGGCCACGCGGCCAACGAGGGAGGATCCGTCATGCCCGTCGATCCGCAGATCCAGGCGTTGCTGGACGCCGGCCGGCACCTGCCGGCGACCAATACGCTCTCGGTTCCCGCCGCCCGCGCGCAGTACGAGGCGCGCATCGCCGCCATGGCGCCGCCCGCCGCGGTGGCGCGGGTGGAGGAGCGCGACATGCCGGGGCCCGGCGGCGCGCTGCGCCTGCGCATCTACACGCCGCAGGGCAACGGGCCCTTCCCGCTGCTGGTCTTCTTCCACGGCTCGGGCTGGGTGCTGTGCAGCCTCGACACGCATGACGGCATCTGCCGCAACCTCTGCGCCGGCGCGTCCTGCGTCGTGGCCTCGGTCGATTACCGCCTGGCGCCGGAGCATCCCTTTCCCGCCGGGCCGGAGGACTGCCTGGCGGCGACACGCTGGTGTGCCGCGCACGCCGCCTCGCTGGGCGCCGGCCCGGCGCGGATCGTCATCGGCGGCGACAGCGCCGGCGGCAACCTCGCCGCCGTCACCGCGCTGCGCCTGCGCGACGAGGGCGGGCCGAAGCTCCTGGGCCAGCTGCTGCTCTACCCGGCGACGGACTGGCACACGCCGGGCTGGCCCAGCTACGCGGAGAACGCCGAGGGCTACGGGCTGACGCGGGCCACGATGGAATGGTTCTGGGGCCACTACCTGCCGGACCCGGCGACGCAGGCCGCGCACCCGCACGCCGCGCCGCTGCGCGCGGCGAGCCTCGCCGGCCTGCCGCCGGCCCTCGTCACCACCGCCGAGTACGATCCCCTGCGCGATGAGGGCGAGGCCTATGCCGACGCGTTGCGCGCGGCCGGCGTGACGGTCGCGGCGACGCGCTGGATGGGCATGAACCACGGCTTCTATTTCTGGGCCGGGCGGGTAGACAAGGCGACGGCCGGCATCGCCGAGGCGAGCGGATGGCTGCGCGGCGCCTTCGCCGGCGAGCCGGCGGAATGGCCGCTGGTGCGGCGGTAGGGGGCCTACTCGACGGCGCGGAAGACGATATCCTTGGCGCCATCCCACAGCACCGACCGCCCCACCCTGGCCAGCCGGTCCAGCCCGTCGGTGATGGTCAGGAAGTGGTTGCCCGCAAGCTGCCCCGCCTTGGAGGCGAAGCAGCAGGGGCCGTAGGCGACGAGGATCTCGGTCTCGCTCATGCCGCCGGGGTGCACGATGACATGGCCCGGCGCCGGGTAGCTGGTGGCGTTCTCGTAGCCGAGGGACAGGTCGCGCTCGCCCATGGGGATCCAGCAGGCCTCGCCGGACCAGCGGACGTGGATGATGCGGTCGCTGTACGGCAGCAGCTGGCGGAAGCGCGCCACCGTCCGCGGCGCGTCGGCGGTCTCGAAGCGGGCGGGAAACAGCTCGCCGCCGATGTCGATGATGATGTCGGCCATCCTGCCACTCCTGCCTATCGACATGCGGCGATAGCGGGCACGATTGTCGTTGCCAATGATGTAGGTCGCGGATAGGCAATCATCGTGGCAAAAAGGCATTCGATGCTGCGGTTCACCCGAGTTCGCTTGGTGAACTGGCGAAACTTCCAGGAGGCGGAGGTCCGGCTGACTGGGCGCGCCTTCCTTGTCGGCCCGAATGCGTCTGGAAAGTCGAACTTCCTGGACGCGCTGCGCTTCCTACGAGATCTGGCCAAGCCGGCAGGCGGCGGCCTAGCAGCGGCATTGGAGGAGCGCGGCGGTTTTGCCAGCGTCCGGTGCTTGCAGGCCCGCAGGCAGAGCCATGTCGAGCTGGATGTCGATGTCGGCACGGACGACGACCCGGCTGTATGGGGCTACCGGTTGCGCCTTCAGCGGCACGGGCGCGGTGCCCTCACGACGGTCGAGGAGGAAGTGGTCCGGCACCAGGGGCGCGAGATCAGTGCGCATCGCAGGGCGGATAGGGCCGATGACCCGCTGCTCTACTCGCAGACACGGTTGCAGCAGATCACCCAGAACCGCGAGTTCCGCGGCTTGGCAGAGTTCTTTGCCTCCATTCGTTACCTGCACGTCGTGCCGCAGATCGTGCGCGATGCACGGCGGCACCTCCTGGCGAGCGATGATCCGTATGGTGGCGACCTGCTCAAGCGCATCAAGGAGATGCCAGAGAAGACGAGGATGCCTCGCCTGAGGCGGGTTGCGGAGGCACTTCAGGCCGCCGTGCCGCAATTCCTCGACCTCTGGCTTGACGATGACAGCGAGGGCCGACCGCACCTCTATGCCGCTTACAATCAGTGGCGCGCTACCGCAGCAAAGCAGGGAGAAGAAACCTTTTCGGACGGCACCTTGCGCCTGATTGGGTTCCTGTGGTCGATTACGGAGAGGGGTGGCCCTCTGCTTCTCGAAGAGCCCGAGCTTTCCCTCCATGATGGCGTCGTGCGGCAACTGCCTGCCATGATCCGTCGTGCTCAGCGCCTCTCCGGCCGGCAGGTGATCGCTACGACTCATTCTGCAACCCTGCTCGACGCGCCAGGCGTTGCGATCGAGGACGTGCACAGAGTCGTCGTCGGCGACAACGGCAGCTCCATTGAGACGGCTTCGGCGAATCCCGTGGTGGTGGAGCAGGTGCGTGACGCTGGCTGGACCTTGGGCCAAGCGGTTCTGCCGTTGACACAGCCGTCAAATGTACACGGCTTGGCGCGGCTGGATGTCGCCACTCGTTGAGATCGCTTATTGCGGCGAGGGACCGACCGATGCGGCGGCAGCCCGGCGCCTCATAGAGGCGGTAGGCGGCCTGCCGGGTACGGACTATCTTTCGACTCGCTCGGGTCGCGGGAAGGACTCCCTCGACCGCCGCCTCGCTGGCTTCAACGCGCTTGCCCGCCGCCAGCCCGTCCTCGTGCTGCGCGATTTGGATACAGATGCGCCTTGCGCCGGGATACTGCTCGCCCGCATCGCCGCGCGCCGCGAACCCGGACTCATCTTGCGCCTTCCGGTCCGCTCCATCGAGGCTTGGCTGATGGCTGACCGTGCCGCCTTCGCGCGGCGTATGGGCCTGGGCGCGGCGGCGCTGCCCGAGCAGCCAGAGGAAATCGAAAGCCCCAAGAAGCACCTTCAAGGTCTTCTTGAGCAGAGCCGCAACCGCGACCTGCGGCGGCGGATCGGTCTCAGCGGCCAGTCCGGGCTTCAGGGGCAGCTACTTGCGCTCGAACTGTCTGATTTCATCCTCAACGGCTGGCATCCTGAACGCGCCGCCAAATCGGGCCGTGCACCGTCACTTGCCCGCGCTCTTGTACGACTGCGCGAAGCCGTCGTCAGGCCGCGCTGACACGCCCGCCTCAGCTCTCCAGCTCGCTGTCCCAGTACAGGTAGTCCCGCCAGCTCTCGTGCAGGTAGTTCGGCGGGAACATCCGGCCGTTCTCCTGCAGCTCCCAGCTGGTCGGCTGGCGCGGCGGCTGGCGCGGCAGCATCCGGCACTCCCGCGGCAGGCGGTTGCCCTTGCGCAGGTTGCACGGGCCGCAGGCGGTGCAGACATTCTCCCAGGTGGTGCGTCCGCCGCGGCTGCGCGGGACCACATGGTCGAAGGTCAGGTCGTGGGTCGGCCGCCCCTCGCCGCAGTACTGGCATTCGAAGCGGTCGCGCAGGAACACGTTGAACCGCGTGAAGGCCGGGCGCCGCGCCGCCGGGATGTACTCCTTCAGCGCGATCACGCTGGGCAGGCGCATGGTCAGGGTGGGCGAGTGCACCTCGATCTCGTACTCGTTCAGCACGGAGACGCGATCGAGGAACACGGCCTTCACCGCATCCTGCCAGGACCAGAGCGACAACGGGAAATAGGAGAGCGGGCGGAAATCCGCGTTCAGCACGAGCGCGGGGAAGGACGACCCGAGCGCCAGGTTTCCGCCACCGTCAGGCAAACGCCGCTCCTACTCCGAGCGGCGGCACGCGCCCTGGCGGAACGGCGCCACCCGTCCCGTTGAGAACCGAGAACTGGGGCCTGTCGCGCTGGAAAAGCCCTGGATTCTGTGGTGCCGCCGTGTTGCACGGCCTTCATGCCAGCGCCCGGACCGCAGCGCAACACACCTTGCGTCGTTGGCCGGCGTTCGCGGGTCCGCCCGTGCAATCATCAGCGCAACGTCACTTGGTGGGCGGCGCGGCTATTGCGCAGGCTGGAAGACCCTGCCGAGCAGCCGCGCCCCGGCGGCCAGGCCCGCATCGTCGATCCCGTGGCCGAGGCCGGGTATGAACACCGCCTCGGTCGGCACGCCGGCTTCGTGCAGTGCCGATTCGGCAAAGCGCCCGGCCCAGGCGGGCACCACCTCGTCGGCCTCGCCGTGCACGATCAGCACCGGCGGGCGAGCACGCAGCTCGGCCCCCAGCGTGTCCGGCGCCAGCAGCGCGCCGGAATAGGCGAGGATCGCCGCCGGCGGCACCGCGCCGCGCAGCCCGACATGCAGCGCCGTCATCGCGCCCTGGCTGAACCCCATCAGGGCGAGCGCGTCAGGCCGCAGGCCAAGCCGGGCGAGCTCCTCGGCGAGGAAGGCCTCGACGGCGGGGGCGACGGCGCGGACACCGGCGGCCATGCGCTGCGGGTCGCGGTCGGCCAGGCTGAACCCCAGGCTGAACCACTGCCGGCCATACGGGGCCATGTCGCAGGGGAAGGGCGCGTCGGGGGCAACGAAGGCAGCCTCCGGCAGGTCCTGTGCCCAGATCGGCGCCAGCCCGGCGAGGTCCGTGCCATCCGCGCCGACACCGTGCAGCAGCACGACGAGCTGCCGCGCGGGCCCGCCACCGGCGGGAGCGAGGCGGGGTCCATCGAGGCGCTGCATGGCGGGATGCTCCGTATCGGTGCAGATGGCCGCTTGCCGGGGCGGTCGCGTCCCGGCTAGCCGGGGCGGGCCATGCCGGCAAGCAGCACGCCACCCCAATCCCTCGTGACCCGCTTCGCTCCGAGCCCGACCGGGCTGCTGCATCTCGGCCATGCCCATGCGGCGCTGTTCGCATGGAGCCTCGCGCGGGCGGCGCCGGGCGGGCGTTTCCTGCTGCGCCTCGAGGACATCGACGCCACGCGCTGCCGGCCGGAATTCGCCGCCGCGATCGCGGAGGACCTTGCCTGGCTCGGCCTCGACTGGGATGGGGCGGTGCGCGTGCAGTCCGCCCATATGGCCGACCACGCCGCCGTGCTGGAGCGGCTGGCCGGGCGCGGCCTGCTCTACCCCTGCTTCTGCACCCGGGCGGCGATCGCGCGCGAGGTGGCCGGCGCCGCCGGGGCGCCGCATGGTTCGGACGGGCCGCTCTACCCGGGCACCTGCCGCCGGCTCTCGGCCGGGGAGCGGGCGGACCGGCTGGCCCGCGGCGATCCGCACGCCCTGCGGCTGGACATGGCGGCGGCGCTGCGCCAGGCGCCGCGGGACCTGGCCTGGCATGAGGTGGGGGAGGGGCCGGTCCGCTGCGACCCGGCGCGGTTCGGCGACGCCGTGCTGGCGCGCAAGGAGATGCCGGCGAGCTACCATCTCTGCGTCACGCACGACGACGCGGCGCAGGGGGTGACCCTGGTCACGCGGGCCGAGGACCTGAGGCCGGCGACGCATCTGCACCGGCTGCTGCAGGCGCTCATGGGCTGGCCGGCGCCGGCCTACCGCCACCATCCGCTGCTGCGCGGCGCCGACGGCCGACGGCTGTCGAAGCGGGACGGGGCGCCGGCGCTGAGAGCCCTGCGTGCGGCCGGGCTGAGCGCCGGGCAGGTCAGGGCAATGGCCGGGTTCGCGGCGCCGGCCGGATCCGCCGATCCGCCGGCCGCCGTCGCCGAGGCGGGCGACATGGTTCAACCGGGGCTTGGCGCGTCAGGGCGCTGACACCGCGGCGCCTGCGCCGGACCATGGCGGCTTGCGTCGATCCCGAACGCCGCACCGCCTTGGAGCCCTGGTGGCCGGGCGGATTGACGCGCCCGGCCGTTCATGCCCTTCCGCGATCCACGCTTGCCGGCGGGGCGCGGGACGTCCGGCGCGCGCCGCCGAAAGCCTGCCGCTCAGGCGGTGCGGGCATCCGGATGGCGCAGCATCCACAGGTAGGCGTAGCCGGCAACCAGCTCGTCCATCTCGCCCTGCATGGCCATGGAGCCTGGCTGAGAGAACATGATCGAAATTTCGGCGAGGCGCAGCGATGCCGCGGCCATCTCCAGATCACCGTCCCGGATCGCCTCGTCGAAAGCGGCGAGAAGCTTGTTCGATCGGGGCCGCTGCTGAGCGGAGAACTCAGCGACGGGTTGGATTTCCTTGATAACGGAAGATATGCTCGACATCCTGTCCTCCCGAGCCAGTCATCTCCGGGGTCCTGCGGTTGTGCGGACTGCGTAACCATACACGAATGTCCTGGGACTCAGGCAAACGAAACTTGCGAGGTCCCGTGACGCCGAACCTCCGGCGCGGATTTGTCACCAATGCAGCTCGGTGCGGGAAGCGCGGCACATGGCGGCGCATGTCTTGGATTTGACATGACGTCGCCACGCTGGACAGGACCCCCGGACCGTGCCTGCCGCATCGAGGCGAGGCCCCGGCGGTGACCGCGCGACAGGATCGGATGGGTGATCCTGCCCTCGGCGCGCAGCCCCTGGGCCTCGCCTTCCTCGCTGTCGCGGTGATCGGCTGGGGTTCGAACTGGCCGCCGATCAAGCTGCTGATCGAGGATCTGCCGATGGCCAGCGCGCGCGCCTGGCCTGGGCTGGCGGGAGGCCTCACCCTTGCGCTGGTGGTGCGGCTCTCGGGGGAGCGGCTCGGCGTGCCGGGCGGCTTGTGGCCACGGCTATGCCTCGCGGCCCTGCTCAACATCACCGCCTGGATGGGCCTCTCGACCTTCGCCCTGCTGTGGCTGAACGCCTCCGAAACCTGCCTTGTCTGCTACACCATGCCGCTCTGGGCGGCCCTGCTGGCCTGGCCCGTGCTGGGGGAGCGCCCCGGCCCGCTGCGGCTCGCCGGGCTCGGCCTCGGCATGGCGGGGCTGGCGGTCATCATCGGCGGCCGCGGGATCGATCTTTGCCTTGCCAAGCTGCCCGGCCTGGGCTTCGCCCTTGCGGCGGCGCTGCTCTTTGCCCTCGGCACCGTGCTGACCAAGCGGCGGCCGCTGCCGATGCCGGCGGGGGCGGCGGTGGCCTGGCAGGTCTCGCTCGGCATGCTGCCGCTCGGCGCCGTCGCGCTGTGGTTCGACCGGCCCGAGATCGGCGCCATTCCCGCGCGGGCCTGGCTGCTCATGGCCTATGCCGCGATCGTGCCGCTCTGCCGCTGCTACCTCGCCTGGTTCGCCGCCCTGCGGCGCCTGCCGGCCGGCGTAGCGGCAACCGGCACCCTGCTCGCCCCCGTCGTCGGCGTGATCGGCTCGGCGCTTGTGCTGGGCGAGCCGTTCGGGATGCCGGAGGTGACGGCGCTTGGGCTCACCCCGGGTGGCGTCGCGCTGGCAGCGCGCGGGTAAGCCCGATGCTGGCGGCGCGCTGGTCAGCGCGCCGGCCGCACGTGTTGCGCCGGGCGGCCACCACCGCCATCACCCCGTCATGCCCGACCCATCCCGCCCGCTGCTCCGCCTGCTGCCGGGGCGTGACCGCCGGGTGAAGGCCGGCCACCCCTGGGCCTTCTCCAACGAAATCGCCATGACGCCGGCGGCCCGGGCGCTGCCGGCCGGCAGCCTGGTCCGGCTGGAGGGCGACGATGGCTGGCGCCACGGCACCTTCCAGTTCAACCCGCACAGCCTGATCGCCGCACGACGCCTCGATCGAGACCCGGAGGCGGCAGTGGAGGAGCCGGGCTGGATGCAGGCCCGCCTGGCCGAGGCCCTGGCGCTGCGCGAGCGCCTCTACCCGGGCCAGTCGCATTACCGCCTGGTGCATGCCGAGGCGGATGGGCTGCCCGGGCTGGTGATCGACCGCTACGGCGATGCGCTCGCCCTGCAGGCCAATACCGCGGGCATGGACCGCCTGACGCCGCAGATCCTGGCGGCGCTGACGGCGCTGCTGGCGCCGCGCCTG